>Ga0182240_100009_pt1 | contig 122933 bp, 138 predicted proteins | sample hydfrates4_PW_90_FD_145594 | JGI IMG/M metagenome (GOLD analysis project Ga0182240, IMG submission 145594) | Subsurface microbial communities from deep shales in Texas, USA - hydraulic fracturing test 4_PW_90 | ecosystem: Environmental > Aquatic > Deep subsurface > Shale gas/oil reservoir >...
CTTCAACTCTCTCAAGCTTTCTTCTGTCCACCTCTCCCAGAAACACACGATTTTCTCCGGCAACTGCTGTGGCACTAACCACCGTGCCGTCGCAGACAATTTCCACATAGTCTGCCTTCTCCACATCCTTTATTTTCCCGAGGTATTGCATGTGGTAAGGCAGCTCGACGTCAATAAGCTCCAGGAAAAGAACGGGAGGAATCCGAATTCTGTCCACAAACATCACCCCGTAAGAAAATCAGTATATATGCTCCATTATGGTGTAAAGACTCTTTTTAAACGCCCTTTCCATCTTTTCTGCGATTTCAAACGCCTCGAAAACATCTTCTGGAGCATTAACTCGCAATCCTGTCAATTCCTCAAGCGAGAAGGTCCTGTCTTCAGGAAGTCCGACTCTGAATCGATCTTCCAGCACGATTATCAGGTCGTAGTCAAGAACGGGTCTTCTGAAGACGTCGAACTCGAGACACTCCACTGATTTCGGTGTTAACTCGCTGGAATTTCCGTACAGCCTGTCTATTACTTCCCGGGCAAACTCGTGCAGCTCTTTTGGCTCTACATACGCTGCAGAGTCAACGAAAATTCCCAGCTCACGTTCGTCCACTGCATTCTGGAGGGCAAATCTGGCAATTGGTCCGAGGAGCGAGTCATCTTCAGAGACAATGAGGATCCTTCTCGGTACCATCGGATCGAATATATCGAAGTACGTGTCGTAAAATGCGTACCTCTCGTCGATATGGCAGTTTAGCTCTCTGCCTATTTCAATGAGCATTTTTTGGAGTTTTCTCATCTTCTCCTCATCTGCGACCCTTCCACCTTCTTCCAGAAACCAGTTGTTGACAGTCGCCATAAGCCTTGCGAGGGCGTAGCGAACATCTCTCCCGAAGTGGCCGTAGACGGAGTAAACGGGAACATCGTTCAGTACAAGATCTGTCAACCCGAACCTTAGGCCCGTTATGAACAGTCTGTCTATCCTGCTGATTCCAGAGCTTGGGTCACTGAGCACGTATATTTTTGCACCCTCAAAAACTCCACCGTCTCTCGATCCTTCCACTCCGGGTTCGATTACCACCGTGGTTCTTCCAGCAGGAGCAACAAAAAACCCTTCCTCGCTTAAAATTCTTCTGATCTCAGCAACGCAGCTCGCACATGCTTTTTCCCTGACCTCCGCAATGGTGCACCTGTCTGCAATGGGACACGAATAGCCAAAAGCCATGCACTCCTTCAGCTTCAACCTTTCGTCATCTACACCCAACCCTTTCACCTCCGGCCCCATGCTCTCAGCAGGCAGGTTGTCGGGGCCAGGGATCCCTGCCCGCATTAGTTGAACGAATTAACGATACTTAAATTTTTTGTTCAATCTTTTTGTCAATTATGGGAGCAAGTCAACCCGAAATTATTTCGTTCTTAATGTTCCAGCAAATCCAGCCGGCATTCTTTACAACAAGACTCAAGGTTTCTTCAAAGTAGCGTCTACTATGCCTCGTTCCCTTCTGTAAACATCCTCAAGAAGAGAAGTAAAGAAAAAACTCTTTCGCTGTAATTCTAAACGCAGACGATTATAGGCGAGCAAAAATTAAAGTTTTTGTCGGAGAAATCGTAATCATGAATGGTAGAGATGAAATCAGGAAAAATTCGAAGAAAGTAGTAAGGTGAGTGAATGGCCGAAGTCGAGGATTATACTTCTGGAAAAATACTCAAGGACGTTAAAATCACTCTTATGGCCCTTAAACTCGTCGAGTTGCCCATCGTCGGGAGGTGCATCGGCAAGGCGCTACTCAAAAGGATGAGAACTTCGAACCCTTTCTCGTGAGCCTGAGGGAGGGAGCAGATCTTATTGAAAGGTCCGAAAAAGTTGCGGTTGGGCGGAGGGTTTGCTTTGAACTACACCAGACGAACCCTACGGAATCCGCGTTCTTGAATAAGCTCGCCGAAGGCATGGTTAAAGCTGGAAAAGCAAGATACGTAAGTAAGGAGGATGCGGTAAAGGCTCTAGAAAGGTGCAAGACACTCTAATTGTTTCCAGAGTTTCCGGGCAATATATGGAAATTTGTTGCTCTTCGCCAAAAGAGTGCGTCTACTGGAATGCGGAGAGGAGGGGCTTACGGTGCTTGAGGAGGGAGTATGGTAAAACTTAATCGTTCTAAATAATGCAAGTTTAAACCCATGGAGCGGTACAGGGCTTTAAAAACACTACCGTTGAAAACTGATTGAGTCCGAACTGATATAAATCTCACCCCCCGAAACTGAAACTTCAAAACTTAACCCTATACGATCCCGTACTTTATTCCGGCTTTGTCGCACAGCATTTTAGCCCTTCTCTCGAGGCTCCACTGGTATTCTCTGCTCGGCTGGTTGAAGGTCTTGAACAGCTGCCTATATTTTGGCAGGAGTTCCGTAAAGTGGTTCTCCAGAATCCTGTAATAAAGTTCCTTTCCCTTGCCGTACAGCGTTAACGCTCCAACAAACACGTAACAGGCGTCGAATTCCTTGGCAGCCCTTACCATCTCCTCGAGCTGTTCGTCAGAATCCGAAATGAAGGGTAAAACGGGAATGTAAGCGATTCCGGCGTGAAAAACCAGCCTCCCTAATTTTTCGTAGGGTTTCTAGCCTTTTCTTTGGTTTCGGTGCCCCCGGTTCGAAGACCTTGGCGATCTTTTCGTCTAAAGTTGAAAGGGAGAAGGTTATCAGGCTCCACAATGAGTGTTTCAGAAATGGTACAACAATTGGCGAGGCAACAGATCTCGCCGAATCGATCGTCTCCACTAACTGAATACGCTCGTCTACTGTTTGTTGACGAGCTCTCCAACCTGCTCCGAATATACCCTCTCGATCTCCTCCAGAAGCTCGAGAATCCGCTTTCCCGCAGGAGTTAGAGAGTAAAAAGGTCTCCTCTTGCTCTCGCTGTAAGCGACCCTCACGAGCTTGAGCTTTAAGAGCTCTCCCAGCCTCTTGTTGAAGTTAGATCTCACGAGCTTTGATTTGATCATGAGGTCTGAATACGTTGTTTCACCGTTCTTGAGGGGTTTCATGATTTGTAATGCGTATGAGTCGAGGTAGTCTAGTACACTCTTTTTCTCTTTCTTGGGCATTGCTCATTTTCTTGAGCAAGATTTTATAAACAGGCTACACAGTTTATTGTACTTTACACAAGAAAAGAAACCTTTAAATGCAATATGCTGGAGGTGGGGAAAAAGGCTAAGAGGTAAGTTATATGGCGGAGCGTAAAGCCGAGACGTGTACGGATTGTACCTACCACGAGGACTGCCTCTTTGGAAGACGAAAGGAGTGTGTTCTGATTTCCGAGGAAGAGGTCAGGGCCAAGAAATCTCCTAAGAAAGAGACTTTCCAGATGCTGCGCTGAGAGGATTTTAGCGCTATGATGATGACGTCAACGCTGCATTTATAGATTAAGTCAGTTTGTAACTTAAAGTGTATATTGCAGTTCTCTGATTGGATCCGGTTATTCACTACATCTTAAATCTAAGAATTAAATTTTCTAAATCTAACAATAAATAAGTAATTAAGTAACGAACGCATCGGACGTTTCCATTGAGAACCTTTTCTTTCTCAGAACGTCGCGTAATTCCCTTGAAGTACTCTCCAGCTCTCCAAGCAATTTCAGAATCTCTACGCACAGGAGCATGGCGGCTTTTTCGTGGTGTGCCTTACTCCTGTGGACATGTGAGGGTAGACACCGAGTTCTCCGCACACCTGAAAACACCTAACTTCAGCAGCCTCCAAAAACTGCTTGACGTAGAACAGGACTAGATGTACTTAGGATTATTTCATCTTTGTGCATGGTTTATGATGTGTGTAAAGATAAAAAGCTTACTGAGATAATAATCAATATAACTAACCTGTGAAAGTTGTGGTTGAGAAAGTTTTACCTCGATTTAGCTCCTTGGAAAACTTAAGAAAAAAAGGTGCGTAACTATCTATTTTTCCCATCCTCTATTCCCATCTCAGTTATCCTAAACATCGCTTCAGCTTCCGGCAGGCATGGGGAATCTATCAGTCTTGCAATTCTCAAATTTCCCTTGCTCTTTCGAAGATAAACTCTGAAGGTTGCCGTATGTGCAACGACATGCCCACCAACTGGAGCAGTGGAATCGAAGAAGTAGGAATCTGGCTTAGCCATAACCTGGTTTGTAACCACTATTGCTGCGTTGAATATCTCGCCGAACTTTATCAGGTCGTGTAAATGTTTGTTGAGCTTCTGCTGCCTATCAGCCAGAGTTCCTCTTCCAACATATTCGGCCCTGAAGTGAGCAGTTAAGGAGTCGACGATGAGAAGCTTTACGGGTTTACCGTTGCTTCTTAACCCATTCGCTATCTCCTTAGCCCTGTCAACCAAAAGCATCTGGTGGTTTGAGTTGTACGCTCTTGCAATGTGGATGTTCTTCAGAACATCGTTTGGATCGAGTCCTTTTGCTTCGGCCATTTGCGCTATCCTTTCCGGCCTGAATGTACTCTCGGTATCGATAACGATAACAGAGCCGTCAAGCCCACCCTCCTCCACAGGCAACTGAACATTCACGGCAAGCTGGAAGCAGAGCTGGCTCTTTCCCGAGCCATACTCTCCAAAGAACTCTGTTATTGCTTGGGTTTCAACTCCACCACCCAGTAAAGCATCGAGGTCTTTACTGCCTGTTGTTATTTTCCTTACACTCTGCCTCCTCTCAAAAACCTTATCACCAGTCTCAAAATCACCTATATTTGCGAGCTTTCTTGCAGCAGCTATAATCTTGGCAGCGTTGGATTCCCCTATCTCAGCAGCAGCGCTGAGCTCAGCAGGAGATGCTACCGCAATTGCTTCAACCGTAGTATATCCAGCGCTTCGCAATTTCTCCGCTGTGGATGGGCCAACGCCAGGCAAGTCCTCTAAACTCATAACACCCACAGCCTCATCCATGCAAACCCCCACTAGAATTTCCACAAACTAAAAGTTAAGACCTGCGAGTGGTGTGGAAGTAAAAAATTTCAAGAAGGCAGGGGATAACTTGTGTGAGATAAATGAGACACGATGCTTGTCTGTTCTATCTGTACAATTGTCTAATCACTCTATTGGGTAATTCATAAGACAATTTAACTTGAAAATCAAAGATTTAACTTAGGAGATTTAAGTTTAATAGTTATAATAACTTTGAATACTCTCTCATCGGTAGTGTCAAGATTAGCACCTCCAGTAGTTATAGAATGCGATAAAACTCTCAATCCAACTCTGCACGGAATTAAAAGAACTATTAAAAGGGAATCGATTCCAGAACCTTTTCGTTCTTTCCTTAAACCTCGAAAAGAACCCCTCTACAGCATTCCTTTCTCCAAACGTCTCATGCCTGTACCTCAATCCAAGTCTTTTCAAAGCCCATAGATACCAAAATCCCCTATCCACAACAACTTTTGGCTTGTTTTCGCAGTACTTTAGAACCTCTCTAAGAAAAACATAAGCATGAAAGCTCGATCTTCCTTCAGAAGCCCATATAGCTAAGCATTCTTCGCTATCAACATCTATTGCAGTCCAAACAAATATCTGGGTATTTTCTAGCTTTAGTTTTGTTTCATCTATTGCAATGAGTCTTCTTGGTTTCTTTCTTGGAGGTTTTATCACTTCTTTAAGCCTATGGTAGTAAATTCTAACAGATTCATGACTTATCTCTTCGAATAGAGACAAGAAATCGCTTGTTTTCCTTAAGGAGAGCCCAAAGAAGTATAATAGTGCTGCTAAAATTTTAAGTTCCACATCTTTCTTGTTTCTCCGAAAGACTTTTGTAGATTTGATGTAATCTACCAATTGCCTTAGTGCGGGTTGCATATGTTGTATTTCTTCTATTTATTTTTTGTTGCTATTCTTGACAGCCCCCTCTCATCAATCTTTTTAAGTGGGTAGATGAATCTCCTAAACATGGCAAGTAAAGTTAACAAGAGGTGAATCATGAACTTCGCTGCATTTACAGATTTGCATGGTTCGATTAAGACTCTCCGCAAGATTGCAAAAGTGATTAGCAGAAAAGATGTCGATGCTGTTATATTTACTGGAGACTTTATCTCGCTTAACCAACCCATCGCAACCGAGCTTGATAATCTTGAAGAAATACTTCTCGAGCTTGATTCACTGGATGTACCGGTATACTTCGTTTGGGGAAACAGGGATTTGCTCCTGTTTGAAGCGTTAAGAGAGGAACTTGAAAGAAAAGGGAATAATTTCCCCTTGATGAAGTTTGAGCAAATGCTCTTCAATCGACTGGATATCGAAAACCTCTGGGTTGTTAGAGACAGCATTGAATTCTCAGATGATCCAGAGCTGTACATAACCAACGATTATACCCAAATAGATGAGAAAACAGTATACATCACTCACTACAGACCAGAAGTTTTCTCAGACGCTTTACTCCACCTTGAAGGACACGTGCATTACGGCCAGTTCAAGGATAACTACTTCAACTTGGGATTCGCTTACCGAGATGATCTACACGGTAGCGAACCTTTAGAGGGGCTAATCTGGTTCTTCGAGATCGATGAGGATTACAAAGTTTCTTTTTATTATGAGTTGCTTGGCGATTTAAAAGAGATTGTTTGCCCGTATCATGCTGAAGAGGGAACTTTCATTGTGCCAAACTTCTGGAGGAAATGCCCTGTATGCTATGATCCAGAGAATTCAAAATTTTCAAAATATTATGTATAAAAAATAATTAAGTGAACTCTACTCATCAAAGACTGTTTTAGCGTTCACCTCTACTTCACTCGGAATTATGTATTCGCTCAGTTCACCCAAAATCCTGTTAAGTGCATCTGGATCGAAGACGCCGATTATCTCGATTGCTGCTGGAATTTCCACGACTTCAATTTCAACATCTAATGTCCTGACGAGGGACATATTCTCACCTTATACTTCCACATTTATACATCGAAGTATTTATGTCTTTATTCTTTTTTACCAACCTCTAAGTTAACTTAGAATATAACGAAATATTAATGTTTAGAGTGTCGTAGAAGTAAACTTAGAAGTGAAAGGAGGTGATGAGTTGCCGAAGCTGATTGAGAAACTGGACAGGAGTACTGACAAAATACACCCAACAGTCGACCCGATTACGGTAGATAAGATCAACGAGCTCTTAGAAACAGGAGATTTTAAAGGATTGTCTCATCTCATCAGAGAAGCAATAAATGAACTGCATAAGAAGTACGAGATGGAGGGGAAGCTACCACCAAAAGTGCTGGTTTCGAGAAGAGAGGTTACGGTGGAATGATAGCATGGTTTGGCTTCCCGTCGGTGACAAATGGGTTAACGTAAGAATCCATGCAATAGAGGAGAAATGGCTTAGGGGCGAGAAGGAATTTTACCGCTACATAATCAAATATGCTGAAGTCGTTGATGAAGCTGACGAGGAAGAAATTGCAGAAGAGCTGAAGAAAATTGTGAAACAGCTAATCGAAGAGGGCTATTCACTCAATGAGATTGTGGAGAGAGCTTCCCTTGCAATGGGAATTCCAGAATACTACACGAAGGGACTTATAGAGAAGCTTAAGGCAGAGTTAGGATTGCTCGAGTACAATGGGATGATCGTCGAACCTAACAGATAGTATGGTGCTCTGGCACAATCAAACTCTCTTTAAGAACATAGACGTTTTTGATCTTGATTACTTGCCAGAAGAATATCTACATAGAGATAGGCAGATCTCTCAGCTCGCATCGAATCTTAGACCAGCTTTGATGAAATCCAGACCCATAAACACCCTGTGTTTAGGCCCTCCATCGACAGGGAAGACAACGGCAGTTAAGCTACTCTTTAAAGAAATTGAAGACGTTAGCGATGTAGTTATCCCGGTTTACGTGAACTGTCAGATAATTAATTCAAAGCAACAGGTTTTTGCGAAGATCTTTGAGAAAGTTCACGGCTACGCTCTGCCATCTTACGGCACCCCATTCACGAAGGTTTACTACAGCATACTGAATAAAATTCTGGACGATGAGAAGGTTCTAATTGTAGCTCTCGACGATCTTAACATTATACTGGATGATAAGGTGATGAACGAAATACTACATTCTTTAATAAAGGCACATGAAGAGGTTGATGGTGTAAAGATAGGAGTTATCGGAATTTCTACTGACGTTAGAATTGCTGAGAGGTTTGACATCTACGTTGGATCGATATTCCATCCAGACGTGGTTCTTTTCCCGCCCTATTCTTGGGAAGAGATTTATGATATCCTGCATTCTAGGGCAAAGTTTGGGTTTTATCCTGATGCTTTAACCGATGAGGCACTTGAAAAGATAGTAGACTTGACCCACGAAGCCGGAGATCTCCGTTTTGGAATATATCTGCTCAAGATGGCTGGGAGGGAAGCTGAGAAGAGAGCAAGCAGAAGAATTGAGGTTAGGGATGTCGAAGCTGTGTGCGAAGACGGATGGAAGGTATTTTTGAGGAAAGGCGTTTTGGCTTTGAACAGCGTTGAGAGGGCCTTACTCAAGCTTATCTACTTATCATCCAATGAAATGACGACGGGGCAGCTTTACAGGCAGTTCAAAGAGATTATTCAGATAAGTTATGCTAAGTTCCACGAAATAATTATGAAGCTTGAGCATCTAAAGCTGATCGATACTGCTTATCGCAAGGGAAGGGGGAAGACAAGGGTAGTTATAAAGAAGTACGATTCAAAGCTTGTTTTGGATGCGTTAAATGAATTTAAATTCTAACTAAAAATAAAAGTAGTTACTTTTTCTTCTTTATTGCTCCCTCAACTTTGAAGCCTTTTCCCTCTCGAATAACGGATACTATCCCATCAACAACTTCATCAAGTGGTTTTTCAACCTTTTCACCATATTTTATCAGGCTATCCAGAGATTCCGCAACTTCCGGCGGGAGTTCGTACGCCTTAACATACTCATACAAAACTCTTATCGCCGAATGGATCAGTGTTTTCATATCTGCATTGAAGAGTCCGGATAGCACGCTCACCATCAGCTTCGTTTCGGGGTCCAATATAACCGTCGTTTTCAAACTACCATTGCTCATACATCCACCTCCTATTTCCTTACACATCTTTACTTCAACGTATATATACTTTAGTTGGTTGAGTATATATACTTTTCTGAGAAGTTAGTTTGTTGGAAGAGAAAGTTTAAAATATACTTCCACGTAAATACGTATATGCTCGGAAGTATTAACATTGATAAGGATACATTGATAAAACTAGCTTTAAATGGTAGCCCCATTGCAAAAGCTGTAGCGTTAACACTGCTCGATGAAATGTACGATGGTAAAATCATCGCCGAACTAAAAAGAATACTAAAAGAAAAACAACACTCAAATTCGCATCTAACCACGCTGCAGACTGTTTAGAAGTACCTTCATAGTTTCAGGATTCTGCTCCACGAGTTCTATAAGCTTTAGCATTTCCTTGAGCTTCTCCATGAGTTCCGGATTTTGTAGCAACATGCTCATGGCTTCACTTATAATCTTTGGTTCTTCTATCTGGATTCTCAGCCTCTCCTTCTCGTCCAATATGAGGGCACACCTTCCACAGTACTTGTCTGTTGGAGCGTTTAAGTAACCGCAGCGAGGACACCTCACAGGTTTTGCCATTTTCTCCTTCTCTTCTTCCTCAACTTCTAAACCGTATATCTTGTTAATTGCCTTGTCTATGTCTCTGCCAGAGAGATGGACATATATACGTGGCATGTCACTTCCCTGAACCCAGCCGAAGAACTCGTTCATTTGGGCTTCAGTTAAGTAGTTTGCCAGAACTGTTGCACGCGAGTGCCTTAAAATGTGGGGATAAACTCGCTTCTTTATTCCTGCTTTTCTTGCAGCGTCTTTAATAATTTTTCTGAACATTTGATATTCTAACGGTTTACCCAATGTCCGTGTCCCAATACCAACAAAAACATAAGCTTCAGGGTTGTCTCTGTCAGGATGCAGATCTAGCCACCGTCTTAAGTATGGAGCTGCCATAATGATCGGTATTTGTCGTTCGCCAGTCTTTCCTGAAACTTTGATTTTAGCACCATGTATATTCCAACTTATATTCTTAATCCTCAAACTTGCGAGTTCTCCAATTCTCAGTCCTGCCTCATAACCAACGGCAATAATTGCTTTGTTTCTTGGATGTTCCTCACAATCTATCATCTTCATTATTTCCTCTTCGGTGAGAACATCTGGCTTCTTATTTTCTCTCTTATCTCCCTTTAAAACCTTCAAAACTGGCCAATCTTCACCTTTAAGCCATTTAAAGAACTTTCTTAAAGCTTTTCGATACTCTTTTATTGTCTCGCTAGTATAATTATGATTCTGGAGTTCAGCAAGCACATCAATGAAGTCTTCTTCTATCCACTCGTCAAATGGCTTGTCGTGCTTTTCTGCAATAACTCTCAAAGACATGAGATATCTCCAGATTCTACTTTTACTAATTCCATCAGCAAGCAGTCTTTTGTAGAACTTGAGGATTAATGTCTTATTTTTCTCACAAAATGAGGCATTTTGGATTCGTTCTATCTCGTATTTTAATTTCTTGTCAAAGTCGTAGAGTTTTCCCATGGTCTCACTAATGGCTGCATCAGTATTTAAAATTTTGGGCTTTTATAATTACATTATAAGAGCCCGCCCGTGGCTCTAATAACTTAGTTACAGATCCCTCCCCCACCAACACGGGGTGGAAAATCCATTCCACCCTCATACCACCTAGTGGTTGATGAGAACAATTTCTATGTCCGGCTTCGCAGTCTCCCTTTTTCCGGGCGTAAGTTCGGGAGTTGCGACGGTAATGGCTGCCAACGGAATGAGAGAAAGAGAGGCGTACATAGCAGCCCTGAGTTCGGCAAACACGGCAAATGGCCTGCTGTGTTTCGCAGTCCTTTTCGCCGTTGGGAAAGTGAGGAGTGGTGCAGCAAACGCGCTTGCGTCCCTTAAAATTCCTTTCAGCCCGGAGTTTATTGCGGTCTGCGTTGCAGCAGCCCTCGCTTCAACGCTGCTAACTCTCTGCTGCTCTCTTGCTGCGGCGAGGTTTGTGGAAGCTGTGAATTTCACGAAATTCTCACTTGTGGTCTTCCTCTTCCTTACATTTCTGATTTACATTCTTACTGGCGGTTTCGGTCTCGTTATATTCTCAATTGCAACATGCGTAGGTCTATCTGCTCTGCTTCTTGGAGTGAGAAGAATAAACTGTATGGGCTGCCTTATAATTCCGGTTCTGCTTCGCTATGCCTGAGAAAAGGAGCGGTACTTCCCGCTCTCTATGTACTCCTCTATCTTTCTTACGAACCTGTCTCCCGTCCTTATTAAACTGGCAGAATTGTCGTGTCACCCCTGATATCTCTGATTTTATCGGAATATTCGACGATGTCGTCGTTTCCGTAGTAGAGGACCCAGCTTCTGAATTCTCCAACGTTGCAGAAGGACGCGTAGGTTATGAGTTCGACGATGGTGAATTTACTGTCTATTATACCATGGAGGGTTTCGTAGTCAATGAGGTAAAGTCGGCCATTGGAGTAGAAGAGTCTCTCAGCTTCGAGCGCTAGCCTGCCTGACGAATTCGTCGAGAGAGAACTCCTCGGGCTCGTCGAGCATCACTGGGCCGATGTACATCACCTGATCCATAACCACCCCTCTGCGTATAGTTTATAGTTTTTACTGTGCTTGGAAAGCTGGGTGCAGAGCTTTTTGGGAGTGGCTTCAGTTTCCGTCGCTTAAAGTTGCAGGAATAAAAAAGAGGCTGCAGCATTTTTTGTCGTTCATAAAATGTATAACAATATAGATTAAAAATTTAATAGTAGCTAAATCATTTAAATAGGTTCTCTCGCTTACCGAAGGTTTCGAACCAGACGTTATTCATTCTTCCGTATGCCAGGTTCTTATATGTGACGGATCCAAAGAATGCTGCTTGAGGCACCTGTCCAAAGAAGTATCCAGCATAGGCCGAGTAGCAGTCAAGTCTGCCCTCACTTACGGCAGTAAGCATTTCAGGAACGCTCACGACAGTTCCTGCAGGAACGAGCTTGATTTCAAGAGCTCCATTGGTTGCGATCTTGACCATTTCCACAAAACTTTCCGTATATTTGTAGAATAGGTTGCCTTCTGGGACTGCCACCTGGCATGTCCACTTGTAAACTTTTCCTTCATTGGTTGTAGTGGTCTGTGGAGACGCTTCTGACTTTTCCTGAGATGCGCATCCAGCCATCAGACTACCGAAGGCTAATGCAGCGGCTGTTAGGAGAGACCCTCTTAAAAACCCTCTTCTGCTTAGTTCTAGTTTTTCCAGAAATTCTTCTTCAAAATTGTTTTCATCTTCTTTCATACGCCCACCCCACAAAATCTTTTGGGATTAATGCTGAAAGTTTAAATCGTATATAAGTTGAGGTTGATACATTAACCTCCACAGTTATTAACGAATTGGCCATTGGTGTACCCATGGTGAAGTGTTCAAGCTTCTCAAAGTTGGTAGATTCGGCAAATTATTTTGCTGGACTTATTTCTGGGATTCTTATAATATCTCTTGTTATTTTAGTAAACTTTGAAGCTTTTATGAGGTATATTCTCAATTCACCTGTCTGGTATTCATACGACCTTGTATGGATGCTCTATGGAGTGGCGGCGCTCTTTGGTGGAGGTTATGCACTGCTTACAAAGACACACACTCGTGTAGATGTTATACTGGAGAGAGTTGATCCCTCAAAGGAGAGAATTATTGAAGTGGTTTACCTTCTCGTGTTTGTCCTTCCTGCGATCGTCCTTTTGATTATAGGAGGTGTTGAAACAGCGATTTACTCGTGGAAGATTAAAGAAAAATCCATGCTAACTGGTGTGATACCGATATACCCGATTAAGGCACTCATGCCAGTTGCTTTGACACTTTTTGCGCTGCAGGTTGTAAGTGAAGTCTGTAAAGTGCTCAGGGAGAGGTCATGATTATGGTGGGACTCGAGATATTGCTCCTGCTGGTGTTTGTTGCCGTTGTCGGTCTGATAATCATAGGAGTCCATGTTGCTTTTGTCCTTACGACTCTTGGACTGATTATTGGCTATTTCGTGTGGGGCAGTCAGGTTGTCAATATAGCCGCAACAGCAGCAATAGATACAATATCCACTTCATACTTGCGGCAGTACCTCTGTTCATCTTTATGGGAACGATTCTGCAGCGTTCAGGTATTGCCGATGAAGCGTACGATGTGCTGTATCGTTTTCTTGGCCCGTTAAGGGGCAGTCTGGCGGTATCCACAATTCTCATCTCAACACTCTTCGCTGCAACAACAGGTATCATTGGGGCATCGGTCACTGCAATGGGTCTCATTGCTTTACCCTCTATGCTTAAGCGTGGATACAACAAACCTCTCGCTGCAGGAACGATCTGTGCTGGAGGTACGCTGGGTATTCTGATACCTCCTAGCATAATGCTGATCATATGGGGTGTGTCTGCTCAGGTTTCTGTGGCGAAGATGTTTATCGGGGCAATACTTCCGGGAATATTGCTCTCCATGCTTTACATAATTTTCATTTTAGTTTATTCATATCTGAGACCGGAAGTGGCTCCGGCAGTATCGAGAGAAGAAACCAGCAGGTATTCAAGAAGTGAGATTTTGGTAAAATTCCTGAAGACCTTTGTTCCGTTTATCCTCATTATCGTGGGTGTTTTGGGAGGGATATTCTTCGGGGTCGTGTCACCCACCGAAGCCGGTGGACCGGGTTCTCTTTTTGCGATAATTCTGACGCCGGTATACCGAAGTTTTAGTTTCAAGATGCTCAAAGAGGCCAGCCCTCAGACAGTACAGATAACCTCGATGATCATTTATATATTTATAGGTGCAAAGATATTCAGCAGAGCCTTCCAAACAATTGGTTTTGGAGATGTTTTCACGCAGTTCATTCTTTCAGGGGACGACATGCATTTTACATCCCATTACCACATGGATCCGCTGCTAATCGGTGAGTATGTCTGTATATTCCTGCAGACATCGTTTATTTCACCGCCCTTCGCCTATGCAATATTTTATCTTAAAGGGGTGGCTGGCGAAGAACTTTCAACTAGGGACATATACTACAAGGGTGTCATACCGTTCTTGGTCTTACAGTTGATAGGTTTCAGTATCTGCCTGCTCTTCCCAGAGATCATAATGTGGCCGGTATCACAGATGAAATTGTAGACTCCAATCTTTTTCCTCCTCTTTATATGGCTAAATTAGATAACATGTTGGGCTTCCGCCCTTAAATACCAAAGCCGAAATAAGATTGGAGGGATAGAATGGGCGGAAGCCGTGTATATGTAGGTGTAGATGTACATAAGAGTTTCTCCTTCGTATGCGCTATGAAAGAGAACGGAGAAGTAATCCTGGAGAAGAAAGTAAGAACAGAAGAGCTTGAGAAATTCCTTGAACTGTTTCCGGGAAACAAAACAATCATACTGGAACCAACTACAACAGCAATAAACCTCGCAAAAAAGCTCAGAAAGAACAACAAAATCCTTCTTTCCCACCCGTACAAAACCAAACTGATAGCAGAATCAAAGAAGAAAACAGACAAGGTGGATGCAAAAGTATTAGCCGATCTGGCAAGAACCAACTTCTTACCAACAGCTTACTTACCACCAGATGAAATAATGGAGCTGAGAGGAAGCGAAGGAATAATAGATATGGAATATATAGATTATTATAAAAGCACCACTATGCTTGCCGTAATTTGAGAACGGTCCGAATGTAAGTGCAGATTCCGTTATTAACTCCGGCAGTAAAGAGATAGATAGCTCAAAATAAGCAGTAACAAAAGTGGCAAGAGGCAAAACATATATTAGTGGGCTACGAAACCGTAGCAGGAACCTGATGAAAGGGTTGATTTTCTTAAACTTCAATTCGTCATATCTATATTTTCCAGCCTTGCTTTTGCTTTGCTAGTGTTAAGATTAGCATTCTGCCTTCTCGATTTGCCTATAGCAGTGGGCTCATATATGTATCCTACAGACAGCAATCGATATGGAAGGCTATGACTTTGATGTGGGTGTTGCAGCAGATGCGATTGGTTCGAGAAACAATCACGACAAGCAGGTAGTATTATGAGGATGATTCAAGAAAGAATAAAGCTCACAACGGTTGAGGCAGAAATATGCAAAGCATGAAAAAATTCAAAGCCAGTGTCAGTACTGTTCCAAATCCTATCACTGATATTCCAATCACCAGCAGGAAAGACTGCAGCGTATCCACCCATGCTGACGGTGTGAACGAAAACCATTTATTATATAACCGAACCAAAAGTTACCCATGTACTGCAAATCCGAATTGGAGAAACAACAAGTACCAGTACTCAGTTTGCTTCACAACATGCTAACGGAATCTCTAAATGAGCTGGGTTTCAATGTTGCAGAAAGATTAACAGCCTATTCTCTGATAAGAACCTTCACCGTAATCAGAACGATTAAAAACATATCAGAGGACATAATCGGAGAAGATAGGACAACAGTAATCAAAAACATTCAAAAATTAACGGAAATCGATGATTTCCTTTTTAACCAGCTTAAATTGCTTCCCGGTGTTCTGGACGGAAGAAGCAGTTTGACTGCAATAATAGATTCAACTCTTTTAAGGCGTTTCAGCGATAAAGTTTATTCTGCAAAGCTGAGATGGAACTACGTGAAGAAATGTTACGAAATTTTACAAGAACAAATAAACTGCTGTATCTTCACGAACAATGGGTGTACACCGTGTACACTGAAATAAAACCTGAAAGCAGGAAGAGCACAGAGATCTATGGCAAGATAATAGACTACCTGTCTAAAAAACGTGAGGAAGTTTGTGGGTGACAACGAAGGAAAATCTGAAGAAAGCTAAGGAAAACAAGGTTACATACATTGGGAGAGTAAAGAAGAACTGGAAAGTAGAGGTTTTCGGAAAGAAATTCAAGATAGAAGAGTTATTTGAGAAAGAAAAGCTCTGCAAGAGGACTGTGGATGGAAAAGAGTTTCTTTTGGCATCAAAAGTCGTCAACATACCTGATGTTGGAAGGGTTAGGATAGTAAAATGTATCATGGAGGATAAAAAAGAACCTTACTACCTGGTATCTACGGACTGGAAGAAGAAAGCAGAGAACGTAATAAAAGAGTATCTTAAGAGGTTCTGGATTGAGGAGAAACACAGAAGGGACAAAACTGTTTTAAAGCTCGAAGGGAATTATTTGAGGAGTGAGAAGAGTAACAACGGTTTTATTCTGCTTATGGCTGCTTTGGCAAACTGCATTGAGTATTTGAGCCACAAGTTTGGTGTAACTTTCTACGATGTGGTTAATCTTTGCTCTGCTGAGATAATACGGCATCTGTTTACGTGATCACATGGTCAGACCCATGCAATCGCTCTCAGACTGTCAATTGGCGACAGTAAAAATTTATATTAACAAAAAAATAAAATTTATTACTTGAGTAACTCTATTTTCGGTGGACTAAAACCATGAACTTCTCTACGTTTCCACTATCTTTTGTTAGATAACTTGTAACTGCAAAAGCAGATAACGCGATGGGGACACTGTACAGTGCCGGATTTATAAGTACTGGAAGTCCAAATACCGATTCCAATCCAAAGAACCTCGCAAAGGTAAATATCAGTGACGAAACAAGTCCCGCAGCCATTCCCGCAATCACAGCCTCTCTTGTTAATCTACGCCACCAGATTGTGAGTACTAATGCCATGGCAAAGGTACTGCTTGCAATACCAAAGCACATTCCAACGAGTATACCCACATTCACATCCTTAAGCCAGATTGCCATTGCAATGGACAACAGTCCCAACAATCCTGCTATGATCTTTGCAAAAGTTACCCTCTCCCTTTCACTGCTCTCCGGTTTTATTATACTTGCATACAAATCGTGTGCCAAACTCGTAGTGGCGGCAATTAGTAATCCTGCGGATGTGCTGAGCATTGCTGCCAATGCTCCCGCTGCAACCAATCCCAAGAAAACACCACCCCCCAACATCTCCGCCAGCATTGGAACGGCCATGTTGGTAGCAATTCCACGCTCTCCAGCAGCTAGGTAACCTATCAGTTTTGGATAGAGTAGATACATACAAGCTAAGCCTACGAAAACCGTCATGGCGTAAAACGTAGCCAGACCCCATATTGTTAGTTCAGTACTCTTCTGGGCTGCTCTGACGTCTGGAACGGTATAGAATCTGATCAGAATGTGTGGTAATCCCAAAACTCCCAGAAGTAGCCCCAAAACCAAACTCATCTGATTTGCTAGGTCTCTCAAACCTACACCCACGGTTAAAGCCGAAGGAGCATTTGGAAGTAACTCTCTAACCTTTGTAGCATCTCCCTCCACAACACCCTTATTCACCGCGTACGCGGGAGGTACCGCTTCGTTAGCTGAGTTGATCAGGCTTGTAGGACCACCCATGTAAACCAATGCAAGTACAAGCAGTAAAAACATTGCACCCCAGAGTACAAGTCCTTGAATAGCTTGATTGAGTGTAGTACCCTTCATACCACCCAGTATGATTATTAATATAATTATTACGCCCGTAACGATTACTGTTGTGAGGTAATCCCAGCCCAAGAGGAGTTTAAACAGATGTCCTGCCCCAACCATCTGTGGGACCAAGTAGAGCGTGCAGAGGACAAGCGTCGTTATCATGCTAATCATCCTAAGTTTGGTATCGTGCCCGAATCGAGTTATCAACACGTCACCCACCGTAAACTTTCCAACAGCTCTGAGCTGTCCAGCTACCAGTGGTAAAACGACTATCCAGGCTCCAAAGAAACCGAGAGCAATCCACCACGCGTCGATGCCCATCAGAGCTATTGCTCCCGCAACACCCAAGAAACTCGCAGCACTACAGTAATCTCCAAGCATTGCCAGGCCGTTTATCTTCCAGGATATTCCTCTACCCGCAACGTAGAATTCAGTAGTTGTTCTGGTAAACCTCCTGGCATAGTAACTTATGTACAGCGTGAGCACAACACTCGCCAACACTATCGCAAGAGCGAGTTCCTTATCCATGTACACACCTCCTGATTTATATTTTCATAATTATATTTTCATAATCGAATACCTCGCAACCACGATCCCACACACTATTACCACCATACCAATCCAAATGGCTAAAGGTAATCCGAGCATATTTGTGCCGGCAACGTCCTTCATCGGCTCAGATGTCAGCGTTGCGGCTATAAAGTAAATAACTGCAAAAATACTGGAGAGTAGAAACGCTGTTTTTGCCTTCGACTTGAATACAGTTTCATCAATTTCCACTTTAGCAATTTCTTCCACCTTAGCCTCCTTAGTTTCCTCTATGGGAATGTACATATCTGATATATCCGTTGTCCCCTTCTTCACCACCAAAACAGGACAATGTGCTTTTTCTGCTACAGCTTGTGCAACACTTCCAAGATAGAATTTTTTGAAGCCCTTTCTACCGGTATCTCCAACTACTATTAGATCTGCATCACTTTCCTTTGCAACCTTCAAAATGCATGCAGCTACCGCTCCCTCTTCCACTCGGGTTTCAATATCCACTCCATGTTTTTTGGCGTACACCCTTACCAAGTCAAGAGGTTTATCTGTAATCCTTTTTTCTACCATTTCTTCAGCTTTTTCGACACCGTACAGTGGTATTTGCTCCCTCACATACAGAGCAACGAGTTTTGAGCCGTATTGGGATGCTAATTGTATGGCTCTTTTAGCAGCTTCAAGCGAGGCACTATATCCATCAACACCAACAACTAATTTTTTATACATACCAACCACCCTTCTTAGCTCTTCTACAGCTTTCTACAACTCTTTACGACTCATAAACCTCCTCTACCTTGAGCAGAGATTCAATTGCCTTCGACTCCATTCGGTTTCACCCCCCAAATTCAATGATTTGTAATGATTTTACGTGATATTTAAAAGTTTCGAAATAGCCCAATTGAGCAAGATGTAAATAGCTTAGGTCTCAAAAATTATGGTTAAGTGCATAATACATTAAACTTATTACCTAGGAACTTATCAATCCAGCTCTTCGCAAATGATATCGACTCTGTCAACTTTTTGAAAGCTTTAGCAATTATCTCTTTCAATTCCTCAACGTTCAACGGAGACTCTTCCGAAATTGTTCTTTTAACACCCCTCCAGACGTTTTCAACCGGATTCAGGTCGGGGGATAAGGAGAAGGTAAACCAGCACAATGTTCAGCTTTTCAGCCTCCTCCTTCACCCTCTTAGCATGATGCGTTCTGAAATTATCGAGAACGATCACGATCCGTTTCCCAAGATTTGCTTCTCTAATCTTTTTTAGAAATGATGTGCATTCTTCGGTCCTGTTTCTTTCCGGGAACTCTATTACGCTTTCTCCGTTCAAACAGTAGAATCATGCAGCTTTAGCTTTGACGTACGTGGCAACTCTTTTAACTGGCTTTGGAAAACCCCACAGCCTTGCTGTATTTGCTTGCTTTGATGCCATCTCATCAATGAATCCTATGACGTCATCGTCGATTTCAGCTTTACTCAGGTTTTTTAAAGCCTCTTCAGCGTTATCTGATTTCCTGTAGTCCTTCTGATAGAGTTTGGTGTACTTCATTCCAAAGCTTTAAGAATTCTCCTGACCTGCCACGAAGAGTAAAAAACTCCAAACTCCGCTTCAATTAGCTTCTGAACTTCTTTCGTCGTCCATGAATCTCTTTCCTTGAGAACTTCTTTCAGTTCTTCCTTTTGCTCTTCCGTAAGTTTGGAGGTCTTCCCCCCTCCAAACTCCGGAATTAAGCCTTCGTAGCCTTTGGAGTTCAATCTTTTTAGCCATGCATAGCTGCTTTTGCAACTCCAACTAAGTCTGCTGCTTCCTCAACGCTCATTCCTCTGTAAAGATGTCTCATGAAGTAAAGTCTTTTCAGAACTCTCGTGTCCTTTTCAAGCCTTTTTGATCCTTTTATCGAGCTCTTCTGCTGATAGACGTTTTACAACTTCGTTTTCTATCCGTAAATTTAATTGTTTTGTTTAGTTTTATTCAGGATAATAATTGAAACTAAAAAATTCTAACTGCGAGTTCAAATTATGGTTTTTGATAGTATAATGTCTGCCTCAAACTATTGTTAGATGACCCATGTGCTTTTGTAATATCCGTTCACTTCAATGTCGCATCCTTGTGTTTGTATTAATGGTTTTTATGTTTTTTTAGTATTTTCAAACGTTTGACTAAGAGAGCAATTCCTCCACTTTCCTTAGCTTATCTTCTTTCCCTATTATATATAGAACGTCTCCCTCTTCGAGCATGGTGTCCGGTTCTGGCATAATCAGTTCACCTCTTCTTTCAATGGCAACTACAGTGCACCCTGTTCTTTTTCTCAGATCAATTTCTTTTAGGGTTTTACCCACTAGGTTTTTGGACTTCAGGACCCGTTTTTCAAGCATCAAAATGTTGCCCTTCCTGCTTATGATCTCGATGAATTCCGCAATTGTTGGTTTTCTTAGGGCAATACATATTTTTCTGGCAGTATCTCTGTAGGGTGAGAGTACCATATCAGCTCCAGCCCTCTTCACCTTTTTCTCACCTGCTGGAGACCTCAGAATAGCTACTGTGAAAATATTCGGATTCAGATCCTTTGCAGTCATGACGATGAACGCGTTTGCCGAATCTGTTGACGTGCAAGCAATCAAGGTTTTGGCACTTCTTACGTTGGCTTTTTCCAGTACTTCTTCTTCGCTCGCATCGCCAATTATTGCAAGCAACCCCTCTTCTCTTGCTGTACGAACTTTATCGGGATCTGTATCTATCACGACAATTTTTTCCTTTGGCAGCTCCTTTGAAATTTCTCTACCCATTATACCGTATCCGCAGATGATATAGTGATCCTTAATCTCTTTAAGCATTTTTTTCCACCTCATTCTTCTCTTCTCAATAAGAACCGGTATCACAGAATCTATTGAATACATAAAAATCCCAACCCCGACAAACATTAGGAACATTGAGAGAATTCTCCCTCCAACTCCCATCTCCCCAACTTCTCTATAACCGGTGGTGGTTATCGTAAGCACAGTCATGTAGAGGCAGTCGAAGAGGGGCCAACCTTCCAGAACATGATAGGCAAATGTACCGAAGATTATGACCAAGATAAGAGCTGCAATAATGTTCCGCACGGTTTTTTCCATGCTATCGTTAGCCATCTTATTATTTTATCGGTTGAGGTTGAATTTAAATTCTTTGGAATTATAGTGCGCTGGAAATTTATAGGGTGGTATGAATGTTTTTTAAAAACTGAATACTTATTAACTTTTATTTACCAGTGATTATTGTGGTCAGATTCAGATACGATGCTGAATTTATCAGGCTGCTCAAGACATTGCTCGCTGGAGTATGGATAAAGACCATTGGATACGTGACTATCGGAGCTGGTATATTTATGGGTGCTGTTAATGAAGAAGCAGGCAAGATGACAATTTTAATAGGGGCAACATTCGTAATAGTGGGCTGGATGCTCGTTTACAAAGCATTGAAACTTTCAAAATCGGGCAGGTGAAAAATAAAAAGAGAGGTTTATTCTGGTTCCCTCAACATCCCCTGTTCCTGCATCATTTTCTTCTGGGTTATCTCGGCAAACAATTTCTTGGATTCGTCGTAATACTTTCTCGCCTTGTCGAATTTCATCATGTCGTTGTAAAGGCTGCCAATGAATCCGAGAGAGTCTGCAAGGTACACCTTATAAGATTCATCTTTTTCTGCGAGATCCTTGAAAATCTCCATGGCCTCAAAGTGGTATTTCTCTGCTTCTTCATATCTTCCCAGCTTCTTGTAGAGGTTCGCAAGATTGCTCAGAGTAACTCCAAGCTGTGGTAAATGAGATGGATCCTCCTGCGAAATTTCTTTCAGGATCTTCACAGCTTCCTTGTAGCATTCTTCTGCCAGTTCGTATCTTCTGGTTCTGGTGTAGTGAATTCCAGCATTGTAAAGCGATTCTGCAAGTGTGGGGAGGTGTTTCTTGTCCATTTCTGCAAGTTCTCTTCTTATCTCAAGCGCCCACGTTACGTATTTCTCTGCCTCGTCATTCTTTTTATCCTCGATGTAGAATGCTGCGAGGTCGTTTAGTGTCTCTCCAAGATCTTTGAGGTAAGTCTCGTCTTCCTCTGAAAGTTTCTTGAATATTTTTTCAGCTTCAAGGTAGCATTTCTCTGCTTCTTTGCGCATTGACATTCTGGTGAGAACTCTTCCACTGTTGAAGAGGAAGTAACCTTCAAGGTCAGGCAAATTCAATCGTCTGCATAATTTCGCAGCGTTGAGTGAAGAGACCGCAAACGTGGCAATACTCTCTTTGTCCGACTTATTTTCTGTCAGATATGCGAAATGCGAGAAGTAGATGAGCAGGAGCAGATTCCTCCAATGGCCGTCCAATGACTTTACGACCTCTGGATTCTCAAAAAGTTTTTTAGCAGCACTCTTTACGTTCTCGGGGGCAGACCTATCAATAACGTCCAGTGCCATCAGAGGTGTTCGTTTCTTCACTAACTCTGCTATTTCCCTCACAATGTCATCCATGTTTTTTGAGCACGTTTTGGATGTATTTAAATTAACCGATTTTTGAACCAAACCCTTATATCTCCACAAGTCCAACATTTTTTGAATGCTTTGGGTTGAGAAATACCGTCCAAAAACGATCAAAGATGTTGTAGCAGACAGAAAGATAATTGAAAAAGTCGTTTTATGGGCTAAGCAGTGGGAGAAGGGAATCCCACAAAAACCACTTTTGCTTGCTGGTCCACCCGGCACCGGTAAGACATCTCTCGCCCTTGCTTTAGCCAGTACATTTGGATGGGAAGTAGTGGAGCTAAATGCCAGTGATCAGAGAAACTGGAAGGTTATACAGAGAATAGTTGGTGAGGGTGCATTTAGTGAAACTATAAGTGAAGAGGGTGAATTCCTTTCAACATCTCGGGGAAGGCTCAAGCTTATAATTCTCGATGAAGTTGATAACATTCACAAGAGGGAGGACGCAGGAGGAGAAGGTGCTCTCATCAGATTAATTAAGAAAAAGCCTAGGCAACCTCTTGTTCTGATTGCTAATGAACCTTACAATCTCTCGCCAGAATTAAGAAATCTTTGTGAGATGATTACTTTTAAAAGACTCAATACAAGACAGATTGTAAAAGTTCTGGAGAAAATATGTGCACTTGAAGGAATTAAAGCTGATAAAAGGGCTCTTGAGGCGATAGCAAGGAACGCTGGCGGTGATTTGAGAGCAGCGATAAATGATCTACAGGCAATAGCTGAGGGTAGAGAAGTCATTACTGCTGAGGACGTTGTGCTGGCAAAGAGAACACAGGAAACGGACGTATTCAAAGTTATGCAGAAGATCTTCAAGACCATGAGTCCGGGGGTTTACAGTGAAGCAATGTTGCTCGATGAATCTCCGGAGGATTTAATAGCATGGATTGATGAGAACCTCCCCCTTGAATATAGTGGAGAGGATTTGTTGAAGGGTTATCTCGTACTCTCACGAGCTGACATCTTTCTTGGAAGGGTTAAGAGAAGACAGTTCTACAGATTGTGGAAGTATGCTAACTACCTAATGACCATTGGAGTCCAGCGAGTGAAATCTGAGGCTAAGAAGGGATTCACCAGATATCAGCGTCCTGTAATATGGCAGATGCTGGCTTACAGCCGGTCGAGAAGAGCCAGTCTGAGGAATATACTCAAAAAGATTGGGAGGTATTCACACCTCTCCACGAAAAAAGCTTCTACGGAGATGTTTTATTACATAAAAACCATTCTCTCTAATGCTAAGATACCTGTTGCAGCAAGTATAGCGGCTTTCTACGACTTTACCGAAGATGACATTGCATTTATGATTGGAGACAAAAAGAGGGCGAAGGAAATCATGGGGTATATCAAGGAACATAAGCTTCACAGGGTTGAGGATGAAAGCTTCCTCTCTGGTTACGATGAAGTAGAGGAGAAAATTGAGAAGCCAGAAGCCGCGGAGATTGTGGAAGAAGAAAAAGAAGAGGAATTAGGAGAGGAAAGAGAGAAGGAAGAGGAAGATAGAAAAGAGAAAAAAGCTGAAGCAAGAAAGCGGAAGAAAGCAAAGAAGGGGAAGGAGTTAACGCTGGATAACTTCTTTGGTTAGCAGTTTATTTAAAACATATATTTAATAAAATATTTGTATCTTTTTAGTATATGGTATACTCCAATAACCGTTGCCACTATTGAGAACTCTACGTGCCAGAATATCAAGCTGTATTCTCTGATTACTTCTGGTTCAACGAACAGAACCAGCAGTCCAAATATTGCAGAGAATGCTGACGTTATCAACAGGATAACGTTCATTGAGAACCTAACGGCACGTTTAGTGTTTTTGCGGATTCTTACCAGAAGTTCACTGATGGCAACGATGGACAGGCTCACAAGCAGAAGCTCAATAACGTTGTAACGCTCCAGAGCACTTGGTCTACTGGTCGGGTATTCTTTAATTTCTTCTACTTTGATATCGCTTGGTATGATGTTGCTTTCACCTTTTTCTTGAGCAGCAGTGCGCTCCTCTGGAGGTGGCTGAGACAGATCGCATATTCCATCCTTGTCTGTGTCTGTATACTTGTTGCATTCTCCAGGATACGGGTCGTTTGTTAGGTTCAGCGGGCAGTCATTCCATGCAACTACTGGGTTAACTAGCACAGTTATCGCGAGGATTGTGACCAGTATCTGCAATGGGAATTTTTTAATCTTTGACTCCATAATGGCTTTTAACTTAACAGTCTTATAATTATAAATTTTTTGATTGCTGGACTGGTAGGCTATATAAATTAAGAAATAGCACTGAATTGCGTTAAAAGAAATAAGCAAGAACTGGAGCCACAAGCAGAGCAGGCAGCATGTTTCCGACTTTCAGATTTTTTACTTCAAGCAGTTTTAAGCCTATTGCCATTATGAGCAGTCCGCCTGTTGCAGTTATTTCTGCTACAACGTGCTGAGTCATATACGGGCTGATAAATGAAGCAAGCAGGGTGAAAAAGCCCTGATATATCAGAACAGATATCGATGAGAACATAACACCGATTCCAAGAGTTGATGATAATGCTATCGCTGCAACACCATCCAGCATAGATTTTGTGAGGAGAATTGTGGCATCGCCGGTTAATCCTTCCTGAATAGAACCAACAAATGCCATGGATCCAACACAGAATAGCAGAGTTGATGAAACAAAACCTTCCGCAAATTTCGATCCTTTGAATTTTCTTTCTATTCTTGCTCCTGCTCTCTCAAGCCAGTTCTCTATTTTCATCGTTTCTCCAATTGCAGTTCCAAGAAGAATACTTGCTGTTAGAATCAGAATATTTTCCGTTTTAAGAGCCATACTCACGCCAATCAGTAAAACAACAAGCCCAAGAGCTTGAATTAATGCGATTTTAAGTGTTTCGTTGAATCTTGAGCCCAGAAGTATCCCTGTAATGCTCGCAATGACAATAACGGCTGCATTTATTATAGTTCCAAGCATTGATGGTGTAGAGATGTGAGGGGATATGTAGTTTTTGAAGAAGTGTTAATGGCTAGTTGTATAGTGTAATAGTGCTCAAAACTGGCATTTTCTGGAAACTTTTAGGATTGCCCATTTAAAACCTATGGCTTTCCCACAACTACAAGCAGAAATAAAAACAAAATAAAAGAAAAAATCACACCTTGTTTTTTGCAAAGAATTTCAATCCAAGCAGTGCTCCGACTCCTAAAGCTATTGGTATTATGTGGAGAGTTACTCCGGCCAGTCCAAGTACCCCCAGCACCGCTTTTATTTCTTTTCTTAGATACTTACCGTTGTAGAATCCTGTTATTGCAACTGCAAGAAGGTACATGACAACTATTGTTGCAAGGAAGTAGTAGAGTATCTTTGCAGCCATCATAAGATCCCATGATTGCACTGTAATCAGGAACATCTCTGGGTGTGTGAAGTAGATGTATGGCCCTATGTATCCTGCAAGAGCGTATTTAACTGAATTTCTTGCTGTCCTCCAGAAGTCTCCTCCTGCTAAAGCTGAACCAGCATACGCCGCTAGAGCTACTGGTGGTGTCAAGTCAGCCAGAATTCCAAAGTAGAAGACGAAGAAGTGTGCTGCCAGGAGAGCTATTGCTGTGGTGGTTCCTGGGACTTGTAGGTCGTATATTCCTGTCCCTGCAACGGCGTTGAAAACAGCTGGTGCAGCTACTAACGAGGTTATGACGTAGTTTGCCGTAGTTGGAACACCCATGCCCAGTATAAGGCTGAATACCATTGCCATTATTAGTAGCAACGGTAAAAATCCTCCGGTCAAGTCTATTAGCTTATATCCCAGGCTTGTTACAAGTCCTGTCATTGTCAAGACTCCCTGGATCAGACCTGCACTTGCAGCAGCAAGCATGACACTTGTGCTTGTTTTTCCGGCGTCGATCATGGATTCATAAGTTGCTCTGTACATTTTACTTCCTTCATCGCTCCTGGATATGTAGCCGACTATGAGTGAGAATACCATTCCGAAGACACCGCTCATTAGAAGTAGTCCCTCTTTTCTGATGCCCAGGAATTTTCCAAGAGCTATGAAAAGTATAAATAGCAGGCTTAGGTACAGTTTTTCGTTCATTTGGACAAGGTCCTTCGAGGTAAATGCGAGTATGATCAGTATAACGGCGAGTGCAACCAAAGCTATGCCAGCGAGTTTTGCTATCTCCTCTCCTGTGAACATGAGGAGTGTCGTTAGCAACACAACACCCACGTATAGTTGTTCGTGCCCTGGAATTTCATCCTTAGAAATCCATGCTACCCAGATCGCTATACCCAATGAAGATATTGCTGCTATGTGGGGTGCGATTCCCCAAACAAGAGCAACTGTGATGATGCCTATTGGGAGCAGTATGTATAACTTTCGAATGAAATATCCCAGAGGTGTGAAGTGATCTCTTGGTATTCCTTTTAGTCCCAGGCGCTTGGTTTCAAGGTCAATGAAAAGATAAACACCTGCATAGTAAATTAGCGCCGGTAGTACTGCAGCAATTATCAGCTTGTTATATGGCACTCCCAGGAACTGTGCCATTATGAAGGCTGCAGCTCCCATAATGGGTGGCATTAGCTGACCGCCAGTTGATGCAACAGGTTCAACTGCTCCAGCAGTCTCTGGAGGATAGCCTGCTTTTTTCATTAAAGGAATTGTAAATGTTCCGGTTGTCAGGACGTTAGCAACTGAACTTCCGCTTACAGTTCCCATTAAACCACTGGAAACTACTGCAGCTTTCGCGGGACCTCCTTCACGGGGTCCGAATAGTGAAATCATGAATTTAGTTACGTAGTCACTTACTCCAATCCTCAGCAGGAATGATCCGAAGAACACGAAGGCGAAAACATAGATTGTCATGACGTAGAACGGAATTCCGAATATGCCTTGGTCAAGGTAGAGGTATTGTACAAAACGGTTCCAGTTGTATCCGGTATCATTTATTCCATAAATTAGGAATACTAGGACTATTGCAGGTAGGATCCATCCAACTGTTCTTCTTGTGGCTTCCAGTACAAGGACTATTGCTATGAGGCCAAAGATTACATCGTAGGTGTTTACATCATAATACACCATGTATGTGGGGAATCTCCAGAACATGTAGAACATGCTAGCTAAGCTCAGAAGGACTAAAATATAGTCGTAGAAAGGAACTTTTTTGAAGTATCTCTCTTTTTTAAATATGGGGTAGCAGAAAAACGCTATTAGCAAAATCATGGCCAAGACAAATGCCTGTCCTTGCTTATCCTGAAAGTCAAGTCGCAGAATGCTTAATTTTAATCCAAGTCGCGCAAACAGATCGTAGATCGAGTATGTAAAGTTAAATATAAACAGAATTTCGTATATTCCTATTAATATTGCTGCCATCTTTACAATGGTTTCGAGCTTTGGCTGCAGTGTTCTTGTTTTTTCCAGGGCTATTTTACTTTCAATTTCGCTCATTTTTTAGCACCCCCTAACAATGGTCAGTATGGCTGGAACTTTCCTGATTTTGAACTTCATAATTCCTTCCTCTTTCGGCTGAACGAAAACGACTTTTCCATCTATCTTTACTGTAGCATTGTTCAGCGGGATAAACCAGTATTCCCAAGATTTTCCCAGCGACATGTTCATGTTCTTAACAAAGAATTGCCCCTCTTTATCTTGGATATCCAATGGTTGTCCAGCATCAAATTGCTGCCATCTCTCTTGTATTGCATATATTCCAGTTTTATCAATTCGATATACATCTATAACTTTAGTAAGTGAAACGCTATGGGTGTATGCAACTATAAGGGTGAAATTCGAGATTAGGGGATAGTAACACACTTTTTCGTTAAATTTGATTTCAAGAGCATTTACGGGAAGAAGCGCAAAAACTAAAAAAACTAATAGTAAAAAAAGAAAATATTTTTTCAAAACTTCCCCTCCTCAAGGCTTGAGGTTGTCGGGTACCTCAATGCCTTGATCTTCGTAGTACTTAATTGCTCCTGGGTGCAATGGGACCATCAATCCCTCGAATGCGCTGTTCATGTCAATCTGTTTGGCAACCTGGTGTGCCTTCGCCAGTTCGTCGATGTTCTCATAGAGTACCTTTGTCATCTCGTATACAACTTCATCTGGAACATCCTTGTGCACTACCAATGTTGACTTAACAGCAATTGTCTGTACGTCTTCGTCCATTCCATTGTAGGTGCCCTTTGGAATAACGACCTTAACGTAGAACGGATATCCCTCTTCGTGGAGCTTCTTTATAACTTCATCTGGAATCGGGATAAGGCGGACAGGTGTCTTAACAGCTATCTGGTCAATTGCTGGAGCTGGGTATGCAATAACAGTGAACTCGGCATCCACCTGTCCAAGCACCAGGCTCTGGGCAGCCTCACTGAAGGTCTGGTAGACTGGCTCGATGTCATCCCAAACTCCTGCAGCCTTTAGGACTCTCTCAGCTGTTGCAGCACAACCGCTTCCAGCGGCACCAACTACAACCTTCTTACCCTTCAAATCTTCTAGAGTCCTAATATCACTGTCAGCTCTAACCACAATCTGAACTGGTTCTGGGTAGAGTGTACCAATTCCTCTTAGCTCCTTAACAGGCTTACCCTCAAACTGGAACTTTCCATTCCAGGCGTAGTATGTAACATCGTTCTGAATGATGGCTGCCAAAGCTTCACCCTTTCCAATAGCCTTTGCATTTGCAACACTTGCACCGCTTGTAACACCCTTTGCTTCAATAATGTCACTCTTCTTGTTAAGTACCTTGGCAAACATTGAACCGACTGCAAAGTAAACACTACCAGGTCCGGAGCCGGTGTAGATTGTGATCACATACTTTCCGTCTTCAGTCTTGGGTATGCTTACCTTTTCTGGCTGTGTAGTTTCTTCCTGGGCCTGGGGCTGTGTGGCTTCTTTCTGGGCACATCCAGCCACTACTAGGCCCAGAACCAAAACAAGAACTAAACCAAGGGCTTTCCAGTTCCTCATTTTGAACCACCTCTATTCTTTTGGGAGGTATACCTGCCGGGTTTATAAACCTCGTAAAGTTAAGCGTTTATATACTTTTCGTATTCTTAAAGTGTTCATTCATCTTAAGAAAGTTTATGCATTTTTCAGAGAGTTTCATTCTTTTTTCAGAGGTTTTATGCATATCCTATCAATTTATATTCCTCTCTCCTCGTTTCTAGGTATACGTGAGCCGGGAAAAATTGGATTTAATTAATGAATCAACTCCACGAATCTGAAACTTTAATTGGGCATGGGGGGTGTAGGAGACCTGTCTTACACTCATCCAGAAATGATGCTGCCGGCACATAAGGTCTTATTCAACCTCGGCTGGCTGGATCCTATAAAGATCTTAATGAGGACTTGCTGCTCGCAAGAGGCCAGAGACACAGTTCTCGAAACACTCTAATGAATCCCAATCTCTTGCATCCGGAAACCCGGGAAGTACTACTGGGAGAATGAGACTCATCTAATTCCGTCCCTATTTTTATATATCGCTGTGGTTAAGAGCTTTTATGTCGCTGAAGGTAGTTGTTTACGGCTTTGGACAAATTGGAAGAGTTATTGCTGAGGCAGCGGTGAAGAAGGGATTTGAGGTCGTTGGAGCTGTGGATGTAAATCCTGCTCTTGTCGGTAAAAATATTGGGGAATTGCTGGGTTTGGGTATCAAAGCTGAAATTAAAGATTCGCTTGGTTTTGAAGGGGATATTGCCTTTGTTTCAACCGGTTCTTATGTGGATAGGGTGTATCCTCAAATCAAGGATTGTATAGAACGCGGATTCAATGTAATCAGCACATGTGAAACGTTGAGTTATCCTGAGTATAGATATCCAGAACTGGCCAGAGAAATTGATGATCTTGCGAAGGATCATGGTGTAACTGTTCTGGGAGCTGGTGTCAATCATGGTTTCCTTCTTGACAGTCTCCTAGTCGTTCTATCTGCAACCTGTGTGGAGGTAAAGAAGATTACTGCGGTGAGGAGCATAGATGCGCTAAAAAGAAGGCCAGCATTTCAGAAAAAAGTTGGAGTAGGCATGGATGTTGAGGATGTAAGGAGAAAGCTTGAAAGTTGTGAAATAACGGGTCATGTTGGTTATGCTGAATCAGTTTTAATTGTTTGTGATGCCATGGGTCTTGAACCGGATACGGTTCAGGAAGGACAGGAGATAGTTGTTGCTGATAGTGATCTTGAAGGGGTCGAGACTGGCAAAGTAAGGGGGCTCAAGGGCTTCGCATCTGCTATAAAAGATGGAGAGGAGAAGGTAAGAATCGAATTTCATGCATATGCTGGAGCGGATGAGTACGAGGAGATCAGAATAGAGGGTGACAATCCGGTGGTGTGGAGAAGTACGGGTGTTAAGGGAGATCTCGGAACTGCAGCGGTTATTGTGAACCTTGCTCAGGCAGTGGTTGATTGCAAGCCAGGGCTTGTGAAGATGTCGGATCTGGTTCCCTTTAAACCATCTCTCGTCCCATAATTTTTATTTGTTTTTCTTTGTTTTTTCATAGAAAGTACTTGTTCTCAAGCCTGTTGCTTATCATTGAATAGAACACGAGTATGCCAGCAAGACTTATACATCCAGCGACGTAGAAAACCTCTTTTAATCCAAAAGCATCCATTACCACTCCTGAAATCAAAGGTGCTGCGATCATACCGGCACTCATTGCCATGTTGAATATGCCCATCACAGAACCTTGTCCCAGTTCTCTTCCGGCCGCCACAACCATTGCTGTTGCAGCCGGCATTGATATGCCCCCTCCGAACCCCATAATCGATATTATTGCAAGTAATTCGACAAAGTTTTTTGCAAAGGGTACCATGAACAGCGATATTGCTGCAATCACTGAACCCGCTATTATCATCGCAAGCTTGTTGTACTTATCCGCGATTGTGCCGAAGGGTTTCTGCAGCAGTGCAGTTAGCAACACATTGGTGGTTATTATCGCACCTATTTGACTGCTTGTAAGTCTGATCTCTGATGCAAACAGAGGCAGGAAAGCCATTACAATAGCAATTCCCAGCGAATTTATACCTCGAAATACTACAAGGGCTTTACAGATATCGTTTTTGATTACATTCCTAAAACTTGATTTGTACGTTTTTCTGGTGTTCAGTTCTGGAAGGAAGAGGAGACATACTAGGAAGGATATTGTGGAAAGAAAAGCCATTGCATAAAATGCTGATGCCATTCCAAGCATGTCTTTGAGTAAGCCGCCAATAAGAGGGCCGAATCCCATTCCAAGAAAGAGTGAAACGCTAAAAGAGCCCATGTAACTTCCTTCTCGCCCTTCCGGAGAAATTTCTCCTATGTATGCCATGGCTATTGGTATTACCATTGCTGAAGCAAGGCCGTGTATCATTCTGACCATAGTTAGTGTGTAAACGTTATCAACCCTGATATATGCAAGGGAGATGACGGCATATGTAAAAAGTCCAACAAGAATAAATTTTCTTCTTCCCTTTCTATCTGAGATTTTTCCTATAATAGGCATGATAATTCCTCTCGAAAGGGAAAATCCAGCGAATATTATGCCGAGCCAGATACCTGTAGCACTCAGACTTTCCGCATAAACAGGCATGAGTGGTGCAACTATCCCGAGACCAAGCATTGCGGCAAAGACCGATATAAAGAGCACATTGAAAATCCTACGCCTCATTCAGATCCTCCAGTTTTTTAATAGCCTCATCAAGAATTTCTTCAATTTCCGACTTGGATTCTGATTTCTCTAGTACCTTGGTGATTGCATTCAGGAATTGAAGCCAGTTTCTCAGTTCGAACAGCTTCAACCATAGTTCTCTCCTCACGCTGATGAATTGAAGCATTTCATTAGCCTCATCTTCGTGTATAATGCCTGAAGCTTTTAAAACCTCGATTTTCTTTAGAATTACTTCCTTTTCCCGTTTTGAAGCCTCCTCTAGAACAGCCTTTCCTTTTTGGGAGAGGGAGTAAATCTTCTTGTTTCCATCGATCCTCACATCCAGAAAACCGGCGTTGGCAAGCTCTCTGAGAAGCGGATACACCGATCCTGTGGAGGGTTTTTTACATGTTTTTGTACTGATTCTCTGAATCAGTTTATATCCTGTGGCCTCGCTTTTTTCAAGCTCTTTAAGGATCAGGAGCTTTAGAATTCCTTTTACTTGCCTCTTGTTTCTTTCTGTCCTTGGCACCAAACGTAGTCCTTGACTTAGTGTTTAAAAGTATGTCGGTTACCGACACATCTGGAAATGAGTTATATGACACATCTGAAGTCAGTCAGACCTGATGTGAATTAGTTCCCACGAAACTTTTTTACTTTCAACAGCTTTTTTAACCTTCTTCTCCCTTTCGCTTAGCGAAGCCGTCTTTCCAGTTTTAATCTCAGCAAAAACGATTTTCCTGACGTTACCCTCATCAAGCCCGTCGAATATAATCAGATCAATCGGGCTGCCGATGAATCTCACATCTTTGGGATTGTATTTGAAATCGGGCATGTATGGTACGAGGTGCTCGGTTACTTTTCCCATGATTACTGATTTGCTCCTCTCAATAGCATCTTTTCTTATTTCCTGTTCGAACTTCTGCCTCCATGACTCAAAAAGTACGTTTGCTCTTTCATTTGCCATTTTTTCCAGCTCTTTCTCTCTCCACTCTTCAAAAATCTGTCTTGCTCTTTTATCTACCTGTCCTCTGAGTACTGAGTATTTCCAGAAAACGTATATGAGCGTTGCAAATGTAATTATCAGCACCACGATTAATGCAAACAGCAATTCGATCATAGAGTCACCTTCCAAGCTCAGCACATACTCGACTAAACGGTTTGGGTATTAATTTTTCTTCCTGCTATGGGGCAGAAATTTTATCAGCAAATGTCTTTGATGTCCTCAATGTTCAGGGGATGAGTATGGGTGATAACAGCCCGGATGAACTTAAATCTCTCGAAGAGTATTTTGAAAGGCAAAAAAGAGAGCTGGAAGAAAGAAAACAGCTTGAGGATGAAAAACGCTTGGAAGCAATTCAGTTTATTAGGGAGCATACGTTTATTCTTGGCAAGGTAAACGGTGGTAGGGAATTCGAGGAAATTGCAAGATATACTAACAAGCTCCTTAATCTTCAGAAAAGATATGGCTGTCAGTTTTATGCATTTGTTTACAACGATGTTGTTTTGGCCATTCCCAACTGTAATTTTGGTATCTCTTTTTCGCTGAACCTTTCTGAGATCCTACCCTATGCCAAGAGGATGGGCGAAAACCTTGTGGATTATTTTGAGATATGATTTTGTTTTGCTGGTTTTTTATTGGCTAACCCAGAACTGGGAACGGCATAGTTCATCAAAAACTGCAAGCCCGTAAAATAATCAAAGAGCCGCCGGCGGGATTTGAACCCGCGACCTGGTGATTACAAGTCACCCGCTCTGCCAGCTGAGCCACGGCGGCACCCTGTAGGCAGTCAACCCTAAGTGCAGAAAGGATTAAAAAATTTTCTGGCTATGGTTATGGAAATGATTGATGATGTGGTGTTAAGGCGAATAGGAGATTTTGATAAGGTGGCAGTTGCATTTAGTGGTGGCGTCGATTCTACATTGCTTGCATATGTCTGTAAAACCGTAAAACCGGACAGCCTTGCCATTACGGTTGACACTGAAGTTATAGCGAGAGGTGAGCTGGAAGAAGCGAAGAATATTGCGAAAACTCTTGGGCTAAACCACAAAGTTGTACGTCTGAAACTGCTTGATATTCCTGAATTCGTTGAAAATTCTGAGATGAGGTGTTATTACTGTAAAAGAGCAATAATTAAGGCAATTAAGGGTGAAATCGGTGATGATTACGTCCTGTTTGATGGAACCAACAAAGATGACCTGAGCGACTTCAGGCCAGGGTTAAGGGCTAAAAAGGAATTTGGTGTAGTCTCTCCACTTGAATGCCTGACAAAGGAAGAAATAAGAAAAATTGCACGTGAACTTGGATTACCAAACTGGAATAAACCATCAAATTCATGTCTAGCAACGCGTATACCCTACGGATATAAAATAACCAAGAAAAAGCTTGAAATGATTGAGGAAGCTGAGAAATTCCTGAAGGATTCTGGATTCTCAGTTATCAGGGTAAGAATGGAGGGTAAGAATGCAAGAATTGAAGTTGGAATAAATGAAATTGAAAAGGCATTCAGGATGAGGGAAGTTATTGTGGACAAACTCAAACAGCTTGGCTTTCAGCGCATCTCCCTTGATCTCGAAGGTTACCCTTCACGACACTGTAAATAAATTCCGCTATAGCTTCAATATCGTCCCTTTTGAAGTGCACGTATCCCTCAATCTTTGAATCTGAAACCACTGCGAGAATCCTGCCATTCTTGAATCGGTCTATACTTGTAGAATCATTGAGCACAACAATTCTGTCTTTGCCGGCATTATTGTAACCTTCTGTCAGAACAAGATCATATTCCTTGAGGTATTTTTCATATATTTCGTTAAGGTCATCTCTTTCCACTCTTTTTATGAATGCAAGCTTGGTGGGAGATGCGATGACTACATCTGCACCACACTGGTAGATTCTCCATGAATCTTTTCCCTCTTTGTCTATGGTAAAATCCTGGTGAGAATGCTTCACCACCGCGACCTTTAGTCCCTTTCTCTTCAGTAGTGGTACAACTTTTGTTATCAAGGTTGTTTTTCCACTGTCCGAGTTGCCGACAAAGCTTATTATCATATGAATCTCACCGTTTCGAGGTTCATTGGAGCTCTTGTTTCAATTCTGTATGTCTTGTAGATGCTAGATGCGAGATCTATACACTTGCCCTCGTCTCCATGTACTGTTAATACTTTTTCTGGCCTTGAACCCAGGGCTCTGATGTAATTCATGAGCTGTTTTCTGTCTGAATGTCCAGAGAAACCATCAACAGTCTCCACACTCATATTGACCTGCACCACTTCCCTCTTTCCGTTTGATGGGAATGGAATCTCTCTCCATCCTTTCTGGATTCTTCTTCCAAGTGTTCCCTCTGCCTGATAACCTACGAATATAAGGGTGTTTCTCTCGTCGGGGGCGAGAGCCTTGAAGTATTCCATAACCGGACCGCCATTTAGCATACCGGATGTGGCCAGTATAATGGATGGTGATGATTCCTCAATAGCCTCCTGCCTCTTTGAGGCCGAATCAACTTTAACGAAATTCTCGCTGATGAATGGGTTGATGCCATGGTGGAATATGAGATCACGGAGGTTTGCATTCAGGTATTCGGGGTAAGCAGTGTGAATTGCTGTCGCCTCGTAGATCATCCCGTCAAGGTAAACCGGGACCTGTTCGATCTTTTCGTTTCTTATTGCCTCTTCGAGAACGATCATAACTTCCTGACTTCTACCCACAGCAAATGTCGGGATGAGTACCTTTCCACCCCTCTTGATCGTCTCGTTTATTATAGCAATCAGTCTCTCCTCTGCCTCTCTTCTTGTTGGCTGGAAATCGTTACTTCCACCGTATGTTGCTTCCATTACGAGAGCCTCGAGTCGTGGGAAGTTTGTTTCTGCTCTGTCAAAGAGTCTTGTACGCTCGAACTTGAAATCGCCTGTAAAGGCTATGTTGTAATGCCCCTCTCCGATATGGAAGTGGGCTATTGCTGAGCCGAGGATATGTCCTGCATTGTAGAATGTGAGCCTAACGTCCGGGCTTATATCTGTCACCACGCCGTAGTCAAGTGTAATGGTGTGCTTGAGTGCTTCTCTGATAAGTGAAGAGTCATAAGGAGCAGAAGTACCTTCTCTAGCAGCTACTTCTATGAAGTCTAGCTGCAGCAATACCATGAGGTCCCTTGTTGGAGGAGTGAGGTAGATTGGCCCCTTATAACCGTATTTGTAAAGGATCGGCACAAGCCCGCAATGATCCAGATGAGCGTGAGTTATAACGACCGCATCAATGGAATCAAGGGGTTGAACTTCTGGAACGTACAGGTATGGGGATTGCTGGATGTTGCTTACATTGACTCCACAGTCTATGAGTATCTTACTCTCTGGAGTCTGGAGAAGATAACAGCTCCTGCCTACTTCTCTTGAACCTCCAAGAAATGTGACTCTTACCCATTTCTCTTCGTATATTGCTCCCCTGTGTATTCTTTCCCCTATTCTTCTGAGAATTTCTTTCCTGTCATCTCTTGCGTTAATCAAGAATTGTCTTATACTTTCTATTGTCTTTGACTTGATAGGTGGTGTTCGTATCACCTTGGGGCTCCAGCCAACCGCTTTCATTATTTCGCGGAGTGTAGCTCCCTGCTTCCCTATAACAACCCCTGGTTTTTCTGCTTCAATAATAACCTCGCCGTTCTCTTCGTCGAAGAAGAAGTTCGTGATCTGTGCATCTTCTGGCACTATCTTTAGTATTATTTCCTTGGCCTCTTCTGGTGGTCGCAGGCTCTTGGGATCGGGTCTAATAATTATACGTTTCCTCAGGTCTTTTGCCAGCTTCTTGATTATGTCTCCGCTTCCTGCAAGTTCCTGGGGGTTTTCGACGTAGATAACTAGAAGTGGTCCCTCAAACTCAACATTTTTAACTATAACTTTGGGAGGGATTGAATTGATGATTTTTTCCTTTAATTCCTTCAAATATCTACTGCTTGTCATTGTACCAGCCATTTATTTGGCAAAAAAATTAGGAATAATTACTTCCGGGCGAATTTGTTAATGATATTTTCAACTTCTTCTGGAGTGAGCTGTATATATTCTTCCTTCGTGATTCTCACCACATCTATTCCATCACCTGATGCTGAATCTCTCTTCATTGCCGAGTAAATTGCCCTCACTGCAAGCTCCATGGCTTCTTCTGTTGACATTTCTGGGGTAAAGCGGTCTTCGAGAACTCCATAGGCTGTTGGGCTACCAGATCCTGTTGCCACAATGTCTATTTCTTCAATAGCACCACCTATTGGGTCTATTGAGTATATACTTGGTCCTTTTGAGTCAACTCCTCCCACAAGGAGCTGGACGAAGTATGGGAAATATCTTGTGGAGTTGAGCAAGTTGGAGAGCATCGTAGCTAATGCCTTTACTGTTGGCTTTTCCTCCTTCCTGATTTCGTAAAGGCTGGCCTCCACTGTAACAAGCCTTGCCAAGAACTGTGCATCACCTACACTTCCCGCAGTGGTCATTGCAACTCTATCAGCTATCTTGTAGATTTTCTTGGCTCTTCTGCTTGCTATGAAATTACCCATTGTCGCTCTCTTCTCAGTTGCGAGCACCACACCATCCTTACAGATCAATCCTACTGTTGTTGTCCCCTTATATACCATGTCCTGCATCATGCTTTTTCACTTCTTGTGTATTTTTTAGTAAAAGAGCCACTTCAAGTTGGCTTTTCCATGTTATGACTAAAGTATTTTTAAAATTTTCGATTACTTGGGTCTTTTCAAAGTTTCTTGAATCAATCGTAGTAAACTTTATATTTCTGCTACTCTGTCACTAAGATTCATAGTGTCAAAGAGGTGTGGTTGATGAGTGAAATAGGTAAGCGAATAAGAATTGAGAGGATAATAAACAGGAACAGTGGTAATACGGTCATAGTTCCCATGGATCACGGTCTGTCAATGGGCCCAATTGATGGGATCGTTGATCTACCGAAAACAATCAATGCTGTGGCGGAAGGGGGAGCAAATGCTGTTGTTATTCATAAGGGTATAGTTCCCTTCGGGCACCGGGGATATGGCAAGGATGTCGGGTTGATTGTTCATCTCAGTGGATCAACCTCTTTGAGCCCGGATCCCAACGAAAAAGTTCTGGTGTGTACAGTAGAGGAGGCTATAAAGCTTGGAGCGGATGCTGTGAGTGTTCATATCAACATAGGTAGCAAGACTGAAGCTGAACAGCTCAAAAAGATGGGTGAAGTGAGTAGAGCATGTAGGGAATGGGGTATGCCTCTGCTAGCAATGATGTACCCGAGAGGAGAAGGTATAGACCAGTTCAGCGAGAAGGCTGTAGCTCTGGCTGCGAGAGCTGGTGCAGAACTTGGAGCTGATATAGTAAAGACGAACTTCACAGGCGATGTGGAATCATTCAAGAGAGTTACTGCTGGATGCCCTGTGCCGGTTGTTGTAGCAGGCGGACCAAAGATGGGAAGCGAGGCAGAGATTCTGAAGATGGTAGAAATGGCCATGGAAGGAGGAGCAAGGGGCGTTGCAATAGGAAGAAACATCTTTCAGGCGGAAGATCCGACAAAGATGACGAAGGCAATTTCGATGATAGTACATGATAACGTGAGCGCTGAGGAAGCTCTGGAATTCCTGAAGAGTGAATAAATTTTCTTTCTTTTCATTTAGGAGCGTGTAGTCTGGAGGTCAGGTGTCTCCCAATTATAACTTTCATTATTTCGGATGTGCCTTCTCCTATATCCAGAATCTTTGCGTCTCTGTATGCTCTCTCCACTGCTGAACCTTTGATCAATCCATGTCCTCCAAATATTTCAACCGCAACATCTGCGGCCTTCTTTGCAACTTTTGCTGCATATAGCTTACACATAGCTCCGATTACCGTTGTGTCAGCAATATCGGCCACTTCAGCTCCATGGTAAATCAGTCTTCTTGCAGCCTCAATCTCTGTTGCAACTTCTGCGAGCATCCATTGTATTCCCTGAAAGTCAGCAATACGCTGACCAAAAGCTCTCCTCTCGGATGCATACCTTAAAGCAAGTTCAAGACACCTCTCAGCTATTCCAAGTCCTATTGCTGCGAACACAATTCTGCTCTTGGAAAGAACCCCAAGCGCAACCTTCAGTCCGTTTCCTTCTCCACCAAGAATATTTTCAACGGGAACTTCAACATCGTTGAAACCAATCGTTGCCAGACCGCTACCTCTCATCCCACTTGGCTCGAGCTTTCTAATATCCATTTCATCGTTTTTCTCCACAATGAAGGCTGTCAAACCTTTACTACCTTTTCCGGTTCTGGCTATTACCAAGAACACATTGCCAAATGTTGCATTCGTTATGAGTGTTTTTCTTCCATTGAGGATATATCTGTCACCGCTTTTTTCTGCTTTGAGCTGTATTGAACTTACATCACTCCCTGCTGTGGGTTCTGTTAGTGCAAAAACTCCCACTTCGCTGGTCAATCTTTCAAGCCACTTTTTCTTCTGGTCTTTGCTTCCGAAGGATTTTATTGCGTTTACTATCATGTGGTGTGCGGTAACGCTGATGGCTAGACCAGCATTGACCTTTCCAAGTTCTTCTGCAAGTGTGGTGAGCTCGGCATATCCTTTCCCCATTCCTCCATACTCTTCCGGGATGGTAACTCCTAACAATCCTTTTTCTGAAACTAGCTTGAGTAATTCTCGATCCATTTCGTTATGCAAGTCCATTTTGACAGCTTTTTTAGCTGCAACCTCAGCAACACTTTTCACGAACTCTTCAAAATTCGTTAAATCCGCGTTTGCCATCAATCTCCTCCCCCTTTCTCAGAGCATTTCTGGGTCGTAACCAAGTACTGCAGTCCACCACCATCTTGCCATATCCACTAAATCTCTACTGAAAACACCAGAAAGGCGATATTCTCCATTTCTGATTGTGATCATTCCTGCTCCAAGCAGTTTATTTCTCATCGAATAAAAAGAAGAGCGCACCATTCCGAGTTCTTCCAGTATTTTTTCCCATTCATCCACTCTCAGCGGTCTACCACTTTTCTGCCTCTCATCTATCATGTTTATGAACTTTATAGCCTTCATTGCAACCTCTTCTTTTCTGAAAAGACGTCTCATCAGCTCGAGAAACGGGTTTTTGGACTGTGACACTCTGGCATTTGCAGCAGATCTTACGATGATTGATGTGGCAGTCTTGGAGGCATCTTTTACTTTCATATTTCAAAATATGTGGGATAATTAAATATAATATTTCTGGTCTGTTAAATTTTGGATTTTTTTTTAGTGCAGACGCTATTGAATTCTGGCAAGCGTTAATGGACGTTGTGATCACTTTCAATTCACTTTAAATCAAAGTCAAATATCTCTCCGGTTAAACTATCCATTATCAGCTTTTTTCCATCCTCTTCGAAAATCCAGAAAACTTTATAGGCTTTCTCCTCTCTTAAAACCTCAACTTTTGGGGTCCACCAGGATATCACCTTCATATTTCCCCACAGAAACGCACTCTCCAATGCTTTTTTTCTTGCCTGGTCTCCGTCAACAAGCTCGTCCATCAACTGGTCGTTTGAAACGTCCCATTCATGGAGTTCTATAAAATCATCCCCTCTTTCAACCCCGAAACGATAGCAGTCAACATAGGCGTAGTAATCAAGCTCTTTATCATTACCTATTACTCTCTTGAAGTACAGTTTAATGTGAAAGATTCTGTATGGGTAAAGTACAAAGGTGTGTGGATTGTCCGGCTCAAAAATAGGGTTCATCACTTTAACCTTGGTCATTCTCGTGTTTGTCAATCGCAATGGGTTGATAAAGTCTTTTGTTTTGTCAGATTGAAATTTGAATATAATATTTAGAATAATTTAACATAAATGTCTATCCGTATATCTCGATAAATCGTTCTAAATAGAAACATCTTTATATGGATGATTTACAACGGAATCAGAGCGTTTTGCGGAGGTGTGGTGATGGGATTAAGCAGTGCCGCATGGATGACATTACTGGTTCCAACAATTTTGGGTATTGTTGTAATGGTTTTGTATGGTTTCTGGGATAAAATAACTGGTAAGGAATATCTGGTTACTGATGAAATTCTGGGATACGATCAGGAACTTTTGGAGGAGGAGTAAGAAATGAGCGGTGTTCTAATCGGATTTCTGTTCTATCTGGTAATTCTGATATACATTGGCTGGTGGGCGAGCAGGTACACAAGGACAGAGGATCAGTACTTTGTAGGTGGCAGGAAGGTTCGCATTATTGCTGCTGCCCTGAGTGATAAAGCAAGTGACTTCAGTGGCTGGTTGATGCTTGGTTATCCTGGTCAGGCATTTAAATCAGGACTTGGAGCTTTCTGGGCAGCGATAGGATGTCTGTTTGGTACCCTTGCCGACTACGTTTTGATAGGACCGAGGCTCAGAATCTACACAGGAAAGTTCAGAGCTATAACTGTCCCCGACTATCTTGAAGCAAGGCTTAAGGATGACACCAAGCTCATCAGAATTCTTGGAGCGATAATAATCCTTGTATTCATGACAGCATACGTATCAGCCCAGTTTGCCGCTGGAGGTAAAGCTCTGGCTCAGGCGTTTAATCTGGACGTAAACACCGCCATTCTGATAACAGCCATTATAGTCACGGCATACGTTTTAACGGGCGGGTTCTTTGCAGTAGTCTGGTCGGATGTTGTTCAGGCTCTGTTTATGGTTACCACATTGATAATAGTCCCAATCCTTGCTTTAGTGAGTGTTGGTGGTCTGGATAGAGCAACAGAGATAATGGCACAGGCAGACCCGACTCACCTCCATCCGTTTGGTGGAGCAACGGGCTTAGCAGCCATAGTCTTTGCAATAGGTTATGCCTCCTGGATAGTTGGTTATCTGGGTCAGCCCCATATAGTTACGAGGTACATGAGTGTTGAAGACCCCAGGAAGTTAAGGAGGCCGGGAATATTTATCAGCGGTATCTGGACAATTATTGTTCTCTGGGGTGCATTCTTTGCGGGATTCCTCGGTTTTGCTTTGGCCAAGGGTGGAATAATTCATGTTGAAGATCCAGAACGTATCATTCCAGCAATGGCGCTGGAGTTGATGCCTTCCTGGCTGGCCGGTTTCGTTATAGCTGGAATCCTTGCAGCAATAATGTCAACTGCTGACTCGCAGCTTCTTGTGGCATCATCAGCCGTCTCAAGGGACCTGTATCACAAGGTGCTCGGGAAGGAGCTTGGAAAGAAGCAGATGGTTAATATTGGAAGACTTGTAGTCATTGCCCTTGCAATAGTTGCCCTCTATTATGCAATGAGCGGAAACAAGATCGTTTATGCAATGGTCGCCACTGCATGGGGAGGTTTAGCTGTTGGCTTTGGACCTATCCTGACCCTGAGCCTGTGGTGGAAGAGAGTAACAAAGGAGGCAGGAATTGTTGGAATGGCCTACGGTTTGATATCGGAGGTAATTCTTGAGTCATCGATATACGGATGGTCTTTTAATCCAGATGCGCCGGGAATATTTGGATCTATAGGTGCAGCTCTAAACGGAATACCAGTGTTCTTCGTGAACTTCTTCATAACCCTGCTCGTCATTGTGGTCGTCAGCCTGCTAACAAAGCCACCGGAAGACGTTGTCAAACTCCACGGGGAAATTTTCAAGAAGGTACCAGTTAGCGTGATGGAAGCGAGGAGCAAGAGCCAGGCAGAGAACGTTGCAGAGTTTGCTAAAGCAAGGAAACTGGCTTAATTTCTTCTCGTTTTTTGTTTATTTTTTGTTTTTACGATTTTTGATTGAAACTACTATGTGAGTCAAACACCTCAGCCCCCTTATTTGCTCAGCTTAAAACACGAATAGTAATAAACATAAATAAAGAAAGAATAAAAAATAAAAGCATTGGCAACCTCTATGGAAATATGAGGACAATATTCTGGGATGGTTGCGTGAAGCTGATCGACCAGACTCTTCTGCCGGACAAATTCGAAGTTATTTCATGTAAAACCATCGAGGAACTTGCTGATGCGATAAAGAGACTTGCTGTAAGAGGTGCCCCAGCCCTCGAGGCTGCAGGTGGATATGGCATAGCTCTGGCAGCATATGAGAAGGATTTCAAGACAGTTGAAGAGATAAAAGAACATCTGAAAAAGGCTGCCGAATACCTCTCATCTACTCGCCCCACTGCTGTTAATCTTTTCTACGGCATCGAAAGAGTTCTGAATAGGGCACTGGAAGGAAGCAGTGTTGAGGAAGTTAGAGAACTCGCATTGAGTGAGGCAGAAAAAATAGCCGAAGAGGATGTTGAGAGAAACAAGCTCATGGGTAAGCATGGAGCCAGGCTTCTTGAGGATGGAGATACTGTTTTGACATACTGCAATACCGGCAGGCTTGCGACTGTTGACTGGGGAACAGCACTGGGAGTGATAAGGAGCGCTGTTGAAGAGGGCAAAAACATCAGGGTTATTGCATGCGAAACACGCCCGCTCAACCAGGGATCGAGGCTGACAACATGGGAGCTGATGCAGGATGGTATTGATGTAACTCTCATCACTGACAGCATGGCTGGCATTGTAATGCAGAAGGGAATGGTGGATAAGGTCATAGTTGGGGCTGACAGAATAGTTAGAGATGCCGTATTCAACAAAATAGGCACCTACACTGTTGCTGTGCTTGCAAAGGAACATGGCATTCCGTTTTATGTTGCCGCTCCTGAAACAACATTTGACTGGAGCAGGACAATGAATGAGGTTGTTATTGAGGAAAGGAGCAGGGAGGAGTTGATCTACTGCCACATTAAGTGCAAGAGCTGCCTCATAGCTCCGAAGGATGTAAAGGTTTACAATCCGGCTTTCGATCCGACACCCCTGAAGTACGTAACGGCGCTGATAACGGAGAAGGGAGTAATACATCCGCCATACGAGGAGAATGTTCCGAAAATACTGAACCTCAGGTAGTGAAACTTTTTTCTCCAATTATTTTGGATAGGGTTTTATGATTTTGTCTGTTCATGGATACTGAAGGCGAGTAACTTTTAGAGGGGTTGTAGAAATGACTGACAGAATCCTGCATGGAGATGTCTATGCATGTCTTGAACAACTTGACGACAACTCTATTGCTGTAGCCATAACTTCGCCACCGTACTGGAAACAGAGAAATTATGGTTTTGAGGGACAGATAGGGCAGGAAAAAACACCTGAGGAATATATTGGCCGCTTGACTGTAATATTCAATAAATTAAGACAAAAACTTCGCAAAGATGGTATATTCTTTCTTAATGTGGGAGATAAATATCTGAATCGATACGGAAAATCTCACCTTTTACAAATTCCTTATCGGCTGGCCTATCATATGGTTAAGGATGGCTGGCTTTTGGAGGACGTAATTATATGGTATAAGCCCAATCATATGCCGTCGTCCGTAAAAGATCGGTTTACAAATACTTATGAGCCTGTTTTGGTTTTCGCTAAAAGCGAGAACAACATCTATCGGAAAGGGCTGGGTAATGTGGTCAAAATACCTCTTCAACAGACTCCCTGGAAGCATACTGCGGTTTATCCTGAGAAGTTAGTTGGTGAAATGTTGAACAGGGTTGAGTTAAGAGATGGTGATCTGGTACTGGATCCGTTTGCAGGAACAGGGACTACTGCAGCAGTGGTCATAAATATGAGAAACAGCCTTTTTCCAAAAAAAGTTTTCTCAGTCATGATTGAGAAAGGTGATGAGTTTGTTGATATCATTCAGAAGAGAGCTGGTATAAAGGAGGTAGTTAGAGTAAAAGACATACCGTACAATTGGGAACCTGTTAAAGAAGAAAAATTGCCAGAGGTAGAACCTCGTGAAGTAGTTACGGATAAGTATGGTGAGGTGTTTATAGCGGAAACCAGTGATGAGTTTCTTTCTGTCCTCAGGGGGATAACCACTGAAAAATTCAAACGTTTTCATAGAGAAGATGCTCTTTATTTCTTTGGAGTAAAGGATTGGACAATCAGGGATCTTTACTACATTCACCGGATCTTCCATGAGGGTTATGTTTTGAGGAATATGATAGTCGTCTCAAACATGAAAACATGGTATCCCGTGTTTATGTTTGCAAGAGATAGTACGAGGGTTGCATACAGGTTTTATCTTGACCGAGTCAGGGTTAAGCCAAAAACTGAGGAGAATAGGGATTGGTGGAAAACGAACTTTGTGGGTGTAAAAGTTAGGGATATCTCTGGAAAGAAAAGTAAGGAAGGTTGGGTGGTTAAGGTTGTAGATAGGTATGAAAATGGTTTTCCAAAGATTGTTGTTGTTCAGTGGGATGGACATGCTTCTGTTGAGTTTGTGCTCCATCCAGAGAGAGATGAGCTTATAATGGAAGGTCTGAAGTTCATCTGTCCGAAATGCGGTAAAGAATTGGAGGAACCTTATGATCCTGTGGGTGAAAATATATGTCCTCAATGCGGCATCAAATTGTGGCAGGATCCTGAGACCATTCCGGTTATAGAAGAACCAGAAGAAGTAGTGGAAATTATTGATGAACTGGAAAGAATGGATTACTTTGTTGGTCAGGTTACAAAGATCGAGCAGTTTGAGAAAAGAAAGGCAACAAGCAGTAAATTTGCAGAACTTGAGAGGATAAACTGGGGCGCATCTCCCGGAGCAAGAAAGTTGATGCTTGGAGAGTATTTCACAAAGATGAGACTTTATAGACTTGATCAGCCAGCAGTGGCGCAGTATCTAAATATCTTACGAAAAGCTAGAGGAATGAGTATACAGGACATAATAGACAGGTTACCTAAAGAATATTACCACACGGTTGGTCACTGGTTTAGGAAAGATTTTGGAGGTTCGATACCAATACCCGACGATGTAAAGTTTCTTAGAGAAATATTTGGCGAAAATAAGATGTTAAAAATACTGGAAAGAACGGCCTTAAAATTCCAGACTGTTAAAGCTTCTGTGAAAGGTAAGAATCCTGGAGACTTTTTTGAGGGGTTAGACGAAGAAGAATTGGTAGTTTATCTAAAAAAGCTATTCACTCCACCATACCATTATGTCAAATTACTGGAGAAACACAACAAATGAATAAACTAAATAGACGACTTTTTACCTCTTTCTTTTTACCTCTTTTTTGAGATGCATGTAAAATAAACACAGAATTTGATTTTATTATCTTGCACGTCTTAGGGGGATTGAGGAATAAATGAGCAAACGTTTTTTAAGTGGGACTTAATGCTTTGATCATGCCGTATGAGGATCTCAGAGAGTTCATAGCCAAACTCGAAAGCGAGGGTGAACTTGCAAGAGTAAAGCATGAAGTAAGTCCAATTCTTGAGATGACTGAGATTGCTGATAGGGCTGTTAAAGGAAATGGAAAGGCAATTCTTTTTGAGAAACCCAAAGGTTATGATATTCCTGTTTTAATGAATGCTTTTGGAACAGAAAAGAGAATGAAAATGGCTTTGGAAGTTGAAAGACTTGAAGAAATTGGTGAAAGGCTTGTTGAGATGACGAAGGTAAGGCCAGCATCACTTCTTGATGGTATAAAGAGTGTCGGAATGCTCAAAGATGTTGTCAGCTTCATTCCTAAGAAAGTCCGGAATGGACCCTGCAAAGAAGTGATCATGGATGAACCAAATCTCGACAAATTTCCGATTCTGAAGTGCTGGCCTAAGGACGCTGGCAGATTCATCACGTTCCCCGTTGTCATTACAAAAGATCCTGAGACAGGAGAACTCAATGCCGGAATGTACAGAATGCAGGTTTTTGATAGCAAAACAACAGGCATGCACTGGCAGATTCACAAGCACGGGGCGATGCACCTTAAAAAGCTTGCAAAGAAAGGCGAGGGCAAACTCGAGGTTGCCGTTGCCATAGGTGTCGATCCAGCCATTTTGTATGCCGCAACAGCTCCTCTGCCAGAAAACATAAGTGAGTTCATGTTTGCCGGATTCATAAGGAAGGAAAGGGTGAAAATGGTTGATTGTGAAACAGTAGATCTGCAAGTTCCCGCTACAGCCGAAATTGTGCTTGAAGGTTACGTTAAAGTTGATGAGCTTCGAATTGAGGGGCCATTTGGCGACCATACTGGATATTACACTCCTCCGGAGCCATATCCTGTGTTCCACATAACCGCAATCACGCATCGTGAGAATCCAATTTACCATGCAACGGTGGTCGGAAAACCGCCTATGGAGGATGCATGGCTTGGTAAGGCAACAGAGAGAATATTCCTGCCACTTATAAGGATGATTCACCCTGAAATCGTCGATATGAATCTGCCAATAGAGGCAGCATTCCATAATCTGGCAATTGTCTCGATAAAGAAGAGCTATCCGGGGCACGCGAAGAAGGTAATGTTTGCACTGTGGGGAATGGGAATGCTTTCGCTTACAAAGGTCGTTATCGTAGTCGATGATGATGTGAACGTTCACAACATGCAGGAAGTAATCTGGGCTGTAATGAGCCGCTTTGATCCTGCAAGGGATGTCGTGCTTATACCTGACTCGCCAATCGACTCGCTGGATCATTCAACCTACAGGCCGAATCTTGGTGGAAAGCTGGGTATAGATGCTACTAAGAAGTGGAAGGAAGAAGGATTCGAGAGAGAGTGGCCAGATGCAGTCGAGATGGATGAAGAAACAAAGAAGAAAGTGGATGCAATGTGGGATGAGCTGAAGAAAATACTGTTTTAATAACTCTTCTCTCCTTTTTGGACAATCACTGGCTACCTCAAAATATTTTTACAACGCACACAAATTTCTGATGTGGAATACGTACATCATCCGCTGATAAAGGAGAAAACTGTTGAAAGAAGAACGTATCAGATTGCAATTGCCGCAACAGCTTTAATGCATAATACGCTTGTCATCCTGCCCACTGGATTGGGAAAGACTGTGGTTGCTTTACTTGTTATAGCTTCACGTCTTCACAATAAAGACGGCAAAGCCCTTGTTCTTGCTCCAACAAAACCGCTTGTGGATCAGCATGCTGAATTCTTGAAAAGGACCCTTAAAATTCCAGAAGACGAGATTATTGCCCTCAGCGGAGAAGTCTCTCCGGAAAAAAGGGCTGATCTGTGGGAGAAAGCCCAGGTAATTGTATCCACCCCGCAGGTCATCGAGAACGATCTGCTTGCGGGGAGAATATCTCTCAGAGACGTTGTACACATTACCTTCGATGAAGCCCACAGGGCGGTTGGAAACTACGCTTACGTTTTCATCGCAAAAACGTATTTCCAGCAGAGCAAGGATCCACATGTCCTCGCTATAACAGCATCTCCTGGCAGCGATATAGAAAGAATTCAGGAGGTTATTGAGAATCTCGGAATTGAAGAGATCGAGATAAGAACAGAGTACGACGTCGATGTAAAACCATACGTTCACGAGAGAGTCATTGAGTGGATAAAGGTTGAGATGCCAGAAGAACTCAAGGAGGTAAGAGAAAAGTTTCAGAAAACTCTGGAGCTCAGATTCAAAAAACTCGAAAAACTGGGCGTTCTTGAGGGTTTAAAGCTAGAAGACATGAGCAAAAAAGAACTTCTGGCATTCCAAGAGGCGTTGCACAGCGAGGCGGCAGAGACCAAAGATCCTACGCTTTTCGAAGCAATATCAATTCTTGCAGAAATAATGAAAATTCAGCACGGTATAGAGCTTATTGAAACACAGGGGCTCGATGCGTTGAAGCAATATCTGAAAAGGCTTGTAACGGAAGCCCGGTCAAGAGGTGGTAGCAAGGCAGCGAAGAACATAATTAACGATCCTGTTTTCAGAGAAGCTGTTTTAAAAGCCCTGAAATGTGAGGTAGATCACCCGAAGCTTGAAAAGCTGAAGAAGATCGTCAAAAAGCAACTTGAAAGCAATCCCGATTCGAGGATCATTGTTTTCACTAATTTTAGAGATACAGCCGAAATAATAGCCAAAGAACTACAAAAGATTGAGGGTGTCAGGGCTTCGAGATTTGTTGGTCAGGCAAGCAGAGCCAATGACAAGGGAATGAAGCAGAAGGAACAGATCGAGGTGATACAGAAATTCAGAGATGGAGAGCTAAATGTTCTCGTTGCAACATCTGTTGGTGAGGAAGGTCTTGATATTCCATCCACAGATCTTGTAGTTTTCTACGAAGCCGTGCCTTCAGAGATTAGAGCCATCCAGAGAAAGGGTAGAACGGGAAGAGCGAGAGAAGGAAAAATAGTCGTTCTGATCACGAAGGGAACAAGGGATGAGGGATACTACTGGGCCAGCATAAGGAAAGAGAGGATGATGTACGACAGGCTCTACGAACTCAGAGACAAGCTTCGGAGCATCATGGCAGAAAGAAGAGCAATTGACAGAAAGCAGAAAAGTCTTGAAGATTTTGCCAGCGGTGATATAAAAATACCGTCCATTGTTGTTTATGCTGATTCGAGAGAATCAAAGTCGGGTGTTGTCAAAAAACTGTATGAGATGGGTTTGGCTGTCAGAGTCCAGAATCTAGATGTTGCAGATTACGTTGTGAGTGACAGGGTTGCGATAGAGAGGAAGACAGCCGAAGATTTCCTGGAGAGTCTGATAAACAAGGAGAGGGACCTATTTGCCCAGCTCCTGAAACTCAAGAAATCTTATTCAAAGCCAGTTCTCATAATTGAGGGTAACAACCTGTATGGAAAAAGGATGATCCATCCAAACGCCATAAGAGGCGCTCTGGCAACGATAGCGGTGGATCTCGGTATACCGGTTATTCAGACTTCTTCACCGGAGGAAACAGCAGAAATGATAGCAACCATAGCGAGGAGAGAACAGGAAATGAAGGACAGAGAGGTCTCATTGCATGCCGGAAAGACCAAGAGAACCCTCAAAGAGCAGCAGGAATATATTGTCTCTGCGATATCAGACATCGGGCCGGTTCTTGCAAAAAGTTTGCTTGAGCACTTTCAGACAATAGAGAAGATAGCAACTGCGAGTGAGGAAGAGCTTCTGAAGGTTCCTAAAATTGGCAGAAAAACTGCCAAGAAAATAAGGCAGCTTATGACAACACCCTATAGCGAGGCAGAGTGATTGGTTATTTCAGGTAAATGCCTTCTTCATTTCTGAGTATCTTGTTCACGAGCTTCCTTACAAAATCGACAACATCGAGGGAGTCTATTTCGTTGAGTTTGACCCATCTGGCATCTACAGCATCACTTCCAACTCTCAACTCCCCGCCAGTAATGTTTGCAAAGAAGTCGATTATTATGTAGTGGTATTTTACATTGCCATTATCTCTGAAGACCTCTTCACTAACACACGCAACATCATCAACATCTATCTCAAGTCCAACCTCCTCCATAATTTCTCTTTTCAATGCATCAACCAGGCTCTCGCCTGTGTTAACCAGCCCACCAGGAATTGACCATTTCCCTTTGTTTGGCTCATTGCCTCTTTTTACAAGAAGAATTTTCCCGTCCTTTATTATTACGGCTCCAACTCCTACTACGGGTCTTCCCTCACGCATCCCTAACACCTGCCAGTATTGTGACAGCTAGTGCCCTGCAGTACCTCTGGTCTATGGGATCTGTTTGTGTCAAGCCCCGTATTTTTGCCCTCCAGTCAGTGTAGCAACGCTGTACTTTTATCCAGTCTTTCTGTAAGTTCGATTACTTCTTCAACAATAAAAAGTTTTATCTGGTACAGTATCGCCCTCTCCACAGTGGCTTTATGGATCCCTTGCAATCTTTAGGCTCTCTGGCGTTTTTTCCCTACATTTTGGGATATTTATCCTAACTCCTCCATTATTCGGGCGATTTCGCCCTCAATTCCAACAAAGACAAATTCGACAGCTATTGCTGCGAGAAAGATTGCCATAAGTCTTGCAATAATGTCTGAACCGCTCTTTCCGAGAAGGAATAGTAGCTTTTCGCTGTAGATGTGTGTGAGCCTGACAATAATGTACACGAGGATTATGCTCAGTATTACGATTCCTCTCATTATTATATCTGATGCCTCCGAAGATAATACGATTGCAGCCGTTATAGCTCCGGGACCTGTGTAAAGTGGTAGTGCTATCGGGAAAACAGCAAGAGAGTCAACATCGATATTCTCTATACTCCTTCTTGTGTATGTCTCTTTTCTCATGCTCCCCATGAGGATATCAACGGATACGGCGAAAAGAAGGATACCTCCAGCAACTCTGAGACTGTTAATCGAAACATGGAAGAATTTCAGGAATAGGTCCCCCACTATTGCAACGAATAATAACAAGGAAGCGGCGATTATTGTGGATTTCTTGGAAACTCTTTCTCTAACTTCTGGGGGGAGTCTGTCTGTTAGGGTAATGAAAAACGGGATGTTGCCAGGTGGATCTATTATCACAAAGAATGTTGTGAAAGATGTGAGGAAGAAGCTCAGGTAATCCATATTAGACCCCGCGGAATTCGTCTAGGGCTTTTCTTATATTGCTGAGCAACAGTGCTGCACACTCTTGGTTTGGGAAACTGAAGAGACCACAGTCCGGGCCTACATAGGCTATTCTGTCTTCGAATTTCGCGTATGCGTTCTCGATTCTCTTCTTTATTACTTCCATGCTCTCCATTTCTTTTATAGCATCCTCTATTAACTTTACATCTCCCCACGCGTTGGTTTTGTGGAGCTGGTTGTATTCGGCTATAATCGAATCTATATCACTCCTCGCAATTCCAACTCTCAGTTTTTTATCGTAGGAGTCTAACTCTTCGGCATCAACAAAATCGAGGGCTTTTGGATCTTTTGCAGCTTCTATGCCGAAAACGTCTATCTCCTCAACATCGAGGAGGGATGTGTAGTAGAGTGGTGAGTGCAGGTGAACCTGAATATCAACTTCAAAATCAAGATGCTCGAATGCCAGCTTTAGCTGTTCAGGAGTCGGTTGCAATTCAGGATTTGTTCCCAGACTCGGCTCATCAATGCTGATTGACTTAACATTTAACTTTGTTTTTAGAGCATTTTCAACAAACCTTGATACTGAAATCGCGATGTTCTCAAGTACATCGTCGTAGATTACTCCACCGAACTCTTTGTAATACAGCTCAAATGGACCTGTTACGCAGACTCTTACTGGTCCGTCATAATCAATTTTCTCGATGGCTTCAAGCTCCTTTATTACAGCAAACTCCTTTGAAACAAGATAGGCACTTTCCTGAAATTCAGGGTTTCTTATTATTCTCATAAACTGTTCTACCATTTCCTGAAATTGAGGGTAGTTGGGGCACTCGACGCCAGCCTTAACCTTCATTAGGAAAACTCTCTGAACCATTTCTTCATACTCTTTTGTGTTCAGGTTTTTAACGACCCACTCTCTGTCTATTCCCTCAGGAAGTGGAAAACTACCAATGTCATCGAAAATCATTTTTCTGAACCTCCTTCCCACTTTTTTACCATCATCCTGAACCTCACGCAAATTTTACATCTGCCGTTTCTCCATTTAAGCTCTACCGTTCCATCTGAATTCCCGAGTATATCGGGGATTCTTTTATCCTTTCTGGTAAACTCTTCATCTTCAGCCGGAAACTGACTTATTGTTATCCTTAGCGATTGCTGGAACGTTTTTCTCGGTTATCTTGATTTCTATCATTCTTCGAGCTTACTGAGGAGTGCATATTATCTTGGTATGTTATTTGACAATTTCTGGTTTGTTTAAGGTTTGCCGTGCAGTGCTTTTTACTCTAACACCTTTTTAGTCTATCTGTGGTAGTGAGTCGATTTGGGGCAGGTGAGGAGGAGCAATCAGAATTTAATATTTAGCTTTATTTAGCATTTCCTATAAACCCTGAAACTTTACTTTTCCTCGATGAAATGTCTATAGGTATTTTTGTTTTCTTTCCATTTTGCTCGGTGCAGGAAAACCTGCATGTCGTCAAACTCCATGAAAGCGAAAATCTGACTCCCCGGATCTACAAAAATTCGGGATATGTATTCTGAATACTTCATGAATATCTTTCAATATGTGAATTGATACCCGCAAGGCAGGGACTGTTGTAAAGGCTGTGTTCAGCCAGAGGACAATAACTTCGTTCTCTTCAATGGTTTACAGCAGTTACTTCGATAGATTTTTCCCTAGGAAAGAGTAAGTAAGGTGAGATGTGCTTAAAAAGTTTTTAATTCTACATGTAGTCTTCTTTATCAGCAAAATTTAAATAGCGATATTATTTTTGGATGTAGCGAGGAGGTGAACAAAGCATGGCAGAGGAGCATGTAGTCTATGTTGGCAACAAGCCCGTTATGAACTATGTGCTGGCAACCCTGACCCAGTTCAATGAGGGTGCTGAGGAGGTAGTGGTTAAGGCAAGAGGAAAGGCAATAAGCAGGGCTGTTGACGTGGCAGAGATCGTCAGAAACAGATTCCTGCCAAACGTTGGCGTGAAAAGCATAAAGATCGACACGGAAGAGCTCGACTCCGAACAGGGAAGAAAAGTGAACGTTTCAACGATTGAGATTACACTTGCAAAGCAGTAAATTTGTTTTTTAAATTTTAAAATTTTAATTAAATCTTAGAAACTTCCAATTGGTCTTGTTTTTCTAATATCCCCCTCTATATCTTCTATTTCGTTCGCATATCTTCTGCAAACTTCTATTGCAAGTTCTCTTACGTCGCTGTATCCCATTTCCGTGAGCGATGCATATTCGTCGCTTTCTATATTTATTCCGAAGTGAATTTTTGCAGAAACAGGAGAAACTGCTGCTATACTCACACTTAGTTTTTTTCCATTCCAGTATAGATCATTACCGTCTCTTATGATTTCACATGTCTTGTCAATGAGTTCTTTGGTTATACAGGCGAGAAGACGCTGTCTTGCACAGATGAGTCGCATACTTACCTCATCAAAATGCTCAACTATGAAGTGCAGCATTTTTGGAGAGTATATTCGCTCCCCTTGCAGGGAGTCCTCCATATCAATCATCAGCTCTCCTCTAACGTTACACGGTCCTATAAATGAGATTATGCTATCTTCTTTTATTCCAAGCTGTCTGAACGCCCATAAAGATTTTAATTGTGACCCGTCGTATTCCATCTCATTCTCGAGGAACGCCCAGTCCATATCACTTCACCTTTGTCTCTCCATTACCATCCTATATTTAACCATTCCTTTTTTTAATATTTTCGAAATCTTATAGTTAAGCTAAAAATATTTACTATCTGGACTTGCGTATCTTTGCAAATGCATGATATATTTAGTAGTCTAGTTGACAAATGTTATTAACAAGTCATACGCTTGACCCGCAAATGTTATTAACATATGTCAATTACGTAGCACGGAGGTGGTAAGTTGCACATACCAGATGGGTTTCTGGACTTACCTGTAGCAGTTGCATTCTATATCCTATCTGTGGTTGCTGTGGGCTACTCAGCCTACAGGGCGAGGAACGAACTTGATGAGACAAAAGTTCCACTGGTTGGTGTTGTTGCAGCAGCAATATTTGCAGCCCAGATGCTCAACTGGCCGATTCCTGGAGGCACATCTGCCCATTTTGTTGCTGGTGCTCTTGCTGGTATTCTTCTCGGCCCATACCTGGGATGTCTTGCGATGACAGCGGTTCTTGTAGTGCAATGTCTTGTTTTTGGTGATGGTGGTATCACAGCTTTGGGAGCTAATGTCTGGAGTATGGCTGTCGTGGACGTCTATGTTGGTTACTATATCTACAGAGCACTTTCATCGAAGAACAAATCCCTTGCTGCATTTGTCGCCGGATGGCTTGGTATTACGCTGGCTGCAATATTTATCGGCATTGCAGTGGGACTTTCTGAGTCTTTCGCCTATGGAATCACAACAACAGTTTCAGTAATGGGTATATGGCACTGCTTACTTGGCATTATAGAGGGAGCCATAACCTCAGCAGTGGTTAGCTATGTCGCAGCCTCTCGTCCTGATGTGCTTTATACTGAGAAGGGGGTTGTTGCCCAATGAAGAGGGCGTGGATTGCGATCGGGATAATGATCCTCCTCTCACCTCTCTTTGCCTATGCTGCTGAGCTTGTTGGCTATTCGGAACCACTGGAAAACGTTGCTGAGATGCTTGGAGCTGAGGAGAATCAGGAGTACACGGGAATATTTCCAGACTATACAGTGCCGGGACTTGACCCGTACATTGGGACAATTATATCAGGAATCGTTGGAACGATCCTGACACTCGGATTTGTGTACGTGGTTGGGACAATACTGAACAAAACGAGAACATGAACATGGAGCTAATTGAGAAGACAGCAAAAGAGGCATCAGCTTTCTTTCAAAATTTTTTCAGCTATGAGGTAGTGGGTAGTGGATTCCTCCAGAAGATAGACCCTCGTATAAAGATGCCCGGGTTGATTGCTCTTGTTGTAGCTTCTGTTTCCACATTCAGTTTGGAAAAGCTTATCTTGCTTCTTTTGGCGCTGGCAATTCTTTTTGCATCATCTAAAATTTCTTTTAGGACGTATTTTTCAAGAATCTGGATGATCCCTCTGTTCTCCTTTGTTATCGTTTTACCACATGTGTTTTTTACTTCTACAGGTATTGAGTATGCTCTGCTGTTCACATTCAGGGTCTTTCTGGCAGTTTCTTTCCTCACTCTGTTTATGCTTACTACGAGATTCAGCGATGTTTTATATACACTGAGATTCTATAAACTTCCCGATATTTTTGTAACAATTCTTTCAACGACCTATCGTTACATCCATCTGATGTTCTGTGAGCTCTACAGGCTATTGCTTGCAAGGGAGAGCAGAAGGGTCAGGGAACTGGGTTCGAGAGAAATATGGAGGAACGGGGGAAAGATGCTTGGTTTCTTCTTCATAAGAGCATACGAGAGAGCTGAGCGAGTGCATCTGGCATCAGTTGCAAGGGGTTACGATGGTAGAACAAAAGTCTATGGAAAATGTTTTAAGCTAACAGCCAACGAACTTCTATTCGCTCTACTGATATGCATCACGCTGGCCGGGTGGTTCAATGCATGAAAGCTATTACTGCTAAGGATGTGACGTATGTTTACCCAGATGGCACTGTCGGGATAGTCGATGCAACGCTTGAGATTGAAAGTGGAGAAAAAGTAGCCCTACTCGGGGCGAACGGAAGTGGAAAGTCAACACTTCTGCTCCTGTTTTCAGGGCTTGTAAAGCCGAAAAGCGGTCATATCGAGATTTTTGGTAAAAAAGTGGATAAGAGCAACTGGGAGTTCTTCAGGAGAAACGTGGGAGTTCTCTTTCAGAACCCGGATGATTTTCTCTTTAACTCGACTGTTAGAGAGGAGCTGCTTTACACACCCGCACAGCTTGATTTGCCGGAAGAGGAAGCGATCAAACTTGCGAATGAGTATGCGAAGACATTTGGAATAGAGAAGTTGTTGGATAAACCTCCTTTCAGGTTGAGCGGTGGAGAAAAAAAGAAAGTGGCTCTTGCGTGTGTACTCATGATGAAGCCAAAGCTACTTCTACTTGATGAGCCAACTGCTAACGTCGATGGTAAAACAAGAAGGAAGATTGTAGAGATTATAAACAGTCTTGATACAACACTTGTTATAGCGACACACGAACTGGATCTCGTTCCTAAAGTTGCGAATAAGGTCGTTCTACTCGGACTTGACAGGAGAATTCTTTCTGTTGGTGGACTTGAGTTGCTTGAGAATGAGGATTTGCTGGAGAAGGCAGGTGTTATTTAGAGAAATCGATAATTCAGGCATCTCACAGCATTGCTCATCTACGTTAAAAAGAGAGTCGTGAAATGGAGAAATAGAAAGTGAAAAAAATAATAGGAATTGTATGGCTCGCTGGAGGCATCTTTTACATCGGCAGATCGTTTTTGACAAACTGGATAGTCTATTAAAGGTTGTGTATGCTGTCATTGGTCTGTTCTGGATATAAAGCTCGGAGTGAACGGCAATAATGATGAATATGAAAAAAATCAAAAATACGAACATGGATTACAGTGCTAGATTGATGGAATCATAGTGAGTGAAAGTGTGGAGCGAAATGAGGTAGAATCCATTGGAGAAGTACTGCTTGTAATTTTGATCGCTGGAGCATATGCACGTTTTTTGCAACATACACTACTCAAGCTTTTCAATGGGAGATGTCTTACATTTATCTTTGCATTTTGGATTCTTTACTGTGCAACGATAATACTTCTGATTTACCTAATAAGGAAAAGAGAAGGTTGGACTCTAGAGGACTTTGGCTTAACCGCAAAGAATCTTCATAAAAACGTTGTATATGGAACAGTTATGGCCACCCCACTTTTAGCAGTAAGTATCATTGTAGACTTGCTTTAATCGATGAATGTCTGAAAAACCCGGCATATACATTCATCCTTGGTAAGTTAGGCCATATAGGGGGTTTACTTTATGTACTCCTACTACATCCCGTTCTTACTATTCTGTGGGCGGGACTACCAGAGTTCATTTGTCGTAGCTACATGCAGAACCTTCTCGGTAGAAAGATTGATGAGTTTGTAGCCCTGCTTGGAGTTTCGATTTACTTTGCATACATCCATGCAATAGTTCATCCAGGCTGGAATACTGTTCACCTAGCTCTGCTTATACTTCCAGCACTAGTATTGGGCTTGGAATACCATATCTATATTTGGTCAAGTTAATCGGATACTTGAAAATGCAACAGCTACCAAATGGGTTCTCGGTATTTTATTGGGGTTGTGTTTGCTTCTTTGGGTTTATTCACTTTTAGCAGTTGCAAAATTTTTGCTTTAGGATGCTAAATTGCTAAAGCTGTGAGGGATTTAGGGAATTATAAATTGGATATTAAGCCGGTGAATGTTTATATCTGGTTATGTAAAGTTGGTACAGGGTAACATTTAAATTCAACAGTTAACCCGAATAAAAAAACGGTTAACAAATCTTGAATGGTGAAGGTGAAAAAATGATTCCCCGCACAATGAGCACACAACACCCTGATAACGTAACGATTCCCTTCTTTACCGAATCGTCGATTATCAGGGGAGATGATGAGGTAAAGGAAGCATACTATGTGTTCTCCCATCTGAACTGTCACGAGCAGATGTGGGATTATGAGGGTAAGGAGGTTGACAATTTCGTTGTGAAAAAGCTGCTTTCCCGCTATGGACACTTCTTCAAGGAAAACATTCTAGGTAAGGATTATTTCCTGACACTGCGTGTCCCCAACCCCACATGGGAGAAAGCTGAGGCAAAGATTTTACTTGAAACTCTTGAGAGCATTCCGAGGAGTTTCGATGCTGCAAAACTGTTCTACGGCGAGGATATTGCTCCAATTTTTGAAGTGATTCTGCCCATGACAACATCCCACGTTGAGCTAAACAGGATCTTCTACTACTACAAGAACTTCGTTGTTGGTAAGCAGAACAAGAGGTTCTTCCAGAATGATATTACAATAGCGGAGTGGATTGGCGAATTCAAACCTCACGAAATAAATGTAATCCCGCTCATGGAAGATATGCCCTACATTCTAAACTGTGATGAAATTGTAAAGAGCTACATAACTGATAAATGGCTGGAATATCAACGAGTATTCTTGGCTAAATCTGATCTTGCTTTAAACTATGGCATGCTTGCCTCAGCTCTGGCTTTGAAGATAGCATTGCTGAAACTCGAAGAACTGGAAGAACAGAATTCGATCGATATCTACCCCATAGTGGGATTCGGCTCTGCGCCTTTTAGAGGAAATCTGAGGCCGGATACGGCAGAGAGAATTGTAGATGAATGGGGGAGTGTACAGACATTTACAATCCAATCTGCATTCAAGTACGATTATCCAGAAAAGGACGTTGAGGAAGCAATCGATATCATAAACAGTACAAAGCGTAAGAAATGTGAAGATATCGACGAAAACACGGCGGTTGAGATAATAAAGAAGAGCTCGGAAGAATACAGGAAGAACATTCTTGCTCTGGCAAACTTGATAAACAAAATTTCGTCGTTTGTTCCGAAGAGGAGAGAAAGAAAATTACATATAGGTTTATTTGGATATTCAAGGGAGCTGAACAGTACCGCATTGCCAAGAGCCATTCCATTCTGTTGTGCTCTTTATTCGATTGGCCTGCCACCAGAAATACTTGGACTCAATGCTTTGAGTGAGAAAGAGCTAGAATTCGTATTTGAGACCTTTACGAACTTTGAAAAGGATTTGAAAGACTCGTTAAGATATTTCAATCCGAGGGTTGTCGATTTGCTCCCGAAAGAAGTATCGTTGAGGCTAGATATTGTTGATTTTGAGGTGGATGAAGAACACAAGATGGTAACGGATGAAATAATCGATATGCTTAGGAAAGGTAATCTTGACATTCTACAGGAGAAAATCGTTCAGGCTGCATACATAAGGAGGTTTCTGGGCTGATTTGAGATCAAGACCCGTACACGTTTGTAGCGTTTACGCCCAGTCATCCGTAAACTGCGTATTCTTTTTATAACGTTAGTCTGATTGGATTTAAGGGATCTGGAGAATCTCTATTGGCAAAAAGTATTTAAGTAGAATTGAATACGACCAAATTCAGCGAGGTGTGAAGATCATGCTCTGGCAGGGAAGAAGCAGAAGATCCTATACGGGAAAACTGCTCAGACCATTCAGGAAAAAGAGAAAGTATGAGATGGGTAGAGATCAGGTTGAGACGCTCATCGGTGAGAGAAAAATAAAGAAGGTTAGAGTTAGAGGAGGAAACTACAAGATCAAGCTGTTCAGGGATAAATACGCTAACGTCTACATTCCATCAGAGAACAAGGTTGTTAGGGCAGAGATAAAGACAGTTGTTGAGAACGCGGCACATGTTCACTATGCAAGAAGAAACGTGATAACAAAAGGTGCAATAATCGAGACATCTGTTGGTAAAGCCAGAGTAACAAACAGACCAAGCCAGGAAGGAATTATCAATGCAGTTCTGATTGAAGAGTAATTTTAACAGCTTTTTAATATTCTTCCATTTGCACTATCTTTGGTTTTTAAAGAGTAGGGTAATAGATATTGGGTTTAGTCTCTAATCTTTTCACATCTGATCGTTTTGGAAATATTTTTGATTTAGGACATTCTTACATGGGGAAAGGAGGTGTATGGGATTAGATACAGATACTATGCTACTCTTCCCCCTGGGCTAGAAGAGATTGCAGCGAGCGAGATTGAGATGCTAGGAGGGAAAGTTTCGGAGATACGAGGGGGGAGAGGAAGAGTCTTTTTTGAAGGGACGATTGATCTAATTCCAATATTGAACTATCTGTCGAGAACGCTTGAGCGAGTCATGATTCTTCTGACAGTTGAGAAGTTCGAGAAACTTGATGATATTTATCGTATCGTGCGCAGGATGGATTTTACGCCATGGATAAGGGCTGAGCAGTCTTTTGCTATAAGGCCATTGCGAGTTGGGCAGCACGATTTTACTTCCATAGATGTTGGGAGGGTTGCAGGACAGGCGGTTATCGATAGCTACATGGAGGCAAAGAATGTCAGACTGAGGGTGAATCTGGATGAACCTGACGTAATAATCAGAGTGGATGTGATTTTTGACGAGGTAATGGTTGGTGTTGATACTACAGGGGATGATGGTCTGCATAAAAGGGGATACAGGGTTTACAACCATCCAGCGCCCCTCAATCCTGCTATCGCCGCAAGTTTGGTGAAATTATCTGGTTGGAAAGGCGATGAATCTCTGCTCGACCCAATGTGTGGCAGCGGAACAATTCTCATTGAAGCAGCGATGACGGCACGAAACATCCCACCAGGAAAGAACAGGGATTTTGCTTTTGTGAACGTATTTGGTGAGGAAATACTTGAAGAAGTCAGGAATAGTGTTGTGGAGAACAAAACTATGGTTAAGCTCTACGGTGTGGAGAAATTTAGAAAGCATATTGAGGGAGCTATTAAAAATGCAGAAAGTGTTAACGTGGCTGATACAATAACTTTCATGGAGGGAGATGCTACAAAGCTTGAGGAACTCTTCAGAGATCCGCTTGATGTTGTGATAACAAATCCACCCTACGGTCTGAGAATTGGGCGCAAGGGAATAATCGAAGAACTCTACAATGGATTCCTCAAATCTTTGAGGAATATAACCCATGACAAATCGAGAATTGTGATTATAACTACAGAAGATAAAATTATGAGAGATGCCGTATTGAGCAATGACTATGAGATAGTTAAAGAGCTGAATGTAAAGTACGGAGGGCTGGACACAGTTGTTTTCCTTCTGAAGAAAACATGACTTCCCATAGCCAAGAACTAAAGAAATTAAAGCAAAAATAAAAACAAAAAATCAGGTAACAATTTCACCAAGCCTTCCATCGCTAAGGGCCTTCTTAATTTCCATCATTGTTAGATCAAGCGGATCCTCGATTTTCACACCGTGCTTCAGGCTTAGGTTTCTCATCTCTGGTGAGGTTGGGCCTATTGCGGGATCACCTGGCACACGCATGGATACGTCGAAAACAACGAATTCAAGCTTTGTATCGTCTTCTGGAGAATAAGCAATTGCCCCCTGTAAGCCAAAGAGCCCTATTATGCCTGGCGGGTACTCCTTCTCACAAGTCCTTATGAACTTCTCGGCAGCGTCATAGACCAAATCCTGCTTACTCTCTCGCATTGTCACACCAAAATGGCCAATTTCCTCATTCTTGACAGGCACATTTATCTTGAGCTGATCTCTGGCTGGCAAGTTCAGGAACCCCTGCAGATTGACCTGTCTTCTGTCAGAGAAACCAACAAAATCGAAATCACCAAACACATCTTTGAGCGCATAGTTGTGGAAGTTTGCGTTGAAACGAGCTCCCAGCACGTACTCCTCAATTCTGGCCTTTGCCAATCCCTCTTCGTTTATAACACCGGCTTTAAGCAGTTCTTCAGCCTGCCTGTAGTAGTCTTCCGGTGATGAGGCGTAGAAAAATGCCCTTTCAAGCGGATTCTTTGCCTGCTGAACCTTTACAATTACAAGCCTGTCAATTTCTTCTGGTGAGGAGAACTCCTTTGGAACTCTAACTCCAGCCTTCTCCAGCAAGTAGTACTGCCCCTTCTCATAGTTTCTTTCTTCAGCTCTCAGCAAAAAGCGGTTGCCGTAAATTGGCACTTCAAACTCATTTTCAATACCATCGTAGCCAACGTAAACTGCAAAGCTTCTGTTCGGGATAAATATCGTGTTCAGCTCTAAAAGGCGATCCTGCACTTCTTTGTTCAGTATGTCCTTGAACGAGTCGAGGACTATTATTTCGTCGTACAGATGGCGGTTATACTTTGTGTAGAGCTTATCTCTCCCCTTCTGCACAACAATCGCTGTCTTAAACCCCCAGGCTTTTGCGGACATTCCCACTTCCTTTGCTGAATGCGAGCCGAAGATTCCGATTGTTACATCTTCGTAACTCTCCGCTATCTTTACAGCCTTTTTTGAGAGTTCATTCATAATATTCAGCCTCCAAGGGACTCAGGTAAGATATGCTAGATAATTTTTGTGCATTCCGTGTTTTTGGAAATGATGTATTGTCCTACGGCAGCAACAGTTAAACATCCATTGGGGCAACTAGCCTTTTGTGTGGGAAGAATACAGAAGAAGAAAGCTTGACGGCTATAGGAAAGCAAAAAACGAGATAGATGAAGATATCCTGCCCTTACTCGAGTTGATAAACAGTATGGATGAATATGTAACTCTCTCAAGCTGCTCCGGGAGAATTGCAGTTATGGATATGCCTGATTTTGGAAATAAACTTGAAAGTGTATTTATTGGTAAATGGCACCATCCCGTATCATTCGAGGAGGTTCTGGATGCTGCTAAAAAGGGGAAAAGGACTACGTGGCTCATCATGTTTCCTCCGATAATTCATATTGCGTGTAGAGATTTGAAAGCTGCTGAAAAGCTCATGAGAACAGCAAATGAAGCCGGATTCAGGAGATGTGGCATAATATCGCTCAGGAACAATGTTGTTGAGATTGCTTCACTTGAAAGGGTGGAGGTTCCCATTGCCATTCGCGGCAATCTCGTTCTGGATGAGAACGCATTGAGAACGATTGTGGATATTGCAAACAAAAAGCTTGAGAGAAGTAAAAACAAGCTTAAAAGATTGGAAGAGGCTTTAAAGGTGTGTAAAGGTTAGAGTACCTTTCTTATTGCTTCCAGGCTCGCTTCGACTTCAATTGGATTGCCACAGGCTCTTATAACCGCTTCGGGATCTTTAAGCAGATGTCCCGTTGTTATACACACGACAGTCTCATCCTTCTCGATTACTCCCTCGCTTGCAAGCTTCCTTAAACCAGCAATCGATGCTGCACTCGCTGGCTCAACCCCAATACCCTCTTTTGCAGCCAGATCCCTCTGAGCCTGGATTATCTCTTCGTCGCTGACCTGTGTGGCTGTCCCTCCAGAGTTGTAGATAGCTCTTAAAGCTTTTCTCGCATTGACAGGCTGGCCAATTCTTATTGCCGTTGCAACGGTTTCCGGTTTCAGAACGGGATCTATATCCTCCTTGCCCTGCTTGACTGCATTGAATATTGGATTTGCCCCCTCTGCCTGAACACCGGTCATTTTCGGAATGCGGTCGATCAAACCAAGCTCTTTCAGCTCGACAAAACCTTTGTAGATTGCGGAGATGTTGCCAGCGTTTCCAACGGGAAGAACTACTCTGTCCGGCACTCCTATTTCATCGACTATCTCATATGCTATCGTTTTTTGCCCTTCAAGCCTGAACGGGTTGACAGAGTTAAGCAGATAAAAGCCCTGTTCGTCGCTTATTTTTCTAACGAGAGCTAAAGCCTCGTCAAAATTACCTTTGATTCCAATTACCTTGGCTCCATGCATCAATGCCTGTGCAACCTTGCCCAGTGCAACCTTCCCGGCTGGAAGTAAAACGTAGGCTTTCAGTCTTGCCTTAGCAGCGTACATTGCCATCGAAGCAGAAGTGTTACCGGTGGATGCGCAGGCTACAGCACTCTTTTTGAGCTCTATGGCTTTTGTAACACCAACAGTCATCCCTCTATCCTTGAAGGAACCTGAAGGATTCATTCCTTCGTGTTTTACGTAAACTCTTGCAACTCCTGTTTCTTCTTCAAATTTCTCAACGCGGTAGAGAGGTGTTCCTCCCTCTCTCAGGCTTACCGGATCTATTTTCACAGGCAACAGGCTGCGATACTTCCAGACTGTGAGATTGTTACCATCCAGCTTAAAATCAACTTCAACAGAATCCAAATCGATTGCAACTTCAAGCAAACCGCCACATTCACATGTGTATATGTCTTCCCTTTCGTACTCTTTCCCACACTCTATGCATCTGAGAACGTAGTGCATGAAGGATGCGGGAAAAGGTAGTATTTAATATTAATTCTATTTTGCATGAAATTGGTGCTCATGAGTTTGTGTCAGCACAATCAGCTTTTAGTAGCTACGAGAAACACCCTGTTGAATACAAGCTCCACCCCCCCCGCAAGTATTCTGTAGGCGTTGGGAATGTTTTCCTCACCACCAAATCTGCCAATGAGGGTTTTCAGAATGTTTTCGTCCATGTTTTCAGGAGTATGAATCTTCATAAAATCAGTAGTATCAAAATAAGTAAATATTTTTAGTTTTTATAATTTTGATTTTGTTTCTAAAAATATTCTGCTCTTTTATCTTAACCTTCTTACTCTTAGATTGGGTAAATGATATAAAAATGGTTCAAATAAAAAACTAATTACTCTTTAGACTTCGGAGGCCAGTTCTCATCAAGCCAGCCCTTAATTCTTCCCGAATCTGTTGGGCCAACAAGCACTTTCCATCCCGTTTCATCTTCTATCGCACCCTGCAATCTTGCTGCAAGTCCCGGGATGACGAGGTAGCGGTGGTTTACCTTCTGCTCAATACCTGTTTTATCTATCAGCTCTTTTACTTTGCTTGCGGTGAACTGTCCTCCAGCCACACTGACTTCAACACCCAAACCACCAGTGTCGAGGACAAGCAGCCATCCCTTTATGTTTGCACTCGACAGATCACTCTCTACGGTGTAGTATGTTAGAGCGAAGTTTGTTGTAATAAAGACAGGTGAATCCGGTGTTGGATTGTTTATCTCTCTCAGTCCGGGTTCAACCTGCACCGGTGTTCTCGGGTCAGTGTATATGTTTGCTCTCAGTGTTACGGTGGGCATTACGGTGTATGGCTCGAGACTTCTGAAAATCATGATGTCTCCATACTTTACGATGAAAATACTTGCAATAACTGTCTCCCAGTATGCCTTTGTTATGTTATCGGCATCTTTAACAAGCCAGGCGGCGATTGGTGTGATCATGATCGGATATGCAATATCCTTGTCTCCACCCAGTATTGCGGTTCTGCGGAGTTGAATGACTCTTTCGAATGTCCCCTTCAATCCTTCTCCAATGGGTTCAGTTACAGGATCGAGGACAATATCCTTTACACCCTGCTGCTTAAATGTCGCAGCCAGACTCTTGAGCATGTCGAGATCTTTCTCCCTTATCACCACGGGAACGTTGAAGTCGAGAGCGAGTTTGAGAAAGTCTTTCCAGTTATCACGGGTTGCAGCATAGATAAGCGGGCGTTGCTCGGCAACTTCTTCGAGTGCGGCTTTCATACAATCTGGATTGAGGGAAATGAGAATCATCGGCTTGCCGTATCCGGCAACCTTCTTTACAACCTTTCTGAACTTATCTGGATCGTTGGATGTGCATCTGACGGCAATGCCTTCGAGAGTCAGGTACCTTCCAACATAGAATTTTTTATACTCAACAACTTTGCTGCACCTTTCGTCGAGCTCCTTTTCATCCATCGTGTCCCATACATCATAGAAGAAGGCTGTGGGGTTGAAATAAGTCAGTTCATGTCTGTGGAGGACGTCTTCTCCGCCAATCTTAATAGCGCTGTCACCGCTTCCAATCACAACTTCGGCAACTTCTGGAGATGTGAGTTCAATCAACTGCTCAAGTTTCTTTTTAACATCTGGGTTCTCTTCCGCCCCTTTTACGAGCGGTGGACAGTCATGGGGTTTGATACTTCTATCTATAATATGAGCAGCGAAGCTCATGCATGTTCCGTAACCACATTCTCCACAATTTGTCTGGGGGAGGTATTTGTAAACCTCAAGAGGACTTTTCAGCTTCATCTTTACTCCTCCATAAGTATCCAATCATCAGCTTCGATTGTTTCCTTAACTTTCCCACCGAGAGTGTTGATAACCTCCTTGAGCACTGCAACTGCACCAGGATGCATCATCATGAACAGATCGACGCCGGCGAGTGCAAGCGTTAATCCAGTTACTATTTCCCACATTGGACCTCTCAATTCTCTTGGACCCCAAGGGGATTCATCTTCAAGGGGGCTCTCTTTCATCCAGGCTTCTCTCACTCCCCATGCATTTGTCGTACCACTTGAAATCGGGAATGCAAGATCGGTATCTCCCTTCAACCCACTTATTCTTATTCTTTCCATGTTTGTAAACGCATAGTCCAATCCGTAACCCAGAGCAGCCGTAGTTGGATCCATAACTAGACTGTCCCTCGGTAATCCAACCTTCTTGAGGAGATATCTATTGAGAGTCTTCTGACTGTTCACATCAAGTTGTGTCCATGAGAGCACAACATGTCCGTACTTCTTTGCCGCATTTCCGATTCTTTCCCAGTCCATGTCGAGTGTTGCTGATGCGAGCATCACTCTCTCTCCTTCTGCTACCTCTGCCACCTTCTCGAGAACCTCTGGGTCTTTCTCCTTGTTTCCGCTACCTCCAACAACCAGCGGAACCTTCACAGCCTGCAATACTTCTTCAACAACCTTTGCTGCCTCTCTAGCCGGGGTATCATCCAGCAGAGGGTCAGTGCTTATCAGGTGAACGGTTACAAGGTCTGCTCCGAACTCTTTAACAGCCTTCTTTGCCCATTCAGCCGGATCTTCCATGACATCTCCGTAGTGTTCTCTAACTGCCTTTGGGAGCGGTATCTTTCTGTCGAAAATGTCTATCGAGATGACTGGCAAGTTGGGCTGAGGAGCATCGAATAGGTAGAATGGCAGGCTTTTTTCTCCCCCAAGCTTTACCACTTTCTCTCTGCTGCCTCCTTCACTTTTTGTCGCTCCCAGCTGGACCTCCTGAATTGCATTCGGATACTCTACTTTATAGGGTGTGAATTTAGCTTTAACAAGTTCTAGTGATGGAGCCCCAGCTTCTTCAATTTTCTCTACTACTGGCTGAGGTTGTGGGGGCTGTGGAACCTGTGGGAGTGTTGGGAGCGATTCGACAGGGTATCCGAGAAGTCTTAATGCGTTTGTGATGTGTTGAGCAGCCATGGTTAATTCATGAGCCACTGAAGCGAGAAACGTGCCAACGTCAACATTATCAGATTCAATTTCTATTTCGAGGTCACCTTCAATCTTTATTCCCTCAAGACTTTCTATATTGTATTTCCTGAGAAGTTCCAAAAACTCTTCAAGAGTTAGCTTCATCCTTCACCACCAACCAGAATCTCAGCTATTTTCTTCACTTTTTTAACGTATTCCGAATTTTCTGGTAATGCTACAACGGGTTCACCTTTCAAATCAATTTCTGCAATTTTCTCATCATATGGGAGAATTTCAAGCAACTTCAGGCCCTCCTTTTCGGCAAATTCCCTGATAAGTCTGGCAGCCTCCTCATTTGCAATTTTATTTCCCACCAGACATATTTCTTTGATGTTAAGCTTTAGCTCTTGGGACAGGTCTTTGATTCTTTTTGCCGTTGCAAGACCTTTCTTTGACATGTCAGTGACAACCACTATGTAATCAGCGTTCTCTATTGTCTTTCTGCTCAAGTGCTCAAGCCCAGCTTCGCAGTCAATAATCACGACATCGTAGTTCCTCATGAGCTTTCGCAGTACACCTCTCAGCAGATTGTTGGCGTAGCAGTAGCACCCCTCTCCTTCAGGACGGCCCATTACGAGCAAATCGAAGTCGTCGTGTTCATAAATAACCTCACCGTAAATCTTCCCCTCAAGCCACTGTTCCTTGTTAATCGTTCCCATTTCATCCTTGCTTTCCTGGAATATTTCTCTGATTTCTCCAAGCGTTTTTATCTCATCTGTGATTCCGAGCGCATCAGGTAAGTTTGAATCTGGATCGGCGTCGACGGCGAGCACTCTTCTATTTTTTGAAATTAAATAAATTAGGAGGGCTGAAACTATCGTCTTTCCGGTTCCTCCCTTACCCGTTACCGCTATTACAACCAATTATTTGCCTCCCTTATCGTCGTCAGTCTTCTTCACAATAATCTTGTCAATAACTATCTTTGCATTCTTGATTACGAGCTTTATACCGCCAGCGGGAAGCTGGGGTATCTGCATAACTCCTGGCTGGGCTGGCTGAGTTGGTAGCGCTGGTGTAACTGGTTGTGCAGCCTCTACTTTAGCCTCCTTAGCTTCTGGCTTTTCTTCAGCCTCCTTCTTTTCTTCAACCCAGCCCTCAGTGATCTTTTTACCATCAACCGGTCTTACGACTCCAGTAACGACAGGATGATTGACCCTCTTGAGGAATTCTTTGAGCTCCTCAATTGTCTTTGCGTCCTCTTCGGTTGCAATCTTGTCTTTTATATCTTCAGGAATGTACTTTTCGACTCTCTGCTTTAACTCCTTCGGCATCCAGACTACTCTGTACCATCCTCCGTCGGCCTGAATGAACTTCTTGCTTCTGAAGTAGCTCATTCCAATTCCGAGGAAACCGACGATCTGCTTACCTCCTCCGGTCTGTCCAGCCATCGTTGAGAATGTAAGTCCATTTGGAGCTGGATTTGGATATCCTCTATGCACCCAGCCAATGCCGTCAACTTCTGGCATGTAGAATCCGATAACCTCGAAGCATCCACATGAGGTGTGCGGATATTCGAAGAAGCTGTGGAGCTTTATTCTTTCGTGTTCTCCTCCACTCTCCTCTCTTGCAAATTCATTGACACCAGTGTATTCTCCACCAATCGGGTCGATCAGTTCGCCCTTCGGTATGGCCTTGTTCGGTCCCTCCGGATCAACTCTTGCTGCTGCTCTACCATCAAACCAGGTTATCGCTCCACAGAGTGATGGACGGTCGGGTGAGATAACACACACATTTGTTGGAGCAAAGCTCTGGCAGAGTGTGCATGAGTAGAACTCTTCAACGTCTTCGTCGTGCAGTGATTCGATTCTCGCATCTCTTTCATCATAGATGGGCATTGCATACTCTTTTAGTAGCTTTTCAACGAGAGCTTCATCGGTAATGTATACTGCCTCTATTTTCTCAATGAATGGCATCTCATTCTTGAAAAGCAGCATTGTGGCTTTTGCAATCTGGATAAGACTTTTGAGTCCCTTTTTCATGGCTGACTTACCAATTCTGACCCAGATATCATATCTCTGGTTCAGGTGCATGTATCCTTCGATGTAGTTCTGGAAGTCGTGGTTCCTTCTCTCTATGACTGGCTCAAGATCTGGATCGATTTGAGAACCAGCGACATAGTAGATCATTGCATACGGGTAGGCTTTTCCTTCCTCCATTTCGTCGAGATCGCTACCAATTAGCGTGACCTTCATATCTTCAACCTGTTCTGCAGGCAATGCTATGACAATCTCGAACCCTGGCTGTTTTGGGCCTCCAAGTTCAACAAACATGTCTCCCTTTCTGATTCTCTCTCCTTCGTACATTGGTGAGATGTCAAAGGGGAAGTCCTCCTCTTCCCCAACACTTTCCTTCTTTTTAACTCCTTCCGGAATCTCAATTTTCTTTCTCTCCAAAACCGACACCTCCAACTAAAGTTCTGAAATTAATTCTTCAAGCATCTTATAGTGGGATTCTTCATCCAGATTCGGGAAGCTGAACTTGGCATGTGGTTGATAGAAGCTCTCTAGGCTGATTGTGGTAATTTTTGAGAAGTGCTTCAGTGCTGAGAGCATTCTTGAAAGATAGTATGGTTCAACGCCAAGGTACAGCACTATATCGTACTTACCTTTTCCGTCAAATCCTTCCCAGCTTTCGTCCAGCATGAACTGTGTGACATAGTGCAGGGTGAAGACAGCGGATTGCGGCTCGACACCTTTCTCAATAAGCGGTTTACTGGACGCACCAGTTGCTATAATGGGAATTCCCTTCTCGTACATCTTGGCTGCATACTCTACAAGCTTTGAATCTCTGAGCAAATGTCCTCCGGTGACAAGGACTGGATGCTTGGCCCTTTTAACCATCCTTGCAACAGTCTTGGGATCGATTAATTTGGCAGATCTGCTAACCTGAATATCTGCCACATTGAAAAGCTTTGTAGGATTGCCCTTCAATCTTGATTCTGCCAATTTTATCACCTCTTATTTCTTGGCATACTTTTCAAAAACTTCTTCCACAAGTGTCGGGTTGAATCCAGCATCGTATGGTCTTATGGGTCCTTCGAGGATCTTCTTCTTGCTCCAGTCAATCTTCCATCCGTGCTCTTCTTCGAGAATCTTGAGCAGTTCATCCTTCATTTTGAGTGGTAGGTCTGCTTCGGTTCTAACGTAAAGGTGCCAGTCGTCCGGAAGCTTACCGAGATATTTCTTGCTCAATTCGATGTAATGTGTTAGCTTAATCTGCCTGCCCATGAATGTGTCAGCGGGTCGGATACACAGCCTTGCAAGCTGAACGATCGCCTCTTCTTTTGTTTCAGCAGCGACGAGCAATGCATCTGGACATGGCTCGACGTAAATCTTCTGCTTGGACTTGATATCGTAAACCCACCAGTCCTCCTTTTTCCAGTACTTTCCTATGAATGCTCTTCTGTATTTGGTTGCATGTGGGCCGACAACGGCAGGAACTCCAAGTCTGTTAAATCCGGTTGCTATACATGCAGCCTTCTGACTGTATGGTCCCCATGCCAGACCAACCGCACCAACTCTGTTGAGGATGTAATCGGCAATTTCGGCATAATTTGCACGAAGCGGACGCATAGCGAATATGTTCGCAACTTTAATTGCAGCTCCGCTTATATGGCTGTTTGCAACACAGCTTCCAACATTTGTGATACAGCCGGCATCAAAAGCTCCGGGATACTTCTCATACAGTGTCTTACCTTCTTCATCCTTAACCATACCCAGATCCATTGCGTGGCAGCCTGATGTGACGACAATGAACCTTCTCTTCAGGAATTCTTCAAGTATCTCCACAAGCTCCTCTCTCGCCTTAGGATAGTTGGGACAGCCAATCGGGGCAATTATACCTGGTATTGTACCCATAACTATTGGCTGACCAACATTTCTGATTTCTGTGTCTCTAATTGGACCTCTTCCGACCCTCATCTTACCAGTTTTGGCAACAAGGCTGTCGTAGCTCGCTTTCATAATAACATCAACAATCTTGATTTTCCTCGGACAGCTCTGTTCACATCTTCCGCATGCGATACAAACTGCTTCGATCTCCTTGAACTTGCTGAAATCTCCATTCTTCGCAGCCTCCATTGCAGTATCAACTCTCAAGTTGTGCGGGCATGCAAAGACACAGTTCATACATCCTGTACACTTTTTGATCTCTGCCTTGAGCTCCTCATCGCTCATAAATGGTAGCTTTTTGCCTTTTTTCTTCCTCATTTCGATGGCAACTCTTACAGCGACTTCTCCAATTTTGTCAGGATCTTTAATCAGCACACCCTTGACTTTTCCGCTTACGAGGTCGTTGACAATTACATCCGGGTTGTCATAGGTTCTGTCCTCCAGCCCTCTTGCAGCGGTTTCTGATGATGCTATAACTGGGATACCGAGTTTGGAACACTCTCTCAGCGTGTCAGCTCTTATACACTGCTCATCAGTCACAACAACATCTGGGAGGCCGGACCTAATGGCTCTGAGTTCATAGCTAAGCGTTCCAACAATCTTGGCTTTTGGATCGTACCTTGTTGTATCGTGGGCTGTACAGCACAGACCAGCAATTTCCACTTCATCTTCAAGACCGTGCTCCCTGAGGTAATCGTCGATGTTTCTTGCAGGAAGCACGTTGTGTCCTATTACGAGTATTACAGGCTTGTCAGTGTTGAGAACACCAAATCCAATATCTACAAGCGGCGTATCCTCCTCTCCCAGAGGATACTTGAAAGCGACAACCTGTGCTATGTCTGCGACTTCCATAGCCACGTGGTCAAGCATTCCGACGTGCATCGCTTTCGATTCGTAGTCAGCGTAGTCCTCTTCCTGTCCTGTGTGTGTTGAATGCAGTACCTTGACGATTTCCTGCTCTACGTAATTGAGAACCTGTTCAAGGTCGCCTACTGTCTTCGGTCTGATGCCAAAAACGAGCCTTATGTTTGGAGCTTCGATGTTTATATCCCCACCGAGGTCGAGAGGATAATCTCTTCCGAACTTCTCAACGAGGTAGTGAACGAGGTGTCTGGCGTGTGCAGTATGTGTTGAAGCTCCAATTGAACAGGCAATCGTAACAAGTCTTGCCTTCTGAGTTTTCAGGTCTATTCCACACGCACCCTCTTTATTGTGGGACAGCTCACAGGGGCCCATTGTACAGAGGTTGCAGAAGTCCTGCATAGGGGCGTAAATAGGTTCATATCTTGAAATGAGCTTTCTGTCCCATTTTCTCAGATCAAGAATGTGTGGCTTTGGTGTTGGCCCAACAGGCTCCTTCCATTCTTCCTCTTCTTCTTCGATGACTCTTCCTATCCTGATGCTTACATTCCTCATCTCATCCAGAACAAAAATCCCTTCCTTCAACTCGAAATTCATACCTCATACCTCCCAAATTAATCATTAACTTTTTTGGCTTATCGATATGTGTCTTTTTCTTTCAAACAAACCAAACATCATACCACTCCCCCACCTATATCTCAAAGGCTATGTCTCAATCAAATCAAGTATTTCATCAGGTGTAGTTTGCTTACCGTCTTCGATTTCAATGATGGCTTTGAATCTCTTAAACGAACTAAAATCGCTCAGATAACTGGAATATATGCTATTGGGCATTACTGCCCCATTTTCTGGTGCAATATCGGAAATTGCAACCTTCAGTTTCACGGATCTTTCACCATTACTGACTCTTACAATCTGTCCTTCCTTCAATCCCGTATTCTTGGCGAAATTTTCACTTATGTAGAGAACTGCTGACTTATCAACAAAATCGTCGCTAAACTTTCCTGCATCGGCAGCTTCTGCCTGAAGAGCATTTCTTGCAACAACAACTTCTACTTCTATCTTTCTTAGAAACTTGCCGAATCTCAGCATTATACCGCCCTCACAAGATCTTTAAGCAGGTAGACGTCGTTAACGTCTTTCTCTACAACTGCCTTTACCTCAACTTTCACACCATCACTCCTGACCATTGTTCCGCTCTGTTCAACACCAGAAATGGCTGAAGGCAAAACGACCTTGGCTATTTCTGAAGTAAACGATCTGCGGGGGTCGATTACGATTGTATTTATCTTTGCGAGATTCTTTGCAACATCGAATGGTAGGGAATTAAGAGGATCACTACCGATTATCAGGGCGGTATCAACGGCATTGCTTTCAATCAGTCTTGAGAATGCAAAATCATTGCTACATTTTTGTTCCCTGAAACTGTATCTGTTTACGCAGCCAGTCTTCTCAAATAGCGTTTCGTTGAATCCTCTCATATTTGCATGGAATCCAGCGGGGATGAAATAGACCTTTGAAATCTCGTTCAGTTTTTTCGTCAATTCGATGAATGGCTTGTAATTGCCATTCAACCCGTATTTAAGGCCGAGCCCACCGAATATGACGTTAAAATCTGCTTTCTTCATTTCCCTGATCACTCTTGCAGCATCATCGGCGAACTTTTCTGGAGCTTTTCCATTCATTACCTTCATGAATGCATCGATAAGCTCTAAATCGTCGTCAACTTTTATAAACCGCGCATTTTTCTTGGCTAGCTTTGCTGTATGGCTTTTTCTGACATCAACGACGACGAGGTATCTATCTTCTTCATACCCCCTCTGCCTCTTTCCACCTCGAGGATAGTAGGTATAGCGGGACATATGCCTTGGAAGGCTGTTGTATGGATCCGTACCCCAGTAGGTTATCACATAGGCGTTATTTTTGACGTCTTCAAGCGTTGCAGTTGGAAGTTCGCCCTTGAGAATCATTTCAACAAAATCTCCGAGACAAAACGTTGAGCAGTCATCGATGTAGGCTTGCATCTTTTCGGCAAGCTCGATTGCAACCTTCTGCGCTTCAACCGTTGTCGTATCCAGACCGTAGATTACTAGATTTTTCGAGTCGGCTATAATCTCTTTGGCTCTCTCCAAAGCCTTTTCAAGTTCAACTTCTTCACCATCAACTTTCGGTTTAGCCATATTCGAGCTGTGATGGAGGTAGATACCAGCTCCTCTCCTACAGGCGTTTCTCACCTCCTCTATCTTCTCTCCATTGAACCTGAGAGTGATATCATCACAGAGGCACGAACATCCCGTGCATGTAATCTGCATTCTAACCCTCCAGGAAGCTTATTGCATCGCTCGGGCAGTTCTCCCTGCAAGCAACACAGAGTGTTCTATTTTTTCCGTATCTCCTACACATTTCCATATTTACAACCTTTACAACCCCGTTTTCCATCCTGAGTATGGGGTTCTCAATGGTTGGCCCAAATCCTGAACCTGCTCCAAAGGGATCTTCTGCTGCATGCACCGGGCAAACTACGATACAATTTGCACATCCGACACATTTGCTCTCATCAACGATTAAACCTGTCTCAGTGGCTTTATTCAGAGGTTCAAGAAGCTTGATGAGTTTCTCTTTCTGGGAGCGATATTTTTCTTCCTCGAATAATGGCTTACAATCTTCAATAGTCTTCTCTCTGTTGATAACCTTGAATGCAAAGCTCATGCATGTTTGCTCACCACATCTTTTACAGTTTGTTTTTGGCAAAAGCTTGTACACTTCCATCGGTGTGATGGGCATCGGTGCGAGATATCATTAATAATAATTTAATTTTTCGGTCTGTGCGACAAATAGGCGGTGCTGGGGTATTATCTTTTAAAAAATTGGTAACACCCTAATAATATCTTAGTTATTAGAAGTTGTACTTAAGTTATATAATATTTTGTGATAAATAATATATCCTTTACCAGCAGGATTATCGGGATTGAGTTACCTCAGCGTTACTTTGAATATCTTTTCAATATGTCTTATTAGTTCCCTTTCGACTTTTTTAATGGTTTTCAGTTTTACTTCCTTCCACAATGGGCAGAAATCGTGAACAGTTGCCCTATTCCTTTCAACATCGTAGATAACCGGGTAAAACCTGCAACCTTTTGGTCTGTGCTCATATATTGAGCATTTTCCATCCTTCAGGAAGTAGCAGTAGCCATTTACATTTTTCAGAACCCTGACACCATCGATCTCTAGGCTAAATTCATCCCGGCTATAGCCGAGACGCTCTATTCTCTGGACATCCTCTTCGCTGAGTTGCATCTCTGTCTCCTTGCAGCATTCAAAGCAGCCAGTTTCAATGCATCGCATTCGAACATCCATATTCGGCGTGGAGAATAGAATGTAAAAAGCTTTGCGACTGAGGGACTAAATGCTGAAGGGTGTTGCCATTACTGTCCGAAGTCAGGCAAGAAAATTAAGCAAGCAAAGCGATAGGATGAAATATAATTAATGTCAACATAAAAGCATGGAGCTCGAAATTGCTGGCAGGGTTTTCAAAGCTGATGTTAGGATGGCAAGTGATTTGCTTCCTGTTCTCGCATTTCCAGACAAGTTAGAAGAGGATTTTCCTGCTTACTTTATGTTCAGGGATATATATTACAGTAAAAGTGATTGGCAAAGAATCCTAGAAAGCAACCTGAGATATGATCTTACTCTGATTCCACCAAATAAAATCGGATCGGAGTTCATAAAGACATTCGGGCACTACCATCCACCAGCGGAAAATGGCCTCTCCTTCACCGAAATATATGAGGTTTTAGAGGGTGAAGCGTACTATCTCTTGCAGAAGGTGGAAAATGGCAAAGTGACGGATGTAATGGTTGTTGAGGCGAAAAAGGGAGATAAGGTGATAATACCACCGAATTACGGGCATGTAACAATCAACCCTTCTAATAAAGAATTAAAAATGACCAACTGGGTTTACAGAAACTTCTCATCTATTTACGACCCCTATTCAGAATACAGGGGTGCCTGCTACTATTACACGGAAGGTGGATGGGTAAAGAACGAGAAATATGGGGATGTGCCAGAAATAAGGTTCGTCAAACCAAAGATTCCAAAGAAACTCGGCTTGAGTAAGAGCGAAGAGATGTACAAGCTGGTAAAATCCCTTGAAAAGCTTGAATTCCTATGGAAGCCATCGCAGCATATGGATATTTTCGAGGAGGCTTTTAAGGAAATTTAATACCGAAAACGTTTATTTCTTCAATCTTTTAAATTCGATCTAGCTTGAAATTAAATCCCTCAATTCTACGATTGGCGGCATTTCACGTTTGTGTTTGCTGTTTTGAATCATTTGAACGACTCTGTTTACCTCATCCTCTTTTACGCCTGCAATCTCAGGAATTTTCGTTAATTCAATATCTCTCTCGATTGCCTTGAGAATTGCATCAAGTTTTGAATAAGATATTCTCAGTTCTTCCTCATCTGTTTGTCCTTTCCAGAGTCCTGCGCTGGGTTTCTTGTTGATTATTTTCTCGGGAACCCCCAGATATTTTGCAAGCTGGAAAACTTCTGTCTTGTAGAGGTCGCCTATGGGTAGGATATCCACTCCACCATCCCCATACTTCGTGAAGTAGCCGACCATCAATTCACTCTTGTTGCCGGTTCCAGCAACGAGCATTTTCCTGCTGTTTGCATGATAGTAATTGATGATCATTCTAACTCTTGGTTTTATGTTCGCAACCGCGATATCGTCGTTGCGACCGAGAATCTTGAGGAAAACGTCGATAACTGGGTTTATTTCAATGACTTTGTATTCGATTCCCAGCATTTTACATATTTTAAGCGCATCATTGACATCTTCTTCAGGGGTTACACCCTTCTCTGGCATTATTAGGCCGAGGACTCTGTCCCAGCCAAGAGCCCTTACACACAGAAATGAAACTACAGCACTGTCAATACCTCCGCTGATGCCAACGACAACACCTTTTGCATCTGCTTCGTCAACTTTCTGTTTAATAAAAGAAGTTATGCGGTTAATGACTTCGTTCCAATCAGTCATTCTCGCCTCCAATGAGCTTCAGCAATATTGCTTTTTGCGCGTGCAGTCTGTTTTCAGCCTGATCAAACACAACTGAGCTTGCACCCTCTATAACATCATCTGTGATCTCTTCACCTCTGTGTGCAGGCAAACAGTGCATTACTATTACATCATCTTTTGCAGCCTCAATCATCTTTTTGTTAACCTGGTATGGACTGAAATCCTTCAATCTCCTATCTTTCTCTTTTTCCTGCCCCATTGAAATCCAGACGTCTGTGTATATTACATCTGCATCCTTTACAGCCTTGATTGGGTTTGACTCGAATTTAAGATCTGCACCCATCTCAATAGCCTTCTTCACAATTTGCTCATTCGGCTCGTAGCCCGGTGGTGTTGAGACCGTCATTTTCATTTTCGCAAGAGCCGATGCCAGAATCATTGAGTTGCACACGTTGTTTCCATCTCCAACCCATGCTATGCTGACGTTTTTCAGGTTTCCCTTGTACTCCTTTATTGTCAGAAGATCAGCGATAATCTGGCACGGATGCTCGAGGTTGCTCAGTCCGTTTATAACAGGAACGGAAGAATAAGCGGCGAATTCTTCAAGTGTTGAGTGAGATCTAACTCTCATCATAATAGCATGTACATATCGGGACAGCACACGGGCTGTATCTTTTATTGGTTCTCCTCTGCCAAGCTGCAGGTCGTTCCAGTTCAGGTACAGCGCATGACCGCCAAGGTCTGTCATTGCCACCTCGAATGACACTCTGGTTCGAGTCGATGGCAACTCAAAAACCATTGCAAGACTCTTATTTTTCAAATAGTCCGTCACGACTCCTTTGTATCGTTCACCTTTCAGTTTTTCTGCGAGTTCGAGAATTTCTTCGAGTTCATCCGAGGTAAGGTCCGAAATCGAGAGTAGATGTTTCATAGGCTCACCCTTTTGAGGGTTTATGCGGGAAATTATAAGAGAAGTTAATTAAACTTTTGGTTTTGAATTACGTTTTTTTCACATACAAAATAATTGGGTTGGCCAGGTCAATATGGTAATACTGAGAACAAAATCATACCCATAGTACCAAATGGAGACATCAGAACAGAAAATATCTTTTTGGTGGTATATGGAGCAGAACTGAACAAAACTGAACAAAAAACTAAAAATATTAAACAAACATCTGCTTTGGTGGCTGCTTTGAGGGCATCCTAATCTTAACGGCTGCGCTCATCAAATCCTCCGTTTCTATGAAATTCTTGCCATCGGCAATGGCTCTATGCAGTGCAGATTTTATGACCTTCTCTACGAGATCTCTACCAGAGAATCCCTCGGTGTGACGGGCAACGACATCCAGTCTGGCCTTAACCTCCAGAGGGAAATCAATCAGGTTCCTGCGGAGTATTTCAAGTCTCTCCTCGTAGCTGGGTAGCGAGAATTCAATTTCTTCCTCGAACCTGCTTCTAATGGATGAATCAAGCATGTCGGCTCTGTTTGTGGCTGCAATTGTACAGATTCCCTCGTTTTTCTGGATGCCATCGAGTTCTGTCAGTAATGCGTTAACAACTTCGGAGACATCTCCTCTCAAATCCTGATACGATCTATCAAGGGCTATTGAGTCAAACTCATCGAGAAAGACAATACAAGGTGCAACCTGCCTCGCTCTTTCGTAAAGCTCGTGGATTCTTCTCGCTCCGTCACCAACATGCTCACCAATGAGCTTTGTTGATTTTACTGATAGGAATGGAACCTTTGCCTCGTTTGCAAGGGCTTTGGCAGTCATTGTTTTACCTGTTCCAGGCGGACCGAAAAACAGAACATTCTTTGGAGCCCACTTACCGAACTTGTCCGGATCCTTCAGAAACTCGAGAATTACTCTCGCCTTTCTCTTTGCATCCTCCTGCCCTACAACATCATCGAGAGTCACATCTCTTACAATTTCGGTGTCAAACGTCTTTGAAGGACTTTCAACCAGTATAACAGTTGACTCGGTAATAACACCGTATTCTGGTTCAGCATTTACGACTTCGAAGGCGAAATCGGGAAACATCCTTATATCAAACAATAGCTTGCCCTTTGATACAAATTCACCCTTCCACTGATCTTTGGCATATCTGTCAAATACTTTTGGATTATCCACAACAGGATATTCATGATAGCTTGCTCTAAGTGGGTAACCTAATGGCTTAAGAATCAGATATTTCACTTCTCCAGGAGGTGTTCTTGTATTCGTTGTTTCGCTCTTTCGTCTGGGCATTCGATCATAACCTATTTGTATCATATTAATATCCTTTGCCCTTGGTGGTGTGATGAGATTATTCGTCGCAGTAGACATGAGCGATGAGGTCAGAGAAAACATTTACACGCTCCATAATATACTCAAATCATTCAGGGGTCTGAAACCGGTTGAGAAAGAGAACATTCACATCACATTGAAGTTTCTTGGGGAAGTTCCGGATCAGAGAGTCGAAGTTGTTAAGGAAAGACTTGCAGAAGTTAAAATGGAACCTTTCCGAATGCATCTCAAGGGTATTGGTTTCTTCCCATCTGCTAGGCACATAAGGGTAATATGGGTTGGTGTCGAAGAAGGAAATGAGGAAATATCCAGACTTGCCGAAATGGTTGAAAACGCTATGAAAAAGCTTGGTTTCAAAAGGGATAAACGCTTTGTTGCACATGCCACGATTGCGAGAGTAAAGAACATTTCACCGGCTGATAAAAAGAAGTTGCTGAATGAACTTGAGCCATACATGAACGGTGATTTCGGCTGGATGGATGTGAAAGATTTCAGACTGAAAAAGAGCACTCTGACACCTTCGGGGCCAATATACTCAGATTTAGCGGTGTATAGCCTGGAGGATTAACAAAATGAACGAGATGACGATTGAGGATGTAATAAGTAAAGTTCTTCCGTTGATAGTGCCTTCTGAGGAGGAAAGGAGGATAGCTAAAGAGGCTGAGGAAGAGCTAAGAAAAAGGCTTGAGTCAAAGCTGAGGGATTATTCCAATCTTGAATACAGATTCCTTGGCAGTTATGCAAGAGATACATGGCTTGCTGGAAGTCTTGAGATTGATGTTTTCATTCTCTTCCCTGAAGATACTCCCGCTGAAGAACTTGAGAGAATTGGGCTTGAAATAGGAAAAGCTGTTGTTGATGAATGCGAACTTCGTTATGCTGCTCACCCTTATGTTCATGGAAGGGTAAAGGGCGTCGAAGTTGATATTGTTCCCTGTTACAAGCTGAAGAGTGCTGAAAAGATTAAATCTGCTGTCGATCGAACACCATTCCACCACGAATGGCTCAAAGACAGAATCAAGGGTAAGGAAAACGATGTCAGACTCCTGAAAAAGTTTCTGAAGGCAGGAAACCTTTACGGGGCTGAGTACAAGATAAGAGGTTTTTCAGGTTATCTCTGTGAACTCCTTGTTGTTTTCTACGGTTCATTTGCAGATGTTGTTAGGAATGCGGTCAAGTGGACCCGCAATACTGTAATTGATGTTGCAAAGGGTAAGGTTTACAGAAAAAAAGGTTTACAGAATTTGTTTGTTGTTGATCCGGTCGACGTAAAGAGGAACGTTGCGGCAAACCTCAGTCTGGACAATCTTGCGAGATTTGTTGAGAGATGCAGAGATTTCATCGAAAATCCATCGGTTGAGTTCTTTATCGAAAAGGAAAAGAAGAAGCCAGATGACAGCCTGATAAAAGCAGAACTAGAAAAAAGAGGAACGGGTTTGTACGTTATTGAATTCGAAAAGCCAGATATTGTTGAGGACAACCTCTACCCACAGCTCGAGAAAGCATGCAAGAAGATTCATGAATTTCTTGAAAGGAACAAATTCATGCCATTACGATCTGGCTATTTTGCCGATTCAAGATGCTATCTGGTATTTGAGACTGAGGTAAAGGAGCTTTCTAAGATTGTAAGGCACATGGGACCACCGTTTGAGGTGGAGGAACACGTCAAGAAGTTTTTGAGAAAGAAGAGGGACTACGCTCCTTTTATAGAGGATGGTAAGTACTTCGTTTATGTTGAAAGAAAATACTGCAAGCCAGATGACGCGATAGCAGATTATATACGTAGGGAATGGAGATCTCTTGGAAAGAATGTTGGAGAGATACTTTCAAAAGAGTTCAAGCTTCTCAGAGGGGAAGAAGTGCTTTCTCTGAGCGATGAATTCAAAGCATTTCTTGTTGAGTTTCTTGCTTTAAGGATTGAATAATTGAAAACGAGGGTGGGCAGCATGAACAAGAAGCTTGAAGAGGTTCTGAGCAACGATCGCTTTAGAAAATTCCTCAATGCAGAGATTCTAGAGATCGGAGATGGTTATGCCAGGGTTGAGGGTGTCGTCAGAGAAGATTACACCAATTTTCATGGCACTGCTCACGGATCTTTCATTACGGCTTTAGCAGATTTTGCGCTGGCAATCGCCGGTAATTCAGACAACATCAGGAGAATGGCAATCACGATAAAGCTGGATTTTCTCAAACCGGCCTATGTAAGGGATAAACTTGTTGCTGAAGCCAGCAGAGTTGGAGGTGGTAAAAAAGTTGCTTTTTTTGATCTCAGGGTTTGGAGGGGGGATGATTTAATAGCGAAAGGGGATGCCATAGTTTACGGGAAGGGTGAAGTAGTAGTTGAGATTGATGAATAGATTGAATTAGAAACTTTAAAGTAAAGTCAGGCTAAATAACTTTCGTAAGGTGTAAAAATGACTGAATGTCCTTTCTGTGATGAGTACGACTATATTGTGGATTACGTAACCGGCAGAAAATTTCCGGATACTCCTGTTGAGAGGGTAAGGCAAAAACTGGAACGTTTTCTTATAGAGGTGAAGGGTTATTCAAAGGATGATATTGAGGTAGATGTAGGGCGTGAGATTGTTGTTAATGGCGAGAAAGTGGATTTGAGAGCTGAACTCGTTGTAAATGTTGAAGGAAAGAGGTTTATGGTGGTTAAATGTGAGCCGCCAACCAGATCCATCACTCCACTTGAGAGACGAACGATTTCGATAGCAAGACTACTGTTTGCCACGCCCGTTCCGATTGCAGTTCTCACAAATGGGAATGAAACTGTGATTATTGATGCCATCTCTGGAAAGACTGTGGGTGAAAGTCTTGCTGAAATCCCGTCAAAAAATGAAGCAATTAATATGGTTGGGAACATGCAATTAGAAAGGCTACCGGAAGAGAAAATTGAGAAAGAAAAGAGGATCTTGGCAACATTTGCCGCGTTGAGATGTGAAAAATGTGGGGTTTGATGGCTGAATTTTGGTGTATAAACCGAGAGTGCAACAAAAATCTAAAACATCATTCTTTCCTGTTGAATATTGACTGTACTTTGCTTGCATCAATGACCAATTTATCACAGTCCAGCTTATCAGTTTTCAGCCTTAAAGTCTCCAGATCCCTCTTTTTTGCTTTCATTTTTACCTCGGCACAGCACACGGCTTTACCTCTTATAGTTATCACAGCATCAACTTCAGGGGATAGCATAACTTCTTCCTCTCCACCATACTTCTCGGCTAGAGCTTCCCTTACGAAATCTTCAAAATATCTTGGCACCTTCTCTAAATAAGCTGTTTTGAACGTTTTGTCGTCCAGTTTCAGCTCTGATATTCCGTATTTCGTGTCGAGATAGTAGAACAGATCAATTACTGGCGAGGCGATCTTGTAAAGCCACCTCTTCTTTCCGAACACCTTTATCCTCTTTACGATTCCCATCTCGATGAGATTTGTCATAAAAGACTTGACATCGCTGGATGTTTTTCCAAGAAAGCTTGCGACATCTTTGGGAAAAACGTTACCAACCGAAAGAGCTCTTAGTATTCCTTCATATGTTTCGGTTAGCTCCCTATCTTCTTCAAGGAATATCTCCCCAACAAGACCTCTAACGCTTGAAAAACCAGCTTTCACGGCAGATTTTACGTCACCATTGTAGAACTGCATTAACCACGGATCCCTCAAGAATACGAACTCCTCAACGTTGCTGAAAACTTTTAGCATGTCGGAGGGTTTTATCAAACCAAGTTTTACAGGCTTTACCATACCAAGAAGAGGACTTCTTGCCGATAAAATGCTCTTTACAACTCTCATACTTGAACCTAACAGGATCAGCTTTGCTCGTCTTTCTCCAGTGAAGTGGAGAAGATCCACAAAATCGTCAGGTAGACGCTGGAATTCGTCGACTACTATGACGTTGTCACTTTTTAGTAGTTCGTATATCAAAGTTTTAAATGCATCATAACTCAACAACTTAAATCCACTATCCGTTTCCATTAAAACTGGCCCAGCTCTTTCGACAAAGAAATAGTGCGTGTATTTTACGAAATTTCTAACGAGGAAGGTCTTGCCAACTTTTCTTCTCCCGTATAAAAGAACCCATCCTTTCTTCTCAACTTCGTGCACTTCAATTCTGGGAATCACGGTGCCCATAATTACAGTTCTGTTTTTTGGGTATTTAAATTTGATCTAATGTATTCTGCTTTCCAAATGTGTTTCGCTAGGGATTGATTTAATAATTTGAGTAATTTAATAATATACTTAGAGTTTGTTTTGAAAAAATTTTGATACTAAATTTACTTCAACAACCGCAACGTTTTTAAAATGATTTGACAGGTGCAAGATCATGGGTAAAACAGGTACGACTACGTGGATTAAGATAAAGGGAAGGAAGGGACAGACAAGACTCGTTCCGGGTAAGTATCAGAACTATAAGAAGCCTGGGCCAAACCAGAAATACACCTCCGATGGGAAGAGGAGAAGAAGACTCCCAAGATCTCCGAAGTCGATACTTGGAGTTAAGAGCTAATAGCCTTTACAATTCATTTTAGTTTTTAATCTGGTTTTGGCGCTGGTTTAGTTAGCTTTGTGTATTGGGTTACTCGCTGATACTGGCATGAGTTAGAATACTATCACAATTATTTAAGATAGCAGATAATCAATCTTTTTTGCCCGATTATCTTCTATATTACCAGAAAAGTTAAAAACTGTCGCTGAACAGAACATTCAGGAAATAGGAAGCTCAATAACATTGAAAAGTTCAGTCAGCGTATTAAGTTTAACGATCAATGCTTATAGGAGAAGCTTTAAGGAGTCTATTGGGGTTTGTCAAATATGTCATCGAAAGGTGAAAAGTAATGGAGATTGCTAACCTCGTGATTTCCCACAAAAAAGCAACGATTGAGGAAATTGAGAGGGCATGGCATGGAGATTATCGCTCACTCATCGAGAAGGTAATTTCGTATCCAAATGTTAAGGAGTGTGCTGTTCTCCTAACCTGCAATAGGGTGGAAGTATATATTGTAGGAGTTGATACGGAAAAGACCCTAAAGGAATTTGCAAAAGCCATGCAAGTTTCTGAAAGGATCATTGAAATTCACCGCGATGATCGGTGCCTTGAACACCTGCTTAGAGTTGCAGCAGGCCTTGAATCCATGATGGTTGGTGAAGACCAAATTCTGGGCCAGGTAAAGGACTTTTACAATCTCAGTAAGAAGTATGGTGGAATTGGCGAAGTTTTGGACGTTGTTTTTACAAAGGCAATTCAGGTTGGAAAGAAAGTAAGAAAGCTGACCGGGATAAGCAAAGGTTCCGTTTCCATAGGCTCTGCTGCGGTTGAACTGGCGGAAAGGACACTTGGAACCCTTCACAACAAAAAAGTTCTCATCATTGGTGCGGGAGAGATGGCAACTCTTGTGGCAAAGGCAATAGCGCATAAAGACTGTGATGTTTACATTATCAACAGGACATTCTCCCGAGCCAAGAAACTTGCAGATGAAATCAGAGGTAAGGCTGTAAAATTTGATGAACTCCGGAAATATATGGTTGGCTGTGATGTTGTAATCTCCGCCACTTCGGCACCTCATTATGTGATCAGGGAAGAGATGGTTAGAGATGTAATGAAGGTTAGGAACGACAAGTTGTTGATAATCGATATAGCGTTGCCGAGAGATGTAGAGGAGAGTGTTGCGGAGATTGAGAATGTAATCGTGCACACCATAGATGACCTCAAAGAGATAAGCAGAGAAAACCTGAGGAGAAGGATGAATGAGGCCAAAAAAGCTGAGAAAATAATTGCCGAAGAGCTTGAACATCTCAAAATAATGTTGAAGGACTTAAAAGCCAATTCTGCGATAAGTGCGATGTACTCATGCGCTGATACTATCAAAAGGGAAGAAATAGTTGAGCTATACAATAAACTGGCTGCAAAATACGGTGTTGATGAGAGTGTTTTACCAATTCTTGAGGATTTTGCCAATTCATTCATAAAGAAATTTTTAAGGAATCCAACGATAAGGCTTAAAATGGCCGCCAGAAACGGGATGTCTGATGTGATTGAGGTGGTGGAGTATCTCTTTGGAGGTGACGAGATTGGAGTTTCCAAGGCTAAGAATGAGAAGATTGAGGAGGGACATACTGAGACCGCTCGTTAGAGAAACACATCTCACTGTAGATGATTTCATAATGCCTATTTTCGTTGACGAGAATATCTCTTCTCCGAAGGAAATTTCTTCGATGCCTGGCTATTTTAGGTTGCCAATAGATGGTGTAGCTGATGAAGTTGGAAAGGCAATGGAAATGGGTTTGAAAGCCTTCATACTCTTTGGAATACCATCATACAAGGACGAAGTTGGTACTTCAGCATTTGATAAAGATGGTGTTGTGCAGAAGGCTGTGAGATCTATAAAGAATGAGTTTGAAGATGCTGTTGTAATAACTGACGTGTGCCTTTGTGAGTACACATCTCATGGGCATTGCGGAGTTGTTGAGGGAAGAAAAATCCTGAATGATCCAACCCTTCCAATACTTGGCAAAACAGCAGTCAGTCATGCAGAGGCTGGAGCGGACATCGTTGCACCTTCAGGAATGATGGATGGAATGGTGAAGGCTATAAGGGAGGCTTTAGACAGCGAAGGGTTTACAGATGTCGCAATAATGAGTTATGCTGCAAAGTATGCATCCAGCTTCTATGGACCCTTCCGCGAAGCTGCCGAGAGCGGTTTTTCTTTTGGGGATAGAAGAAGCTACCAGATGGACTTCCACAACAGCAATGAAGCGCTGCGTGAGGTAGAACTCGATTTGAGAGAAGGAGCCGACATAATCATGGTAAAACCAGCTCTTGCGTATCTCGATGTCATTAGAAGGGTCAAGGATAAATTCGGTGTTCCGACGGCAGCATACAACGTCAGTGGAGAATACAGCATGGTTAAAGCAGCCGGAAAAATGGGCTGGCTGGATGAGAAGCAGATAGCATATGAGATTCTTGTAGCAATAAAGAGGGCTGGTGCAGATCTGATAATAACGTACCACGCAAAGGAGATTGCCGAACTTTTACAGTAATTTTCTGTTTTTCTTATTCGGTGGGGTTTAGGGTAAATTTTTAAGTTTTGGGTTATGTATTCTCTATAAAACGGGTGACCATGAATGAATAGGGATGTGGCTCTTGATCTACTCAAAAAATACGTTAAAAATGAAAATCTCGTGAAACACTGCATCGCAACAGCAGCAATAATGAAAGAATTGGCTAAAGAGCTTGGAGAAGATGCAGAAAAGTGGGAACTTATCGGAATTCTTCACGATATTGACTACGAGATTACAGGTGGAGATATGCAGAAGCACGGTGTTGTTGGCTACGATATTCTTAAAGAGAATGGAGTGGATGACGAGATTGCGGAAGTCGTTAAAACGCACAATCACATGCTATTTGGCAACTATGAAAAACCCGTTGAAATTGCTTTACAGGCTGCGGACAGCGTTTCTGGTCTGATAATTGCATGTGCCCTCGTAAAGAAGGGCAAGATATCAGAAGTCACGCCAAAGACTGTTAAGAAAAAATTCAAGGAGAAAAGCTTTGCCGCTGGCTGTGACAGAAACAGGATAAGGGAAATTGAAAAGCTTGGAATTGAATTGCCGAAATTTTATGAAATAGCCATAAGAGGTTTAGTAGGTGTTAAAGGTGAGCTCGGACTGGAATAATGTTGCGATAATTGGGGCAGGAAACATCGGAAGGGCAATAGCAAAAGCCCTAGCGGAGAAATATCATGTAATTGTAACCCGAAGAAACATTGAAGAGATAAGGTGGCTTGAGGAGTTTGGTTGCGAGGTAATGGACAATAATGTCAGTGCTGCACAGAAGGCAGATATAATCTTCATTGCTGTTAAGCCAAAGGATGTTTTGAGCGTGCTTTCTGAAATTGAGGGTGTTGTGGCTGGTAAGATCATTGTCAGTTTTGCAGCACTTGTCAGAATCAACGAAATGAAGGTGGTCATCAAGAATGCCAAACTTGTAAGGGCCATGACGAACGTATGTGCTGAGATTGGAGAGGGCTTTACAGCCTATTTTACAACGGATCTGGATGATGATGAGCAAAGGAAACTCGAAGAGATACTTTCTCAGCTTGGGGATGTAATAAAGGTGGATGATGAAGAAGGAATAGACGTAATGACAGCATTCTCGGGCAGTATGCCTGCATATATTGCAAAAATCGTTCAGTCATTCATTTATGCAGGGCTTAAAAGCGGGCTTAGTGCTGAAGTTGCGAAAAAAGTAACTTTGTCCGTTCTAAAAGGCGTAGCCGGAATGCTTGAAAAAGAAGACATCGAGAGTCTCATAGCTCGCGTAACAACTCCTGGTGGAACAACAATTGAGGGTTTAACAAAGCTTGCCAAACATGGCGTTGAATATGCAATAATTGATGCGATGGCTGCTACTGTTGAGAAGGCAAAGAAGTCTTAACGACTTCTCCTTCCACCAGAATTTTCTTTGCAATCTCTCTGTTTTCTGGTGTGCCGAACAGAAGTATCAGATCTCCTGCCCTTAGAACTTCATCTTCTGGCGACGTGATCGCTCTGTTTCCTCTCTTAATGGAAATGACTCTCACTTCACCTAAATTCAGTTCATTTATTCTTTTTCCTACTGCATAAGCGTTTTCGGGAAGCATAAAAGCCTCGATGTTGGCAAAAATATTGTCAATGCCGCATATACCGAATTCACACTCTGCTTCTCTTAAACTCTTCCTGAAAAGGCTGAACGTTCTGTAAATCGCAAGGAGTAGAACTGCAGAGATTATGATTAGGTACTTTGGTTCTCCAGTTTCCACGAGGAGAAGGAGTGAGAAGTACAGTAGAACAATAAGGAAGAAGATCAGGAAGGCATCTCTGGAGAATTTTGAAGTGATGTTCTCGTTTACCGAATATGACTGAGACAGTGTTTTTGAGAACGATTTTATTGCATTTCTTACTATCAGGAGAGAGGCTAGAGCAAAAGCCACGATTATTGCAGCAGGTGGAGCGACAGCTGCTCTGCCCATGGATGGCTCAAGAAATACAGTCAGTTCGGTGAAATATGTCAGAGTGAACATGCTCAGGAAAAGGAAGATCAGGGCAATTATCGACTTGTAAACGTCGCTCACGTTCTTGCTGAATCCTGTTCTGAGTATGATACCAAAATTCTTCGCTGTAACGGGAACTGTTCTGACGAGTGCATTGTATATTGAGTCAGAATACTTGATCGAGTACGGGGTTAGAACTGTTGTGATAATTATAACGCTGGCAACGATGGAATACATCAATTCGCTGGCCATTCCAGCATCAACACCCTGTTTAACAATAATTATCGAGAACTCTCCAATCTGAACAAGAGCTAAACCAATTGCCAGTGCATCCTTTGGGTTTATGCCAAGCAGAAATGCAGGGATAGTTCTGCTACTAATTTTGAGCAATACAACCATTGCTGTCAGAAGCAGTATCAGTTCAGCATTTGCGGCAATATCTTTCGGATCTACAAGCATACCAATTGCAATAAAGAAGAGCATGGCAAAGAAGTCCCTCATGGATGTAATCTCTTTGGAGAATCTCTCAAATTCTTTGTAGTCTGCGAGAATCATTCCTGCCAGCAATCCACCAAGTGCATATGAAAATCCGAGCATATTCGAGAGCAGGGCAATTGTTAGGGCAAAACCAAATATGGACAGGGTTGCAAGCTCCTTGTTAAGATAGTGATCGAGAAATCTGAATATCTCCGGCATGGATTTTTTCAAAACTGCTGAAACTATAAAGAGAACAAAGAGCCTTCCAAGAACATTAAAGATTGTATCAGTATTTACACTTCCAATGCTCCCGATAAATGCCATGAATAATACAATTACGACGTCCTCAACGATTAGTACTCCTAGAGCTTTTGGCACAAAGCTCTCCTGAAGTTTCTTCATATCAACGAGGACTTTTGCAACGACAGCTGTACTGCTGATACAGAGAGCACTGCCTAGAATAATTGCTTCGAGATAGCTCAATCCAAAAGCTATGGCGAATAAGTAGCCAAAGACTGCAAGAGAGATAATTCCAGACAGGGAGATTATTATCGATACGAGACCAACTTCTTTAATCTTTGAAAAACTGAACTCAAGCCCAACAGAGAAAAGCAGGAAAATTACACCTATCTCAGCGAGAATGTTTATGGTTTTGATATCGCTAACTATTCCGAGGGCATTGGGCCCTATAACCATTCCAGCGAGGATATATGCTGCAATGATAGGTTGCTTTAACCTGTAGAAAACCGCAGCGAGTATCAATCCAGCCAGCAGTGCGAAGATTATATCTTCAAGCATTTAACTCAACATCTTCCTGAGTTCTTCCAGAGATTTGCTGTTGCCAACAACCACAAGCGTATCTCCTTCCTCCAGAAGAAGCTCCGGATTGGGTGGTATAAGATCGCCGTTTCTGATTACTGCCGCAACGTAGCATCCCGTCTTCTCAGTTGCCTTCAACTCGCCAAGTGTAATGCTTTTCTTTACCTTTAACCAGGTAACGAAAATGTCACCACCCATGGGGTATTTGGAGTCCTCAACGTGTTTCGGCCTGAAGTATGCCCCGGCAAGAATACTTGAAATTGTCCTTGCCTCCTCATCATTCATAGTAAAAACAAAGGACTCATCATCTTTTTGATAATACAGCTCTCTATTACCATCATGGTGGATTACAATGGTAACCGTTCCACCTTCTTCAAGATTCACAACGAACTTCTTTCCAATTCCAGGCAAATCCGATTCAACAATCTCCATCTTCAGACCCTCTTTGAAAATTTGGGTATTAAAAATTTAAAAAAGTATCTGATTAGCTGACCCTCTCAAACACTATTGCGAAGCCCATTCCACCGCCGATACAGAGCGATGCAAGCCCGTAATCAGCCTTTCTTCTCTGCATTTCGTAAAGCAGTGTTGTGGTTATTCTTGCACCCGTGCAGCCAATTGGGTGGCCGAGGGAAATACCACTTCCGTGGACATTTACTTTATTTAGATCGAGATCCAGCTCCCTAACAACAGCCAGAGCCTGTGCAGCAAACGCCTCATTGAGCTCGATAATGTCCATATCATCCAGCGTCAGGTTCGCTTTCTTCAAGGCTTTTTTAATTGCCGGGATTGGGCCAAGTCCCATGTATGCAGGGTCAACTCCTCCTGCTGCATAACTAACAATTCTGGCCATTGGCTTAAATCCAAGCTCTTCAGCCTTATCTGCAGACATAAGCAGCAATGCTGAGGCGCCGTCATTTACACCACTCGCATTTCCTGCTGTTATTGTTCCATCCTTTTTGAATACGGGTGGGAGCTTTGCAAGCTTTTCCAGGCTTGTATCTCTGCGGGGGTGTTCATCTGTATCAAACACGATGGGATCTCCCTTTTTCTGAGGAATGACGACTGGAACGATCTCTTCCTTAAATATTCCATCATCTATCGCCTTCACCGCTCTCATGTGGCTCTCGTATGCAAGCTTGTCTTGCTCCTCTCTGCTTATTCCATAAAGCTCAACGAGATTTTCGGCAGTTATACCCATATGGTATCCATAGAATTTCTCCCAGAGTCCATCGTGAACGAGGATATCAACGAGCTCATCGTTGAACATCTTGTATCCCCATCTGGCTTTTGTAAGGGCATATGGGGCATTGCTCATGCTTTCCATACCGCCGGCGATAACAACTTCGTTTTCTCCGGTTGCAATGCTTGCAGCAGCGATAGCTATCGCTTTTAATCCACTACCGCACACCTTATTGATCGTCGTTGCCGGAGTTTCCTTAGGCACACCAGCCATAATGGATGCCTGTCTTGCAGGATTCTGTCCCTGGGCTGCTTGGAGTACATTACCCATAACTACTTCGTCGATCTTTACTTCAACACCCTCAGAATAATCATAATATTTCTCTTCAAGTTCTATCATTCTAAAAGGAAGCTTTGATGGGTAAAATTCCTTATCTTCCTCGCTCCTTGCTGGTTTAACACCAATTTTCTTTAGCAGTCCTTTTATTGCAATCGCTCCAAGCTCGTACGCAGGGATGTCTTTGAGGGAGCCCCCAAATCTGCCGACAGGTGTCCTTGCTGCTCCAACGACCACTACGTCTGACATACTTTCGAAATAAGAACGGGGGTTTAAAATTTTTTCACTATTTGGAAAAATGTTAAGTTCTCAACTATTCGAAACTTGTTGTGCAACCCCCTGAAGACAGGGAGATGGAACTCAGGGAACATCTGGCAGAATTGAAAACCAGAACGTTGAGGGTAGCGACTGTTATTGTTGCGGGCATAGCAATACTATTCGGACCATCTGGCTACCTTATCAAAGAATTCTGGGGAGGGATTTTTCCTGAAGACAAGGACATGGTCGTTTACTCTCCAACGGAATGGGTGATGGCCCGTCTCACATTTTCTTTCATTATTACGTTTTTCATCACATATCCATACATCGTCTATGAATTGTATAACTTTGCAAAGCCAGGACTCTACGAGCATGAAAGAAAGTTTGTGAAAACTTTTCTACCCTTTTCGTATGTTCTGTTTCTTCTTGGAACTGCTCTGGCATACTTCGTTGTAATTCCACAGCTTTACAGTGTAGTCGTTACCGAATATTTCGGGGCTGAACCGTTTCTATCAGTGAAAAAGACTATTTATGAAGTTTTTAAGATTTTTCTGGCCTTTGGTCTGGCTTTCCAGATTCCGGTCCTGGCGGTCATAGCAGTCAAGCTTGGTATGATTGATTCCAGATGGTTAAAGAGAAAAAGGCTAATCGTTTATATTGCGGTCTTTATTCTTGCAACAAACCTGACGTTTGATATCTCTGGGTTGAGCCAGCTCATAATTCTGGGGCTTGTGGTTATCATGTATGAGCTCAGCATTGTGTTGGCATCATTCATGGAGAAGGGTGATAACGAAAAGAGTTATAAAGACCTATGATTCGCTAACGCAGTTTGCTGATAACTTGTGGGAAATATGGTATGCTGTCTGAAGGTCGGGAAAGTATTTTAACGACTTTGAAAGAGGTGAACTGATGCTCATAGTTATCGCCGGTGCGGGCGAAGTGGGTTACAATTTAGCAAAAGACCTTTCACATAATTACGAAGTCATCGTTATAGAAAGTGATGTAAGAAAGGCAGATGAAGTCAGCAATTTAAACGTGGAAGTGGTTCAGGGGAATGCTGCAACTCTTGATGTATTGAAAAAAGCCAGAGTTGATGAAGCGGACATCTTTCTGGCTGTAACAGGTCACGATGAGGTCAATCTTCTTGCCGGACTTGCTGCTAAAAAACTCGGGGCCAAGAAGACAATTGTAAGGGTTGGAAATCCAGAATACGTTAACAAACCCATTATGAAGGATCACCCAATGGGATACGATTTGGTAATATGCCCTCAGCTCGCTTTGGCCAGCGCAATGGCAAACCTTGTTACAATCCCTGGAGCCGTTGATTTCGTTTCATTCAGCGGTGGTAAGATAGACATGATTGAGATTGTTATATCGCCAAATTCACCGGTGGCCGGTAAGAGGGTTGCGGAATTGAATTTACCCGAGAATATTATCTTAATGGCTGTTTATAGAAACGGAGATCTCATTGTTCCGAGAGGAGACACGGAATTGCTGGAAGGAGACAGAATTGCCGTAGTTGGTACGTTTGAAAGCATAGCAAAGATAAAAGAGGTTTTTGGAGACCCTGTCGTGAGGAATGTTGTTATATTTGGTGGAGGAGTCGTTGGGAGTTATGTTGCGAGAATTCTTGACAAGAGCAATTTGAATATCAAGCTTATAGACTCAAATCCAGAGGTTTGTGAGAATCTCTGCAGATTTTTGAAGAGGACAAGGGTAATAATTGGTGATGCAACCGATCTGGATCTTCTGGTGGAAGAGGAAGTAGGAAAATCCGATGTAGTTATAGCAACAACTGAAAACGATGGAAAGAATCTGCTAATCTCTCTGCTCTCCAAGAATCTGGGAGCTAAGAAGGCAATAGCGAAAGTCGATAAAGGTTCTTATGTGAATCTGTTCGAAAAGGTTGGTGTTGATGCTGCTTTATCGCCAAGAAGAATCACGTATGCAGAAGTGCTAAAGCAGCTTAGATTCATGCATGTCGAGACACTTGCCGAAGTAGGAATGGGTGAAGCTGCAGTCTTGGAAGTGGAGGTCAAGAACGAGAAACTTTCTGGCATAAAAATAAAGGACATTGAGCTTCCAAAGAAATCGATCATAGGTGGTATTTTGCGTGGAGACGAGTGTCTAATTCCGAGGGGTGAGACTGAAATAAGGGCCGGCGATAGACTCCTTGTATTTACAACATGGGATCAGATAGAAGAAGTGGAAAGCATATTCGAGTAAGGAGATAGTATGAACTCGAAACTGGTTCTTAATTTTCTTGGGAGAATATTGCTGTATTTCACGTTGATTCTTCTCTTACCCCTTCTTGTGGCTATTTATTATGGTGAATCTCCGAATCCTTTTATTATCGCCCAGCTTGTATCGATAATTTTTGGCACGTTGTTTATGGCATTAAAGCCTGAAAGCGATCTGCTTCGCTATAAAGAGGGACTGGCAATTGTGGGACTTGGGTGGCTTTTTGTTTCGCTCATCGGATCGATACCTTTCGTTGTAATTGGAGTCCATCCGGTTGATGCATTTTTTGAGACCATGTCTGGTTTCACGACAACGGGTGCAACGATTTTTGATGTTGTTGAAACTCTTCCAAAATCCATACTATTCTGGAGGAGCCTGACACAGTGGCTCGGTGGTATGGGTATTATAGTTCTCTTTGTTGCAATCTTCCCGGCAATGGCAAAGAAAGGTGAGGCACTATTTCAGGCTGAATATCCTGGTGTGACCCTTGGGAAACTTAAGCCGAGGGTCGAGGATACGGCAATTGTCCTTTACATCATTTATGTTTTTTACACGCTGCTTGAAGCTGGAATTCTTTATGCTTTGGGCTTACCAGCCTTCGATGCGATTACACATGCTTTCACAACACTTTCAACCGGTGGTTTTTCAACGCATACGAGCAGTATTGCCTACTTCAACAACCCATTGATTGAAGGGGTTATCGTCTTCTTTATGGTGATTGGTGGAACAAACTTTGCCTTGCATTATTACCTGTTTAAAGAGAGAAAACGTATTTACAAGGATCCAGAATTCAAGACATACATCTCGGTTATTGCAATCGCCACACTAATTCTTACAATAGTAAATCTTGAAAAATTCGATATTTTCAATTCGTTCCGTTATTCTATATTTCAGACAGTTGCTCTGATAACTACAACTGGATATACCACCTACGATTTTGATACGTGGAGCGATGGGGCAAAGGCTGTTCTTCTGCTGCTAATGTTCATCGGTGGCAGTTCGGGTTCGACAGCTGGTGGAATTAAAGTGATAAGGCTGTATTTGCTCATTCGATACTCCATACTACAAATTTTGAAAGTTGCTGAACCGAGGACTGCGAGGATCGTAAAATACGGTGAGGATGTCATAAAAAAGGATGTGCTCGATGAAGTTGCGGCATTCTTCATCCTTTACATCATCATTTTTGCAGTTTCATCTGTTTTAATAGCTCTTTCAGGATTTGATATGGTAACGTCCGCTTCAGCAGTAGCTGCAACCATTGGTAACGTGGGTCCGGCAATGGGTCTGGCAGGAGCAGCGGAGAGCTATGCAGCGTTTCCGTATCATGTTAAAATCATTCTGGCAATAGACATGTGGATTGGAAGACTTGAAATTTTCACGGTGCTTGCGCTGTTTATCCCGTACTTCTGGATAAAGAGGTGGTAATTTATTGGAAGAAAGTTTAAGGTCAGCTTATCACAATCTTCTGAACCCCTTCAACCTTGAGGAAATCATCAACCAGCCTTCCTGGAATCTTCGTTTCTGTGACAACTGTGAGCTTTGACTCAACACTGAGCTCTGGATCTTCAGCTAGTATGTAGCGAATTGGTATACCTTCCCTTGCCAGTATTGATGTTATTCCAGCCACTATTCCAACCTTATAGCTTTCAGCGTAGACCTCTAACACTCCGTAGCCGAGAATCCTTGCGACTTCAGTGATATTTGCGACTGGTCTCAGCGATGAGAATACTTTTCTGAGCACTTCATCGTTCTCGATATTCTGAATTGCCATTACCACCACTTTTCTATCGACACCGATCGCTTCTGCAATCTTTGTTGGAATGAGCTCGATGTCTCCGCAATAGGCTTTACCATCTCTAACAGCTATTCCGAGCCTCAAAAATTCCTTTGCAACTGCAATCTGGGAAGGATACCTCTCGAACTTCTCAACGATACGCTTCCACATCCATTAGCATCACGCTAGGAGAGGTAAAATACTTTTCTACCGGTATGGAGTTCAATATAATTTTTTTGCTCAATATTCAGGCAAAAGATATATATTGCACTAGTTAGGTTCTGGAAAAACGGTATGTTTCTGTATCCGAAGGAGATAATAGCGGATATATATCTGAGTAAGATTGGTGGATTCAGCAGTGAGCTGGACAAGAAGGAGATTGGTATAAACGCAAAGGCCCTCGAGGTTAATACATCGATAATTGCTGACGAAACGCATGCAAGGCTGAAGTTTTTTGATGAGAAAGCAACTCCGTTCTTTCTTAGAAGGATGTACAGAATAGTCGGGCTGGAAGAGCATATGGATGGGTATGAAGAATCGTCAAACGGTGAGGTCATACTCTCCGCCGAACTCGAAGAAGAATTTGAGAGATATAGGGGTAAGGATGTAATTATAAATACCGTTGAGAGTTTCAGAATTGACGGAGATTACTCTGGTGTTATAAAAGCTATTAGAAGAAGGATGATTGGTGGATTTCATGAGCTTTAACTTGAGAGAACCGAGAGGAAGGGAATCAAAAGTAATAAAGAAGGCGCTCAGAGCATATGGCTCTCTTGATTTTCTAGAAGACCACGACCTGCTAGTGTATGAAAGAGACAAGAAAGAAGTTTATGCTCTTTCAAAGGATCTATCTGAGTTTATTGACAAATTCAAAAATCTGAACATTGTTTGTGCAGGAATCAAAGTTGGAGAGGTATGAAAACGCTTCAGATTCAGCATTGAAGGAACGTTCTATCTGGCAAGGAGGAAGAGAAAGAGGGTGTACGTAAATTCGAAGGGAGAGATGCTGTTCCTGTATGGCAGGGACATCTTTGCAGGTTCTGTTGTGAAGGTAACGGAGGATGTTAGAGAAAACGACATCGTTATGGTTTGCAATACAAAGGGAGACATCCTCGGCATTGGTAAGAGTAGATTTGATGCAGACAGGATGCGAAGTGTTGAAGAAGATCGCGTTGTGGTAGAAAACCTCGTTGACAGGGGCGAATACCTGAGGAAGGAAAAGTTATACAACTCTTATTAACTTTTTTCAGTTGTTTTTATACCCTTGATGTTTCTTTTTGAAAGGAATCCGAAGATTTTAGGGAGAACAGCCAATACAACTAATGTCAAATGAAGCTGTATGGATTTTCCTGAATTGGAGAATAAAGAAAGGCTGACGCGAACAGGGAACAGCTTTGAAGTCTCAGTTTGTAAGTCTGCATTTTGCAGGAGATCCCTATACCCTTTCTCCGATTTTCTGGAAAGGGTAACGAAGATATTCGAGGAAAAGGGTTATGAGTCTGACAAACCCTTGCTCTCTCACGCCAAGTTCAAGGTAGCGGCATCTGGCTGCCCAAACGCATGCAGTCAAGTCCATATAAAAGACTTTGGAGTTATAGCCTTTCTTCAACCCGAGATTGTTGGTGATTGCATCTATTGTGGCAAATGCGAAGATGTTTGCAGAGAAAACGGCGTAGAGGTTGATGAAGTTGTAACATTCAACGAGAACTGTATTGGATGTGGAGACTGCATGCTTGCATGCCCGCAGAAAGCAATTGGTGGAGATATAAAGTTCAGAATTCTCGTTGGAGGTAAGCTTGGAAGAAAACCGCGTTTGGCTGAGGAGCTTGCGGTTGTTGACTCGATAGATGATGTCTACAGAATTCTAGAAAGGGCGATTGAGGTATCCAAGGAAAGGGGTAGAAGGCTGAGCATGATAATAGATGATGTTAGGCAGGAGCTTATCTGATAGTATTAAGTATGTGTTCTGGAATGTCCTCGTCACCTTCGTAACCCAATGCCAGATTGATTGCGTGTCTGGCAGCATATCCGGCAACATGCAGCAAAGTATCGTTGTACTCGCTGTCTTTCTCCATGCTGCCCGTGCATGGGAATGAGTGGTGAAGCTCGGAAACCATGTTCCACAATTCTCTCATGCTCTCAAACTCAAACCCTCTGAGTTTTAATCCAATAAACCAAGCAGCCCCGCATGGCTGGCTCCTCAGCACTTTAACGGTTTTTATTCTAGTTCTTCCATTTCTGTCTTCAGTTTCTATCTCAAAGGCTGAATAGCCCATGCCCATCTCATCAATAAATCTGTTGATGGTTGGATGTTCATCTGAGGGTTTAAGTAGGCAGAAAGGTTTTGGGGCTGCAAACTCAATTCCCAGCTTGCTGCATTTTTCTTTCAACTGCTTTGCAAGTCCAGAAGGGCACCAGTTTGGCTCTTCCACAGGAACTATTAACGCCTTGAACCCGTATTCAGCAAGTTTTTCCGGCAATTCAGCAAGAACGTCAGGATGCAGGTTTATGGCTATTGCTATGTCTGCTTCAGGTAAAGTCTTTGGCAGAAAGTCCTCGGCATTTTCAATGAATCGTGGCATGGTCGCAGGATCAAGCATTCCATATGTCGCGACAATATTCTTTGAAAAGCTGTAGACACCATTTTTACACTGCACACATGCATCTATGCCACATGCACCAAAGGAAGGACATGAGTAGCGGTAATTCATGAGATTTGCTATGAATCTTTCACCAAATTGTCCGTGGTAGAATATGACGAGTCTCAAACTGGATTCAAAGAGATGTCCACCTGTATTCTCCATACTGTGCACTTATGCTATGCCTATCTTATAAATTGTCCCTAATTATTTCGATTTTAAAAGATATATGGGTTTATCTTTAACAGCTTACTCCTTTATTCTCGACTTGCCTGGCGGTAAGAATTTCATTATCTCGTCTGGAGTGGCTATACTCCTTACCACATATTTTTCGTCCTCTTTTGCCATCTCTACGAGCTTTGAGGCAATCTCAACAGCAATTGTGTTTGCATCCTTATCTCCTATCTCAATCTCGACGTAATAGTCGCAGTATTTCTTAACAGCAGAAGGGGGGCCTCCAAGGACTCTGAGCTTTTCCAGTTCGACACCTATTGCACACGAAAGCGGAACGCTGAGGTAATTCCTTTTACCCTCGATGTAAAAGCTACCTCTCGCAAGGTATTCTCCAGCCTTGGCAGCCCTCTTGACCTGTTCAGGTTTGACGTAGTAAACTTCGCCGCTGTACTTTCCCTCTTTCCACAATACTGAATACGATGCTGCAAACTGCGCAGCTTCGAATATGCTTGTTTCTGGCGCTTCCTGACCTTTCTTCATAACTGTTGCTGGAGCTCCGGGGCTCTGTGTGTGGAAGAAGAGATCATTGCTTTCCATGTATTTGGAGACTATTTCTTCATTCATGGCAGCATTTCTTCCGCCAATAACCAGGAAACCGTCGGAGGTAATGAACCATCTGAACCTCTCGTACCACTCTCTTCTTCTGACCACTCTAAGGCTCTTGACGTATCTCTTCGCTTCGAGCTCCTCTGCTCTCTCCATCTCCTGTTTTGTTTTCTCTATTGCTTTAAGCAGACCATCAAGTTTTGATTTGATCTTCTTGGCTTTCTCATAGTAATCGTCTGCTATCTGTGGAATGCTCTTGTTCAGGTCTAGTTCGACAACTTCGCCAGCAATTCTAACCACAACAGTGTTCTTTTCCGGTTTTACACCTTCGACAAGTGAAATTAAACCTTTACCTTCTTTCTTCTTCTCTTTAACGAGTCTGGATATTTCATCCCACGACATTTTTTGCCTTGCCTGCCTGAAAGCCTCCATTATCTTTTCAATGGTTGTGTAGTTCTCGTAAATTGAATCACCTATCTTTCTGTATCTCTCTATCTTTTCCTCAAACGCTTTTTTGGTTTCAAGCTGTTTTTCAAGTCTATTTTTGAGCTTTATGAGTACCTCGCTTTCTTTCTTCTCCTCTATGCTGTCCATTATTTTGTGAGAGTAGAATTCATCGAGAGCGTCATTGAACGTTTCGAAGTATTTTTTCTCCAGTTCAGCATATCTCTGAAGCTCAATGGGTAAGACGTCGAAGTATTCACCATTATTCAAAACAATATGTGGCTTAAATTCTCCTTTGTATACGGGATCAAAAACAGATTTGATTGCATTGTAAATTTTATCCAGTTCTTCCTTGCTCAGCTCATCGGCATATTTATTTTTGTCAATTCCAGCTCTTAAGCAGACTTCTTCAGCATACAATCCTCCAAGCCCACCTTTTGTTGCAAGAACCTTGACAATTTCTCGTTTTTCAAGAATTGATTCAAGAGTTTCGGGAGAGATGTCCATGGGAGTGAGCCTGGGTTCAGGGAACCTGTATTTCTCTCCGGGTTTGAACATGGGTTTGAGCGGCATTATAATCTGCAAATTCTCGTCTGCAAGAATTATATTGCCCTTGGAGAAGAGCTCAGCAATAATAATCCTCTTTGTATCTTTTCTTTCCACCTCAATCAAAACAACTCTATCAAAATCATGCTGTTCAATTTTCCTTATCCTTCCACCTTCAAGATGTTTTCTTAGAAGCATTGCAAAGCTCGATGGTATACGAGGACTTTCCTTCGCAAACTTGGTGAGATGGATTCTCGTGCCCGCTTCAATCGTGAGATCTCTCCTCCCATCTGCATAAATCTTAATTCTTATCTCGCCCGGTGGGTAGTGGTATATCTTGTCAACCCTACCATTAATCAGGCTTTGCAGCTCCCTAACGCATGCTCTGACATCTACCGCTGACATTGACTTCATTGCACGAGCATCTTTCAATTCGCTTAATTATCTTTACCACGATTATGCAATCGATTTTAGAGGAACCAATAATTTAAATATCAGATGAACAAAGATGAGTTTGGTGAGGATTATGGGTCTCATGGAGAAGCTTCTTGGTAAGACTGATAAGGTTCAGGTTGAACAGTATGAAGAGCTTGACCTCAGTGAATATGAAACTGAAATAGCTGGAGAAGCGGAAACGTATGTGAAGGTTGCCGAAATAACGGGTTTGAATGAAGTTTCAGAAATCAGAAGACAGATTTATGAGGGTGATATTGTCATTGCTGACATCGCCTTCCTGAAGCATGACAAGTTAACTCTTGATAGAATTCTCAAGGACCTCAGACAGCTTGCTGAGGATGTGCATGGAGATATTGTGGGGCTTGGAGAAGATTATATTGTAATAACCCCGACTGGAATTAAAATCGATCGCAACAAAATAAGGGGATTGAGAAGGTAATATGATCCCCTGTCCGGCTTGTGGGAAGGAAGTTAAGATAATTTCCACCACATATGATGCACCATATTTTGGAAAAGTCCTTCTAACATCAATTACTTGTGAGTGTGGTTTCAAACATGCAGATTCTATTGTAGTCGACATAAAAGAACCTGTCAGGTTCAAAATTAAAGTGAATAAGGATAACCTCTTTGCCAAGGTAATAAGGTCAACCTCCGGAACAATTCGTATTCCTGAGATCGGAGTGGACATGGAGCCCGGCCCCGCATCGCAGGCATTCATAACGAATCTGGAAGGTGTGCTGGTAAGAATCGAGGATATTGTAAAGCTTGCGAGGAAATGGAATGAGGGCGATGCAGAAAAAGTTGCGAGATGCGAGTGGATTCTGGAAAGGATTAGAAATGCTGTGGAAGGTAATGAAGAACTCACACTGGTTCTTGAGGATCCATTTGGGAACAGTCTGATTATATCTGAAAACGCTGTGAGAGAGGAAATAAGTGAAGAAGAGGCACTGAATTTGAAAACTGGCTTGACAGTAATGGATATCTCTGGATTAAGCGAGGAGGAGCTGGCAGATCAAACACGCTCGACTGACCAGCAATAATTTTGAAACAATTTGATTGCCCTATCATTTTAATTACTCTAAAATCAGTTCGTAAACCGATCTTATATATAATTACCAAATCTTTTAACATATATTCGGGAGTAAATTTTTTATCAGTGGTGTCAAGCTTGAAGCATGATTGATGAGATTATCGTTACAAAAGCGATTGTTGAAAAATACACAGAGAAGTTTATGGAAGCTCTGCAGTGCGATGTTGCCATCGTTGGTGCCGGCCCCTCGGGACTAGTTTCGGCTTATTATCTTGCAAAGAAAGGATTTAGCGTTTCACTTTTTGAGAAGAAACTGAGTCTTGGCGGCGGAATCTGGGGCGGCGGAATGATGTTCAACAAAGTCGTTGTGCAGAAGGAAGCTGTCGAAATACTCGATGAATTCGGAATCAGTTATGAAAAATATGATGACGATCACTTTGTTGCGGATGCCATCGAGATGACTGGTGCACTCATCTACAAAGCAACGAAAGCTGGTGCTCGCGTCTTCAATCTAACTAATGTGGAGGATGTGATGATTAAGGATGACAGGCTTGTTGGGTTGGTCATCAACTGGACTGCAGTTGAGATGAGCGGTCTGCATGTCGATCCTGTCACGATTTCATGCAAGGCAGCCATTGATGCGACGGGGCATGACGCATCCGTCTGTAACATTGTTGCGAGGAAAACAGGCAAGTTGAATCTCGCAGGCGAGAAGTGCATGTGGGCAGAGAAGGGAGAAAAGGGCGTTGTGGAGAAGACATCTGAAGTGTTTCCGGGTCTGTACGTCGCAGGAATGTCCGTTGCAGCGGTCTACGGACTCCCGAGAATGGGTCCGATATTTGGAGGCATGCTACTGAGCGGTAAGAAGGTTGCCGAGCTTGTGTCCCAGAATCTCAGCAGGTGAATGACTGGACAACTTATTTCTTAACTTCTAATTTTCTTTAGTCAAAAAGATGGAAAAAAGATTTTCAGGACTGGTTGCCCTACTCCTTGTTTTCTTCTTTTCCGTCTGCAGCTTCTTTTGATTCATCCTCTTTCTTCTCTGGAAGATTGCTCAATATTTTATCGACTATCTCGCTGAATATCTCGGCAGTCTTCGTACCCTTCTGCACGAATGGTTTTCCTTCGTCTCCGCTCTTAACGACCTCAGGGTCGAGAAGTATTTCACCCACAAACGGAACGCCCATTTCTTCAGCCAGCTTCTTTCCACCGCCAGTGCCGAAGACATCTATCCTCTTGGAGCAGTGGGGACACAGCAATCCGCTCATGTTCTCAATAATGCCGAGAACTGGTAAGCCGACGTGAAGTGCGAAGTTAACGGCTTTTCTAACATCTTCAAGTGCAACATCCTGGGGTGTTGTCACTATTACAGCCCCATCTGGCTTTGCAAGCTGAACGATGCTTATTACCTCATCGCCGGTGCCTGGTGGCAAATCAATCACAAGATAGTCCAGATCGCCCCAGTCAACCTGCTCGAGAACCTGCTTGATGAAACCGTGCTTCACAGGACCTCTCCAGATAACGGGCATGTCGGGGCTAGGAAGTAAAAAGCCCATAGAAACAACCTTCAGTCCGTTTACCTCAACTGGTTTGAATTTTTTGTCTTTTGTTTCTAGCCCGTGGATGTTTGTGAGTCCGAGCATTTTCGGGATGCTTGGTCCGTGGATATCACAGTCGAGCAAACCGGTCTTGAAGCCTTTGAGGGCGAGCGTGAATGCAAGATTTGCTGCAACAGTGCTCTTACCAACTCCGCCCTTTCCACTCATAACAACTATCTTTCTCATGGTTTCTAACTATAACCATAGAGCTTAAGAAAATTTTGATTGAGAGGTAAACAGTCAAGCTTTAATTAGTATCTTTGTGGGGAACCTATTTCTATTATTGATGTAATAATGATTCTATGGATATTATCAGACCCTTTGGTGAAATTGATGTGCTGAATTTATACTGGAAAGTTTCACCATATCTCGTAGATTTTCTGAAGGGAAAAGAAATAGCAAGTAAAACCTGGATTCCAAAATCCAGGATACCTTACTTCCTTAATCGGGCTGGTAAACTTGGAGCTTTGTGGATTGAAGATTTTGGTGAGATAAATGAGGAATTCCTCAAGCTTAGGGCAAGGTACCATCTCAACGAAGTTCGTAAAAAGATAACTCAAAGACAGGCTTTGTTATGGCGTTACTTTGTTCCTCGGAAGTATTCGGAATTTTTCTACGCAACGAATGGAGAAGGGGAGGGAAAAGAAATCGAGAGAGTATTCATCGATATTGATAGAACAAACCTTCCGGCTGAGAAGTCGTTGCTTGTTGCAAGACAGCTCATTGATCTTATGGAGAAGCAGAAAAGTGAAGATAGTGAGTTCAACGAGCTTGTGAAGTCTATAGCAGTTTACTGGACAGGTTCTTCTTTTCACATTTACTGCTTTTTACACAAGCCACAGCCTCCCGAATTTTACGAAGAAAAAATCAGGTATCATAGTAGCGGTGCACTTTTTTCCTCATGGACGGATGTATGGGTAAGAAAAATAAGGCAGAAAGTTGATTTCAAGGTAGCAGGAGGTCATGAAAAGTTGGAGAATCACATCGTTATAGATCCATCCCAGACGCCAAGCGGAAAACTTGCAAGAGTGCCTCTCGGGTGTCTACACGTTAAAGATTTTGAACCAGACGGCATAAGCGTCCCATTGAGTGAAAATATGCTTTATGACAATGGTATCGTAGACAAACTGAAGATGCTTACACCAGAGGGGGTTGTGAGGGGGGCTGGTGTACTTTCAAAGTACCTTTGGAGTTTCAGATAATCCCCTACCCTGTAATGAAATCAAACGCCAAAATTATATACAGTGCTTGGAGCAGATAGCTTTAAATATCCTTCTTAAGTGGTTTCGTGCATAACATCCAAGCTCATCAAGGAGGAGCGATGCATGAGCAGGTTGAGAAAACTTCAGAAGAGGAAAAGTAATCCAAATCTTGTAAGGCTGATCGACGAGTTGCTAACTGCTGGAGCTAAAAATGATGCAGCAGTCTGGAAAGATGTAGCGGAGAGACTAGCGAAGCCGAGGAGACTCTATGCCGAGGTAAATCTCTCGAAGATTCAGAAATATGCAAAAGAGAACGAGACAATTGTTGTTCCAGGTAAGGTTCTTGGTACCGGTAGCATAGACAAGGCAGTAACAGTTGCAGCTCTGAGTTTCTCAGAGAAGGCAAGGAAGAAAATCGAAGAAGCTGGAGGAAAATGTTTAACAATCAAAGAGTTAATTGAGGTAAACCCTGAAGGATCAAACGTCAGAATAATCGTGTGAGGTGGAGATTATGACAGTCAACGTGAGCAGAATTCTAAACACGCTTGGGGATTATACAGTAATTGATGCAAAGGGACACATTCTTGGTAGACTTTCAAGTATAATCGCGAAGAGACTGTTGAATGGGGAGAAGATCGTCGTTGTTAATGCTGAAAAGGCTGTTATAACTGGGGAAAGACAGATGGTCTTTGAGAGATACAAGCAAAAATACGACAGAGGCAGCAAGGAAAAAGGACCATATTTCCCACGCCACCCCGAAAGAATTTTCAAGAGAACAGTCAGAGGAATGCTACCGTGGAAGAGCAGAAGGGGAAGAGATGCATACAGGAGACTTAAAGTATTTATGGGTGTACCTAAAGAACTTGAAGGAAAGGAATTTGAAGTTGTTGAACAAGCACTACTTGAGAAAGTTTCAAAATCCGGAAAGTATGTAACTCTGGCTGAAGTGAGCAAATATCTTGGCTATAACATCGAGGTGGAAGCATGAAGATCGTCGTTACAAGTGGTAAAAGAAAAACGGCAATTGCAAGAGCGACGATTCGCGATGGAAAGGGAAGGGTAAGGATTAACAAGATACCAGTAGAGCTCATCCAGCCGGAAATGGCGAGAATGATTATAATGGAGCCTTTAATAATGGCAAAGGACCTCGCAAACAAGGTTGACATAGATGTGAATGTTATCGGTGGCGGCTTCATGGGCCAGGCTGAGGCTGTCCGAACAGCAATAGCGAGGGCTCTAGTTGAATGGAGTGGAGATGAAGAACTAAGAAAGGCTTATCTTGAGTACGACAGAACACTGCTAGTCAACGATACAAGAAGAAAAGAACCAAAGAAACAGGGCGGAAGAGGAGCAAGAAAAAGAAGGCAGACTTCATACAGGTGAATTTTTTATGTTTCCTGTCAGATGTTTTACTTGTGGTGCCGTCATAGCGCATTACTGGGATGAATACAGCAAGAAGCTCGAGGAGGGTAAGAGCCCTAAAGAGGCTCTTGATGAACTAGGAATTGATAGGTACTGCTGCAGGAGAATGTTTCTAACCTACAAGTCCGTGATAAAGGAGTTTGCGCGCTTCCACGGGGCCGTGGGGTAGCCTGGTGATCCTGCGGCGTTCGGGACGCCGTGACCCGAGTTCAAATCTCGGCGGCCCCATTTATAGTTTAGACTGGAGAGGTGATGATTACGGTATCTGTGGCTAAACGCCCATTCCCATTTGAATATACGCGATTTGAGAAAGCGAGGATTATTGGAGCCAGGGCTTTACAGATTGCAATGGGAGCCCCCGTTCTTATTGAAACTGATAAGACAGATCCTCTTGAAATCGCAAAAGAGGAATTTGAGAAGGGTATCGTACCAATCACAGTGAAAAGGAGGAGAAATAGCTTTGTCTGGCTTGAAAGATCAGATCTATTCTGAGGTGATATAATGATCATAGAAGACGTAAGATACAGGATTGTTTTTGACAGTAGAGGTAATGAGACGATTGAATGTGAAGTTATTACCTCTGAAACAATTGGCAGTGCCATTGCTCCAAGTGGAGCTTCTACGGGGAGCGAAGAAGCAATAGTAGTAGATCCTTATAAAATTGATGAAATAGAGGAGAAAGTCTCAAAAGCGCTTGTGGGAATGAGTGTTTTTGATCAGGTCAGCATCGATACTACTCTTCGAGAAATTGATGGTACTGAAAACTTCTCAAATATTGGTGGAAATTTTGCGATAACCGCAAGCCTTGCATGTGCTAAGGCTGCCGCCGAACTGCTTGGCCTCCCGCTATATCAGTATGTTGGTGGCGTATTTGCGAATGAACTCCCCTATCCACTTGGAAATGTCATTGGTGGAGGGGCACATGCTGAAGGTTCAACAAATATTCAGGAGTTCCTTGTAATTCCAGTAGGTGCAGAGACGTTTTTTGAGGCTCAGATGGCAAATGCTATGGTTCACAAGGCTATAAAACAGGAATTCAAGAAGAGAGGTATTTTTGCAGCAAAGGGTGATGAGGGGGCCTGGGCGGCTCAGATAAGCGATGAACAGGCTTTTGAGATCATCGAGGCAGCAATAGCAAAAGTGGAAAATGAAGCTGAAATTGAGATCAGAATTGGTCTTGACGTCGCAGCAACAGAGCTGTGGGATGGTAACCACTATGTCTACAGGGATAAAAAACTCACAAGAGAAGAGCAGATATCTTACATCGCTGAACTGGTAGATAAACATGACCTTCTCTATGTCGAGGATCCACTACACGAAAACGATTTTGAAGGATTTGCTGAACTTACAAAGTCTGTGAAATGCATGGTCTGCGGAGATGACCTCTTCGTGACAAACATTAAAAGAATACAGAAAGGTATTGAACTGGGTGCTGCAAATACGATTCTCATCAAGCCCAACCAGATTGGTACTCTTACAGACACCTTCAAGGCTGTTAAAATGGGTAAAGACAATGGGTACGAGGTTGTGGTGTCACACAGAAGCGGAGAAAGCGAAGATGAGACGATTGCACATCTGAGTGTTGCATTCAACGCAACATTAATAAAGACAGGTGTTGTTGGCGGCGAAAGAATTGCAAAGCTTAATGAATTGATAAGAATAGAAGAGTATATGGATTCACCCTCAATGGTAAAAATCAGGAGGCTGTAGGTGGTTCAGGATGATAAAGGAGGAAAGTAAGGAAAAGGCAAGAGAGGAGGAAGTATACGAATACCTCCTTTCGCCAGATGAGTATCTTGCGGCAGGAGTGCACATTGGAACACAGGTCAAGACAGGAGACATGAAGAAATTCATTTATAAAGTCAGACCAGACGGACTCTACGTTCTCGACATCAGACAGCTTGACGAACGCTTGAGGCTTGCAGGAAAGTTCTTGGCGAAATACGAGCCATCCAAGATTCTTGTAGTCTCGGCAAGACAGTATGGTCAGAAACCAGCAAAGATGTTCTCAAAAGTTGTTGGAACGGACTGTATAGTTGGAAGATTCATCCCTGGAACATTGACAAACCCGATGCTCAGGGAATACAGAGAGCCGGACGTTGTGCTTGTAACAGACCCGGCAATTGACACGCAAGCAGTTAGAGAGGCTACCGATGTTGGTATACCTGTCGTTGCACTCTGTGACTCAAACAACATGGCAGCAAACGTGGATCTGATTATCCCAACCAACAACAAGGGTAGAAAGGCTCTTGCACTTGTATACTGGTTGCTGGCAAGAGAAGTCCTTAGAAACAGAGGGATTACAGACTTCCCGTACTCTGTCGAGGACTTCGAGGCAGAGCTTTAATTTTCTCATTTTCACTTTTGATTCTGTTGGTTTTTCCGTTTTTTGAGGGTTTATCAGAATTAGTGTGGAGCTATTTTCATTGCCTGTCTTGATGGCTTACCTTGAATATGGTTAAGGAAGTCTCCTTCTTGAAAAAAATTTGGCAAATAGTTTTTAAAATAGTCATCTTGATTCTTAAGGTAAAATATAAATATAGTTAACAAGAAGAAATGTGAATATGACTGAAGTAAAAGTTGGACTACTGGAAAATTTTGCTATAAAGAACTGGTATAGATTCCTTCTTTACATAGGTGGTGTCATATTAGTATTGTCTTTGTTTCTGGAGACGAAGGGAATTGAAGCCAGTAAAGTAAGGTTGTTCTCTATCTGGACTGTTTTGCTGGGTTTAGTTCTCTGGATAATAGAGGATATTCTGAAACAGATTGGGAGCTATTTAGAGTATCAATATGAAGAACACAAAATCTATGAGTCAGAATTAGAGGATTATGGGAAGATACTAGTTGGGATTTGGTATTTAATTAGTATTGGTGTATTTATCTTCTGGATTTTATATATCTTACCTGCCTTATATTAGTATCTAGCGAGTCAAAATCTACACTACTCCTAAATTGGCTATACCATTGCTGGTACATAATTGAGTTGGATTTCCTGATTAAGAAGTTAATGTGTCGACATAATCGGCAAAAACCAAGAGCCTGAATTTCTCTATCAAATGAAACAATGAATACCATTTCAAAGAATTCAGGTAAAATTCAAGAAAATTATCAGAATCAGAGAGTGCGCCGGCCGGGATTTGAACCCGGGGCAGGGGCGTGGCAGGCCCCTGTGTTAGCCAGGCTACACCACCGGCGCAAGACGTCTGAAGGATGTTTACTCTGTAGTTAGTTGGGTTTATAATTGTTTTGCTAATTAAGTCACGAGGGTGTTCATTTGACCTTTTGACCTTTTGGTGTAGTATTTGTTGCTGGGATTTAGACAGGACAAATCTCGTAAAACTGCGATTACTGGCTTAATTTTAATAATCCCGTGTGATAATGACAACATTCATTCCAATCACAAGGTTTATTTCCATGCCATTCCAAGAATACTTGATGTCATGTATCTTCTGCAAATACTTTGCAAGTTGTGGAGGTATGGCTGAAATATGCGAGCATTTTGAGCTTAAGGATTCACTCAAAAATCCATCACCCAATAACAAAATCCAGTCTCTAGCAAACAAAAGCATGACAATAAGTGAAGCTGCAAAATCACTGGACATGACAGTTACAGAATTTCTGGAATTTCTTGGGGAGATGGAAAGAAAAGGAAAGCTCAAAATAAAAATTAGGTAGTAAGCTCTTTTTCAACCATGCTTATTGCTTTGTCAATCTCTTTCTTGAGAACCTCTGGCAGTCCCTTGACATCTATTTCCATAAATCCTCTGATGATTGCTGCTGTTGCCTCATCTCTCGTCAATCCTCTTGACATCAGATAGAATATCTCTTCTTCTGCTATCTTTCCGATTGCAGCTTCGTGGCTCAAATCTACGTTGGGATATCTTGCTTCAAGCTCTGGAATTGCGTGAATTGCTCCCTTTTCAGAAAGCATCAAACCTCTGCATTCAAGATGGCCTCTGACACCAGGAGCTTCACCAATAATATGCCCTCTTGCAATGATCTTTCCTCCCGTGCTTATCGTTCTTGACAAGATGTCTGCACTGCTGTTTTCTCCCTTTAAAACTGCTCTACTACCTGCATCGACGACTGTGTTTTCTTTCGCAACCACTACGCTGCTGAAAACTGCGACTGAGTTATCCCCTACGAGGTATGCAGTCGGATACATCTGTACAAGCTTGACTGGACTCATGAGGACGTAATTGCTTATGAAAACTCCATTTTCCTCAACTATTGTTGCGCTTCTTGGTCTGACTTCTATATCACTGGCCCAGTTGTGAATCATTGTGAACGTTAGTTTTGCATCTTTCTTTACGAAAAACTCTGAGATTCCAATGTGCATTCCAGAAACTACTCCTGGATGGGACGCACATCCTGAAATTATATTGAGTTCCGAACCCTCCTCAGCAATAATTATGTTGTGAACCTTTTGCTTGGCTCCATGCGTTTTCAGATAAAGACAGGCTTCAACAGGTATATTCACCTTCGCTCCCGGTAGAGCTCTGATGAAATATCCATTGACGTCTTCAACATCCACCATTTTAGTGTATTCATCCTGGTCTCTTTTTACAGCCTTCCAGAAGTACTCCCCTACCCAGTCGTACTTTTCCATTGCTTGCTTTATCCCCATTATTTCGACGCCTTCAAGGTATTTTGTTACGTGCTGGACTTTCTGATCAACCTGAAGAAATGAAGCTGATCTACGCTCTGGATTGAATTCTATTCCTACGCTTTCAAGTTTCTTCTTTACTTCTGGTTCGAATTCGGGAACTCTTTCAGACATTTCCTGACACACCCCTCATAACCATATTTACTTATATCATCAAGAATATCATAGGGATTCCCAATACATGAGATTCTACCCTTGTAAAGTATCATACCGTAATCCGCATCGACGTACTTTAGTATGTGACCGGTGTGAGTTATTAGAAGGCCTGACTTCTTTCTCTTGTTCTTGGGCTTATCTCTTTCAAGAAGCATGTTTATTGCTTCTCCGACCAGAGAAACATTTTCCAGGTCAACACCGCTGTCAGGCTCATCTAGCATGACAAAGTCCGGATTGAGAAGCAAGAGCTGAAGGAGTTCTGATCTTTTGACTTCTCCACCACTGAATCCCTCGTTCACACTTCTGTTGAGCATGTCTTTCATCTTCAGCATCTCTGCGTATTCGTAGATCTTCTCCTCACTGGCGTTTCCTACTCTTGCGCAGTGTTTTAGCATATCTAGCAGCTTAACTCCGCTGACCTTTGGTGGATTCTGGAAGGCTATTCCCATGCCAAGTTTTACCCTCTCGTCTGTTGGCAAGTCTGTTACATCTTTTCCTTTGAAGAATATCCGTCCATTGTACACCTTGTACTTCGGGTTTCCAATAAGGGCCGAGAGCAGTGAAGATTTCCCGCTGCCATTCGGTCCGAAAAGAACGTACGTTTGCCCTTCCTGAATATACATATTAACATTCTCGAGAACTTTTTTGCCCTCTATTTCAACTCCCAGATTAATTACTCTCAGGATGTCCATACCCATCAACCCTCATGGGTTTTACCTAATTATAAATCTTTGGGGTTAATGTTTAACTTATAAAATCCGACTAAAATTCAATAATATTCACATCTTCATCTTCAATCAAAGCGAAAGTTCTTCTCCCTGTCAGATATCCACACACTTCTCCGGGGTTGAGAACTATTTTACCAGGTTCGATTTCTTTCTTTGCTTCATGAGTGTGCCCAAAGACGATGAACTTGTACTTTGAATTCTTGAGTATCTCACGAATCCTGGTGTCTGTGCCGTGGTATACTACGCCGCCACCTTCACAGGGAAATGTTACTATATCGCCAACAATCCATCCGTTTTCTGCAGCTATCTCCATAAGCTTTGGTCTATCTCCGTCGTTATTACCAAATGCAAGGTAGATTTTAGCGTTCAGCTTGCTGAGTTCTTTCATTGCGAATGGCGATATCACGTCTCCTGCGTGGACAACAAACTCTACGTCTTCATTCTTCAGACTGTCCACTAGATCTCTTATCGCTGGCACGTTATCGTGGGTATCTGATATAACTGCGAACTTCATGCATGGGGTGTTTACAGGAGGTAATTATTAACCTTCCCTTTTCACGCGTTATTATTTAATTGGAATTGGAATAAGATTTACAATATTTACCGAAGTTCAGTTGAATTACGTAATAAGGGAAAACGAAGGATAATTCCAATCCAGACTCTATGCCACACCGGTCTTGCTGAGAACGACTTCGAGCTCCTCTTTTGTCGGGTTGGTATCCTCGAGAATTGTGTATCTCTTTCTTCTTATTGTCTTCGCAAACATTAGAGCCTCAATTATCTGCTCTTTTGTAAGTCCAATTTCTTTGGCCATTGTTGGAGCTTGGATTTTTTCGAGGGACATTTTTATTCTCTCCCAGTCTTCAATACCGTAGTATTTTTCGTGCAGATACTCCATGATTATTGTTCCAATCGCGACCTGCTCCCCGTGGGTACCATTTCCATAGCCAAGATAGTCCAGGGCATGGCTGAACTTGTGCTCCGACCCGCTTGCCGGTCTGCTGCTACCTACGATGGAGATTGCAACACCGCTCAGGATCAGTCCTCTTACAAGCATCTCCAGATGGCTTGTCTCTTTTAGATCCAGTCTGTCAGCATCACTTAGCATGAGATTTGCGGGCATCACAGCTATACTTGCAGCAACCTCGTTGAAGTCTTCTCCCACTTTCTCTTCGGCGAGTTTCCAGTCTTTTATGGCAGTAACGTTGGAGATTAGATCTCCATAGCCAGAACGTAGCAACCTTATTGGGCTATGTCTCAAAACAACAAGATCTGCAAGCACTGCAGTCGGTGGTTTTGTTGAGATGGATATTGGTTTTCCGTTTTCTTTAAAGCTCGCTACCGGAGAAGCTATTCCGTCGTGTGACGCAACAGTAGGAATGCTTATAAACGCGGCATTGGTCTCTGATGCCAGAACTTTTGCAACATCCAGTACTTTACCCCCACCGACACCAATTACACAGTCAATATCGGTGTATCCTGTGCTCATCTCAATTTTTCTAACCTGGTCTATGCTCGGTTTCTCGACAAAGAACTTTTCAACCAGCAAGTCTGAGATCCTTTCTTCTATTTTTGAACCTACTACTTCATATGAAGTGGGACTCGTCAGCATTAATACACCAGAAAGTCTAAGATCATCAAGTACATCACGAACGATTTTTCTAGCTTTTTCACTAATTTCAACAACAAGTGGCAATTCTGCGATTTTAAGATAACCTCTTCTTACTTTCCTGTGCATAATGTAACAGTTTGCCCTTTGTAAAATAAAGGTTGTGTAGGATTAATATATACCGAGTTCTTTTGATATCTTCTTTAGACGCTCTATTCTCTTCTCAATCGGTGGATGAGTTGAGAATAGTGAGAGTATTGTTTCACCGGAGATTGCGGGAATTATGAAGAATGCATTGAGCCCTTCGATCTCTCTTTTTGCTTCCGGCCTGATGTACTCCATTTTTCCGCTGATTTTAAGCAGTGCGGAGACCAAAGCATCCGGATTCCTAGTGAGAATTGCACTTCCGGCATCAGCAGCAAATTCTCTGTATCTGCTGAGGGCTCTAATTAGCAGGAAGCTTACCAGCCATACGATAGCAGACACTATGAATATAATGGCTCCTGAAGCGTTGTTCTCCCTTCTGTCGCCAAACATTCCTGCATACATTGCCCAGTGCATTATATACCAGGCTATTGTGGAAAGGAAGCTTGCTATCGTTATAACTGCAACATCTCTGTTCTTGATATGGCTGATTTCATGTCCGAGTACAGCCTCTACTTCTTCACGGTTAAGTAGTCTGAGCAAGCCTGTTGTAACAGCCACAACAGCATTATTTGGATTCCTTCCAGTTGCAAAAGCGTTTGGAATAGGAGTATCAACTATTGCAACCTTTGGCATTGGCAAGCCAGCATTCATGGCAAGTCTTCTGACCATTGCATGAAGTTCTGGAGCCTCCTCCTCACTTACTATCTTCGCTCCCATTCCCATGAGGACGAGTTTATCTGAGAAGTAGTACTGGAGGAAGAGAAATGCGCCGGAGAACATTGCAAGATAAAGGAATCCGACTCCATAGTAGTAGAGTACCGTGAGGAATGCAAGATACACTATCGCGAGCAGGAACATCGTCAGGAACATTCGCATCGTCAATCCTGGATCTCGAATCCATCTTGTCATGGTTTGTAGTTATACATTCCGCTATATAAATCCTGTGCATTGAAAGAATCAGTAGATTCACCTGTTTTCGTAGATATCTCTTATTTGATCTTTTCTGGGGAGTACATTTACCTCAATAGGATGTTTTTTCTACCAAAAACATGATGGATTGTCATTAATGCGCTAGACGGATTCAGTTTAAAAATAAAAAGTATAAAAAAATTGGCTAAAGGAATTTCACCACTTTAATGCTGTTGATCCCGCCATTCAGGATTATTAAATGGGAAGAGCACGAACAGCACGGATCAAAGCCTCTGACTGTTCTGCAGGCATCGCCTAACAAATACTTCAATGCATTATCACCCGCAGCCAATGCAGAAGCTTCGTCGGTTGTAAGCAAAGCTTCAGTCTCCGGTCTTATTTCCACAAGATTATCCACCATTGCCTCTTCTATGGCGCCAGAATTGATCGTGGTGGGCACAATGCAGTTATATGCTGATGTGACTCCTGCTACTATATCTATTGTGTGTATCAGTGTGCCTTGTGGAGCTTCAATAACTCCAATGCCGGAGCCATCTGCCGGAGTTGGCGGTATGTACGCATCGGCTGTGGGATCTATGGCATCAGCCCATTCTCCAAGAACTTTGTCCAGTAAAATGTCGGTTTCTATTAGTCTGGCAATGTATCTGTTTCGAGTTGTAGGAGCCAATATATCATTTGCAGTAAGACCAAAATCAGCAGCATAGTTGTCCACATAGGTTCTAACCGTTATATCTCCAGCCCTGTATGCGACAGCCAGTCTTGCAAGAGGGCCGACTTCACATATCCAGTTTACACCGTTATATACATAGTACGGTCGCTTGGAGTAACTATAGTATCCCAAGAAATCCACTGTAGAGCCGTAAGGTGTTATCTCGTGCTCAGCAATATTTGCTTGATCGAAAGGAACAATGTTTGCGGTATTTATGTCAAAAGTGGCTGGGTCGTAGGCCCCATTCAGAATAACTCCGCCTGAAGATCCGTCATACGTGTATGAAGTTGATAATCCAGTATAAAACGGTATTCCAGAACTCATGTAGTTTGCAGGTCTTATTCCAAAGTCGTTTGGTAATGCAAGCAAAGCGTCTTTTATTGTTGGATAGAGTGTAACGAATACATAATCGTGCACACTCTGAATGTAGTTCTTAATCGTTGTAAGTTCATCCAATGAGGGTACCTTAGTCTGACCGCCGGGCATTATTGACGCAGAATGGACTGGTCGCCCACCAAGCATAGCAACACACGTCTGAACTTTGTTGTGGGCGTTTATAATATTTGGAAGCTCAATAGCGATGACATCGTGGTTTAAGTAGTCTCTACCACCAAGAAGGAACAGATGCAGCAGGTGGCTGTGGATTGTGTGCAGAGCAAGTATAAATCTTCTTATGGCTTTAGCATTAGAGGGAATTGCAAAACCGTATGCATCCTCTATAGCCATTGCGCTTGCCATCGAATGCGGAACGGGACAAACCCCACAAATTCTTGGTACAAGTTTTGTTACGGTTTCTGGCTGCTCCCCTTCCACAAATTTTTCAAATCCTCTGAACTCCGAAACACAGTACTTTGGATACCTTGTTGCGTCGTCAATGGTTGTAAAAGTACCATCATCTGTTTCCTGAAGTAAGTTCGTTACTCTCAATTTTCCGTTTGCATCCGTATACACATCAAGAATTAAGCGTCCGTCACCCTCAATTCGAGTAATTGGGTTTATCTCAACAGTGGCCATACTTTCTACACCTCCTTAATTACAACTCATAAAAAGGCGTGCTTGGGAAAACCTCTTCATAACAGCCGAGACATACGTCGTCACACGCTGTACACGGTGAAACCCCGCCCGTGCTACGACTGGTTGCACATATACGGGTTGTTCTATCAGGCCCTGTTGGATCTCCTTTACATCCTAAATCACGCTTACATCCAGGCTCCCCAAGTTCATTTGCTCGAGCACCGCCACTATCATATATACATGCATCACAAACTTGTCCATCCAAAATAGCTTCACCCATTGCTCCTGCAGTTAAAACATACACTATATGTTCGGGTTGTGGTGGACAGCCAGGAATCTTTATGTCAACCTGCAACAGTGTACCGTCTGACATAACATATTGATCTACCGGATACAGGTTGAGGAGGTTCTTTGCTGCATTCAGCCCAGGAACACCACCATAGGATGCGCAATCACCCATTGTAATCAGCAGAGTAGAGATGTTTCGCGCGTGTTCCAGTAGCTCTGTTGCTACAACAGTATCTCCGGCAATTCCTTCCACGACGCAGATATCAACCTGTGTTGATGCCAAAAAATCCTCTTCCAGCTTATCTGCCAGTAGTGGATGGTATACTATTTCAAACGACGACAAAACGTCGGCGAAAGTTGGGTTGCTTGTGCCGGTGGACATATCCATACCAAAGTCTGCCAACGACACCTGACATCCTGCGCATGTGCCCAGTTGGAATATTGCAAGAGTTGGGTTTGTTTGAGCAAGCACTTTTTCGACGAGATCTTTTTTGAACAACAGTTTACATCCAAAAACTGTTCCCAGCCCCGCTCCAGCAGCCTTTAAAAAAGTACGTCTGCCTATCGAACAATCCAAAATATCGGATTTCATCAAAATCTCCTCCATATAAAAAACTGTTTAATCATTAATCATTCAATTATTTAAATCTTTCTTATTATTATCATTGTGATGATCATATCGTGGAATATTTAAGAAAAAATATGTAAAATATCTTGAAATGTTATGCAATATATTATAATACAAATACACATATGAGAGAACCTTAGAGTTCGGAGTAATGCAACATCTTTTTCGAGACAATAACATTTTTTAAATTGCATGCAGAAGTGATAATGCCCGTCAGCCATGCGTCCCCTGATACAAAAATGAGGGGGATTCCACACGGCGGGCAACAACCCCTTTCAAACCTATTCTATACAAAATTTTTAGAAGCTTTAGTTAAGGAGATTCTTCTTTAGCCATTTTGGATCTTTTGCAGAAGAGAGAATGAGAAAAAGTTAAAGATATGGGTAATGTGGAAATTTATGGTCTAATATATTCGTTGGTGAATATATGTTAGGAAGTATTATATGGTCTAAAAATCAGTGAATTTAATGGTTGGGGTGAGTACAGTAGTTCATACGCTTCAAGCGGTATCTGGGCAAGTATTGAGATTGGGCATATAATGGGCATTGGGATTTTTGCATTAATCGGATTACTCGAATTGGTGGAAGTAACAGCTCAGTTTGTAAAGTTTAGATATGCTTAGGATATAGAGTAGTGCAATGGTGTTTCTTCGTTTAATTACAATATCTCTCTTCGCATTCATCCTTCTTGTATTGTGGATGCGGATTCTTCTAGAGGCAACTTATAAGCTGACAAGATATCATAGGGATGAGTATTTTTGGAACGACTTTTGTAATACTGGCGGTTATGAGGATACTGTCCAACGTTACTGAATATATTGTTAATGGAGGCTGGAGATTTCATCTTAAATCTGATGAAAAGGTTCATAAAATAAAGAGAGACTATATTGTAAATAGTCTCAAACCAAGGATACAGGGTATATTATCTCTGTTGTTTATCATAGTGGTGTATATTATCCTCAAAAGTCTTTTGATTGTTGTTGCAGACCAGCCTTTGATTATTTCTAAAAGAGAGTTGGGATTAAAGGATTTGGAGTTTATCATATCTATTTTCTTTGGAGCAGGTGTGGTTGCTCTCTTCTCAGAAACAATTTTGAGGATTTTTCAGCCGTTTGTTCAGGATTGATTAACTGGTATTGGCTATGTAGTAGTTTATCTCAATTACCCTAAAAACCTCTCGAATCCCTTTACAGAGAATGGATATTGCCTTGCAATGATCGATTTTACTCTTGTGAAAATGTGTCGGAAAACGTTGAACTGTTCATACGAACGGAGACATTCGTTCGTGATGCCTTTGGCTTTGAAAAGTTTAAACATCATGAATAACGTATGGTGTATAAGTATGATTTCATCCTTATCCATCTCGAGGGTGTCAAGATTAGCACCTCCAGTAGTTATAGAATGCCACAAAACTATCTAACCAACTCTGAACTGAAGTAAAAGAGCTATTGAAAGGAAATCTGTTCCAGAACCTCTTCATTCTCTCCTTAAGCCTGAAAAAGAACCTTTCAACAGCATTTCTTTCACCAAAGGTTTCATGCTCGTATTTTAATCCAAGCCTTTTCAGAGCCCATTTATACCAGAATCCCTTGTCTACAACAACTTCTGGCTTATCTTCGCAGTATTTTAGGACTTCTCTAAGGAAAACATAAGCTTCAAAGCTCCCTCTTCCTTCAGAAGCCCAAATAGCCAAACATTCATCAGTATCAACATCTACAGCAGTCCAAACAAAGATTTGCTTGTTTTCCAGCTTTAATTTTGTTTCATCTATCGCTATTAACCTTCTTTTCTTCCTTTTTGGTTGTTTTAAGACTGCTTTGAGTCTGTGGTAGTAAATTCTAACCGATTCGTGACTTATTTCTTCGAATAAGGAAAGAAAGTTGCTTGTTTTTCTTCAAAGAAAGACCAAAGAAGTATAATAATGCAGCAAGTATTTTAAGTTCCATATCTTTCTTGTTCCTCCGAAAGATTTTAGTAGATTTGATATAATCTACCAATTGCCTTAGGGCGAGTTGTATATTGTATTTCTACTATTTATTTTTTGTTGCTATTCTTGACAGTGCCAGCTGGGAGAATTGTTGGAAGCTACTTAATGTCAGAAGAAGCATATCGGGGAGTAAATTTCGTTTGTACTGGGGGTGGGGACTTCTAATGGGCAAGCAGGACACACTTAAGCAGCGTTAAGATTAGAACTGTGGAGGACACAATGGCAATAGCTGCTCCTACGGGCAAATCAAGAACATAGCTTACAGCAACCCCTGCCAGCGCTGAGAATGCTCCGAGAGATGCTGATAGAGCGAGCTGTATCTTTGCGTTGCTACTTAGTTGAATTGCAGAAGCTACCGGATTATATAGGAGGGCAAATACAAGAAAGCCCCCGGTTATTCTAAGGGTGAGGGCGATAGCTGTTCCGGCGAACAGGAGCAGGATTGCCGTGTGGAAGTAAACGTCAACACCTTCTGCTTCGGCCAGATTTCTATCGAAAAGTATGCTATCTATCTGAAGCCTGAAGGTAAAGAGGTAAGCAATAAAGGCTGTAAAGGATACGATTAGCATGATAAGCTTAAAAGTATCGACAGCAAGAATGCTGCCCCAAAGGACTGCCGAGACACTTGAGGTTGCAAGAACATTTGTTGTTGAAAGGTAGACCGAAAGAAGTGCGAGGGCAGAGAAAAAAGAGAAGAACACCATACTCAATAAATCTTTCCAGTGAATCCTTGAAAATAGAAGGCCTAGAACTGCTGCAGAGGATATTGAGAAGAACATTGCTGAAACTGTAATGTCTACACCAAGAACCATCCCAATGCTTGCCCCCGCAAGAGCAGCATGAGCCACTGCAAAGCTGAGGCTCGTTGCATTAATACGCTCCACGTGGTAACCAATAGCCCCACAAAGTGCCCCGCTAAAGAGGCCGGAAAGGAGCGCTGTCAAGAGTATCAGATGACTCTTCCCCCTTCCATTCTTATAATTCTGTCTGCAAAGCTTTTCACAGCCTCAACGTCATGGCAGACTGCCACAACAAGCCTACCAACTGCGTACTCTTTAAGCAGGCTGCAAAGCACTCTCCTTGACTCTTTATCGAGACTTGAAAAAGGCTCGTCGAGGAAAAGAGCTTCTGGATTTCTTGCAAGGGCCCTGCACAGGATTACCTTCTGCTGCTGCCCACCGCTCAACTTTCCGAAGGGTGTGTTCAATAGGTTTCTGATTCCAAGGTCAGAAGCTACTTTCTTTACTCTTTCTTCAGCGTTTTTATCCCATTTAAGAGAGGCGAATCCAAGCTTTATCACATCTAGGGCAGTATATGATTCGAATGGGGGTTTCATAAAATCCTGCGGTACATAGCTACAGAGTTTTCTAACCTCGAACACCTTTCTGCTCTTTGTGTTCACGCCGAAAAGATATGCCTCTCCTTTGTAGGGCTTGAGCAGACCAAGCATCGTTTCAAGCAGTGTCGTCTTTCCCGCCCCATTTGGACCTGTGATGACTACAAATCCCGAGTCGAGACTAAGGGTTACGTTTTCTATAGCTGGTTTCCTGCTCCCGGAGTAAGCCACTCTAACGTTTTTCAGCTCAACTCGAATATTTCTTCTTCTTCCAAACTCTCCACCCATTTTGCCGCTTCGTGGATTTTATCAAAACCTTTAAACTCTTCTAACTTTTCGACGATATGCTTCTTTGGCTTTAACTTCAAAGTCTCTCCTGTTCTCTCATTTTTGAACTCGTAAGCTACCTCGTCGCTCTCTTTTAGTTCTATACTCAGCTTTCCCAGCGTGCACTTTGTTGCAACCTGAATACCATCTACAGCGCATGTGTAGGGGGTTTTCAGTGGCGTTCTAATTACACACCTGAGGTCAAACTCGGTTTTAGGTTTCAGTATTCTGACTGCTACTTCCCCTGCTCTATAGCCTATAACGAGCCAAGGGCCCTTGTGACCGTGCATTTGGGCTGCCACATCGATGGGGAGAATGTCGACCCCTCCTTACTGCTTATTAATCCCTCCTCGTTGCAAGAGCAGCAACAGCTGCAGCTGCAATTCCCGTTACGAGTTCAAAGCCAGGAGTCTGCCTTTCTGATTCAACTCTCTCCGATTCAAGAGCTTTGGCAAGCTTTTCTGCGTTTTCAATCATCATTTCTGTAAGGTTGCCGTCAGCGGGGAAGTTTGAGAGGGCTACTTCCTTTGCCCCTATATCCTTCGCTATTTTCTTACCAAGCTCGGTTCCGCTCTGTAGGTTATCTATAACGAGCTTACTACCTCTACCTTTTTCAATTATCTCCTCGTACTTCTTAGCCGAAACCATTTCGGGAGGAGGATACGTGACTGTTATATTGAAACCGAGAAATTCAACGAAGTTTTTCTGCCACTGCATACACACCACGGGTGTGCCAACGAAACCGTTCTTCTTAGCGAACTCCTTTAGATATTTTTCAGTCCTGTTTATTTTGTCAAGACTCGGTTTGAGAGATACACTGTATCCCTCCTCTTCAAGGGCCTTTGCAACAGCGATGTACTTCTGCCTGAGGAGTTCCGGCGTGTTCCATGGGCCTGGAACCTTTACGACCTTTGCCTTCGATCCTGAAACGTTAAGTAGCTCCCCAACCCATGGCTCCATCCCGTGGATGAAGATTATGTCGGCATCTCTGACCTTATCAACGTCGCTGGGTTTTATGTCGTAGTGTGCCGGGCAGACAGAAGGAGAAGCGATTATTTCAACTTCTTCGCCTGTAAGATCCTCGACAATGCCTGCAAGCACAGTCGTTGTGCAGACTACCTTCGCCGAAGCTGTCTGCGAGAGGAAAATCAGTAATAATAACACTAAAACTGATTTTATTCTTACCATGATCAACACCAAACGTAGTTAATTTATAAATTTTTCTGAACTTATGTTTGTTTTTTGCTAACCATATTGAAGTTGGAAAAGATGTCAAAATAGCTGTCAGCTATAATGAGCAGCCGGTGTATGGTGAAACTGTAACGATTAGGGTGCTTACACAACCTCCAACCCAATCTCTTCTCTAACACACTCATTCCACAAACAAACAGCCATCCCACTTCCTCACACAAAGAGACACAACCAAACCAATTTTCACGTGAAATAAACCAGTTAAAAACCGTAAAAGTTATGTAGGAGGAGGCTTATGCCTCCTCCGGGTGAGAAAATGCATATACCACTCGTAGTCGACCAGAGCGACTGCAGGTGGCAGTTATTAGCAAAAATACTTAAAGTTTTCGAATTGCGAAAGACGAAAAAGATCATTGCAAAATTCACTTCGCAAACTGCGATCAGCCGCATGAAGGTCGTTCTCACTTCAATGTTCTTCTCAACAAAGATCTCTTACGTGGTTGAAGAATTAAAGCGGAGGGAAGATTTGAGAGAGTCCCTCGGAATAAAGGAGGAGGAAGTTCCCAGAACTGCTTACATCTACTCCTTCCTTTCGAGATTCGATTTAAACGACTTTACAGCCATGATTTTAAGAGTCCTGAACTCGATAACGAAGAAAAGAGCGAGGAACACGAAACTCATCAATCCTTCTCTGAAACCTCTGCTGTTTTTGCTTCATCCTGCAAACAGGCATGAAGCTAAGATTTTCCAGGAGGTGATGGATGAGGTGAAGAGGAGGAGAATAATCAGAAAAGGAGATGTTATCATCATGGACAAGGGATTTTACGCGTACAGAAACTATCTGGTTGGGATGAATGAATACAGGATCGTTCCTCTAATCTTTCCTCGAAATAACTTCGATATCGAAAGGCTGGACGGGATGCTCAGCTATCCTTTGAGTATTTTCGATTCTAAGAACCCGTATGAGGAAAGGAGGAGATTTAAGGCCCTTAAATCCAAGCTGATGAATTTATTGCAAAGATGGCAGGAGTTCAAAGCTGTTAGATCTGCTATTGAGGATGTGTTTAAACTTGCTAAATCATTCGGATTGAGGAAATTACATAGATATACGGGGAGATCTGTCTATAAGTTTGCAGCTCTGAACGTCCTTTTGATCGGGATTGTTGTAGCTTTGGGTTTTAGAGAAAAGAAAGTGTTGCAAAGGTTGGCAGAGATGTGATTTGGGAAGGACCCTATGTAACGATAACCAAGCGTGGCGTTGTTGTAAAGTCTGGAAAAACCGTGGATGGAGTATTCGTTACGAAATTTGATGAAGAGGGTGTATATGTCATAACGGCAACCAAGGAAGATACAGAAGATACAGAAGCGGAAAATCAACCATAGCCGTCGTTTCTGATAAGGAAAATCAGCATTACGAGATTCCGCCACTGGAAGAGACTAGTTCGCTAAGAGGGAGTCAAGATTAGCACCTCCAGTAGTTATAGAATGCCACAAAACTATCTAACCAACTCTGAACTGAAGTAAAAGAGCTATTGAAAGGAAATCTGTTCCAGAACCTCTTCATTCTCTCCTTAAGCCTGAAAAAGAACCTTTCAACAGCATTTCTTTCACCAAAGGTTTCATGCTCGTATTTTAATCCAAGCCTTTTCAGAGCCCATTTATACCAGAATCCCTTGTCAACAACTATTTCTGGCTTGT
>Ga0182240_100011_pt1 | contig 113693 bp, 114 predicted proteins | sample hydfrates4_PW_90_FD_145594 | JGI IMG/M metagenome (GOLD analysis project Ga0182240, IMG submission 145594) | Subsurface microbial communities from deep shales in Texas, USA - hydraulic fracturing test 4_PW_90 | ecosystem: Environmental > Aquatic > Deep subsurface > Shale gas/oil reservoir >...
TTCGCCGCTGATCCTCCGCTCCGTTCGCTCTTTTGATTTGATCTGCGTAGGCTCACTCCGGGTGCTGCCCGCTCCTTTACACGTGATTCACTGTACATTAAAGTCATACAGTTACTTTTTCATCCCTCTGCTGGTGCCGCCATGCGGCGGCATGGGGGTCTACCTTGAAAAAAGTCTTTCGAAAGTTACTTTTGGTGCACGGGCGCCCCGGTGGTGTCCTCCGTTCGCTCCGCAATTATTCTCGTGCAGCGCATAAGTTTCTCCCGGAAAGCCGCTTGCCACAGACTGCTTGACTACTTCTTCACGCCCTAAGGGGTCGTGGCTTTTGGGATTTGACGGGCTGAGCGCCGCTACTCAGTGCTCCGCTCTCTCCGGAAATCACCGGGTCACCCTAGAGTGACTTGTTGAAATTGGGGTCAGACCCTTAACTTATTAACTTATTTCATCCCTCTGCTGGTGCCGCCTTTCGGCGGCATGGGGGTCTACTTTAGAATTTTGTCTTCTTCCAGGTCCATAACATTTGCCTCGGCAAATGTGGCCATTTCATTTAGTATCCTGCACCCGGCGTCCACCAGATGCATACCCAGCACTGCACCGGTTCCTTCGCCCAGGCGCATATCCATGTATAACATGGGTCTTAATCCCAGGTGTTCCAGCATCAGTTTGTGCCCGGCCTCGGCGGAAAGGTGCGCGGCTATCATATATTCTTTACATTTTGGTTCAATGGCTGCAGCCACCATGGCCGCGGCTGTGGATATGAACCCGTCTATTATAACCGGTATCCTGCCGGCGGCAGCCCCCAGGATAACCCCTGTCAATCCGGCTATTTCCAGCCCCCCCACTTTAAATAAAACATCCAGTCCATCCGAAGGGTCGGGTTGGTTAATCACCAGCGCCTGGGCAATGGCTTTGCTTTTCTTGGCCATTACCTCGTCATTTACCAGGGTTCCCCTCCCGGTAACCTCTTCCGCTGTATAATGACCAAAAGCAGCCAGAATAGCACTGCTGGGGGTGGTGTTGCCGATCCCCATGTCACCGGTGGCTACAATGGTGGTGCCCCGGTTAATTTCCTCATTTACCATTTCGATACCCACTTCTATTGCCTGCACCGCTTCCTCCCGGGTCATGGCCGGTCCTTTGGCTATATTTGCCGTACCGGGGCGGACTTTACGGGAGATCACCCCCGGGGTTTCCACAGGTCCCCCGGCAACCCCCACATCCACCACAACTAATCTTGCTCCGGCCTGGCGTGCCAGTACTCCTATGCCGGCAATGCCCCGGATGAAGTTGGGAAGCATCTGCCTGGTTATTTCCTGGGGAGCAACACTAACCCCCTCTTCGACCACCCCGTGGTCACCGGCCATGACTATTACTGACCTTTCCCCTATTTGGGGTCTTGTATTGCCTGTGATACCCGCCATTTTTTCCGCCAGCTCCTCCAGCATTCCCAGGCTGCCCGGTGGCTTAATTAAATTGTTCAACCTCTCCCTGGCAGCCTCCATAGCCCCCTTATCCGGATTTTCAATTGATTGTAATGTCTTTGTCAGCAGTTCCATTTTAAATTTTACCTCCCCTTTGAACATTAAAAAGTCCACGACCGGTAAGGCCGTGGACTTTTCCATCATCCACAGGATACCCCTTTTTCTAAAAGGGCTTCCCCAAGCAGGCAGGTCTCCTGGCTTCCGGGCAACGCACTCCACCGCCTTCCCATAGGGCTCCTGGCAAATAATCAGGTCCGTACAGTGGCTTGAAGGTAAGCACTTCCCGGTTACAGTGGCGGGACCGCTCAGGAATTTCACCTGATTCCCTATTCTCCCCCACGGGGCACCTGCTTGTTTATATAAGATTAGATATAAATTTTCTACCTTCAGGAATAATTTCCTGCCTGTAAAATAATTTTTTATCGTCTTGCAAAAAGGTTCACATCCACTCCCCTGCGCTGCAACCACTCAGCAGTAAATCCCGTAATAACCATTGGCTTTGTCTTCATTAGGTTTACGGATTCCACACCCAGGGCCATCATAATGGTTCGCAAGTCAAGCTTCATACCTTCAATATAATCCACCAGGCCCGGGACACCGTTTTTAGTTAATACAAGCAAAAAAGGCTTTGCTAACCCCACCATACCTGCCCCTGCCACCAGCGCCTTGGCCACATCCCCCGGTGAACGAACACCACCGGAAGCTATTATTTCCGCATCTCCGGCTGCTACAATAGCTTCCAACAAAGAAGCCGCTGTGGGTATACCCCAATTTAGGAGGGGCCCTTCGCTCTTACCCTGCCGCCCCCTTTCTATGGCTGCAAAGTCAGTGCCTCCCCTGCCTCCAATATCAATATATTTTACACCGGCAGCCGTAAGGGATCTGACGGTTTCGCCGCTCATTCCGAACCCTACTTCCTTGACAATCACCGGCACCGGCAGTTTATCCACTAGATTGGCAATATTGTTAATGACACCTCGAAAATCCACATCCCCCTCGGCCATGCTAAGCTCCTGGGCGGCATTCAGGTACAGCTGAATGCCGTCAGCCCGGAGCATATCCACTGCCTGCATAGCGTCTTCGTAACTGCACCCGGCATTCAAGTTGGCCAGAATTACTCCTCCGGAGTTTTTTTCCCTTACCACTTCATATGTATCACTAACCCCGGCATCTTCAAGGGCGGCCCGCTGTGAACCCACGGCCATGGCAATACCGGTAACGGAAGCCGCCTCGGCCAGCCCGGCATTTATCTCCTTGACCTCCGGGTGACCACCTGTCATAGCATTAATCAAAAGGGGGGCGCTCAGCTTTTTTTCCATAAAGGAACAGCTGCAATCCACCCGCTCCAATTTTAAGTCCGGCATAGTTTCGGGAATTAACGTAATATCACTGAAACCAGCCTGTCCTGAATCCACCTGTTGTAAAGCATGCCTAACATGGTCAATTTTCCTCTTGGGCCTTATAATTGCCAACGCCTCCTATCAGCCTTTCTACTGAGCCGTTCTGTCAAAATAAACATTTTTGCTGGTTGCGGAAATAGGAATAGCCACAACAATAGACCCCTTAACCAGCCCCAACTTCCTGGCTACCACTGCGGGGCGGTACATAATCCTGCTATCTGCATTCAAAATTCCCGCTGTCTTAGCGGCAGATCCCAGGGCAATACCTACATCAAGAACTCTCCAGGCACAAAGCGGCCCCTCGAATTCAGGCCCTTCACTGCTTATCAAATCAACACACCGGGCATAACCACAAGCCCCGCAATCAATACCCAGGGGTTTATTTTCCTTCAGGGCTATAAAAATCAGCGCATCCGAGTTTCTCACGCTTTCAGCATCCCGGTCAAAGTGTTTCTTACCTGTATCCCGCCCGAATTCTTCCATCTCGCCGGCAAGCTTTTGCAGCTCATCCCCGGTCATTATTTGTATATCCACAAAATCTTGCCCCAGGCATTTCGGTGCTGTTTTAGCGGAAACCGCCATCAACTCGGCAATGGTCTTCATAATATCGCTCATTTTTACTCCTCCGACGTTGGTAATAATAACCTTGAGCAATATTATCACCGTCAATATTGATAGTCAAGTTCCTCATTAAACCCCTTTGGAGCAGGAAAAAATCAAAATAATAATAATAAAATAACATAACAGGAGGTGTGGCATTAATAATGAACCTACCGTCAATGGCACAGGTCAGACAACAATTCCCGGCCCGGCGGGTAAAGGACATCAAAAAAGAGGTAATGAGCCAACTGGATGAAGCCGGACTATTTAACCGCATCCATGCCGGCCAAAAAATAGGTATTACAGCCGGCAGCCGGGGTATTACCAATATAGTGGAAATATTAAGCACCGTAATAGAAGCCGTGAAAAGGGCCGGTGCTCACCCCTTTATAATCCCTGCCATGGGCAGCCACGGTGGAGGCACTCCCGAGGGTCAAGGGGCTATCCTGAACAGGCTGGGGATAAACCCCAAAAACCTGGGAGCAGAGGTAATTACCAATATCGATACAGTTCTTTTGGGACATCTGGAAAATAAGACCCCAATCTATTTCAATAAAGCGGCCATGGACTGCAGCGGTATAATAGTGGTAAACAGGGTAAAGCCGCATACATCTTTCCACGGCCCGTTAGAAAGCGGCATTCACAAAATGATTGCGGTGGGCCTGGGGGGACCTTCCGGTGCCGAAGCAATTCACAAGGCCGGAGCCGAAGCTTTGCCCAATATAATTCCGGCCATTGCCCGGAAAATTTTGAAACATATCAATATGATTACAGGACTGGCTATTATAGAAAACGCTTATGAGGAAACGCAGGCAATAGTACCTGTTTCCCCTGAAGAAATGGATGCAAAGGAGAGACTCTTGCTTGAGAAAGCCCGGAAAGCGATGCCCTCGCTCCCACTGGAGGATATAGATTTATTAATTGTTGACCAAATGGGGAAAAATTTCAGCGGCACCGGAATGGATACCAACATTTTGGGAAGGCTGCGCATCCAGGGTTTACCTGAACCCCAAAAACCCCGTATAAAACGAGTTGCAGTTTTGGATTTAAGCACGGAAACCAACGGAAATGCCAACGGCATAGGACTTGCTGACTTTACCACCCGTAGGCTGGTGAATAAAATTGACTTCGCCGCTACATATAAAAATAACCTGACATCAACCTTTACCCAACGGGCAATGATACCCATTACACTGGAAAACGACAGGGACACCATACTTACGGCAATCAAAAGTACCGGCCTTGACAATCCCCAAAAAGCAAGGATTATAAGGGTGAGAAACACCCTGCACCTGGCGGAAATTCAAGTATCCGGTTACGCTCTGGAGGAGGTCTTATCCCTTGACCGGGTTGAATTAATAAAGGAACCGGAACCCATGCAGTTTGACGAATCTGGAAATATCTTACCATTTTAATGAAAGTGCCGCCGGGGTTGTTATTCCCGGCGGCACGTCTTTTCCGCAAACAAAACTTTAAATATCCTGGGGTTCCAGTGGTTGAGAAGTATCCCAGTGGCCCGCCAGTGTCTCCATCTTATCTCCCTCCAAAAGGAATTGCACCTTGTCAATGCCTTCCAATTCGCACAGAGAATTGGTTACAGACATTAGGGTGTGTGTTTCACCGGTGGAGCCCCCCCAGTGCTTGGAGGCGAATTCTTTGGAAAAATTCACGTAGGCGATATTATCCACCACGGATACCGAAAGCAGTTTCGCTTCTTCCGGGATGGTCCTGTGATGTCCGGATTCCTCAGGACCCTTTATCAACTCACGTACTATAACTTCCTCCAGTGTTTGTCCACCTTTGGAAACCTTCCTTTCTTCCGGTACCAGGTGCAAACCATTTTCATCGGAAAAATAAAGGACAACCTTTACGGGATCATCCTTAGGCTCATCGCTGACCGAAGGTTGATTATCTTCCCCGGTGCCGGGAGCCTTTTGGTTCCCACATCCCATGGTCAGGATCCCCAGTGCCAGAATACTCACCAGCAGCAGCAGACCAAATCTACGTTTCATTCTATAACCCCCTTGTAATTAAGTTCAAAATCCAACTTAAGTGTTAAAACAATTATAAAGCATAGATTTTACATACAAAGTAGTTATTGTTACAAAAAAACGGTCAAAATGTTACAAAATATTACGCTCCCGGCAATCTCACCTCAAATAATGTCTCCCCGGGCTTGCTCTTAACGGTAACGGTACCACCCTGCAATTGTGCCGCCTGTTTTACGATAGCCAGTCCCAGGCCTGCCCCGCCGGTTGCCCTTGACCTGGCTTTATCAATACGGTAGAACCTGTCAAACAGGTGGGGAAGATCTTCCCCGGGAATACCCTCACCGTTATCCTCCACCTGCAGTACCAGTTCTTTTCCGCCGGACCATGCCCTTACCGATATTTCCCCCCCGAGGGGTGTATATTTTAAGGAATTGTGCACCAAATTGAAGAGTATTCTAACCGTTAAATCGCTATCCACCGGCCAGCAAAGGCCCTCCTGCACATCCATAGCTATTTTTCTATTTCCCGCCTGGGGTCTTAAAAGCCCCAGTACCCGCTTCACCAGCGGAGAAATTGGCTGGTATTCCCGGTTTACCTTTATCCCCTCTTCCTCCAGCCTGACCAGATAAAGAAGCTCATCCGCCAATCTTGAAAGCCTGTCTATCTCAGAATCAATATCAGCCAGAAATTCTCTATATACATCGGGATCCCTTTCGTTACTCTCCAATAAGGACTGGGCCAGTGCTTTTATGGAACCCAGAGGGGATCTTATTTCATGAGAAGCATTGGCTATAAATTCCCTTCGGGTTTTCTCTACTTTCTCCAGCTTTTCACTCATGATGTTGAAGGCTGCCGCCAGCCTTCCCATTTCATCATTACTGTGCACGGGAACCCGTACTCCCAGTTCACCCCCTGTCATTTTTTCTACTCCGCGGGTCAGTTCCTTAACCGGTCCCGTTAGTATTCCTGCCAAAAACAAGCTGAGCAGAGCTGCAATAATGCCACTGGCCAAGGATAAGAAAGTCACCTGGCCCTGCACCTTGCCCAATGTCTCGTATATATCCTCCACCCCGGTGACCAACATTACCGCCCCCAGCACCTCTTTGTTGTTGACCACCGGTACTGCCACATAAAGTACCCTTTTGTCATCCTCTACTGTGTGAATACTGCTGAGACTGTTTCCCTTCAGGGCTGACTGAACCTCCCTGTACCGCAATGTACTTCCTTCCAACCATGACTCCCCAAAGGAATCCATAAGTACCCTTCCACTGGCGTCAAGCATCAAAACCCTGGCACCTATTTTATCCCCGTAATCCTTTGCCAGGTAAAAGGAATTCCTGTCACCGGATAGTAAAAGCTCCCGCCCGCTGCCCGCTAAAATATTGGCATGGGCTAAATAGGACTTCTCCCGGGCCTCTATATAATGATTTTCCAAAGAATTTAAAACCAGCCAGCTGAAAAGGAGTAACGTAAGCATTATAATTGTCATATATGTTCCCGCTAACTTCCATTTAATGCTTAAACGCACCTATATATCCTCCCGAAAGTAATAACCCACTCCCCATTTTGTTAAGATGTATTCGGGGTCCCCGGGTTCAGCCTCCAGCTTTCCCCGTAACCTCCGGATATGCACATCTACAGTTCGCAGGTCTGCATAATACTGGGATCCCCATACTGATTCCAATAAGTTTTCCCGGTTAAATACTCTACCGGGATGGGTGGCCAATAAATACAATAGGTCAAATTCCCGGGCGGTTAAATCCACCTTTTCATCACCCCGGAAAACTTTCCTGCGAGAACTATCTATACGCAGCTGTCCCATTTGTATTACCTTAGAGCGATTATCCCCGGGGGTTGCACTATACCGCCGCAGCACCGCCCTGATACGGGCAATTAACTCCCGGGTATTGAAGGGTTTGGTTATGTAATCATCGGCCCCCAGTTCCAATCCCACTATTTTGTCCACGTCTTCTCCCCGGGCAGTCAACATGATAATGGGAATATCCCTTCCCTTACGGATAAGGCGGCACAATTCCAACCCGTCAATTCCGGGCAGCATTAAATCCAGTAAAATTAAATCAACCTCTTCCCGCTCCAAAATCTTTAAGCATTCTTCCCCGTCATACGAAACAAGTACTGAATAGCCCTCTTGTTCCAGGCTTCTTTTTAAACCCTTTACCAGAAGTTTTTCATCGTCCACCACCAAAATGGTACTCAAAATGACACCTCGCAGGTCACAGCAATTTTTTTAAATTTTAACAGCCCGGTCCGCTAAACACAACAGGAGCCCCAAGGGCTCTTTTTTTGATGTATAATGACAGTTCCCAAAAGTAAGGAATATGTTATAATGAGGAAAGTAAAAAACTTAAAAAAGCAAGAAGGATTTAAGCAAACATTATCAGAATAATTTCTGTAATGTATAACCATAAGGAAATATTTTTATATATATTTGGTGGTGACTATGGCAGTATTTGACACACCCAAGGGCCAGGTTGAAGTACTGGGCCCGCTAACTGAAGAACAGATTGAAAGTCTGGACATGAATGACAATCTTAACAACTTCCGAAGGGCGTCCAGACAAAAGGAAGCTCTGCTGCATGTGGCCGGGTTGCCGGAGGGTATTGTTTACGTGGCAAAGCACGAAAACGAGATAATTGGTTATGTTTTATTTCACCATCCCAACCAGTACAGCAGGTGGAACAAACACCCGCGCCTGCTGGAACTGGGCGCCATAGAAATCAGCAGGGACTGGAAGCGCCAAGGTGTCGCCAGTAAGCTCCTGCAAGAGGCATTTAAAAATCCTGAATTGGAAGAATATATTGTAATAACCACCGAGTTTTACTGGCATTGGGATCTTGAAGGCAGCGGGTTGGATGTTTGGCGCTATCAAAAAATGCTTAAAAAGCTTTTCGGTAGCGCAGGTTTTAAAAGAAGGCATACGGATGACCCGGAGATTTTGGAGCACCCTGCCAATATGCTTATGGTTCGGTTTGGGAAGTATATTACGGATGGTCATCTGAAGGCTTTTGAGGATCTTACCTATCGTGACTCTATATTTTCATAGAGGAGAATAAAAAAAAATGCCTTAAAGGCATTTTTTTTATTCTCAGTTGTCCACAAAATTCAGGCCTGATCCAAGGGAATTTATTCGCCATGCACAAAATACAGATTTATGAACTTTTTTTATTCCTTTTCCGTTACTACTGTTCTTAAGATCTCAAATCCCGTTTTATCTTTAACTATTTGAACCCTGTGATCCATGTCCCCGGTAACCACGGTATACGGGACATTCATAATGTCTAAGAAATTTTTAATCTTTGTGTCCACCTCATGGGCAAATTCTTCATCTTGATACCTTATGCCGTCCTTGTTCATGGCAAATTCTCTGGGAATGTAGAAAACCTCATAACCGGGCAGGTCCTTCATGGCCCATTCATACAACTTCATGAGAGCATAAACTTCCTTGACATCTTTAAGATTGGCTGCCATTAGACCGTAAACATAATTTAAAATTGTGGCGTTATCGCAGAAAATGATGTCACAATAGTCCAGTTCCTTTTCTCTTCTCTTCTGCCCTTCATACAGCAAAAACTGCTCAAATATACTCACCGGCACTCCGTATTCAGCAATATAGGACCTGGCAAATTCTAAACAAACGCTGCTGACATATCCGGCAAGGCTGTAATCAACATCCAATTGTTTACAAAGAGTTGTTTTCCCGGTGCCGGGACCTCCCAAAATAGCAATTTTCTTCGGCATTCTTAAAAGACACCACCCTAAATGTTTGTTCGCTACAATATTTATATTCTATACTTAACATTCTACATCCGGTTGCATTTCCCTGCCTTTTTACTGCACATGCTTTTACTGGACCGGTTATGTTATAATAAATGGTGTTTTTGGAATACCATCGTAATTTTGGTGAATGTTATTTTGATAACAATTCAGTTTAGGATGTGAAAAGAGCAATGCCTAAGGTAGGTATGGAGGAAATAAGGCGAGAGCAAATTTTGCAAGCGGCATACCGCTGCGTAGCGCAAAAAAGTATCAATGGTACACGGATGAAAGACATAGCCAGGGAGGCAGGAATCAGCCAGGGAGTCATTCACTACTACTTTCAAACCAAAGAAAAGCTGTTGAATGAATTACTCGCCTGGTCTCTTCAAGAATACCTGGAAGGTGCACTTAAAAAAATAACCTACGAAGAAGATCCCATAAAAAGGTTAAAGACACTTTTTGCATACCAAGAACAGGTGGTAAAAGAAAGGGCCGATCTGGTTACAGTTTTCTATGATTTTTGGGTGCAAGGTACAAAACAGCCCGATATCAGAGAAAAAATGAAGGAGCAATTTGAACTGTACAGAGACTTCATTCATCAAATCGTTAAAGAGGGTGTCCATATGGGCACCTTTAAGGAAGATGCATTGAAATACGTGCCCGGTCTTACCGTGGGCCTCCTGGAGGGTTTTGCCATTCAACAGGTTATTGACCCGGATTCCTTTGACGCATCCCTTTTGACGCAAAAATCCGTTGAAATATTGCTGCATACCATGTCCCACGGGGAAAGCATACCGGACAATAACTATTAAAAGTTTTTTTTAAAAAAGTTCCAACCGGAACTGTAAGGTTTTTTATAAAATATTAGAATTTTTACAATTTACAAAGCAGGAAATTTTCAAAATTCCAGCGAATTGCTTAGTAATTTAATATTAAATAAAATACAATGTATTTTTTTACATTATTGTGTCCGTGAGAGGAGGAGCACCAATTGGAAGCAGTAACTTATTTTGATGAAGTACGGGAAATCATTCAGGAAATGGGCGGAGAGGATATTTCCCTGTGCTTGCAATGCGGCATGTGTGCCGGCAGTTGTCCCTGGGGCAAAATGGAAAAGGAAAGCGAATTTATTATTCGAAGAATGCTGCATATGGGCCGCATGGGAATAGAAGGCTTTGAAAATGATGACATCCTTTATGCTTGTACCACCTGTAACCAGTGCGTAGTAAAGTGCCCCCGGGGAGTAAACATTGTAAATGTAGTTAGGGCTATGCGTTCTATTGTTGCGGAAACCGGGGGGATTCCAAAGAATCTAAAAGCCGTGGTGGGCAGCATAAACAGTAACGGTAACCCCTGGGGGCAGGACTCCGAACAGCGCACATCCTGGATTAAAGACCTGGAGGTTCCGGTATTCCAGGACCAGGAATTCCTTCTTTATGTTTGCTGCACATCCGCCTTCGACAGCCAAAAGATTGCTCGTTCCGTGGCCACCCTGCTGCAAAAGGCCGGAATAAGCTTTGGTATAATAGGGAATGAGGAAAAGTGCTGTGGAGAGGCAACAAGAAAGATAGGTGCGGAAGAGGAATTTTCCAATATAGCGGAACATAATATAAATCTTTTTAAGGAAAAAGGGGTAAAGAAGATCATTACCACTTCTCCACACTGTTATTATACCTTTACTCAAGAATACCCCGAGTTTGGCGCGGAATTCGAAGTTGTTCACTATACACAACTATTAGCTCAACTGGTTAAAGAAGGTAAGTTAACCTTTAATACCCCTCAAAACAAAAAAGTTATTTACCACGACCCCTGTTACCTGGGCAGGCACAGCAATATCTACGAAGAACCCCGTCAACTCTTACAAGCAGTACCTGAGCTGCAACCCCTGGATTATGATGAAAACAGGGAATATAGCATGTGCTGCGGTGGCGGTGGTTCCCGCATCTGGATGGAAACGGAATCCGGTTTACGCTTTTCCGACGTAAAGGTAAAGGAAGCTGCCGATAAAGGAGCCCAAATTATAGCAACCGCCTGTCCCTACTGCATAGTAATGCTGGAAGACAGCTGCAAAAACCTCAATCAAGACGAAAACATCATGGTCAGAGATATTAGCCAGGTACTGGCAGAAAGCCTGTAGGCCGGTAAACTTACTCTCTGGTAAATTTTCTAAGGCACCATTCCAAGAGGAACAGGCAGAGAAGAAGTTCCACCCGGTTAGGAATCAAGGAGCGGATAGGGAGAGGGGTCCTATAGGAATAGGATCTCTCTCCATTTGTTATTCTCGGGGGAAAATATGTAAATACTAACTGTGAAAATCTTACCCCGATTATCACTAAAGAAAAGGAGACATCTTTCAATAGCTAGAAATAAAAGGTAGACCCCCATGCCGCCGCATGGCGGCACCGACAGAGGGATGAAAAAGTATCACCAAGGGTGACCCGGTGGTTTCCGGAGTGAGCGGAGCACTGAGTAGCGGCGCTTAGCCCGTCAAATCCCAAAAGCCATGACCCCTTAGGGCGTGAAGAAGTAGGCAAGCAGTCTGTGGCAAGCGGCCTTCCGGGAAACACTTACACGCTCCACAAGAATAATTGCGGAGCGAACGGAGGAAACCACCGGGGCACCCGCGCACTAAGAGTAACTTTTAGCACAAAAGAACCGTCCCCATGTGCACTCTATATTAAAAGGGAGGAATCAATTATGCCTAACACCGTAAAATGGTTAGGTCACGCTGCATGCCAGATAACCACCGAACAGGGAAAAGTTATTCTAATCGATCCCTGGATCACAGGAAATCCCAGTTGCCCCATAAAAAAAGAAGATATCACCCGTGCCGACATTATTCTGGTCACCCACGACCATTTTGACCATATCGGTTCCGATATCCCCGATATCGTAAAATCCACAGGCGCCACTGTGGTTGTACAACCCGAGCTGGCCGGAACTTTAAAGGAAGCCGGAGTGAGCGGGGACAATATAATTAACGGTATGGGAATGAATATTGGGGGCCAGGTGGAAGTAGCCGGAATCAAGGTTATTATGACCCAAGCTTTTCACTCCGCAGGGGCAGGTGACCCCGCAGGCTTTATAATTATACTGGAAGACGGTAAAACAATATACCATGCCGGGGACACAGGGATTTTTAAGAGCATGGAGCTGTTTGGAGAGCTCTATGATATTGACCTGGCTCTTCTACCCATTGGAAGCGTATTTGTAATGGACCCGTTACAAGCAGCGCATAGCCTTAAACTATTAAAGCCCGGGAGAGTGGTTCCTATTCATTATGGAACTTTCCCCATTCTTGTACAGGATACCGAGGAATTCACAGAACTGGCCAAGCAAAAGAACCCGGAAGTTAAAGTGGAATCAATTAAACCGGGAGAGGAAGTATCCCTGTAATGAAAGTAAAGACCCCGGGTGATAATTAAATTATCACCCGGGGTCTTAATATTTCCCTGACTAAGCATTCTGGAAAGGGTCACAACCCTTTTCACTTTCGAATACTTCTACCGTTTGCCCCATCTCCCTTGAACACCTGCGCAGGTAATCCGCCAGAAAATTGACCACAATTTTCTCCGTACCGTAATGTCCCGCATCTATAAAAGAAATTCCACCTGCCAACATATCCTTTGCCGTATGGTATTTAATATCGCCTGTTACCAGCACCTGTGCTCCTGCAGCCCGGGCAGCGGGCCACAAGTCAGCACCGGACCCCCCACAAACGGCAACCCGCTGCACCGCAGTCTCCCTGCCATTGTAACCATATCGCACACCCGTTACTCCCAAAGCTCCTTTAACGGTCTCAACAAAATCCTCCCAAGGCACTGCTGAATCTAAATTGCCCACGCGGCCCAATCCCTTTGCCGGGCCGTCCAGAGCCAGGGGATAAAGGTCGTAAGCCACTTCCTCATAGGGGTGAGCCTGAAGCATGGCCTTGACCACATTATCCTTTATGGATACAGGGAGTATGGTTTCCAGTCGAACCTCCTCCACACGTTCCAAAGTCCCCCGGCTACCTATGTACGGGTTGGTACCCTCACCGGGCCGGAAAGTACCGGTACCCTTTACCTGGAAGGTACAGTCACTGTAATTTCCTATCCAGCCGGCCCCCTCCCGGCGCAAGGCCTCCATTACTGTTTCCAAGTGGGACTCAGGCACAAAGACCACCAGTTTGAAATATTTTTCCCTTTGCGTTGTGTAAAGCACCTGGACATCCCGGAGACCCAATTTCTGTGCAAGTACGTCATTCACTCCGCCCCGGGCGGTGTCCAAATTGGTATGGGCGGCGTAGCTGCCCAAATCGTTTTTAATTAATTTTGCCAGTAAACGTCCGGGAACGTCGTCCAGGCGCAGGTTTTTAAGGCCCTTCATTAGCAGGGGATGGTGACTGATTATCAATTGACTTTCCTTTTGTACAGCTTCATTTATAACATCTTCATCAACATCCAGGGTCACCATTACCCTCTCCACATCCTTTGTGGGGTCCCCCACCTGCCAGCCGCTATTATCCCATTGCTCCGCCAGGAATAACGGTGCTAATTGTTCCACCCAACCGGTAATTTCCTTGGCTTTAACACCCACGTTCCAATTCCCCCTTTATTCCTTGCAATAATTCCTTAATCACTTTTTTCTTCCTTGATAATGATGGATCCTTGCTTTTGGACAGCCCCTCCAATATTGCTGCATAATTCTCACTCTTTTGTTCCAAAAGTTCCTTAACCAGCGGCCCTCCCTTTTGCAGCAGGAACGGCCCCACCTCCAGGGATAAGGAATCCGCAGCAAAAAGTCCCCGGCCTTGCTCACTTATAATTACCGGGTAAAACTTACCCCTTTCCTTCACAAGATGTTCATCAATAATCCCCCAACCGTTTTCCGCCAGCCAGCTTCGGACATTCCATGCATTGTTGTTGGGCTGCAAAAGCAGGCGCTGCACGCTTTTGATCTTATCCCTTCCTTCAGCCAGCAGGCGGGCCATCAATTCTCCCCCCATTCCCGCCATAATAACAACATCGACTTCACCCGGCTTTAATATCTCCAGCCCGTCTCCCTGCCTGATCTCTATCCTATTTTCCAAACCACGGGATTTCACCATATTACGGGCTGATTTCACCGGGCCGGTATTTAAGTCACCGGCCACAGCACGCGGGCACACCCCCTTTTGCACCAGGTATACCGGAAGACACGCGTGATCGGTACCTATATCAGCTATTATTGCATTTTGTGGAATGCAAGCCGCTATTGTTTCCAAACGTTTGGAGAGCTGCATATTATCACTGCCTTTTAATCTAAGCTACCATTTCCAGTTTACCATTTAGTTTTCCAAGGCATACAAGCCACAGTAACAGATGCAGAATACGCGCGGTTTTTTTCCTCTGTATGTTCCATGGTAAAATAAAATAACAAGCAAAGTCCAGTAGTTTTTCCCTTCCGGGGTGGCGTGGGATTATGCCTGGTAAAAAGTTAAGAGAGGGGTATTTCCTTTGGTGCGAAGTAAAAACAAAGTTGTGGAGGCCGGGAACCTCACCAAAATGTACGGTGAATTTGCGGCGGTGGATAATATCGACTTTTATATAGAGGAAGGGGAATGTTTTGGCTTTTTAGGGCCTAATGGAGCCGGAAAAACCACTACGGTAAAAATGATTCAATGCTTTTCCCCCATCAGCACCGGAAACCTTAAAGTTTTAGGCATGGACGTTCGTCATGAAGAGCGAAAAATAAAAGCGCACTTAGGTGTGGTTCCCCAGGAGGATAACCTGGACCTGGAACTCACCGTATTACAAAACCTGGTAATATATGCCTCATACTTTGGTTTGACCGGCTCAGAGGCAAAAGGGAGAGCCGGCGAGCTGTTGGATTTTTTTGGTTTGCAGGAGAAAAGGAACACCCCCGCCAGCCACCTCTCGGGCGGGATGAAAAGAAGATTGACCATTGCCAGGGCACTTATTAATGACCCGGCCCTTTTAATACTGGATGAACCCACAACCGGATTGGATCCCAGGGCCCGGCATTTGGTATGGTACCGGCTGGGAGAGCTGAAAAAGAAAAATATTACCCTCTTACTTACAACTCATTACCTGGAGGAAGCACACCGGCTCTGCGACCGCTTGCTGGTTATGTCGGAGGGAAAGATTTTGGACTGGGGCAACCCCAAAGACCTGGTAAAAAAACATGTAGGCGACGAGGTATTGGAATTAAATATACCGCAAGAGCAAATAAAACCGTTGTTAGCGGAAACCGCCGGGTACGTTCAGGGTTCCTTAAACCTGGGAACAAGCCTTTACCTGTTCCCCAGGGACTCTAAAATGCTCATGACAGCATTACAGAACACACCTTTTGATGTACAGTACCAGCTTCTGCGCCCCGCTAACCTGGAAGACGTTTTCTTTAAGCTCACCGGAAGGGGACTGGAAGAATGAAAATCTCCCACCGGGTCTGGCGTGTTTTTATGCGTAATTTAACAGTGTTTAAGAAAAATTGGCTGGCAAACGTTATGTTCAACTTTATAGAACCCCTGCTATACCTTGGAGCAATGGGTTTCGGCCTGGGCGTTTTTGTGGAGGATATCGACGGGCTGCCTTATATCAATTGGATGGCACCGGGATTAATTGCCACCTCAGCCATGTGGGCAGCCGCTTTGGAATGTACTTACGACAGCTACATGCGTATGAGCTACCAAAAAACCTACCATGCCATAATTGCCACACCGGTCAGCCTGGAAGAAGTTGTAGTGGGAGAAATGCTTTTTGGAACCTTTAAGAGCCTGCTTTACGGGTTAATAATCATTATTGTTATATCTGCTCTGGGTCTGGTACCCTCTTTATGGGTTCTGCTGGTTCCACCGGTCCTTATATTGGAAGGGCTGGCTGTGGCCGGGCTGAGTATCACTTGGACAGGAATTGTATCCGATGTAGATGCCTTCGGTTTTTTCTTTACCCTTGTGGTTACCCCTATGTTTTTGTTCTCGGGAGTATTTTTCCCGCTGGATGCATTACCTGCCCTGGTACAGATTATAGCCTGGTTTATGCCCCTCTATCACGTTGTGGAGCTAACCAGGAGTCTTACACTGGGTGAGGTGGAGCCTTCTCTAGTTTACAATGTCCTTTGGCTGGTGGTCTTTATCGCCATTTTATTTAAAATTCCCCTTTATTTAATGCGTAGACGCTTAATAGACTGAAAATCACTGTGCCATTATATAAACCAGCAAAAACCCGGTTGCTTATAAACAACCGGGTTTTTTACTTTATTAAGAAGTCCAATCGCTAACCAGCTCTTGATTGTTTTCAATAAATTTCTGGGCCGCTTCATCCGGGGTCATCCCTTCCTTAATGTCCACCATAACCGGACCCAGTTCCTCGGATGTCCAGTAGAAGTTATCGGCGATACTGTAAACACCGGGCATATCTTCCTCTAACCCCTGGCGAGCCACGGTATTAATATGTTCTTCGCCACCATATACTCCCTTGGGATCTTCCAGATATTTTAGATCAAATTTGGCAAATTTCCAGTGGGGGTTCCAGCCCGTTACTACAATCCAGTCTTCGTTGCTTATAGCTCTCTCCAGAGATGCGGCCATTGCGGCACTACTGCTGTCATTGAGTTCAAAATCCAGACCATATTCGGTAATTGCCTCTTCTGTGGCCTGCATGATTCCGGCCCCGGGTTCAATCCCGGTGATTACACCGCCGAATTTATCCTTCACATTATTCAATTCGTCAATTGAATCGATGGTTACATAGTCAGGCACCACAAGACCGATTTTTGCACCTTCGAAGTTGGGCCCCAGGTCAACTACTTGATCTTTGAATTCCTTCCAGTAGTTTTTATGGGTACCAGGGAGCCATGCCGCCACCATAAAGTCAAAATCTCCCTGGGCAATTCCGCTCCACATTACCCCTGCATCCACCGAAGTTATTTCAACATCATAGCCTTCATTGGCCAGTACATTTTTCATCACATAAGTGCTGGCAATACAGTCATCCCACTCAACGTACCCTATGTTCACTGTTCCCTTACTTTCTGCTTGTTCACCATTTTGATGATCACCATTCTGGTTGTCACCGTTTCCTTCCTGACCACCGCAGCCAAAGAGCACTCCGGCTGTTAACATTAAAACTAATGTTAAACATAATATTTTTGCGACTTTGCGCATATAATTCCCTCCTTCTGAAAGTCTTTAAAGGCAAAACTTATTCTATTTTTAAACCTTTACTTTATGTATCAGGCCTCCCAAATCCATTTTAAACATAAAAATATGGAATTAAGAGAATAAGATTAGTCCACGGAAACATACCGGCCAGCTTGTCCCATTGCACTAAACACTAGTTTCATACTCAATGCCAAAGGAATTATATCACAAAACTATGAAATAGCCATACCGGCAACTTACTAGTTAACAATAGTGTGGCAGAGTAGAATTAAACATATTAAAGATAACCAGGAAAATTGAAGAATTTTGAAGCCTTAACAGTTATCATGCAACCCAAAAACCGATCAGGCAATTTCACCCTTGTACAACAAGTTGCCGGTGAGATATAATGGCGAAAAAGGGGATTAGAAAATAGTATACAATTAGGAGGTTCTGATAGTGAGTACCACCGTTGCAAAAACAAAAGAATACTACGACGGCCCGGCAGATGAAATATACCGCCAAATATGGCAGGATAACATTCACATGGGAACATGGGAAACCGGGGAGGAAGACTTTAATACCGCCCAGGAAAAAACCAACATAATAATGGCCGAAAAGGCCGGGATAAAAAAGGGAGATAAAGTACTGGATGCAGGTTGCGGTTACGGGGCAACCGCAAGATATTTGGCCGGAACATTCGAATGTAACATAATAGGAATAAACATTAGCGAAAAGGAACTGGAACTGGCAAACCAACGCACCCGGGAACAGGGTCTGGATAACCTCTGCACCTTTGAGTACGGTGATTTTCACCGGCTCGGTTATCCTGATGAGTCCTTTGACGTAGTCTGGAGCCAGGAAGCATTTTTACACGGGGAAGACAAGCGTAAGATACTGGAAGAATGTTTCAGGGTAGCAAAAAAGGGCGGCAAGCTGGTATTCAGTGATATCGTTATGATCAAAAAAAATGCCACTCCAGAAGACGAAAGCAGAATTCATGAAAGGTTGCAAACCACCGATATATGGGACTTTGATGACTACCGAAAAGCTTTAAGGGATATAGGCTTTAATGTGATGATTGATGAAGAGTGGTCCGAAAAAGTAGCCCCCAGTTATCATGCAGTGGCCACGGGGCTTAGAAATAACAGGGCACAGATAGAATCCAGGGTGGGTGCTGAAGTTATTGATAGAACACTGGCCGCACTGGACTTCTGGGTTGCAGCGGCCAAAGATAATAAAATAGGACAGATATTTATTGTGGCTGAAAAACCAGTTGACTGATTGTGACTAATCGGAAAAGATACACATAATAAAAAGCAGTACGAATTCATATATCGTACTGCTTCTTTGTGTAAGTTGTTGTTTATGAGTGTAAGGGTTTAGGCTAAAATGGTGGGAGCAACAGGACTTGAACCTGTGACCCCCTGCTTGTAAGGCAGGTGCTCTCCCAACTGAGCTATACTCCCGTGTTTTATAATGTTATTACGCTTTGGACTAATACTGCGGGTAAACCACCAGAAAATCAAGTTATGGTGTAAGGGGTTTCGGCTTGTCCCACCTCTAACCCCTTACTTCCACTTTTCAAATGGTGGGAGCAACAGGACTTGAACCTGTGACCCCCTGCTTGTAAGGCAGGTGCTCTCCCAACTGAGCTATACTCCCATTTGGTGACCCCACCGGGATTCGAACCCGGGTTACCGCCGTGAAAGGGCGGTGTCTTAAACCGCTTGACCATGGGGCCATATTAGAATGGTGGGCCCACTAGGATTTGAACCTAGAACCAGCCGGTTATGAGCCGGATGCTCTGCCGTTGAGCTATGGGCCCAAAATAATGGCTCCCCGAGCAGGATTCGAACCTGCAACCCTCCGGTTAACAGCCGGATGCTCTACCGTTGAGCTATCGAGGAACGCGCTGCAATGATTATTATACATTAAGCAGCCTCCATGGTCAACACCTTATTTTAATACACATTTTACTATTCCAGATAATCCTTTAATTTTTTACTTCTGCTGGGGTGACGCAGTTTACGGAGCGTTTTGGCCTCGATTTGTCTAATTCGTTCCCGGGTAACACCGAACTGTTGCCCCACTTCCTCCAGGGTACGTGCTCTTCCGTCATCCAGCCCGAAACGCAGGCGCAATACCTTTTGTTCCCGGTCTGTCAAAGTGGAAAGAACATTTTCCAATTGCTCCCGCAGCAGGGTAAAAGATGCCTCTTCCGCCGGCGCTTTTGCTTCATGGTCTTCTATGAAGTCACCCAGGTGGGAATCTTCCTCTTCACCAATGGGAGTTTCCAGTGATACCGGTTCTTGGGCGATCTTCATGATCTCCCGCACCTTTTCCTCGGATATATCCATTTCATGGGCTATTTCTTCGGGATTTGGCTCACGCCCTAATTCTTGAAGTAATTGCCTGCTGACTCTGATAAGTTTATTAATGGTCTCCACCATATGCACCGGTATACGGATGGTACGCGCCTGGTCTGCTATGGCCCTGGTAATGGCCTGGCGAATCCACCAGGTGGCATAGGTGCTGAACTTGTAACCCTTGCGGTAATCGAACTTCTCCACTGCCTTGATCAGGCCGAGGTTTCCCTCTTGGATAAGATCCAGGAACAACATTCCCCTGCCCACATATCTCTTGGCGATGCTAACCACCAGCCTGAGGTTGGCTTCGGCAAGACGCCTCTTGGCTTCTTCGTCCCCCTCTTCCATCCTCTTGGCTAGCTCCACCTCTTCCTCCGGGCTGAGCAAGGGGATACGTCCTATTTCCTTAAGGTACATACGTACCGGATCATCTATTCCAATTCCTTCCGGCACCGTGAGGTCAACTTCAACTTCTTCATCAACATCTTCGGATTCCTCTGCCTGCAGAGTTCCCCCGCTGTTGACCGCAATGGGCTCCAATTCGGAAGCTTCCGGAACAACGTCAATACCCATTCCTGCAAGCTTTTCATATATATCATCGATTTGCTCGGGAGTCAGCTCTATTCCTTGCAGGCTATCCATCACTTCAGTGTAGGTCAAGACCCCACGTTTTTTACCTTTATCTACAAGGTGTTTAACATCTTTAAGGATGTCAGCCTTTTGATTCTCCCTCATATCGCCACTCCCCCTCTCCTAGGGCATTCCTTCAAGTGTTATAAAAGGGTTTGCAACTTTTCTAATATTTGGCTTACCTGTTTTTGGTCACCGGCCCTTTCGGCCTCTACCAGTTTATCCATTAAACTTTCTCGACGTTCCTGCCTCAAAAACTTTTGCATAGCTTCGATATAGGAGGGCAATATTTTGACCGGTTCGGTATCAGGTATATTTTCCATAAGCAAATCACTGAGAACTTTCTGATCGTTTTCATCCAAAAGGTCGAAAATATTTGCCGGAGAATAGTCTTTTCGCTCCATGAGCGGTAACGCCTTTTCGTAAACTCTGTTAAATACGGGATAACTAAAGAAATTATTTTCCAATTCTTTCTGAACAGTTGATACTAACCGGGGATTTTCCAGTATTAATCTAAGCAGCATCTTTTCAGCCTTTGTCCTGGCATCCAATTGCCGGTTATTATGTTTAATATTATGCTTATTTTTAGCAATTTTATCCGGATTTGGCCTTTTTTTTCGCTCTTTCTCAATAAATCTGTTTAAGTCACTTGCCACCGCGTCCCAACTGGTGTGTAACCTGGTGGCCAACAGCTTTATACTTTCCGCCCTCTCAACATCATCCTGTATATTAGCCAAATTGGGGAGGAGTTGCTGCAATACTGTTGATTTATTTTCCCCTTTGCCTATACCCTCAGCACTCAGTTGCCGGAATTTATATTCCAACAAGGATTCCGCGCCGGTAACAAGCTGTTCCCACGCATCAATACCATGGGACTGTAAAAATTCATCCGGGTCTTTTCCCTCCGGGATACTGATTACCCGGACACGACAGCCCATTTCCTGCATCAAATCAAGTCCCCTCATGGTGGCGGCAACACCGGCAACATCCGCATCATAGGCAATTACCACGTCACGGGTGTAACGCATCAAAAGCCTGACTTGCTCCCTGGTTAAACTTGTGCCCAGTGATGCAACTGCATTATTGACCTGGTTCTGGTGGGCGGAAATAACATCCATATAGCCTTCCATTATAATGGCATAGCCGGCTTCCCTAATATATCGGCGTGATTCATTAAGACCGTATAAGACTTTGCTTTTATTAAAATATTCCGTTTCGGGGGTATTCAAATATTTAGGTTCCCCCGCACCCAGGATTCGTCCCCCGAAACCAATAACATCCCCGCTGAAATCACGTATAGGAAAAATTATTCGTGAACGGAAACGATCATAAGCGCCTTTTTTTCCCTGGACAGCAAGCCCCAATTTCAATAAACTATCCACCGTTACCCCATGCTTATTAAGGTGCCTTACCAGGCTGTTCCATGCACCGGGAGCAAACCCCAATTCAAAATTATTTACAGTCTCCCATGACAGCCCCCGTTTCTGCAGGTATTCTCTGGCCGGAGCGGCTTCTTCCCAGCGGGATAAAACTTCCTGAAAAAATTCCTTTGCCAGTAAGTTAATCTTAATTGCCGTATCCGTTTTCCTGGGTCCCGGTGGCTTAATACCATACTTTTGATAAGATATGGTTACTCCCACCCGCCTGGCCAGGGATTCCACAGCTTCTTGGAAAGTAAAACCTTCGTGCAGCATTAAAAACTTGAAAACATTTCCCCCGGCTGCACAGCCAAAACAATAAAAAATTTGTTTTTCCGGACTTACCGTAAAGGAAGGGTCCTTTTCCTGGTGAAAGGGACATGGTCCCACATAATTTCTACCCTTCTTTTTCAGGTGGATATAATCGGAAATAACTTCTACAATATCTACCCTGCTTCGTATATCATCCAGCGTATTATCAGGTATAAAACCCGGCACTAAAGACCACCTACAAAAAACTTATACTATTTATTATTGAAATTCTGCATGGGCTTATTTTTTCCCTTCTTATATATTGTCATAGAAACAAAAAGGGTTCCGTTTTTGTGTAATTCGCTATTACTATAGATTCTCCTCCCTGTCTTTCGACAAATTTTTGGCTTACAAAGCATTAATTAGCATTCCCAACATTTGTCAAGAATAAACTTGTTCCGGAATACTGAAGGAACTGGGAATCAACAACTTTCCAAAGGTGGCAATGGCATACCTGTCAGTCATTCCCGCAATATAGTCACACACTGTTCTTTCCACTCCCACGGTTTCACAAAGGGACCTGTATTCAGGGGGTAGTCTGGCAGGATTTTCTACAAAGAATGTATACAGGTATTGTAAAACATGACAGGCTTTTTCTTCTTCCCGCTTAGCCTCCGAGCCAATATATACATTATCAAAGAGAAATTGTCTCAACCTATCCATGGCCTCCCGTACCACGGCACCCATGCTTATAAAGGGCTTTTCCCAGCTATTTTGAATTAAATCCATCACCATAACGTTTATTCTATCCCGGTAGCTATTTCCCAAAACTGATATACAATCCCGTGGCAAATCTTCCTCATTTAATATACCGCCCCGTATTGCATCATCTATATCATGATTTATATAAGCCACCCTGTCCGAAATCTTAACAACCTGCCCTTCCAGTGTTTCGGGTTGTACCGGGCCGGTGTGATTAAGTATTCCATCTTGCACTTCCTGGGTAAGGTTGAGACCTTTACCCCCTTCCAGCTGGGTCACCACCCGGAGACTTTGTTCATTATGGCGAAAGCCACCGGGAAAAACTTGATTTAATGCAAATTCCCCGGCATGCCCGAAGGGGGTGTGCCCTAGGTCATGGCCCAAGGCTATGGCTTCTGTGAGGTCTTCGTTTAAACGCAGTGCTTTGGCTACGGTTCTGGCAATTTGAGCAACTTCCAGTGTATGGGTCAGACGGGTCCGGTAATGATCTCCTGCAGGGATAATAAACACTTGGGTTTTTTGTTTTAAGCGGCGAAAACTCTTGGAATGAATAATTCTGTCTCGATCCCTTTGAAAGACCGTTCGCACCTGGCAAGGTTCTTCGTGTACCGCCCTTCCCTTACTGTCGGCACTGCAGCAAGCATAGGGGGAAAGAACACTCTTCTCCATTTCCTCGGTATGTTCTCGTATATCCATTGAATCACCCCAACTCACCGGCAAAAGTTATGCCCCGACAGGTAATGTCCCGCCGGGGCATGTAACCGGATGATAAAAGGCTGTGAGGGCTTTACGGACCTAACCCACACAGGCCGCGGGAAGGTCCCCCTCATTGTGGAGGATTACCGGTCTCCCCTGAGGCTCTTTGTTACCTCCGCAACTTCCACCACTCTGCGGGCCAGTATGCGGGTTCGTTTCAACCCTTCCTGGTCCTCGTTGGAAGGTCTTTGGCAACAGCCCCCCTGGTGCCCGGCATCATCACCATAAAAGCCGTCTCCAATTACAGTCATTCCCTGGCAAAGCATCATATCCTGCAATGCTCTCAAGGTGGTTTCCTGTCCACCGAAGCGCGCACCCCCGACGGCCAGAGCCCCACCTACCGTATTAACAAGTCTTTTACCGGTGCGAAGCATCCTGGTCTTATCCCAAAAACCCTTTAACTGTGCCGATACGGTACAAAAATAAACCGGACTTCCCAAAATAATCCCATCAGCCCGGCACATTAAGTCAAAAACTTCACCAAGGTAAGTACCCTTATAGCACTTACCCTCACACGGGTTTGAACAGGCTGTACAATAAGGAGCCTTAACACTCTTAAGTGCTTCCGAAACCTGAATAAAAGTTCCCTCCGCCCCCTGTGCCCGAATTTCCTCAAGGGCGGTATTTAACATTAATGCAGTATTACCCGACTTATTGGGACTTCCGTTAACTGCTAGAATAAGCATGTAGCATCCCTCTTTCAAGCAAAATTCAGTGCATTGAATGACTGTTTTCTTATTGTTTGAATAAAACGGTATTTTAAGCCGATATAATCAAATATTATGCCTTAACCTATATTTTAGAACAATACCCTTCATAATATTACTTGTTCCAAAATGTGATATGCGGGGCCTTGGGGGTAAAGTATACTCTGCATCAAATCCACTGACCCAACTGTAAAGGAACCAATTTGCCCGGTACTGGAAATAGATTCTTCCGCTTTGCGAACAAAACCGGCACTGCCTTCAGGTGAACGAAAGCGAGCAAGGGTAATATGAGGAGAAAAACCTCTTTTTTCCGGCTCAAATCCCAACGAGGCATGGACTTTTTCCAGCTTTCCCTGCAGCACCCGCAGTTCCTTTACTTGTCCGCCAAGACCGGCCCAGAATACACGGGGTCGACGATGTCCGGGGAAAAAGCCAATGCCACTGACTTCAAAATGCATGGGCCCGAGCCCGCGAACCTCCTCTTCAACTGCCTTAACAAGTCTTTCCACCCGGTGAACTTCCACATCCCCTAAAAACTTCAAAGTGAGATGGATGTTTTGTTCCTCAACCCATTTCATATTTACCGGAAATGAGTCCAGTGGATACTTTACGGTAGCATATAGTTTCTTTTTAAGTTCCGCCGGCAGATTAATAGCCCAAAAAAGCCGCATACCAGGCATAATTTATACCTCCGTACGGGTATGCACATCTATACCGTTGCTAGGATTAGTTTCTCTATCATTAAACAAATTTCCTGTTTTTTATGCTAAAAAAATGATAAAGATTTCCTTTACATAATTATTATAATCCACAATATCGTGTGTATATAACGTAATATCTGTTAATAACTTGCGAATTTTGGAAAAAAGACGGTGAGTGTATCATAATTTTATAGAAAAAAGACCGCTGAAATTGCGGCCTTTTTTATCCCTTTTTTTTATCCCTTTTAATAATTTAACTAACGTTATATATCACTATTGATTATTCACCTTGGCCTGCGCCGCGGCTAAACGCGCAATGGGTACCCTAAAGGGAGAGCAACTAACATAGTTTAATCCAATTTGGTGACAGAACTCAATGGAACTGGGCTCTCCACCATGCTCTCCACAGATGCCGATTAGCATATCCGGCTTAACCCGGCGGCTTTCCTCAACGGTCATTTTCATAAGGCGCCCTACTCCGCTGCGGTCCAATACCACAAAGGGATTATCCTTTAATATCTTCCTGTCAATATATTCATGCAGGAATTTTCCTTCGGCGTCATCCCTGCTGAATCCAAAGGTGGTCTGGGTAAGATCGTTTGTTCCAAAGGAGAAAAATTCCGCTTCCCCGGCAATTTCCGCAGCCATAAGGGCTGCTCTGGGAACCTCTATCATTGTGCCCACTGTATATTCAAATTTAGCACCGGTCTCAATGGCAACTTCTTTAGCTATTGCATCCACCATTTCCCGCAGTATCTTCAATTCGTTTATTTCCCCCACCAGGGGAATCTCCACTTCGGGAATAACCTCAACTCCCTCTTGCACCAGCCTGGCCGTAGCTTGGAAAATGGCCCTGGCCTGCATGGCATAAACCTCGGGGAAAGAGATCCCAAGGCGGCAACCCCGGTGCCCCAACATTGGGTTGAATTCGGTTAGCTGGCGAACCTGTTTTAGCAACTCCTGTTTCTCTTTCAACTTTGCCGGGTCACTGCCGGTAATGCGTAATTCAGTTATTTCAACCAGCAGGTCTTCGGCATTGGGCAAGAATTCGTGCAAGGGCGGGTCCAGCAGCCTAATGGTTACCGGCAATCCCTCCATGGCTTTTAAAATACCGTAAAAGTCTTCCTCTTGCACGGGCAGCAGTTTGTCAAGGGCCTCCCGGCGCTTTTCCACGCTCTCCGCCAGAATCATTTCCTGAACAATGGGCAAGCGATCCTGAGCCATAAACATGTGTTCCGTGCGGCAAAGCCCAATTCCTTCCGCACCAAACTCTCTGGCCTTGGCAGCATCAACCGGGGTGTCGGCATTGGCGCGTACCCCCAACTGCCTGATTTGATCCGCCCACTCCAAAAGCTGCTGGAATTCCGGGCTCAGCTCGGGATCAAGCATTGGTACATCACCAATGATAACCTGACCGGTGGAACCGTCAATGGAAATAAGATCCCCTTTATTAAATACCCTGTCCCCCACCAGGAATTGTTCCGCTTCGTAGTCTATTCGTAAGGCCTCGCAGCCACAGACACACGGCTTACCCATTCCCCGGGCAACCACCGCGGCATGACTGGTCATTCCTCCCCGGGAAGTGAGTACACCCTGGGCGGCAACGATGCCGTGAATGTCATCCGGAGTGGTTTCGGTGCGCACCAGTATGACTTTATTACCTTCCTGACCCAGTTTTTCAGCCTCATCAGCGTCAAAGGTTATCAGCCCGCCCGCGGCGCCGGGTGATGCCGGCAATCCTTTGGCAATCACTTCAAGATTGGCATCGGGATCAATGCGCCGGTGCAAAAGATGATCCAGGTGAGAGGGTTCCACCCTGTTCACGGCCTCTTCCTTGGTTATCAACCCTTCATTGACCATATCAACCGCTATTTTCAAGGCAGCCTGGGCCGTCCTTTTTCCGGTTCTGGTTTGAAGAATATATAATTTTCCTCGCTCAATGGTAAATTCTATATCCTGCATATTGCGGTAATGGTTTTCCAAAAGGTTACATGTCTTAACGAACTGCTCATATACATCGGGTAATTCATTTTTCATGGTGGCAATGGGCTGTGGTGTCCTTATGCCGGCAACCACATCTTCCCCCTGGGCGTTTATGAGATACTCCCCGTAAAGCTTATTTTCTCCCGTTGAGGGGTTGCGGGTAAATGCCACTCCAGTACCGCAATCATTACCCAGATTGCCAAAGACCATGGTTTGAACATTGACCGCAGTACCTAGATCATCGGGAATCTTATTTACTTTGCGATATACCACGGCCCGGTCGGTATTCCAGGAGTTAAACACGGCATAAATTGCCTTAAAGAGCTGATCCATGGGATCCTGTGGAAAAGGCTTTCCGGTTTCCTTTTCAATTAACTGTTTATAGTTTTTAATAACGTCCTTCCAATCCTCGGCCGTCAGTTGATTATCATACTTAACTCCACACTGGTCCTTCTTGTCCTCCAGGAATCTTTCAAATTTACGGTGTTCAATACCCAACACCACATCCCCGAACATATTGAGGAAACGCCGGTAACAGTCCATTGCAAAGCGTTCATCGCCGGATGCAGTGGCCAATCCCTGTACGGTATCGTCATTTAAACCTAAATTCAAGACGGTATCCATCATACCGGGCATAGAAATGGGTGCACCGGAACGCACACTCACCAGAAGCGGGTTCTCCGGGTCCCCAAACTTCTTACCTGTTTTCTCTTCCAAATCCTGCATTTTGTCCCGGACCTGCTCCTCCATACCCGGAGGGAATTGTCTTTCATTTACATAAAACTCATTACAGGCCTCGGTGGTTATTATTAAACCCGGGGGTACGGTTAAACCGATATTGGTCATTTCGGCCAAATTGGCTCCCTTCCCCCCCAGAAGGTCCTTCATATCCGCCCGCCCTTCACCGAACAAATAAACGTATTTTTTACTTGACATGCCTTTCCCCCCTGTAATATATTTCCAATACCCTGCTGGCCGTTTCTTCAACTGCTTTGTTACTTACATCAATGATGGAACAGCCGGCCCTCTTCATAATATTTTCTGCATATTCCAGCTCGCGCAATATACGCTCCATACTTGCATAATCAGCATTGGATGTTAATCCCAGTGTTTTAAGTCTTTCCCTGCGAATTTCATTTAAAAGCTGAGGCCTTATGGTAAGCCCTATAAGCTTATGCGGGTCCAGGTTGAACACCTCTTCCGGGGGTGCCACTTCGGGCACCAGCGGCACATTGGCGGCCTTAATCTTTTTATGGGCCATATACATACAAAGGGGTGTCTTGGAGGTACGGCTCACCCCGATAATAACGAGGTCGGCCTTCAATATCCCCCTGGGGTCTTTGCCGTCATCATACTTAACGGCAAATTCTATGGCTTCAACCCGGCGAAAGTATTCTCTGTCCATTTTTCGGACCAACCCCGGTTCCCTTTTGGGTGGTCTGCCCTGCAGCTTAGTTAGAGCATCCAACATGGGACTCATAATGTCCACCGTAATAATATCGAGTTTTTGAGCCTCTCTAACCACCGCTTCCTTGAGCTCGGGCAAAACCAAGGTATATGCGATCATACCGCCGTTATCCCTTACCTCTTTCACAATCTCAGGGATTTCCTGCGGATCATTAACATACGGTACCTGCCTGATTTCCGTGCTGCCACCGTTAAACTGGCTGGCGGCCGCCCGGGCTACAAGTTCCGCTGTTTCCCCTATGGAATCGGAGAGTATGTATACAATGGGTACCGAATTTTTAACCCCTGTGGAAATGGGAAACCCCTCCTTAATCATTACCTTCTCCCAGTTCGACAAATAGCCTGGTTATATTGGTTTTACTAACCCTTCCTACAATTTCAAACCCGTTATGGCCATTCGGATCTTCTCCTTGCTCACCCACCGGGCGTACCACCGGAAGGGCATCAATTTCGTGGATAATAATTTTTTGGGCGGCAGTCCATACGGATTCTTCGAGACTAATGGTGACAATGTTGGGCATCCTGGTCATAATGACCCCCACCGGCAGCTTATGAATATCCTGCCCGCCAAGGGTAATTTTCAGCAGATCCTTTCGGGAAATTACTCCTTCCAGAAATCCTCTTTCCTTGACCACAAAAAGTGTGCCCACATCCTCAATGAACATGGTAACAACGGCATCATATACCGAACAGTGCTCGGGTACCACCACCGGCACCGATTTTATATCGGCAACCTTTATTTTGTGCAGTTTATCTCCCAATACGCGTGACGGCGATTTTCCACTGTAGAAATAGCCCACGCGGGGTCTTGCTTCCAAAAGGCCGGACATGGTCAAAATAGCCATGTCCGGCCTTAGTGTAGCTCTGGTTAGATTAAGCCGCTCAGCAATTTGCTCACCGGTAATGGGCCCGTCATTTTTTACTATTTCCAGAATCCTCTCCTGCCGCTTGGTAAGTTCCAAAACCATCGCCCCTTATGAGAGCAAATATGTTATACTAATTAAGCACTTACTATAATTAATATATATTATATATTCACATTAAATTCCCTTCTTGGTGGAATGAAAAATTTTTTACTCTTTATTTTTTTATTTTACACACCAATTGGTATAAAATGCTTTATTAGTATGTCTATTTTTCGTTATCACGTTCCACAACTATTTTACTGAAATCAGCCACCGACCCAATAAACCGGGCGATGTTCCTCAACAGTACCAAGCGGTTTTCCCTTACCTCCTGTTCATCCACCATAACCATTACTTGTTCAAAAAATTCATCCACCGGTTTCCGGAGACGAGCAATATTTTCCAGCACCCGGGGATACTCCTGCTGCTTCAAATAAGGACGGACTTCTTCCACCAGCCCGGTATAAGCCTCATATAACTTTTTCTCGGCATCATCCTGCAAAAGACCCGTATTTATTTCCAAAGCCGGGGCTTTCTTGCTTAAATTGGACGCTCGGGTGAAGGCGGTGAGCAATGCCTCAAACTCAGATCCTTTTCTGAATTCTTCCACAGCACGCCCCCGCATGTAAACACCGGCTATATCATCAAAACCGGTGGCCAGTACAGCCTCCACGGTATCGTAACGCAGCCCCATATCTGTCATCAGGCCCCGGAGACGCTGCCTGATAAAGTCCTGCAAGTTGCTCCACACTTCCTCTTCACTGTGCTGTAAATCCACTGTTTCTTTCAAGCCCTCGTAAGCCCTGTGGACCATTTCCTTAAGGGAAAGACCCGGACCGTAATCCAATACTATATTACATATTCCCAGCGCCTGGCGGCGGAGCGCATAAGGGTCCTGGGAACCGGTGGGCTGGATACCTATGGCGAAGCATCCCACCAGTGTGTCCGTTTTGTCGGCCAGGCTCAAGGCTTTTCCAGGCAAAGAATCCGGTAGTTCATCACCGGCATGCCTGGGTAAATAGTGCTCAAAAATTGCTTGGGCCACTTCCGGCTTTTCTCCCTGGTAAAGCGCGTACTCCCGTCCCATAATCCCCTGCAGTTCAGGGAATTCATAAACCATATTGGTTACCAGATCGGCTTTGGCCAACATGGCGGCACGCCGGGTAACGGAGACATCCTGCTCATCTCCTCCCAGAGACTTGATCAAGTGGCCGGAAAGTTTTTCAATCCGTTGAACCTTTTGGTACATTGTCCCCAGTGTTTCCTGGAAAACAACCTTCTTTAATTCATCCACCCTTGCCGCCAGGGTTTCTTTTAAATCTTCCTGCCAGAAGAAAGCAGCATCCTCCAGACGGGCCTTGAGAACTTTCTCATTACCTGCCCTTACAACCTCCAGGTGCTCTTTACCCCCGTTGCGAACCGCTATAAAACGGGGTAAAAGATTTCCTGCACTGTCCTGTACCGGAAAATAACGCTGGTGTTCCTTCATGGGCGTTATCAATACTTCCGGAGGCAGTTCCAGATAACCGGCATCAAAACTACCCATTAAGGCGGTGGGGTATTCCACTAAATTAGTCACTTCATCCAGGAGATCCTCATCAGCCATTACCTTTCCACCGGCTTGCCGGGCTAGTTCTTCAATTTGCTTGCGTATCATTTCTTTGCGCTCTCCGGGCTCGGCAAGCACGTATACCTCTTCCATCTTGGACAGGTAATCCTCCGGTCTTTCTATAGTAACGGGTCCCGTACTCATAAAGCGGTGCCCGTATGTAACCCGGTCACTTTGCTGACCCGCCAGCTCGAAGGAAATAACTCTGCTGCCGTAAAGGGCCAACAGCCAGCGTATAGGGCGGGCAAAACGGAATTCCAAACTTCCCCAGCGCATAGGCTTGGGAAAATGCAACCCGGTTATCAATGCCGGAGCAATTTCCTTCAACAAATCTTCAGCGGGGCGTCCCTCTTCCTGCCTAACGGCAAAGACGTAGTCCACATGCCCCACAGGTTTTGTAATCAGATCCTGAACAGATACCCCTTGGCTTTTTGCAAACCCTTCGGCTGCCCTGGTGGGCTTTCCGTCCTTAAAGGCCACCTTTTCGGCAGGTCCCTTTACTTCCTCTTTGAGGGATTCCTGTTTCTCAGCCAGCCCCCGCACAAATAGAGCGAGACGGCGCGGCGTGCCCATGGTATGAACCTCTTCGTACTTCAGCCTGTTTTCTTGCAAACTGGACTCAGCCAAGCTCTTCAACTGGTTGAGCGCTGGATTAAGAAACCTCGCCGGCATTTCCTCCACACCTATTTCCAAAAGAAAGTTCGCTGCCATTTTAAGCCCCCTCCTTTCTCAGCAAGGGATAACCCAGTTCCTCCCTCTGCTTCACATATGCTTGCGCACAAGCCCGGGCCAGATTTCGCACCCGCCCGATGTAGCTGGTTCTTTCGGTCACACTTATAGCTCCCCGGGCATCCAACAGGTTAAAGGTATGGGAACATTTAAGAACGTAATCGTAAGCCGGGAGTACCAATCCCTTTTTCACGACACGCAGTGCTTCTCCCTCATACATTTCAAATAGTTTAAAGAGCATATCCGTATCGGCCTGTTCAAAATTATAGTGGGAATGTTCCACTTCTCCCCGGTGGTGCACATCACCGTACGTTATACCTTCCACCCATTCTATATCAAAAACATTGTCTTTTTCCTGGATGTACATGGCCAGTCTCTCCAGGCCGTAAGTTATTTCGGCACTTACAGGGTGACAGTCAATTCCGCCGCACTGCTGAAAATAAGTAAACTGGGTTATTTCCATACCATCCAGCCAGACTTCCCAGCCCAACCCCCAGGCACCGAGGGTGGGGGACTCCCAGTTATCCTCTACAAAGCGAATGTCATGAACCTCCGGGTCGATTCCAATGGCCCGCAGGCTTTCCAGGTAAATTTCCACCACGTCAATGGGTGACGGTTTCAGTATAACCTGGTACTGGTAGTAGTGCTGCAGCCGGTTCGGGTTTTCACCATAACGCCCGTCGGTGGGCCTGCGGGAAGGCTCCACATAGGCAACTCTCCAGGGTTCCGGCCCCAGCGCCCGCAGTACCGTAGCGGGGTTCATGGTGCCGGCGCCCTTTTCTATGTCATAAGGCTGCTGAATGATACATTTTTCCTTGGCCCAAAAATTGTTCAGGGCCTGGATAAGATCTTGAAAGTTCAACTTTATACCCCCAGTCTTTTTGGTGATTTTAAAGACAATAAGTTAATAAGTTAAGGGTCTGACCCCGTTAATAGATTCTTTCCCCCAGGGGAACATCCCGGTCCGGTTGGAGCAGGACAACTTTTCCCTCTTCGTCATTGGCTCCCAAAACCAGTACTTCGGAAAGAAAGGGGCCTATTTGGCGCGGGGGAAAGTTAGTTACCGCCACCACTAATCTTCCTATAAGTTCCTCCTTGGCATATCTTTCGGTGATTTGAGCACTGGACCTTCGGGAACCCATGGGACCGAAATCCACGGTAAGTTTATAAGCAGGTTTTCGTGCTTCCGGAAAATCTTCGGCACTTATGATTCTGCCCACGCGCATTTCCACCTTCAAAAAATCATCAATGTTTATCAAGATTAATCATCCCTCCAGACGCAATTAACCTCCCGCCCCCAGGCTTATAGCCAGGGACGGGAGGCATTCTCCCGCGGTTCCACCCTGATTGGCAAAATAACATATTGCCCGCTCATAAATGCAAGCTTTACTAATCGTCCCGGAGGACGACGTTCCTCTTGCGGCTCAGGAACCCCTTTCAATGGGTTTCACCCGCCGGTTTCCACCATCATCCCGGCTCTCTGTGGAGCTCGGCCCACCTACTCTTTCCTTCATCGCCTGGAATATTATTTTCGATTAATTTACCAAATTTACGGTGTAAAGTCAAATCCTCTGCTGCGGGGGAATTATCTTAAATCCCGGGGACCAAAGCAATTTTTATCTTCCGGTTCCCTTTCTTCTTTATCACCGGTCCCTTTATCTATTTCCAGCCGGTAATTCTTTACCATGGCTGCAGCCCCGCCCAGAACACCCAGCAGAGCCACTTCGCTGCTGACGGCGGCCCCGATTAGTCCCAGGGCTCCTACAGTGGCCGGGACTTCAAAAACAGTACGCTCACCCTTTTTTACTTTAATCTTTGTTTCCTGTCCCCGGTTCCAAAGCTCCTTCATCCTACCCATGACATCTTCCCTGGAACCCTTCATTCTTTTACAAAAATGCTCATTTTTTTCTTCCAGGTTTATCAGTGCTTGAACCACATCTCCACCGGCATCTTCCAGTGCCTGCCTGGCTTCATTATAACCCACGCCCGTTCTAGCCCTGATTATATCAATTTTTTCCAAATCACTGCTCACGAAACGGATCCCTCCTTTGTTTCACAACAATATTTTACACTAACTTTATTAAACCCGTGCAGGGGAATTTTTATACACAGTCAGTGTTCATACAGCTTTTCCCAAAAACCAACCTCTGCAAATTTTTTCTCCACATGATATCCTATATAATCCTGCATCACCTGCTTGAGATAACGCCGTATACGGGGTGATACCTTTATTCGCCCCATCTTTTTCAGATCCCATTGCAAGAGCAACCTTAATACTTCCAAGGCACCCCGGGGCAAAAACCTGACACCCTCCACAGCACCGGAACAACCCTTACAAACAACACCTCCACCACCACTGCTGAACCCCACTGTTTCTCCTTCAATTTGGGAATTGCAGGCAACACAACTCTCCAAATGCGGCCTGAGGCCGGTAATGCTCATCAACCTTATTTCAAAAGCCCTTACCAGAAGTTCTATGTCGGCCTCGTCCCGGGAAATTAAATAAAATATGGTTAACAGTAAGGCGAATAATTCCTCGCTTACCTCATCCTCCATGGTAACGGCATCGGTTAAATCAGCCAGGTAGCCGGCATAAAAAAGCCTGTCCAGATCGGAACGCAGGCCTGGAAAGGCCTCAATCCCCTCACACTGGTTGACGGAATCCAACTGCCTCCCCCGGTAAAGAAGGAAAGTGGAATAACAAAAGGGCTGAACGGCACCCCTTTTTCTGCTGGAAGGTTTATTAACACCATGAGCCACTGCCCGTATTTTTCCCCTCTGGCGGGAAAACAGCGTTAAAATACGATCTGCATCTCGCATTTCCCGCGATTTTAATACCACGGCGTCCACCTTATACAATTTCATTGTGGATTTGCCCCTTTTTGATGTTATACTCTGATTATACAACTTTCCATACCCAATTGTCCTTTACAGGAGGATCTAATAAATGAGCATAATAGTGGGAATTACGGGAGCAAGCGGTTCCATCTACGGGATAACACTTTTGCAAGAGCTTAAGCGACTAAATATTGAGACACATCTGGTTTTAAGCCGCTGGGCCGAAAAAAATATTTACCTGGAAACAGATTACACCCCGGAACAAGTGCGTAATTTAGCCACATATAATTACGGGGATGAGGAGATGTCTGCCGCCATTGCCAGCGGCTCCTTTCTCTGCCAAGGTATGGTGGTGGCTCCTTGCAGCATGAAATCCCTGGCCTCCATCGCCACCGGGCTTACCGGCAATCTTATCGCCAGGGGAGCCGATGTCTGCATAAAAGAAGGACGCAAGCTCATACTTGTACCCCGGGAGACCCCTCTTAACCCCATTCACTTGGAAAACATGCTTAAGCTCTCCCGCCTGGGAGTTATCATAATGCCGCCGGTACCGGCATTTTACCATAAACCGGAAACCATTGACGACATAGTCAAACAAACGGTGGGCAGAGTAATGGACATGTTAAAAATAGAAAATGATATAGTAAAACGCTGGGACGGCCTGATTTGAATAATAATAAAAGGGACAGGCTTTGCTTTTGTTTAAGCTTCCTGTCCCTTTTATTATTTATAGTAATATTAAACTGGCCAGAGAAAAATAAATCAACATACTGGTAACATCCATTATGGTAGTAATAAAGGGCCCCGAAGCCAGGGCCGGATCCACCCCGAAACTGCTAATGACCAGGGGAAAGAAACTGCCCAGTATTGTGGCCACAGTCATGCTCAAAGCAAGGGACAAACCAACCACAAGTCCCAATTCCGGCGAACCCATCCATATATATCCTATTATCGCCAGTATCACTCCGCAAATGGAGCCCACCAGTAGGCCTACCCTTACTTCTTTTATAATGATGGAGATGATCCCCCGGGAAGTAACTTCACCGGTGGCCAGTCCCCTGACCACTACGGCCAGAGACTGTGTAGCCACGTTACCCGGGCCACCGGCCATCACCGTAATGAAAAAGGCCAGCGCGGCTATTTGCTCCAATGTTGAGGAAAAACCCGCAATGACATTTCCCGCCAGCAGAGAGCCGAAGAGCAATACAATCAGCCAGGGTAAACGCCTGGCTGCCCTCTGCAGTGCCCCGACATCGAATTCCTGTCCCTCGCTGTCCATACTGGCGGTCATTAACATTATGTCCTCGGTGGCTTCTTCCTCAATTACGTCCAACACGTCATCCACCGTAACAATACCCAGCAATTCATTATTATCGTTAACAACCGGTATAGCCAGAAAGTCATACTTCGCCACCATGCGGGCAACTTCTTCCTGGTCGGTTCGCACATGCACGCTGATAACATTGGGGCGCATTATGTCTTTGATTAACGAGTCAGGGGGGGGAATAATAAGTTCCCTGAGGGATATAATCCCCACCAGTTGGTTACTGTTGTTAACTACATAAAGGTAATAAACAGTTTCCGCATCCGGGGCTATATTTCTAAGCACTTCAATTGCCTGGCCGGCAGTTATATCCTTGGATATGGCCACGTATTCCGTGGTCATAATACCCCCGGCCGTCTCTTTTCCGTACTTCAAAAGTTCCCTGACACTTTTTGCATCGGAAGCATGCATAAAGTCCAGGATCATTTTTTGTTTGTCCTCGGGCAGTTCCCCCAGCAAGTCAACAGCATCGTCGGTGAACATTTCGGAAAAGATCTCCGCTGTACGCTGCCTTCCCAACCCCTCAAGCAGCTTGGGAACCACTTCCGGTTCCAACTCCATGAGAACCGTGGCCGCCTTGCCGGTATCCATTAATCGCAGTACCTTAACGCCCTGGGCTATATTTACCGCATCCATTACCTCTGCAATATCCACGGCATGGAACTGCTCCAGACACAAACGGAGTTTTTCGGTTGACACCTCATTAAGGCAGGAAACTATTGCCTCATGAACATCCTTTATATCTTTATAGGACATCGGGCCCACCTCCCTTTTAAGGGTGACCCGGTTTCCGTTTACAGCGGTGGTAAACCTGGGCAACCCTTATTTTATTGAACACACATCGCCTGCTAGGGTCAGCGTCCACGCTACCACCTCCTAAAGTAAACAAGCCTCCTCCGGGCAAATAGCTGAAGAAGGCCAGCCATATCATATCTATTATTTTACTATAAACCAAACTTAAATCTATCAATTTTTACTATATGTGTCAAGGAATTATATTATTATTTTACAAAGCAGTGAAGGACAATGGTTTATTTACAATACTATTCTATATTGTAAATCTGTTAATAATGTGGTAACTTTAATAAATAGTAATTTAGTTAGGAAACAATTAAAAAAAGGGGGCATTTTAAACGGAATGAAGAATTTTAAAAAGGTAGGCCTAGTACTTTTACTGGTACTGGTAATGACCGCAGTGGCGGCATGCGGGTCCGGAAATGAAGAGGGAAACAATGAGAACCAAACCGGGAATGAAACTTCCAAGAAACTGGTTGTAGGTGTGGACGCATCCTTTGTTCCTTTTGAATTTTTGAACCAGGATACAGGAGAATATGAAGGTTTCGACATCGATATGTGGGCAAAAATCGCGGAAGAGCTCAACCTTGAGTACGAATTACAGCCCATGGACTTTAACGGTCTTATTCCCGCTCTGCAATCCGGTTCCATTGATGCAGCCATTGCAGGTATGACCATTAAAGAAGAGCGCAAAGAAAAAGTTGACTTTTCAGTTCCTTACTATGATGCCGGTCTTCTGGTTCTTGTCCGCGCAGACGAAGAAGAAATTCAAAGCGTAGACGACCTTGACGGTAAAGTAGTAGCCACCAAAACCGGTACCACAAGCTATGATTACTCCGTAAATATTGAAGGAGTTAAGGAAGTTATACCGTTCCCCAACATTGACGGGGCCTACATGGAACTCCTTAACGAAGGCGCCGATGCAGTTGTCTTCGACTCACCCAACGTTATGTACTACGCAAGTAACAAAGGTAAAGACAAAGTCAAGCCTGTGGGAGACATCCTCCAGGGTCAGCAATACGGCATAGCCTTCCCCAAAGGAAGCGATCTGGTTGATGACGTGAACGGTGTGCTGCAGCAAATGTTTGAAGACGGAACCTATGGAGACATCTACGAAAAGTGGTTCGGGCAGCAGCCAAAGCAAATTCCTCAAGCCTAAGTACTGAACCTTTAGTTGGGACAAGCTGAAAAAAGTGGTTGGGATCAAATCCCAACCACTTTTTATTAACAAGCCATTATTTTTCACATATTAAATGAATAGATAACCACCGGAGCGGGCAGCACCCGGAGCGAATGACGGCAACGGCATGGTACCTGTCGGAACAAGGTCTTGGTATCTTTGCCGTTGCGGCGTAACTTTTTATGCATAAAAGCCAATGTGTCAAAGAGCGAACGGAGCGGAGGATTAGCGGCGAATCCTGTTTGAGCGAAGCGAGTTATGCAGCCGCCCGGAGCGGAGTGAGCTCATTCAATTAAAATGTCCGAGTAAGTGAGCGCAGGGTGCTGCACGCTCCGGCGGAATAAATCCCTTTGGAGCAAACTTAAACTTTGTTAACAATCAAAGTGGTTGGGATCAAATCCCAACCACTTTTTATTTTAAAGGATCTTACCCAGAAAAGCCTTTGTTCTCTCATGCCTTGGATTTTTAAAGATTTCCTCCGGTGTATTCTCCTCCATAATAATACCCTCATCCATAAAAATAACCCTATCCGCCACTTCCCGGGCGAAGCCCATCTCATGGGTTACCACAACCATTGTCATTCCTTCCCTGGCCAAATCCTTCATCACCGCCAGCACCTCACCCACCAGCTCCGGGTCCAAAGCCGACGTGGGCTCATCAAAAAGCATTACTTTGGGGTTCATGGCCAATGCCCGGGCTATTGCCACCCGCTGCATTTGCCCACCGGAAAGGTTATCCGGATACACATTCACCTTATCCCTTAAACCCACTTTATCCAACAGTTCCAATGCATCCTTTTGCGCCTGCTGCTTAGGTATCTTACGTTCCTGAATGGGAGCCAAAGTTATGTTTTGCATAACCGTCATGTGGGGGAAAAGGTTAAACTGCTGAAAAACCATACCAACCTCGGTCCTTACCTTGTTTATGTTGGTCTTGGGATCGGTAAGGTCATAACCGTCCACAATCACCCTCCCACTGGTGATATCTTCCAGCAGGTTAATACAGCGTAAAAAGGTACTCTTTCCCGAACCGGAGGGTCCGATCACACACACAACTTCCTGCTCTGCAATTTCAAGGTCTATACCCTTTAAGACTTCCAGCTCACCAAAATATTTATGAAGGTTTTCTACCTTTATAATCAACTTACATCCAGTCTCCTTTCAACGTATCTCAAAACGCCCGAAATAGACAGCGTCATAAACAAGTAAAGCACAGCCACAAAGGTATAAATCTCAAAGGCAGCAAATGTGGAAGAAACCACCAATTGCCCTTGTCTTAACAATTCCCCCACGGCAATAACCGAAAACAGAGATGTGTCCTTTAAACTGATTATGAACTGGTTGCCCAAAGGAGGAATCATTCTTTTAAATGCTTGGGGCCAGACAATAAAGTAAAAGGTTTTAAATTTGCTTAATCCCAAGGAACGCCCGGCTTCCACCTGTCCCTTGTGGATAGACTGGATGGACCCCCGCACAATTTCCGCGATATACGCGCCGGAGTTAATACTGATGGCTATAATACCGGCCGGGATAGGCTCTATTTTAAAGCCCATTGTTTGCAGAAGTATTTGGTTGACTCCGAAATAAAGATAGACAGCCTGTACCAGTATGGGTGTACCGCGTATTGCTTCCACATAAACTGTTCCCAATGCGTAAATGAGTTTGCTCTTAGATGTTCTGGCCAAACCCATCAGCGCCCCAATAAAAAAACCAAAGAGCAAACCTACAATGGTAATAATAATAGTCCATTTTATACCGGACATAAGGATGGGAAGGGAATTAATCGCTACTCCCCAATCGAGATTTAAACCATCATTCAAAATATACACCTCATTTTCTTGTAACTCTTTTTACCTTAGTAGCCCGTAAAATATAATGACTTCACTCCCCTGGAACGTAAGTCGACATATAAGATATCTATTCGACAAACCAGGAGGTGAAGTCCTTTTTTCTTTCTAACTTTATTCAGTTTATGAAATTTAAGCTATTCAGGGATATTGGGAGTGGTGGTAATCTGTCCTTTATAATTCCGTAATGTATATTCCTTTTCATTCTTATCCTGAATATAATAATCGGGCATTAAAGGAATTTTACCGATATTGGTGGCCACCACGTACATTGGCTGCGCCAGTCCTGTTGTATGCCCCCGCAGAGTGTCCCTGATCAACTGCGCACCCTTTTCCACCGGCGTCCGGAAATGATCTATCCCCGGAGCGGGTTCACAGTAAAATACATAATAAGGCCTAATCCGTACCGTCAGTAATTTCTGGTGTAATTCCTTGAAGGATTTTTTATCATCATTGATACCCTTTAATAGCACGGCCTGGTTCCCTACATTTACCCCCACCGACATTAAGTCGTATACCGCCTCAGCAGTTCTTTCAGTAATCTCCTTGGCATGATTGCACTGGGTGTTGAGCCAGATGGGTACCCTGTGGTAGCCTCCCAAAACCTTTAATAGTTTTTTATTAATTCTGTGGGGCAGCACTATCGGTAAACGGCTCCCAAAGCGAATCATTTCAACATGGGGAATTTCCCGTAGATTTCTGATGAGATATTCCAGCTTGTCGTCGGAAAGCAGCAATGGATCGCCACCGGTTATCAATACATCTCGAATTTCGGAATGTTCCCTTATCCATTTAAGTCCCTCATCGACATCAAAGTTCAATTTAAGGGATTCATCAACCACAAGTTCCTTCCGGAAACAGTGACGGCAGTAATTGGCACAGGTGTTCATTACCGTAAATGCAATGCGATCATGGTACTGCCGGGCAATGGTGTCGGGCCTCTCTTCTCCGTTATCACGGTTTTCTTTATATACCAGGTAGTTTTCTATACCGTAACGGTTTTCCTTTTCCTTTAGGGAAGGAACCACCTGTTTACGTATAGGACAGTTGGGATCATCAGGATCCATTAGACTTGCAAAATAAGGGGTAGTACCCCATTTTGTATGTATGGTCTCAATGGCCTTTCGTTCCTCCGGGGTGACGTTGATAAATTCCTCGAGTTTCTCCAAAGTATTCACTTGATTTTGCATTTGAAGTTTCCACTCCTGCATCAGTGACACCTCCCAGTTGTCAGCAATGAATAATCACCTTTGTTAATCCTACATGCCTTGTAATTGATTAGTCAATTGATTTTGGACAAAAAAAAATTGACAGTAGAAACACGGGGTTTTAGGAAAAACGTATTATTATTCAACAGCAAGTGTGCATATCCTTCTTTTGTGAAAAACTTTTTTTACTGTTAAAGTTACTTTTGGTGCTCGGGCGCCCCGGTGGTTTCCTCCGTTCGCTCCGCAATTATTCTTTTACAGCGGGTAAGTGTCTCCCGGAAAGCCGCTTGCTACAGACTGCTTGCCTACTTCTTCACGCACTAAGGGGTCATGACTCTTTGGATTTGACGGGCTGAGCGCCGCTACTCAGTGCTCCGCTCTCTCCGGAAATCACCGGGTCACCCTACTACGAAACTTTCTGTGTTCAAACAGGGAAGGTCCGCATGCAGCAAGAAGTTTACTCCTCAAAGTATCCCAGGGTTCTTAAGAGTCCCTCATGGTTCCGCCAGTCTTTTTTGACCTTCACCCAGATATCAAGGTAGATACGGGAACCAAGTAATATTTCCATTTCTTTGCGGGCCATTTGACCCACTTGTTTTAGCATGCTGCCGCCTTTTCCGATGATTATTCGTTTTTGAGAATCCCTTTCAACAAATATGGTAGCGTTTACCACCACCAGCTCATCGGAGCGTTTCTTTACCTCATCCACCACCACCGATACGGAATGCGGTATTTCCTGACTGGTTAAGTGTAACACTTTTTCCCGGATCAACTCAGCCATTATAAAGCGTTCCGGCTTGTCGGTAATCATATCATCCGGGTAATACTTAGGTCCTTCAGGCAGGTATTTTGTGATTTGCTTTATTAATAAATCCACATTTTCCCCGGTCAAGGCGGAAACCGGCACTATCTCGTTAAACTGATGCTCCCGCCGCATAATGTCTATAACCCTTGCCACTTCATCCTTGTCAACAAGGTCTATTTTGTTTATAACCAAAAAGAGAGGTCCTTTAAGTTTTTTCAAACGTTTAAGCACATACTTGTCTCCGGGGCCGGGAGGGAGTGCCTCTACCATAAACAATACCACGTCAACTTCTTGTAAAGATCCCAATGCAACGTCCACTAAATGCTGCCCCAGTTTATGCTGCGGTTTATGCACCCCGGGAGTATCCAAAAAGATTATTTGCGCATCGTCGCTTGTTAAAACAAGACTGATCTTATGCCTTGTTGTTTGAGGCTTATCGGACATTATGGCAACTTTTTGGCCGATTACCTTATTAAGAAGTGTGGACTTCCCCACATTGGTACGACCTACTATAGATACAAATCCCGATTTAAAACCGCTTTTGATTGCTTCCACCCTTACCCCACCCCTTGGATCACTCACTTAATTTTTCAATGTTCAATTCAAAGGCCGCGGGCATCAACTCTGCAGCCGTCATTAACTTATATTCTCCCTTATCATTGGACATGTATACCTCTGTGTCCCGCCCAAATTCCAAGAGTACCTGCCGGCACGCCCCGCACGGGCTGCAAAAACTTTTTATTCCGGCGCAAATTGCCAGGGCCTTAAATTGTCGCTCTCCCGCACAAACGGCATTAAATATCGCTACACGTTCAGCGCACACCGTCAAGCCATAAGAAGAGTTTTCCACATTGCACCCGGTATAAACATTTCCTTGCTCTGTCAGCAATGCCGCTCCGACTCTGAAGCCTGAATAAGGTGCATATGCCATTTCCCGGGCTTTTTGAGCATAGAGTATGAGTTTTTCAGGGCTCATAAGATACGCCTCCCGAAAACAAAAAAAGCTACCAGCAGTGAATGAAGGGCGGCCAAAAGCACAGCCCCGGCGGCAGCATCCTTGGCAATACGGGCCAAAGGATTATACCCCGGACTCAACAGGTCCACAACAGCTTCCACTGCGGTATTAATGAGTTCAGTGATAATCACCATAAATATGGCCAGTATAATCCATAATAATTCCAAACCATTGACGCGCAGAGCCCATGCTGCCAGCAGGGCCATTGCGGCAGCCAGAAAATGAATTCGCATATTGATCTGGGTTTTTAGGGCATAGGTTATCCCCCTGACAGCGTGGGAAAATCCTATGGTTTTATGGGAATTATCCATGGTATTAGCCGCACCCATTCTGAGTATAGGGGATTGGGTCCCCAAATTCTATTACTTGAAAAAAACTCTCTCGTGAGTTACTTTTAGTGCTCGGGCGCCCCGGTGGTTTCCTCCGTTCGCTTCGCAATTATTCTCGTGCAGCGGGTAAGTGTCTCCCGGAAAGCCGCTTGCAGCAAACTGCTTGACTACTTCTTCACGCCCTAAGGGGTCATGGCTTTTGGGATTTGACGGGCTGAGCACCGCTACTCAGTGCTCCGCTCTCTCCGGAAATCACCGGGTCACCCTAGAGTGACTTGTTGACCTGGGTGAACCGGCGCTTTTCTGTGTTTTCTGGGGGTTGCCCACTTCCAACTTCCCGCCTCCCACATCTCATAACACCGGGTCATCCTGACCATACGTGCCGCTGTATAGCGGCACGGGCGTTTATCTGGGGAGGTTGATTTTCTGCATTATGGATTCTTCCTTTTCCCTCATTTGCTTCCTGTCCGCTTCTTCTATATGATCGTAGCCCAGAAGGTGCAGCACACCGTGTACCGCCAGGTAAGCTGTTTCCCGCTCAACGCTGTGCCCGAATTCCTTTGCCTGGTGAAGGGCGGTTTCCAGCGAAATAACCACATCACCAAGCAGGTTGTCCTCCCCGGGAATGTTCTCACCTTCCTGCATGGAAAAACTCAGCACATCGGTGGGATTGTCCACCCCTCTATATTGCTTGTTCAGTGCCTGTATCCGGGGGTTGTCCACAAAGACGATACTAACTTCGGCCTCATCATCGTAACCCTCTTCTTCCAGCACCGCCGCCGCTGCCTTAATTACCAGGTCTTCTTGCTTGTTATTTACGTTCACTTTTTGCTGCAGATTGTTTACGAGAACCGGCACGCTTGGATTTTCTCCTTTCCATTTCCTTGGCATCGGGATACTCTATGCGGGAATGGAATATTCCCGATAATACTTTAAGAAAAGCATTCCCTATGGTATCCAGATCCTTCAGAGTCAAATCGCTTTCGTCCAGCTGACCGTCCAGCAGCTTGTCCTTTATTATCTTGCGCACAACTCCCTCGGTTTTACCGGGAGTACGGTTTTTCATGGACCTTACCGCGGCTTCAACCGAATCGGCCAGCATTACTATGGCCGCTTCCTTGTTTTGTGGTTTGGGTCCCTCATAACGAAAGTCGTCTTCGGAAATGTTTTCGCTGTTAGCATTTTCCGCAGCCTTGTGGTAAAAATAACTGCACAGGCTTGTACCATGGTGCTGCTCAATTATATCAATAACCGCTTGGGGTAGTCTCGCTTCTCTAGCTTGTTCCACACCGTCTTTAACATGCGAAGTAAGAATTAGGGTGCTTAGACTGGGAGCAATCTTATCATGCGGGTTGTCGGATGTTAACTGGTTTTCAATAAAGAAATAGGGCCTTTTTAGCTTGCCTATATCATGATAATAAGCCCCCACCCGTACCAACAACGCTTCTCCGCCCACTTCCTCGGCAGCCGATTCAGCCAGGTTACCCACCAGAATACTATGGTGATAGGTACCGGGCGCTTCGGTGAGAAGCCTTCGTAAAACCGGATTGCTGGGATGCGATAGTTCCAACAACCTTACCGAAGATGTAATGGCAAATGTACTTTCCAGGTAAGGTAAAGCACCATTCGTCAGCACGGATGACAGTATACCGTTTATTGCCCCCAAAGCCAGGCTGGATGTCACCAAAAGACCCATGGGCGTATCGGAAATGAGACCCATGGTAAATATGGCCAGTACGTTTGCCGCTCCGGTTATCACCCCGGCCCGGGCCAAATCACCCCGCTGGCTCAGTTTGCTTACTCCGTAAACACCGGTGATACCACCGATCAAGCCCACCACACCAAATCTAATCTGGCCACCGGTCATTATTCCCACCAAAAAACTCATCACCGCAACCACCAGGACAGCCAGGCGAGAATCAAGCAGGATGGCGATGAGCATTCCCGCCGCGGCCACCGGTACCATGTAGGCGAAGAGCGCCCCGAATTGCGGCCACTGGGCCACATTTATGGCCATAAGCGCCCTTCCCACTCCCAGCACCACAACCACAATTATGCCTAAAAGATAAAGATGCCCGGCATTCTTATAAATTATCCTGTTTTGCTGGTATATATAAAACAAAACAACGATCATTAACAAGGCAACCAGCAAAGCAGCACCGGCGATGGATTTTAAAGGTGAAGAGGGACCTGTCAAACCCAGTGCTTCCAGCTTGGCCATGTGTTCCTCGGTAACAATTTCCCCTTCACCGATTATTTTTTCATTCTCCTTGATGGAAACCATAACCGGCTGAACAGCCTCCATGGCGGTTTCCTGCAGCAATTCCGTTTTATTCTTATCAAAGAATTTATTAGGACGAACAAATTTGCGTATCAAACCCTCCGCAAGGGTAGCGTAAGCCGGGCTTAAACCCAGGTGATTAACCTGTCCCACAAGCAATTCTATCGCTTGATCCTGGTTTTCAAAGGTTATACCCTGTTCCATGGACTGGGCCACCAGGCTGTTTAGCCCGGATTCCAACCTCTGCAGGCTTTCAGGTGCATTGCGGGCTAAATCCTGCAAGACATTTTCCGACAGGGCAAAATTTATTTCCGAACCAAGGCGCTCAATCTTTTCCTCCTCAGTAAGGGAATCATTCCGCTGAATTTCCCTAATTGACGCCAACACCGATGAAATATCTTCCTGCACCCCCACACTCACCTGGGGGTCCACTCTATATTGTTTTACTATGGCTTCTTTGGCTTGTTCCCGTGCTTCTCTGGTTTTGGCCTCGTCTTCAAAAATAATACTACGGGGCGCAAAAATGTCGGTGGGTGAAACCTGACCCACCTGCAAATTAACCTTTTGGGAAACGTAATTCACGGATACCAGTAAAGTAAGTAAAACAAAAATAAGCACCGCAGCGATGCCTCTGCGAACTTTACGTTTCCCCGCGAGGGAGGAAATGGTTTCCCTAACTTTCCCCCACATCAGTTTGAGAGGAAACATTATTTCACTCCTCTTTGGTGACCTGCGCCTCCTTGCCTGAATCATACGCCTTGACGATTTCCTGAACCAGGGGATGCCTTACAATATCCTCTCCGGTGAAATGGTGGAAGACTATGCCGGAAACATTCTTTAGAATTCTTCCTGCGTGAATTAATCCCGAGGACTGGCCCTTGGGCAAATCCACTTGTGTAATATCTCCGGTAATTACCGCCTTTGAACCAAAACCGATTCGGGTCAGGAACATTTTCATTTGCTCCGGCGTTGTATTTTGAGCTTCGTCAAGAATGATAAAAGCGTCATCCAGGGTACGCCCCCTCATGTACGCTAAAGGCGCAATCTCTATAATATGCCTGTCCAAGTATTTTTGTGTGCTCTCGATACCCAGCACATCATACAAACTATCATACAGGGGACGCAAGTACGGATCAACCTTTTCCTGCAAGTCACCGGGTAGAAAACCCAGTTTTTCACCGGCCTCAACTGCGGGCCGGGTAAGTACCAACCGGTTAACTTCCTTGTTTTTCAGTGCCCTTATAGCCATGACCACCGCTAAATAAGTTTTGCCGGTACCGGCGGGTCCGATACCGAAAACAATATCGTGTTTGCGTATTGCCTCAATGTATTTTTGCTGCCCCACAGTCTTGGGCTTTATCTGCTTGCCCCGGGGCGTAACCAGGGTAACATCCCGGGCCAAGGACGAAAGGGCGTTGTTCATTCCAGCTTGTACCGCCTTTATGGTATAGTTTATTTCGTGTAATGTCAGGCGATTTCCGGCCCGGTAATAATCCTGTAATTGCTCCAGTATCTTTTGAGCCATTTTCACCTGTTCCGGTGAACCCAAAATGACCAATTCTTCTCCCCGGGCAACTACCCGAACCCCCAGCGCCTTTTCTATTAGGGAAATGTTTTCATCATGTCTGCCAAATATCTCAGCCGCAGCTCCTACGTCATCTAACGCAACTCTTGCTTCAGTATAATCAGTCAATACGACCGGCCCCTCCTTAGGGTTTGAATGGCTTTTCCGTACCTATACTTTCAAGAGTTTCAATTACAACCTTTACTCTGGCCACATTTTCCTTCCGCTCACCCGCTTCCACCGGCTCAACTCTCCGGTTCACAATTTGAGCGCTACCGGGTATCTTCTTTTTAGCATCTTCTATAGCCTTTTTCAAGGCCATATCCCGTGCCTGTGTGGGAGTTCTTTGTATCCTGAAGGACTTAATTTCAAGATATCGTTCCGTATTGATTTCTACGGGAATATTGATATTCCTCCAGGTGGGTAATTTTTTAGTATCAACTTGGCGATTATATTGCTCAAAGGATATTTTTTCCGGTCCCCACAGAATTATTTCCTTATCACCTATTTCCAGGCAAACACGGAAAACCTCGTTTCCGGTGGGCCTGGTACCTGTTTCCACCAAGGGCACCTCGGCATAACCGTCATACCATACCCGGGCCCGTACTATTCCCTGGGCACGGACGTAACTGGGCTGTCCCCCCTCCGGGGGCTCTATCCCGGATTCTTCCTCCTGGTTATCATCGCTTTCTTCATTAACTTCCGGAGGAGGTATCTCACCTGATATTAAAACCTGCCCGGTATTTACAGTCTGACCTTCCTGAACCACCGGGTGTCCCTTTAATACCAGCAGTTCTTTCACTAAACCGTCCTTCACCGCAACGATATTGGAGGGGCCCTGTCCCACCCCTTCCGGTGGCATTTTCTTTTCCACTATCTCCACAATCGCCCTTGTCCCTTTAATGTTCACACCGGCCCAAGATACTCTGGAGAGATTGTCTTGTATAGCCTCTTCCACCCGGGATACATCTATATTCCACTTTAATGCCCCTACGGCCAAACCGGCTTGCCGCGCAGCTTCTATAACCTCAGCATCCTTAACGGTGGTATTGCCGGTGACATCCACGAACCATATAAATGATGAAAGCATGTACAACAAGACCAGAAACAAGACAGCCCCGGCCACCATGGTCTTACGCCTGCGCATTTTAGAAAGGAAAAAGGGTAAACCAAAGCGATCTTCTATGGAGAACCGGCACCCGGTTTCCCGGGCTATATGCCTGAGCGGGCGTATGCCACTGAGGCGAATACTGGCCATAATGCTTTCCCGGCTGACCCATTTGATATTCCATAGCCATATACCCCTGGTGGATGCCATATTGATAAGCCTTTCAGGAGAAGAACCGTGCACAATCACGGTAACATAGCCGGTTAACAAAGATATAATTTTAAACAGGGTCATAGCTTACCCCCCAAAAAAACTATACTCTTTATCTGCCCTTCAACACACATCTCTTCGGGTAAAATATTGCGCAATTGCAGCCCTTCCCCGGCTATTTCAATTTCACCTTCTCCCACGGCTATACGAACCAATTCAGGGGTATATTCTGTAATACCGCGATGATTTTCCAAAAAAACTTGAAGATTTCCCACCAGAACAATTTTGGGCAAGTCCAGCATAACCTCACCCGGAATCTCAAGTATCTCAGAGAACTGCTGCTTGAATCTCCTTTTCATGTCACGCCAGGCCATAAAAAATCCCCCCTTACCCTAGATGTATGCGGTAAGGGGAGGAAAGATTACCAGCAGTGGCTAATAATGGTTAACCATTGTCTTGTTGAAGTTCCTTAATTGCTTCACCGATCATTTCCGCCGACAGCCCGCCATGGAAGCGGGGTTGCCCGTTAATAACCGTTAAAGGAAGACGTACCCGGCTGAGAATTGAAGCTACCTGCGGGTATTCTTTAATATCCGGTGTAGTCACATCCACGAACTTAAATGCTACTTCGGAGCCAAAGGTCTTTTCCAATTCCGTTCCCAATTCAGCTGCTTCTTCTTTCATTGTCTTTTGCGAACCGCACCCGGCGGCGGGGGAAGGACCTCACCCACCGGTTTGAGCCGGCGCATCAAGACCGAAAACCATCACTTCAATTGACTGATCTGCCATACCTATCACCTCGCAGTTTACTTTTGCCCAACACACCACAAATTGTACCATAATTGTGCATGTTATGATACCCCGGTAGAAAAGACTACAGTTTATAGAGATGCTTATTAATTTAAGAAATTTAATGGACCGGGCCTCAATGATAAAATTGTTTTATGACTGATATAAAGGATATTGCACAATAGCATTGAAGAAACATAATTGGATAATTTAAAAAAGGACTGATATAAAATGAGCAGACCGGAAGACAGATTGACCCGGATGACAAAGAGCTCCGGTTGAGCCAGCAAGCTGGGGCCACAAGCCCTGTCGCAGGTACTGCGGCAATTACCGGTTCTTAAACATCCTAACCTCATGGTGGGCCTGGAAACTTCAGATGATGCTGCTGTTTACAAGCTGAATAATAATCAAGCACTCATCAATACCGTTGATTTTTTCCCCCCTATGGTGGACGACCCTTACCTGTTCGGTCAAATTGCAGCAGCCAACGCGTTGAGCGATATTTATGCCATGGGGGGAAAACCCCTCCTGGCTTTAAACCTGGTATGTTATCCCAGTTGCCTGCCCCGGGAAATCCTTTCAGAAATATTACGGGGAGGCGCCGAAAAGGTATTGGAGGCTGAAGCAATAATTGCCGGCGGGCATACCGTGGAAGATGATGAACCCAAGTACGGCCTGGCGGTTACAGGAATTGTGCACCCGGACAAAGTAACTGCCAATTCACACGCTGGTGCAGGTGACCTGCTGGTATTAACAAAACCTCTGGGGACCGGGATAATTAATACCGCCGTTAAAGGTGATCTGGCCGGGGAAGATGTAATTAACCGGGCCACCGAAACAATGCGAATCCTCAACAAGGATGCCGCTGAAGTAATGATCAATACAGGTGCCCGGGCATGTACCGACATTACCGGCTTCGGGTTACTGGGACACACCGCGGAAATGGCCGAAGCCAGCAACGTAAGCGTGGAGATATGGGCAAAGGAAATTCCCCTTCTACCGGGTACAATGGATCTAGCCGCAATGGGAATGATCCCGGCAGGTGCCTATAACAACCGGCAATACCTGCAGGAAAAGGTGAATTTTAAAGGACAAATCAAATCGGAGCTGGAACTGGCACTTTTCGACCCGCAGACCTCGGGCGGGCTATTGATTGCCATTCCCCAGGATAAAGCAGACCGGCTGATGCAGGAGCTGGCCGGTGCCGGAGTTGAGGGCGCCGCAATAATTGGAAGGGTATTAAGACAAGGCAATTATTTGATCGACGTAATGTTATAAGTGAGGAGGCAATATAAAAGTGTGGAAAGAAGTGGACTGCCGGGGACTTAATTGCCCGCAACCCGTAATTAATACGAAAAAGGCTTTGGAGTCAATCCCCGCGGGAAAAGTTACTACCATAGTGGATAACTCTGTGGCCCGTAACAATGTTACCCTCTTTGCCCAAAACGCGGGTTACCGGGTAGAAGAAAAAGAAGAGAAGGGCTGCTTTTATTTAACCATTACCAAGGATGAAGCCGGTGGAAAACAAACCGTGGAGAAGCACCACCCCCGGCAAAGGGAACAGCAAAAAGCAGCGGGACCGGTATATCTCATTTCCTCCAACTGCTTCGGACAGGGTTCACCGGATCTGGGAGCGGTACTGATGAAGAGTCTTATGCTGACATTAACCGAAAGTGATCCGTTTCCCGAGGCATTAATATTTTTAAACAGTGGTGTCTACTTGGTATCACAAGGGTCCGAGGTACTACCTTACATAAAAAGTTTGGCAGAGAAAGGCACCACTGTATTGGCCTGTGGAACGTGCCTGGAGTATTACCGCCTCAAGGATAAGCTGGCCGTTGGTAAAATTTCCAATATGTATGAAATCAATAACAAACTCACCGGCCCCGGCAAAGTAATATCCATCTCTTGAATTCTACCTTGAAAAAACTCTCTCGTGGTTTAGTTTAAAAGGTAATTATTTCGCCGGAGCGGGCAGCACCCTGCGCTCGTTACTAGCCCTTTTACTGCAGGAGCTCGCTCCGCTCCGGGTGTTGCCCTTTCCAGTGGTTGCAGGTTTATCCCCTGCGGTAAAGACTTCTCCCGCCTCTTTTGTTTATCACTTCACCCAATACAACTGAAGCTATAAGAGCATCACGATCGGAGAGATATTTATGCAGCGGGTGCTTGCTTTTTTTCTTTTGTTTTTTTGCGGCACGGAAAACCAATTCCTGCTTCTGTCTTTTCTGTGGTTCCCGTTTTTTCCCGGTATCTTCAACCCGAACCGGTGGCTTTTCCGGCTTTCTCACCTTGGGTGTCTCCCGTTTTTCCGGCGGAGCGGCCTTGGGCTGCTCCCGGGGACGGGGCTCCCATGGACCGGGAAGGGGAGCATCGGGCGCGGCTTCCTCCGTCCCGGTGGGAGCACTCCACGGCCCCTTCAGGGGCACATCTTCTTCCTCCCGGGGGAATTCTTCCGGAACACGCTGCCCGGGCAGGGGAAAGGGCTTATACTTCCCGGCTCTGGATATCACCTTTTGGATGACAAAGAATATTATTATTAACCAAATAATACCTTCCATTTATTTTTCACGCCCGTACTCGGATTGAATCGTTTGCCCGTAACTTGATTCTTCAGAATCCTGGCCGGCCTTGGATATACTGTCCCGCATCTTTGTATCTGCCGTCAGGTTCTGCATATTATAATAATCCATGACTCCCAATTTTCCCTGGCGCAGTGCCTCGGCCATAGCCTTGGGCACTTCGGCCTCGGCCTCCACCACCTTGGCCCGCATTTCTTCCACGTGGGCCTTCATTTCCTGCTCCTTGGCCACAGCCATGGCCCGTCTCTCCTCGGCCCTGGCCTGTGCTATCTGCTTATCGGCCTCTGCCTGGTCGGTCTGCAGGTTGGCACCGATATTACGTCCCACATCAACATCCGCAATATCAATGGAAAGTATCTCAAAGGCTGTTCCGGCATCCAAACCCTTTTCCAGTACGGTGTGGGAAATGGAATCCGGGTTTTCCAAAACATCCTTGTGGCTGTTGGAGGAACCCACATTGGTGACAATCCCTTCACCCACCCGGGCCAGGATTGTTTCCTCCCCTGCACCACCCACAAGTCGGTCTATATTAGCCCTTACGGTAACCCGGGCAATGGCCTTTACCTCAATGCCGTCCTTGGCCACCGCCGATACCCAAGGAGTCTGAATAACCTTCGGATTTACACTCATCTGAACAGCTTCTAAAACATCACGCCCTGCCAAATCAATAGCAGCGGCCCTTTCAAAGGGCAGGTTAATATCCGCCCGTTCAGCGGCTATCAGAGCATCCACCACCCTATCAACATTACCGCCGGCCAGGTAGTGGGCTTCCAGCTGGTTCACCGATACGGTCAAACCCGCTTTATCGGCCTTAATCAACGGGCTTACAATTTTAGCCGGGGGTACCCTCCGAAAACGCATACCTATAAGGGTCATGATACCGATCTTTACCCCCGCCGCCAGAGCGGATATCCACAATCCTATGGGAATAAAGCTCAGTATGATTACAACCCCGACAATACCAATAATAACCATTAACAAAAAGGAAACAGTTGCTAAACTCAAAACCTATTACCTCCTTAGAAAAAAGACCTCATACCCGTACCCGTAAAGTAACTCCAAAGGTAATAAGGAGTTATCACTATCTTTACCTGTTGGTATTTTATTTAATCCATCTTACAATGATTCTGCTACCTTCAACGTTAACTACCTCCACCTCTGCATCTCTGGGTACAAATCCCCCCTCGGTAACCACATCCAACCTTTCCCCTTCCACTTCAACCGTTCCGGACGGGCGCAGGGGAGTAACCACTGTTCCCCTTTTACCCAGGTAACGGGCCAAACCGGGCTTCGGCGCCGTGTATCCCGCTTCCTTATACTGCCTTGACCCCAAGGAGACCCTTTGCCATAATTTCAGCTTGGCTGCCACCTTGATCCCGGCAAAAAACAAAATAATGGTAGCAACAAGGGCAATCACCAAAGCTTGTGCGGCTTGAGTAACATCAACCACCAACAAAAGGACTCCCCATCCCAATAGAAGCAAACCGGCAACACCGGAAATACCGAAACCGGGGACAATAAAAATTTCCAATACCAAGCCAAATACTCCCAGCAAAAAACAAAGTGCGGCAAGCCAGGGTACCAGATCAGGTGACATCAGCTTCCCTCCAAGCAATCAAGAACTTGAAATGCCCGGCACATGCAACTAGCATGAACCGGGCACTGTAAACTGCTCTTCTCCGTGAGAAACGCAAAGGCTGGTTACTCAAAAACGTCCCTCATAAAAAATATAATGGTTACGCTACACTTTACCTGAATTTTCTTCTAGTTTTGTTAGCTGCCCTTCTGGCCGCTTCGGACTTTTTCTTTCTTTTAACACTGGGCTTTTCATAATGTTCGTGCTTACGTGCTTCTGCCAGAACGCCCGACTTCTGGCAGGTTCGCTTAAAGCGTCGGAGGGCGCTGTCCAGTGTTTCATTTTTTCCAACTTTGACAACTGCCACTGCTTTTTCCCCCCCTCCGCCGGTAGATAATACAATCACACAACATAAACCTAAAACACAACCTCCATCTGAACAATACTTAGTTATTGTACAACAGAACCCTTACCACGTCAATTAGCCCGGTGGCCATTGTAGTGATTTTCCGGCCAAAAGGTGATAATGCACATGAAACACAATTTGTCCGGCATCTTTATTACAGTTGGATACAAGACGAAAACCACTTTCCAACTCCATTTCCCGGGCTACATGGGCAACTGCCCGGTGAAGCTCGCCCATTAATTGAGCATTTTCACCATTTTCAACATCCATTAATGTAGGAATGTGTTTTTTGGGAATAAATAAGAGGTGGGTAGGAGCTGCCGGATTTACATCCTTAAATGCCATTATATTTTCATCTTCGTATACGATATCGGCGGGGATCTCCCTGTTTACAATTTTACAGAAGATGCAATCTTCCAATCTGCCACCTCCTTCCCATTAAAATGGGAAAACCAGCCTTATTGTGACCATTTATTCAACGTAATACAGATTAAATCCTGCCTATAAATATAAATTTAAATTATTCTGCCGGTCAAATAATCCCCTGTTATTTTTTCTCCCAACACCTCTACCAGTTTCCCACGCAGGGAATGCTGTGCAGGGAAAACAACCTTTATGTAATTATCTGTTAACCCTTCATACAGGTTATTACTTTCCGCCCGGGATTGTTCAACCAAAACATATAATTTTTTGCCCACATGGGAGGATATAAATTCCCGCCTTAGATTTTCAGCCTCATGCATCAACCTTTTGCTTCTCTCTTCTTTTATTTCCGCTGGAACCTGGTTCGCAAAAGAAGCCGCTGCCGTACCCCGGCGGGGAGAATATTTAAAGACATGGAGATCGGCAAACCCAATTTCCCGGACAAAATTCAAGCTGTTTTTAAAATTTTCTTCGGTTTCTCCGGGAAAGCCCACCATAATATCACTGGTGATGGCAGCCCCCGGCATGCTTTGCCTTATTCTTTCCACAATATTGCTGAAATGTTTCGTTGTATACCTTCTCCTCATCCGCTCCAGCACCCGGTCATCCCCGCTTTGCAGGGGTAGGTGCAGGTGCCTGCAGACAACGGGGGAGGAAGCCAGAACATCAATTAAGCCGTAATCAACATCCTGGGGCTCCAATGAGCTCAACCTAAGGCGGTACAGCCCGTCTAAACCGGAAATCCTTTGCACCAGCACCGCCAAATTTAATTCCCCGGAAACATCTTTCCCGTATGCACCTGTATGAATACCTGTTAATACAATTTCTTTATAACCTTGATCCAAAAGCTTTTTGGTTTCTTCCAGTATGCTTTCCATACTCCGGCTGCGCAGGGGCCCGCGGGCATAAGGAACGATACAGTAGGAACAGTAGTTGTCACAACCCTCCTGTATCTTTAGAAAGGCCCGTACGCGGTTTTGAAGGAGGGCCGGGGGTAATTCCTCAAAGGCATCGGCCGACATTATATCGGTTACAGCATTTAAGGGTCCTTCACCCTTTGATACACCCTCTACCAGCTCTGCAATTTTTGCCCTGTCCCTGGTGCCCACTACAATATCAACACCGGGAATATCCATTATTTCCCCGGGGGCGGTTTGGGCATAGCAACCCGTAACCACTATTGTGGCATCAGGGTTTAGCCGTGTCGCACGGCGGATTAACTGTCTCGATTTCCTGTCACCCATGTGGGTTACGGTACATGTATTAATAACATAAACATCAGCGCGGTGATCAAAATCCGTAATCTCATATCCCTTTTCTGCAAAAAGCCGTTCTATGGCAGAGGTTTCATACTGGTTAACCTTGCACCCCAGCGTACTGCAAGCCACAGTCTTTATTTCCATTTAGAGCACCACCAAGGTCTCCCCATTGATACAGAACCAAAGTAAGGGCGGTCAGCCCCGCGGTTTCCGTCCTCAAAATACGCGGTCCCAAAGTAACGGGAATAACACCTTTCCTCTGGGCCTGCTCGAATTCTTCAGGATGAATTCCGCCTTCCGGGCCAATAAAGATAATGGTCTCCGAAGGTGGATTCATTAAATGTAATACATCCCGCATATTGCGCTCTGTTTCACCCTCATAAGGCATTAAACTCATAGCCCCTTCAGGGATATCATCCAGAGCTTCCCTCCAGGTGGTGGGAGTTGCCACCCGGGGTACAACCGAGCGACGGCACTGTTTAGCGGCTTCCACGGCAATACGCTGCCAGCGATCCCGCCTTTCCGCCGCTTTTTTGGAGGACAATTTAACCACTGAACGCCGGCACATTACGGGAATGATAGCTGTTGCACCAATTTCAGTGCCCTTCTGCACCACCAGATCCATTTTCTCACCCTTGGAAATCCCCTGCACCAGCGTAACCCTTATGGGAGGCTCTCCACCGGCTTGACCCTGTTCCAGCACTTCACACCATACCTTTTCCTTCGTTACCTTTTCAATTCGGGCTTCATAAGCCTTACCGTTACCATCCAATACGGTAATTATATCCCCCGCATCCATTCGTAATACCCGGGAAATATGCCGGACATCCGGCCCGGCAATGGCAATGCGCCCGGATTTTACCTGCTCAGGCGATACAAAAAATCGTGGCATGGATAAGCCCTCCAAAAAACCATATTTTATACACCTGTATACCCAAAGGCTTTACTTAATTGCTGCAAGCAGCGCAACCCATTCCCCTTGCTCACGGAGCTCCTTAACGATAAACTTTTCCCGTTCCAAAACCGCAAGAACTTCCGGCAACCGTTCTTTGATAATACCCGAAGCTATAAAACACCCTCCGGCCTTTAGAACTTTAACGGCAGCGGGAGCAAGTTCTATGATAACCGAAGATAAAATGTTGGCAACCACAACATCAAAAGGACCCTTTACATTATGCAAAAGGTTTCCCTCTCGAACCTCCACTACCGAAGATACACCGTTTTGCCGCACATTTTCCCCGGCCATTTGTACCGCCACCGGATCCGTATCCAAGGCTAACACCTTTTCCGCCCCCAGGAGGGCCGCAGTTACGGCTAAAATTCCCGACCCGGTCCCCACATCTACAACGGTATCACCGTTATTAACATATTGTTCCACCATTTCCAAACACATAGCGGTGGTGGGGTGTGTTCCGGTGCCAAAGGCCTGCCCGGGGTCCATTTTAATAACAATATCATCTTCCCGTGAACTATATTCTTCCCATATTGGTTTTATAACCAAATTTTTGCCAATTTTTATGGTTTTATAGTATGTCTTCCAGGCGTCCTGCCAGTCCTTTTCATCCATTTCCCGGGTTTCCACCCGAAGCACGGGCAACTTCATTTTATCTACTAATTCTGTCAAGTGCTGCAGCTTTTCCTTTTCGGTCCCCCGGGGAAAGTATGCCTTTACCACTGCCAGCGCATTCATATCGGGCAGGATACCGGGCCTTATCTCCGGTTCCGCTGTGGATAGCCTTCGCATCAAGCCCGGGGCTTCAATGGATACTCCGGTGGCGCCGGTTTCCATTAGGGCATAACTGGTGGATTCGATCCATTCTTCCGGTATGGATACTGCTATTTCGACCCATTTTGGCATATAAACCCTTCTTTTGTTTTGAAAAAGTTTCTCAAAAGTAACTTTTAGTGCACGGGCGCCCCGGTGGTTTCCTGCGTTCGCTCCGCAATTATTCTTGTGCAGCGGGTAAGTGTCTCCCGGAAAGCCGCTTGCTACAGACTGCTTACCTTCTTCTGCACGCCCTTACAGGGTCATGACTTTTGGGATTTGACGGGCTGAGCGCCGCTACTCAGTGCTTCGCTCTCTCCGGAAATCACCGGGTCACCCTAGAGTGACTTGTTATGCCTGGGTGAACCGTGGTTTCCTGCGTTTTCTGCGGTTTCCCACTTTCAACTTCCCGGGTCACCCTGAGAGTTACCGCCTTCCGGCGGTAGGGGTCTATCCTTTAATCCATTTAGGTTTCTTTTTTCGTTTACTGCTTTTCACGCGACCGCCTACCCCATGAAGGCGTCGCGCATTTTTCCAAAAAAACCCTTGTCTTCTTCCTTTGTTTTTTCGCCCATGCTGTTTCCGAATTCCTTTAGCAATTCCCGCTGTTCATCGGTAAGTTTGGTGGGGGTAACCACCTTTACGCGCACATGCTGATCCCCTTTTCCGTACCCGTTTACGTCAGGAATTCCATGGCCCCGCAGCCGAAATACCGTTCCGGTTTGCGTACCCTCCGGAATCTTAAGGCTGGCTTTGCCTTCCAGGGTGGGCACTTCCACTTCATCGCCCAGGGCTGCCTGCACAAAGGAAATGGGAATTTCGCAGACAACGTCGTTTCCTTCCCTTTTGAAGAATTTGTGGGATTTAACCCTTATATACACGTAAAGGTCACCCCTGGGGCCTCCCTGCATACCGGCTTCACCTTCCCCGGCCACCCGGAGACGGGAACCGTTATCTACCCCTGCCGGAATTTTTATGTGAATATTCCTGTTGCGTCTAACCTGGCCCGACCCGTGACAAGTTGGACATGGTTTTTCTATAACAACTCCTTTGCCGTGACAGCGGTCACAGGTGCGGGATTGTACCACGCGACCGAAGGGTGTATTTTGGGCAAACTGCATCTGGCCGGTGCCGCCGCACTGTACACAGGGATGCGACTTGGTCCCCGGCGCCGCTCCGTTACCGCCGCAGGTACCGCAATCCTCTATCCTTGGAACTTTAATATCCCTTTCCAGGCCAAATGCCGCTTCCTCAAAGGAGAGCTCCAAGTCTATCCGGATATCGGAACCCCGCTGGGGACCGCGCCTCTGCCGTCCTCCCCCGAAAAACATATCAAAAATATCGCCAAGGCCTCCGAAGTCCGAACCAAAGCCTTCGAAACCACCGAAACCGTCAAAACCACCCTGCCCGTCAGTTGCTGCATGACCAAACCGGTCATAGGCAGCCCGCTTTTCATCATCCATTAACACATCATAGGCTTCGGTCGCCTCGGAAAACTTTTGGGCAGCCTGTTTATCATCCGGATTAGCATCGGGGTGATACTTACGGGCCAGTTTCCGGTATGCCTTTTTTATTTCGTCCTTTGAAGCGTCCCGGGATACCCCGAGCACCTCGTAATAGTCACGTTTGGCCACTGTTTCACCACCTTTCCAAATATAAACACCATAAGGAGGGCGCAATCCGTTAATAGCGGAAATCCAACGCCCTCCTTCCACCGGCAAAACCACTGGTTAATAATTACTATATAAAATATATACAGTACATTTTCATTCTACGCAAGGGTTAAAAATCCTGTTACTTATCCTTCTTCTCTTGGTCATCTTTAACTTCATAATCTGCATCTACAATGTTCTCATCCTTAGTATTTTCCTGGGATTCAGGACCCTGGCCTTGGTTATCCTGCTGCTGATAAATCTCCGAGGTAAGCTCGTAAAGGGGCTGAGTCAAGTTTTCCAGTTTTGCCTTGATATTTTCCAGGTCATCGCCCTTTATGGCTTCCTGCAATTCCTCCTTGGCCTTTTCAACCTTTTCCACCTTTGCGGGGTCAAGTTTATCTTTGTTATCTTTAATTGTCTTTTCAGCCTGGTAAATCATGCTGTCCGCCTGATTGACCAGATCCACCTTTTCCTTACGTCTTTTATCTTCTTCGGCATTTCTTTCGGCGTCCTTGACCATGCGCTCGATTTCTTCCTCGCTGAGCCCCGAACCCCCTTGAATGGTTATACTTTCCGCCTTACCCGTTCCTTTATCCTTGGCTGACACGTTAACAATGCCATTGGCATCAATATCAAATGTAACCTCGATTTGCGGTACTCCTCTTGGTGCGGGGGGAATACCGGTAAGTTGGAATCTGTCCAGAGTTTTGTTATCCGCGGCCATGGGGCGTTCTCCCTGCAGTACGTGTATTTCCACCGTGGTCTGCCCGTCTGCGGCCGTGGAGAAAATCTGGCTCTTGGAGGTGGGGATAGTGGTGTTACGCTCAATAAGCTTGGTGAATACCCCACCCAGCGTTTCAATTCCCAAGGACAGTGGTGTAACATCCAAAAGGAGTACATCCTTGACCTCTCCGGCCAAAACACCGGCTTGAATTGCAGCACCAATGGCCACACACTCATCGGGGTTAATTCCTTTATGAGGTTCCTTACCCAGGTATTTTTTGATGGCATCCTGTACCGCGGGTATCCTGGTGGAACCACCCACCAATAAAATCTTATCTATGTCCTTCGGTTCCAACCCGGCATCCTTCATGGCCTGCCTGGTGGGTCCCATGGTTTTTTCAATCAAGTCAGCGGTAAGCTCATCAAATTTGGCCCGGGATATGTTTACATCCAAGTGCTTGGGACCCTCGGCATCGGCTGTAATAAAAGGCAAGTTAACATTGGTGGTGGTAACCCCGCTCAGCTCGACCTTGGCTTTTTCCGCTGCTTCCTTCACCCTTTGCATGGCCATGCGATCCTTGCTCAGATCAATTCCCGTTTCCTTTTTGAATTCGCTGACCAAGTAATCCATAACCCGCTGGTCAAAGTCATCGCCGCCCAAACGATTGTTACCGCTGGTGGCTTTAACCTCAAAAACACCTTCACCCAATTCCAAAATGGATACGTCAAAGGTTCCCCCACCCAGGTCGAATACCAGTATGGTCTGGTCCTCCTCTTTATCGAGACCGTATGCCAGCGAAGCCGCAGTGGGTTCGTTTATTATTCTTAATACTTCAAGGCCCGCAATTTTTCCGGCGTCCTTGGTGGCCTGGCGCTGGGAATCGGTAAAGTAAGCAGGCACCGTAATTACCGCCTGGCTCACTGTCTCACCCAGGTATGCTTCAGCATCTGTTTTCAGCTTCTGCAAAATCATTGCTGATATTTCTTCCGGGGTGTATCCCTTTCCGTCTATTGTTTCTTTATGGCTCGAGCCCATGTGCCTTTTTATGGACTGCACTGTTTTTTCCGGGTTACTCACAGCCTGTCGCTTAGCCACCTGGCCCACCAGGCGTTCCCCTGTCTTGGAAAAACCCACAACAGAAGGTGTGGTACGTCCCCCCTCGGCATTGGGGATGACAGTGGGCTCGCCGCCTTCCATTACTGCCATGCATGAGTTGGTTGTTCCCAAGTCAATTCCTATTACCTTTCCCATAAGTTACAACCTCCCTGTCTATGGAAATTTATAAGTGTTTATCCTATGAAGAGCGGGCCACTTTTACCATGGCCGGTCTTATCAACTTATCCTTGAAGAAATATCCCTGCCGCATTTCCTCTATAACGGTATTATCCGGGTAGTCATTTGTTTCTTCTTGCATTACTGCCTCGTGTTTATTGGGGTCAAACTCCTCACCTTTGGCTTCTATTACTTCCAGACCCTCATTTTCTAAAACCTCGTGCAGCTGCCGGTAAATCATTTTAACCCCTTCCGAAAACTTTTCACCGTCCCCCGCCGGGGTTTCCAGCGCCCGCCGAAAATTGTCCAGTACCGGTAAAAGTGCTGTTACCAGCGGCTCGGAAGCATATTTCCAAAATTCATCCTTTTGTTTCTGGGTTCTCTTGCGGAAATTATCAAAATCGGCCTGCACTCGAACAAGACGATTATAATATTCATCGGCCCTGGCCTTTTCCTTTGCCAGTTCCTGTTTAAGTTTTTCTATTTCACTTTGCCGGTCGGTTGTTGTTGTATCTTCCTCCACGGCTTCGGAATCTCCGTCTTTTAGCTCATTTTCCTCCTGGCCGGGTGTAGCGGTATCCGTTTCATTAAAACCGTCACCTTCTGTATTATCCTCTTCCGCAATGTTTGTCACCTTATCTTCAACTTTTTCATTTTGCTTTTCCTTCACTATAATCACCTCTTGAAACATGCTCTCAATTTCCCCCGGAAGCACCGTTCGTCAACCTCTGCCCCCTGTCTTACTTGCTGCTTTAAGTACAATTTATTTATCCTCATCACCTGCCGCGCCCTTTAATGAACCTGTGCAGAACCAGAGATAAATTCCTGGTCATGTGTTCCACTATGGTTACCACCCGGGCGTAATCCATCCGTGTGGGGCCGAGTACGCCTATTGAGCCCATGGGTTCGTCATCCAGGCCGTAAGTTCCTATAACCAAGCTGCACTCCTGCATCTGCTCATTGCTCAATTCTCCACCGATTCGCACCATAATACCGTCATTATTAAAAACATCGGACATTAGCTTGTGCAGCAGGTTTTCTTGTTCCAACAGGCTTAGCAGCGTCTTAACCTTTTCCACATTATGAAATTCCGGCTGGTTAAGGATATTAAATACCCCGCCCAGGTAAATTTTATCCTCGGTTTCCAGCGTTAAACCTTCATTAATAAGGTCCATAGCTTTACTTAAAATATGTTTTTGCTTGGCCAGTTCAAAATAGATTTCTTTAATCAAAGTAAGCCTTATATCGTCCATGGCCCGGCCCTGCAGCTTCCTATTCAACACACTGGATATGGTCTCCAAGTCCGCGGCCGTGATACTTTCGGGGATATCGATCATCCGGTGGTGAACCGCGCCCGTTTCGGTAACCACCACCACCATGGCCTGACCTTCACTCATCTGGATGAGCTGAATGTGTTTAAAGGCGGTTTTACCCCTCTGGGAAGTCATAACCACCGCAGCATAATTGGTAAGCTGAGACAACATATCTCCCGTACCTTGGATAACCTGGCCGATATCCTTTAGCTTACTCTCATAACCGTTTTTAATAATGTCCTCTTCGTCCTTGGTGAGCTCTCCCCGCTGCATTAAGTTATCCACATAATAGCGGTAACCCAGGTTAGAGGGAACCCGCCCGGCGGAAGTATGAGGCTGTTCAATCAGGCCCATATCCTCAAGGTCCGCCATTTCATTGCGTATAGTAGCAGGGCTGACCCCTAGTTTATATTTGCGGGCAATGGTCCTTGAACCAACCGGCTCCGCCGTGGCAATAAAGTCTTGAATTATAGCCATCAGGACCTGCTGCTTTCGATTGTCCAGTTTCATCCCGCAAACACCCCCTTGTTAGCACTCGCACCACATGAGTGCTAAACCTCAAATAAAACATAGCACCGGAGCTGACTTTTGTCAAGTAATTACAGCCATTGAATACCCTTCTTTTGGACTTTTAGAAACGCAGCGTCCCTACAGAAATTCCATGAAAACCCGGTTGGCCACAGGCAATCCCCGCGGGGTTAACCTTAGACGGTCACCGGTCAATTCCAACAAACCGGCTTTGGTTAATAATTCCACCTGAAAACCGTATGCATCATTAAAAGAACAACCGAAGCGTTTTTCAAATCCGGTTAAATCCAAGCCATTCATTAAACGAAGTCCCATAAAAACCGTCTCAGACATCTCGGTGCGAATATCCACCGGTTCCCGCCGGGCAATAGGAAAACGCCCGGCATCAACGGCTTCTCTATATAACTTTATAGCCCTTTTATTTTCATAACGACAGCCGCCTATGTACGAATGTGCCGCCGGACCGAGGCCAATGTATTCTTGATTGCGCCAGTATATTAGATTATGCTTGCATTGCCTTCCGGGTCTGGCAAAATTGGAGATCTCATAATGTTCAAACCCGTGCCCGGTAAGAAAATTTATGGTTTCCCAAAACATTTTAAGGTCTTCCTCTTCACTGCAGGGGGCAATTTTACCCCGACTGACATCCCGGTGCAGAGGAGTGCCCCTTTCCAGCTGGAGACCGTAAGCCGAAACATGATCCGGCTCAAGGGCCAATACCGCTTCCAGGGTCTTTTTCCACTGGGAGACTGATTGCCCGGGGAGACCTGATATTAAGTCCACCCCTATATTATTAAACCCTGCCGCCCGGGCCGAATTGAAAGACTCCTCCGCCTGGCGGAAATCGTGAATGCGCCCCAGAAGATGAAGTTCATCATCCAAAGAAGACTGCACCCCCAGGCTTAGCCTGTTTACTCCCGCCAAAAGGAGCACTTGCAAAAGCTCGTTACTAAAGGTGCCCGGGTTGGCCTCCACGCTGACTTCAGCGCCGGACTGCAAATTGAAATACTTAAAGCTATCCTGTATAATTTTCCCCAAACTAAAAGAAGGTAAACAGGTGGGCGTACCACCGCCAATATAAAGGGTGGATATTTGTCTTTCCTGAAATGAAGGTTCACCGGCATAAAGCTTCATTTCACGCTCCAGTCCTTTCAGGTAGGCGCCCACGGCCTCTTCCCGGTAGGGATAGGAAACAAAATCACAATAGTTGCATTTTTTGATACAAAAGGGTACGTGAATATACAACCCTGTTTCTTTCATTAACTACACTCCCCCGGAGGGTCAGACCCTTAACTTATTAACTTATTTTCATCCCTCTGCTGGTGCCGCCATACGGCGGCATGGGCCGAGTGGGTGGGCGCCCGGTCAATAACAATAAAACAACCGCTGCTGAAAAGCAATGGTTGTTTTACCGGCTTACTACTCGTCTACACTTAATACAGCCATAAAGGCTTCTTGGGGAATTTCAACATTGCCCACCTGTTTCATTCTTCTCTTGCCTTCCTTTTGTTTTTCCAGCAACTTGCGTTTGCGGGTAACGTCACCCCCGTAGCATTTGGCCAGTACGTCCTTGCGCCGCGCCTTGATGGTTTCCCTGGCTATAACTTTATTCCCGATGGCGGCTTGTAAAGGAATATCAAACATCTGCCTGGGAATCAATTTGCGTAATTTATCCACCAGCGCCCTGCCCCGCTGGTAAGCCTTATCCCTATGCACAATTGAGGAAAGGGCGTCCATGGGGTCACCGTTTACCAGAACGTCCATTTTGGTCAGGTTTGATTCTTTGTAACCGGAAACATCATAATCCAGGGAAGCATAGCCCCGGGTGCGGGATTTTAATTGATCAAAGAAATCAAAGATAATTTCACTCAGGGGTAAATCATAGGTTATTAACACGCGGTTTACGCCCAGGTATTCCATGTTTTTGAAAGTACCCCTCCGGTCCTGGCAAAGATCCATTACCGGTCCCACGTAATCATCGGGCACCATTACGGTGGCCCTGACATAGGGCTCGGCCATTTTCTCTATTTTGCCCGCCGGGGGCATATTAGTGGGATTCTCGATATGCATTACATCACCGTCGGTGGTATGTACTTCATATACAACGCTGGGGGCGGTGGTAATAAGGTTGAGCCCGTATTCCCTTTCCAGCCGTTCTTGGACGATTTCCATGTGCAAAAGCCCCAGGAAGCCGCATCTGAATCCAAAACCCAGCGCCTCCGACGTTTCGGGTTCATATATGAGGGAGGCGTCATTTAATTGCAGCCGGTCCAGGGCGTCCCGCAAATCCTCATAATCCGCCGCCTCCACGGGGTAAAGTCCGCAATATACCATGGGCGTGGCCTTCCGGTACCCCGGCAAGGGTTCCGAAGCGGGCCTCTGAGCCTCCGTAATGGTATCTCCCACCCGGGTATCTTTAACGTTTTTCATACTGGCCGCCACAAAACCCACTTCCCCCGCGTAAAGCTCCTTGGTGCGTGTTGCCGCGGGCAGAAATACTCCCAATTCGTTAACCTCAAATTCCTTACCGGTCTGCATCATCTTTATTTTCATACCGTTTTTCATGGTTCCCTCTACAACCCGCAGGTAGGCTATAACACCTTTATAGCTGTCATAATGGGAGTCGAATATTAATGCCTTTAAGGGAGCGATATCATCACCGGTGGGGGGTGGTACTTTTTTTACAATTTGCTCTAAAATTTCTTCTACTCCAGTGCCGTTTTTTGCCGAAGCCAAAATGGCATCGGAGCAATCCAACCCGATTACATCTTCTATTTCCTGTTTAACCCTCTCCGGCTCCGCCGCCGGGAGATCGATTTTGTTTATAACCGGTATAATTTCCAGGTCATGATCCAGCGCCAGGTAAACGTTGGCCAGGGTCTGGGCCTCGATCCCCTGGGCGGCATCCACCACTAATAATGCTCCTTCACAGGCGGCAAGACTGCGGGACACTTCGTAGTTAAAATCAACGTGCCCCGGGGTATCTATCAAATTAAGCACGTAATCTTTACCGTCCTCCGCCCGGTAGTCAAGGCGAACGGCCTGCATTTTAATGGTAATTCCCCGTTCCCGTTCCAAATCCATCTGGTCCAGGACCTGATCCGACATTTCCCTGGCCGTAAGAGCTCCTGTTTTTTCTAAAAGCCTGTCCGCCAGGGTTGATTTACCATGGTCTATATGCGCTATAATACAAAAGTTGCGTATCCGCTCTTGTCTTCTTTCCATATTGGTCCCTCCTAGTTCCGGGTCAACTCAACATATTATAACACCAAGAACCTGATAATGAGAAGGACCCTAAAAGCGGAAGTTAATGTTTCAAATCCGGTCCTTTTAACAATTGATTATATTCATCCATTAACCACCGGTAAACATTGCCGGCCCTTTCCTTTACATGTTTAACAGAGGAATTCAATTGTTCCTGTGCAGCTTCCAACCCGGGCCGGGGAAATTCAAATTCCTCTCCCATGATATCCACCGTGCCGCCTGCCCCTTCCACCGTTATTATCTCCAGCGGCTCCCCGGAGGTTACCAGATTGTTATAATTCACTGAAGTTGTTTGCAAACCGTATCCCAATAACCCCAGGAAAAGCCCGAGGCATAATATCATGGCATGTCTTGCTGCAGTCAATGCATTTCCCCTCCTACTTACCAATGATTCCCTTTTACAAACCCCTTTTATTCAACTCCCGAATCTTCCTTTATATCCAGGATAACCGGACCCAACACTTCCCCCAGCAGCTTTGCGGAACGAACAGCTTCTTCCGTGGAGTTACTGACACTTCCTATTTCCAGCAGAAGGGCTCTGGGATGTAAAAACTGGTTGTAGCGCCCGTCCATAACCCTGACCCCCAAACACAAACCGGAATACTTTTTATCTATCTCCGAGGCCAACTCTTGGGCGAACCTGTAATTATTTTGCCATCCGGGAAACTCGGCCCTGGCATCCGAACCTACTATTATCAATACAGGGGCAAATATTTCACCGTCAATTTCCACTATACTTTCCTCCCTGGACTTGCCTGCATCCCTGTGAATATCAAACACCGCAACTGTTTCAGGGTTGTCTTCCAGCAACTTCTCGAGAACTTCCTGGGATTTTGCATAGGAATACTTGTAAACTTCGTCATTTATGGCCTCAGAACGCGCCACGCGGATACCGAACTTTTTCTCCAGTACCTCCTGAAAGGCGGCGGCTACCTCTACCACACCACCCCTCTTCCCCTGCAACCTTTCCATACCGTCAGTAAGGGCATATGTTTCACCGGTATGAGTGTTGTAAACAGCAACCAAGCACTCCCCCGAAAGCACCGGTTCCCGGGATTGCTGCTGTTGTTCCCCGGGAACCGGGGTAGGGGGACGGGAAAGAACCGGCTCGGGCTTTACAGCCGGGACTGCTTCAGGGTTGGCATTCACCGGCACGGGCAGTTCTCCCTCCAATAAAGCCACGGGGCTGTGCCTGTCCAATCTAAAAACACGACCAAGGCTCCCTATAAAGATATCGGCCAGTTGTATTGTTGACTGGTTATCTAGGGGCTGAGAGACGGCCAAAAGGGGCACAGCTGAATACATTAGGTTCAAGGCGTTTTCTCCCCTTTGTCCCAGAATGACAGCCGGCAAATCTAGGGCAATATCCCGGGCATTCACCAGCTTCAAAAGACCATACCCAGTAAATACCATTAAAGCCGCAACCAGACAGATTATTGAAATCCTCTTTCGGTTGTTGCCGGGAAGGCGCCTGCGGTAATAATACGAAGAAGCGGGATACATACCGTCACTTCCTTAAAGTAGTTTGTACATACTATGCCCCCGGCATTACGATTATGAAATATCAACGCCCCACCTTAAGGCAGGGCGTCAAATTAGCGTACAACCGTGGGAACTATCGCATCTATTATGCCAATTACAAAAGCGGAGATAAGTGCTCCCACCAGGCTTACACTGAGCAGTGTAGGAATGATAAACTGGGCCAAATAAATGACCGCGGCGCCGGTAATAAAGCCCACCAATCCCCTGCTCTGCGGCGATATTCTATCACCAAGTAGGCTTTCTGCCAGGTAACCTATAACTGCAATAACCACTGCTGCTATAAGTGCACCGGTAAAACCTCCGCGCACTACAAATCCAGGGGCAAGCCAGCTTACTAACATTAATACAAGTGCAGAAACAACAAATCTAATGGCTAACCCTACCCAATTTGACAATATTTTCACCCCCTTCCTTTACAACATATTTTTAGAATAAACAAAAAAAACCGCGGGTATACCGGCGGCTCTTGCTTTTTTTTTCGTAGCATGATAAAATTCACCCTGTTAAGGAGGTGATTTACAGTGCCCAATACGAAATCAGCAGAAAAAAGAGTACGCATTACCGCTAAGCGGACCCTGCGGAACAAAAGGGTAAAATCAATGGTGAAAACCGCAATTCGTCGTTTTGAAGAAGCCCTTAATACCGATGACAAAGACGGAGCATTGCAAAGACTCAAGAATGCACAAGCGGTTATAGATAAAGCAGTGACAAAAGGTGTCTGGCATAAAAATAAGGCGGCACGGAAAAAGTCTCGCCTGGTTAAACAATTTAAAAAGATTGCAGGCTAAGCAAATACCACCCATGGGAGGGTGGTTTTGTTATTTAATGCAAGAATCCATAAACAGTATCTCCAAGGCGGCATAGAAATCTTGCTTGCCTGTTTTTACATACTCGTCCACCTGCAGCATTCCCCGGAGAATATTTACCAGTTCTTTTTGCTCAAAATTTTTACTCTGGGAAAGGGCCCTTTTACACACAAAATTAGGCACCTTCATCCGCCTGCTTATCTCTGCAAAGGAAACCCCGGCAGCGGATAATTCACTTGCTTGTAAAATCAGCCGCACCTGTCGAGCCAGCATACCCAATATGGCCTGGGGGGATTCTTTGCGCAGCAACAGGTAACGTATCCCCTCCAAGGCTTCGGCGTAGTTTTTGTTTCCCAGGGCGTCCACCACGGCGAAAATATTCTCCTCTCCCCGGTCAGTCACCACAAACAATATATCATCTTCATTAATACAGCCCGCCGGGCCGGTATAATCAATGAGCTTGTTCATTTCGTTTTTTATGGCGTACATGTCGGACCCACAGCGGGAAACCAGTAACTCCGCCGCCGGCCGGGAAATCTCTACACCCTCTCGCTTGCCCATCTGGTTGATCCATTTAATAAGGTCGGGTTTTGTGAGTTTTTTAAACTCCACAGCCCCTCCCAGCTTTGCTATCTCCTTGAAAATCTTCCTTCTGCCGTCCACTGTTTCTCCGGTTTCCAAAATGAGACAGGTGGTTTGGCATGGCCGGGCAATATAGTTCACCAAGGGTGAACTCCCTTTGCCGGACTTTCCCGTTGCCTTTGCACCGGCCCGTGATGACGTAAAGAAACCCGCCCGCCTGACAACAACGAGACGTTTTTCACCCAACACCGGCGGCGAGGATGCTGCTGCCACAACATCATCCTCGGTAACTTCCGGCCCGTCCAGCAAGTCAAAATTAAAGTCCGCCAGCTCACTGGCCACCAATTCTCTCTTGTACTCGCTGATTGCTTGCTCCCGCAGGTAACCTTCGGGCCCGTAAAACAGGTTAACCGGGGCAATATTTCCCTTTTTAAGGTTTTCTAAAAGCTGCAGATAATATCGCAATACCCACACTCTCCGGCACAGTTTTTATAGCTTGCTTTTCACAGAGGAAACCTTGTAATCCATGGATATATTCTTGTCCCTGCGGTCATCAATACGAATTGTGGTGGTTACCCTGCCTATACCTTCATTAAAGGGCTGTTCGTGCATTCGCTTAATTACTTCCAGTAAATGATCCAGCTCACCTTCCAATATGGTACCCATGGGAGTTAGCTGGTACTTGACATTCTTTTCTTGTTCCAATACCCTCAGACATCCTGATACGTAATTGCTAAGTCCCGGAGAAGTTGTACCGATGGGTACTACTGTGACTTCCACGATGGCCATAATTTTCGATTCCTCCTTTCATTTTGTTGCTTTTTCAGTTTACCATGTTTTTTTGTTTGCGCCAACTTGTGGATTAAGGAATGGAGTCTACCTTGAAAAAACTCTCTTGCGGTTTCTTATAAAGGTACTTATTTCGCCGGAGCGGGCAGCACCCTGCGCTCACTTACTCGGGCATTTTAATTGAATGAGCTCACTCCGCTCCGGGTGCTGCCCGCTCCTTTCCCCGCTATTTGCTGTATATAAAACGCACTTAGTCACTTTTTCATTCCTCTGCTGGTGCCGCCGTCCGGCGGCATGTGCGTCTACCTTGAAAAAACCACTTTAAAGTTACTTGTACTGCTCGGGTGCCCCGGTGGTTTCCTCCGTTCGCTCCGCAATTATTCTCGTGCAGCGGGTAAGTATCTCCCGGAAAGCCGCTTGCTGCAGACTGCTTGCCTTCTTCTTCACGCCCTTACGGGGTCATAGCTCTTGGGATTTGACGGGCTATGCACCGCTACTCAGTGCTCCGCTCTCTCCGGAAATCACCGGGTCACCCTACTCGGTTCTTTTTTCATCTTTCTGCTGGTGCCGCCATACGGCGGCATGGACGTCTGCATAAACAAATAAGGCAGGTTTCCTTAATGGAAACCTGCCTCAGGTATTTTCTATAAAACCTCAAAGCACCTTTTATAAATCCACTCATACCCTTTCAGATCCAGGTCCCTGGGGTTGCCCACCGTCTGGGGATCTCCCATGGCGGCTTTGGCCAGGGCCGGAATTTCCTCTTCCTTTACTCCCAGGTCGGCGATATTGGGGATGTCGATATCTTCCGCCAGTTCGTATACAGCTTCTATACCCGCCAGGCAGGCTTCCCTGTCTGACATACCGGATATATCTTCACCCATGGCAACGGCGATTCGCTTGAACTTTTCGGGCTCGCCAATCCAGTTATACTCCATAACCGGACCCAGGGTTGCCCCTACAGCAGGCCCGTGGTGAATTTCAGGGTGAATTCCACCCAGGGTTTGGGTCATGGCGTGTACCGCACCGGCACTCTCACTGCCGTAGGAAATACCCGCCAGGTGAGCCGCCATGGCCATGTAGTAACGAGCCTCAATATCCTGCCCGTTGGCCACCGCCCGGCGTAAATACTTGGCGCAGTATTCAATTGCCAGCAGGGCCGCAGCATCGGTATGGGGCTGCGCATAGTGACAGGTATAGCACTCAATGGCATGGCAGAGGGCATCCATACCGGTACCCGCGGTTACATGGGGAGGCATGGATGTATGCAAAAGCGGGTCCACAACGGCAATATGCGCCGCCAAAAGCGGTCCGCCCACGTTGAACTTAAACTTGCGAGCAGGGTCGGTAATAACTGCCCACATGGTCACTTCGCTACCGGTACCCGCAGTTGTGGGCACGGTAATAAGGGGAGCTATCCTGTTTTCCAGGTCCCTTTTTTCAGCTTCCCAATCCAGAATATTGCCTTCATGGGTTACTTCCACCCCTATTCCCTTGGCGGTATCCATGGAGCTCCCCCCGCCAAGACCTATAAGGCCGTCGCAGCCATTGTCGTGATATGCTTTGGTGCCGGCGCCCACTGTTTCAATGGGAGGATTGGCAATAACTTTATCATAAACAGCATAAGGAATGCCTGCTTCTTCCAGAGGGGCAATAACCTTATCCAAAAGACCGGCATTAACAACCCCGGGATCAGTTACAATCAAAGGCTTTTTAATTCCAAGTTCCTTCACGGATTCCGGTAACTGGTTAACAGCACCAACGCCATGCTTCATAATAGTGGGAATTTCAAAACTTCTTACCTTGTAATAATTGTCCATCATAGACGGAACCCTCCGTTTCCAAAATTTTTCTTTCTCAAACGGCATAATTTAGCCGCGTAACAGCACTGTTTTACAATTTAAATTTATCGTTATCCTGCATACCAAGCCTGTCCAGTGTTGCTCCGGTGGGTACACCTTTTTCATCCCATCCACGCACCTTATAGTAATCAGTGCGCAAGAATTTCATATCATCTTCTGTAATTCTATGCCCTTTATTGGGTCCACTGGGAAGAGGCTCATTTACAAACCTGGCGGGCAACCGGTCCTGGGTGTAATCAATTCCTTCCCTTAAATTAAATAACCTGGTAAGGTTCCAAATGCGCTCACCCACATGGTCAAACAGGTCTTCACCAACAGTACGCCCTGTCGCTGCGGTCAAAAGCCTGGCATACGTGGCGGGCTGCACACCAAAACCGCCAAAATCACATTTAACCAGCGTATCAGTTCCGGCCAAGTAGTTTTGCAGCTGTGCCACCATCTCGGCTTTGCCCTCCAAGCCCAGGGGCTCCACGGGCTTGCCGTTCCATTTTTCTCCCCCGGCCTCGTAGGCCACCGGGAACCCCCTCTGGTGGCATCCTCCACGGTCAGCGGTCATGAGAACCAGGCCCATGCCGGGTACCCCTCTGGGTCCCCATGCCGGAGACTCCAAGCCCTTTACGTGTACGGCAAATTCTTCGGCGCCGCCCTTCAGCTTTTCAGCGGCTCTTTTGACACCCTCCGCCAAAAGCTGTCCCAGGGAACCTTCCCGGAAGGTAATTGCCTTAATGAGATATTCAGCGGCCTCAACACTGCCGAATTCTAATTTGATATCTTCAGGCGGGTCAATTAGACCCTTTTCACAGGCTTCCATGGCAAACGCTATTGCCGAGCCGGCGGACATACTGTCTAATCCCAGCCTGTCACATAATTTTACCAGGTAGGCAACAGCCCTTATATCTTCAATTTCCAGATTGGAGCCAATAAGCGCCGCAGATTCGTATTCAACTATATCTGATATAGTGCCGGCGTATTTTCCGGTCCGAACAACTCCCATTTTGCTGCACCGGATGGGACATCCCATACAAGCAGCGCTTTTCAGCCATAGATGTTTGGACTGCCCAATGTCACTCAACTTATTGGCACTCTCATAGGTGCCGTCCTTATAATTCCTGCGGGGCAAAAGCCCGGTTTCATTGGCGAAGGGAACCGCGGAAGCTGTGCCTGTCTCCACCAGTGCCTGTACGTCGGGACTTTCTTTCAATTCAGCATTGGCCTTTTCAATAGCCTCTTTAAAAGTATCTGTATCCTCTATCCGCACCTGCCTGCTCCCCCGCAGGGCAATTGCTTTCAAGTTTTTAGATCCCATTACCGCTCCGGTTCCACCACGGCCTGCCTGCCTATTATACTCACAGTTAATGAGGGCGTACCTAACACCATTTTCCCCCGCCGGCCCGATACTTACTACCTTAACGGTATCGTCACCCAACTCTTCCTTAATGGCGGCGTTTACCTCCAGGGCATCCCGTCCCCAAAGCTGGGAAGCCGGCTTAATTGCCACCTCACCGTCATTTATCCAAAGATAGACGGGCCGGGCAGCCTTACCGGTTATTATCAATCCGTCATACCCCGCATATTTGATCTCCGGTCCGAAATGCCCCCCGAAATAAGAGTCCAGGAAGGTTCCGGTAAGCGGTGATTTAGTTACCACACACGCTCTCATTGACGGAGCGGCGGTCCCGGTTAAAGGTCCGGTCATAAACATGATGATGTTTTCCGGAGCAAGGGGGTCGGTTCCGGCGGGCAAAAAATCATAAAGGATCTTTGCTCCAAAGCCCTTACCACCGATATATTTTTCGGCCATCCACTGGGGCAGGGGTATTTCCCGTACTTCTTCTTTAGTCAAGTCAATGTACAAAAACTTTCCCATATAACCTTTAATCATTATTATCACCCCCCCCGGAATAAACCAGTTCCAGCGCGCCCGTGGGACATTCCCTGACGCAAGCCGGAGAGCCGCCGCAAAGATCACACTTCTCAGCCTTTTTTTCTTCGTTGCTTAAACGAATAACCCCGAAATAACAGTATTTGGCGCATAACCCGCACCCTGTGCATTTATTCCGGTCAATTAAAACGGCCCCTGTCTCATCATCCCTTTCCACGGCATTTACCGGGCAAACGGTTTGACAATAGGAATTAGAACACTGCCGGCAAACCACCGGTTCGTGAATCAAACCTTCATTAATATGACGTATTTTCAGTAATGCCAGGCGAGGGTTATACCCTCCGGATTGTTTTTCCGAACAAGCCAATTGGCAAATGGAGCAACCCGTGCAAAGATCAAAATTTGTCCTGATTACTGTACGAATTGGTTATCCCCCCCTGGTGATAATTTTTAAATCCTATGCTTACATTTTACCTTATTTAAATTAACTAGTCAATTAAAATAAACCATTTATTTCAATATTTAAAAGGCCGCGGTTTCCCGCGGCCTTACTTTTTTCTTTTAACCATAAACCTGACTAGCCGGAGTAAGCGTTCCTAATTACTTCCTGGGCGTCTTCACCGTCCACGGTCTTAACGCCTTCCAACCATTCACTGACCATATCCAGATTGTTGGCAACCCACTCTTCTGCTACTGCTTCCGGATCACGGCCCTTCTTGTCAAACTCTAAAATCCACTCACTCTGGATTTCACTGGCAACCTTGAAATTAGACAGGAACTTGGTAACGTTGGGATCATCTTCGGGTAATCCTTTCCGAACCAGAGTATCTACACGCTCGGGCTCTTCACCCCAGATATGCTCGGGATCTTCCAGGTATTTCATATCCATTTCAACATTCATCCAGTGCGGTGCCCAAGCACTGTGAACAATCCATTCGCCCTTTTCCCGTGCTTTTTTAGCCTCGGTGAGCATGGCAGAAGTACTGCTTTCCAGTACCGTCCAATCCCCCAGACCGTATGTGTCGTTTTCCACGGCGCGCAGCATTACTTCGTTACCGTCATTACCGGGCTCGATACCATAGTATTTGTAATCAAACTTTTCCGCGTATTTATCCAGGTCAGCTATGGAATGTACACCCGCATCCCATACATAGCTGGGAACAGCCGGGCCGTATTCACATTCCTCAATGTTGGTACCAACATCCACAATAGCTCCGCTTTCAAGATGCTTGTCCAGCATGGGAGCCATGGTAACCATCCAGCCACCGGCAAAAACATCCACATCACCGGTTGAAAGTCCTTGAATTAAAATGGGAACGGTAAAAGTGGAAGCCTCAACATTATACCCCAATTGCTCCAGAATTTCTTTGAGAACATAAGTTTTCTGGGTCACTCCCGGCCATTCAACAAAGCCGAACTTGAGATCCTTTTGAACCTTAAATTCCCCTTGGCCGGTATTTTCTTCCGGTTGTTCTTGTCCGCCACAGGCCGCCAGGATACCTCCCACTGCTGCCAACATGACCAACACCAAAGCCAGTGCAATACCTCGTCTTACCTTAATGGTTATAACCCCCTTAATATTGTTATTTTAATATAATTTGAATAACCATCTTCCTCAATTCTTAACAGATGCAAAACTAAATTTAAGAGACTATGCCCGAGAGCCCCCCTTTCATCTATGTAAAATTCTTATTTTAATTAACCAGTCAGTCAAGGGAGTGGCATTATAAAATCCAGCCTGAATAATATGAGTTAAACGCATAGACTGGATATACTAACCTTTGGACACATTAACGCGCAAACCTAAACGTTGCCGGTAAGTTGTCACTTTACCGCTGTTTATATTTTACTCGCTCTTACGCATCCTGTCCACCCTTTTTTTGATAATATCCGATTTTTATTACCCGCCGCTGCCGCAGGTGGAACATTCCGGGTTTCTTTCGGTATCAACGCTGAAAAACTGCATGGACAGGGCATCATAAGTCAGGATTCTACCGGTGAGAAGTTCTCCCAGGTCCAATAGATATTTTACGGTTTCAGTGGCCAATAACGATCCAATCACTCCGGGCACGGCCCCCAGGATCCCCACTTCACGACAGGTGGGAGTTTTGGCACCGGGTTCCCGGGGGAAAATACAGCGCAGGCACGGGGAAGACCCGGGAATAATCGTCATGGCCTGTCCCACGTAACCCAATACCCCCCCGTACATATAAGCGGTTCCGTAACGAGCACAAGCCTCATTGATCAAAAAGCGGGTGGGGAAATTGTCGGTACCGTCTACTACAACATCATAATCCTTGATTATCTGTAGGTAATTATTTTCACCAAGTTTTTCCTGGTAATCTTTAACTACAAGGTCAGGGTTAAGTTCCCTTAATTTTTTCGCTGCCGATAAAACTTTGGGCCTTCCCACATCGGCGGTGGAGTGAATAATCTGGCGTTGTAGATTGGAATAATCAACTTCATCGGCATCTATAATTCCCAGGGTTCCCACTCCGGCGGCAGCAAGATAGAAAGCAACGGGGGAACCCAGCCCTCCGGCACCCACCACCAGTACTTTTGATTTTAATAGTTTTTCCTGCCCTTCCATCCCTACACCATTTAAGAGGATATTTCGATCATAGCGCCGGAGTTGCTGGTCATTCAGCATTTTATTTATGACCTCCTGGTGAACTACCCCTCCCTTCGCTCCGCTCAGGAAGGGGCTTCCTGGACGAAACGAATTCGTAGGTTTCCTGCTTCATCGTAACCCTGACGGGTTAGCTCCACAGGCATAACGTTCCGTGGTTCCCACGGTAGGGAAGCTATTATGCCGCTTCCAAGGCTCTTTTTAGTATATTCCGGGCTGCATTTACGTCCCGGTCAAGCATCAGACCGCAGTGGGGGCACCGGTGCATCCTAACAGATAAGTCTTTAGATACAGTTTTCCCGCATTGGCTGCATTCCTGCGAAGTACCGGAAGGGTTTACCTTGACAACCCTGCTGCCAGCCTCTTCCGCTTTGTAGCAGAGCATGGCAAGGAACTCGCCCCAACCCGCATCAGAAATACTTTTCGCCAGGTGGCAGTTCTTGACCATGTTCTTGACAACCAAATTCTCAACCGCTATCAGCTTGTAAACGTTGACCAGTCTGCGGGATTCCTTATGCAAAAAATCCCTGCGCTGGTTGCGAACCTTAGTATGTAATTTAGCTACTTTTAGCCGGGCTTTCTCCCGGTTGCGGGAACCCTTTTGTTTTCGAGAGAGCGCTCGCTGGGCATGTTTGAGCCGTTTTTCGGCTTTTCTGAGATACCTGGGATTTTCAATAGTGCAGCCGTCAGACAGCACTGCAAATTTATCCAAGCCCACGTCCAGGCCCGCGGCAGTACCAGGGTGTGTTTCTATCTGCTCGAGTTCAGTTTCCACAGCGAAGACAGCGTGCCATTTCCCGGTATTGCCCCGCTTTATATTGACGGTCTTAACAGTGCCCGGTATATTCCGGTGCAGTTTTATTTTGACCAAACCGATCTTGGAAAGTTTGAGCTTACCATTTCGGAAAGACGCGCCCAGACCATCGCCGAACTGGGTGAAGGTGAGGGACTTGTATCTACCCTTACCCTTGAACCTGGGACAGCCTGGAGTTTCCCCGTTTTTTACCCGGCGGAAGAAACCGGCGAAGGCCCTTTCCACCCGGAACAGCACTTCCTGGGCCACCTGGGAGTGAACTTCTTTGAAAAAGTGGTTTTCTTTTTTGGCTTCTTTTAGCCAAACCTGCTGTTCTGTCCGGGTGACTGAACGTTTTTCTTTTCCCCATGCTTCTTTGCGTTGAGCCAAGGCAGTGTTGTATATCCGGCGGCAGGTTTCCAGCCAGCGCAGGAGTTTGCGTTCCTGTTCCTTATTGGGGTAGATGCGGAACTTGTAGTTACGGATTACCTTGGGATTGAACGTATCGTTTGACATCCTCAAGTTTCACCTCACCCACGGTGGACAAAAAATAACTGGGAGACCAGAAATGACCACCCCATAGTTGCTTTTTTACTTCCGGGAACTCCCGGAAAATCAGTCTTGCTGAAACGGACTTCAAGGAGTTGATAAACTTGGATAGCTGAATTTGTGGTTTGAAAGCAAAGATAATGTGAATATGATCTTTATCGGTCTCCTACTCGATTATTTGCCCATCAAACTTTTCAGCGATGCTTTTGTTTACTTTCTTCAGGTATTCCGATACCTCTGCTGTAAGCACCTTGCGTCGATACTTGATGCAGCAAATGTAGTGAAATCGCAGAGAATATACAGCATGGCAACCTTTGTCTAATTGGTATTTCATAGCTTTATTCTACAGGAGGTACCAATGCAAAACAATAGTTCTCTGGAAAAACACGGCCCGCCTTTCATCCCCGCCCTTCGCTCTCGCTTCGCGAGCAAGGAAAGCTCAGGACGGGGACTTCCCGGCGGGATAGTTTATCTTGTAAACCACTTTATAAAGGGCTTGTGATACTGATACATATATTTTTAGTGCTCGGGTGCCGCCTTCCGGCGGCATGGGCGTCTACCTTGAAAAAACTACTTTATAAAGTTACTTTTAGTGCGCGGGCGCCCCGGTGGTTTCCTCCGTTCGCTTCGCAATTATTCTCGTAGAGCGTATAAGCCCCCCTTGGAAACCCGCTTGCAGCAGACTGCTTGCCTACTTCTTCACGCCCTTTCGGGGTCATAGCTTTTGGGATTTGACGGGCTAAGCGCCGCTACTCAGTGCTCCGCTCTCTCCGGAAATCACCGGGTCACCCTGGTGATACTTTTTCATTCCCCTGCTGGTGCCGCCTTCCGGTGGCATGGGCGTCTACTTCAAGAAAGTCTTCTCCAAGAAATCTGCCACGGCTTTGTAATCACCCGGGGAAAAGCAAGGAACATTGTCTTCATCCGCATCTTCGTCCACCAGGGCCAGCAGTTCGCCGCTGTAAACCGCAGGCTTCGAAGTTTGCCCGTAACGGCGCACCTCGATTTTAGGCGTTTTTTCGGATTTAAAACCTTCAGTGATCACTATGTCCATTTCTTTCATCAGGCCGAGAATTTCAGACAACCCGGGATTTTCGATTTTTTTGTAGACCCAATAGCCGGATTGCCCCGCCAGGGAAATAATGTCCGCCCCTGCCCGGGCGTATTGCCAGGTATCTTTACCGGGTTTGTCAAATTGCATATCGCCATGATGATGTTTCACCGTACCCACCCGGTATCCGCGCCATTTCAGTTCCCTTACCAGTTGAACCATAAAAGTAGTTTTTCCCGAATTTGACCAGCCAACCACGGAAACTACAGGCGGCTCATTTAAGGGCTGCACTATTCCACCACCCGTATATCATCCCCGACCTTGACCGGCCCGCCCTGCAAAACCTTTATGAAAATTCCTTCCCTGGGCATTACGCAATCTCCGGCCTGCTCGTAAATGGCACATCGACTGTGACACTTCTTCCCTATTTGTGTAACTTCCCCCACACATTCCGCGCCTATCTTTAGTTTGGTTCCCACGGGCAGCGAAACAAGGTCAATTCCTTCGGTGGTCAAATTCTCGGCAAAATCTCCGGGCCCCACATCCAAACCTTGCTCAACCATTTTACGAATGCTTTCCATTGCCAGCAAGCTCACCTGGCGGTGCCAGGGTCCGGCATGGGCATCCCCCTTGAGTCCTGAATCCGGAACCAGTGTCCCGGAACCCACATTCTTTTTCCGCATACCCTTTTTAGGACTTGTACAAACGGCCTTTATTACTCCCAAGGGTCCTCCCCCTCCCTGCGATATTCACCGCTTTTGCCCCCTGTTTTTTTTAACAGGCGGGCATTATTGATGACCATATCCTTATCAGCCGATTTACACATGTCATAAATGGTAAGGGCGGCAACGGATACCGCCGTCAATGCTTCCATTTCCACCCCTGTCTTGCCCGTAGTATGCACAAGGGCCTCTATTTCAACTGTACCGGGCTCACGAAACCGGAAATTTACATTTACTCCGGTCAATACTATGGGATGGGCCATGGGAATAAGGCGCCCCGTTTCCTTGGCCGCCATAATACCGGCCACCCGGGCTACATTCAATACATCTCCCTTTTTAAAACCGCCTTCTTTGATAAGGCGCAAAGTCTCGGGCTGCATCAAAACTTCTCCCCTGGCCACCGCCTCCCGGACAGTGTCACCCTTGGTACTGATATCCACCATGCGGGCCCTTCCCCGCTCGTCAAAATGACTCAGTTCCGGAAAACCCGGCATTCCGCCGCTCATTTTACTGTTCCCGCTCAAATTATCATCCCCCGATTTGCGACATTAACTTCATTTTATCCTTCCATCCGTCACCCATACTATGCCTGTTTGGTTTTATTTTTGCCGCGTGGACAAACATTCTGCTGAGTTCCAGTAATGATGCACCGCTTCTCAGGGAGCTCTTAACATCTATCTCGCAGGCGCTGTACAAGCACGGGCGGATACTCCCGGTAGCCGTCAATCGCAAGCGGTTACAGGAAGTGCAAAAATGGTTGCTAATGGCCGTTATGAAACCTATGGTACCCGGGGCGCCGGCTATCCGGTAATAGCTGGCCGGGCCCGCACCAATCGGTTTATTAACTGGTTGGAGTTTACCCAGCCCGGCCTCTATACCCGCGCTCACCTCCCGGGCACTGACGAAACGTCCCTTGGCCCAGGAATCGGATTCACCGATGGGCATAAGTTCAATATAGCGTATATGCAGGGGATAGTCCATAGCCAACTTGGCCAGATCAATGATTTCATCATCATTTATCCCCCTGACAACCACCGTATTTATTTTAACTGGATGCAAACCAAGCTGAAGAGCAGTTTCAATTCCCCTTTTTACATCCTCCAAACTTCCCACCCGGGTGATTTTTTTAAACCGCCTCGGGCTTAATGTATCAAGACTGATGTTTACCCGCCTCAAACCCGCCTCCTTCAGCGATTTTCCCAGCTTACTCAGCTTTATCCCGTTGGTGGTGATGGCTATATCATCTATAGTTTCAACGTCTGCGGTGGATTGGACCAGCTTTATAACTCCCTTACGTACAAGGGGCTCACCACCCGTCAGCCGTATTTTTCTTATTCCTACACCTGCTGCTGCCTTAACCAGAGTTTCTATTTCCTCAATAGTTAATATCTCATCATGGGGTATGTGCTCCACCCCTTCCGGGGGCATGCAATAAACACAACGTAAATTACAGCGGTCCGTAACTGAAATTCTTAAATAGTTGATGTCTCTTTTGCAGGAATCTTGCATGTTTCTTCACCTTCTTTATTTTGACCGTTACAATCCTTATGCTTCAGCATGCATAACGACCCTAAAAAAATCACCTGCCAAACCATTTCTTAAAAGCATTTTCGAAGGCCTCTTTTATATCTTCATGAAAACCGCGGTAGCATTCCACCAGTTGCTTGGCCTCACCGGTTAGGTCGGTCCCCCCGCCGCTTTCCCCGCCGGCACGGCTCAGAACCAGCGATATACCCCACTCTTTTTCAAAGGATTTAATCTTTCCCCAGGCAGCACGATATGACATGTCCATCAAACTTGCCGCTTTTGATATGGAACCATACTTATCAATTAAGGATAACAGTTCAAACAGCCCGCCCCCGAAAGCCACCCCGTCCTTTTCCAGCCACACCTTGTAACCGGCTTTTACCTCGCTAAATAAACCGGGGCCCTTAACATGAGGGGCTGAAGTACGTGGCATACTTTCACCCCCTGAAAAACCTTTATCCCCCTCCCACCGGGGGAAACAAGGATACACGCTCACCTTCATTGAGAATATAATCCAACTCCCGGTATTTACCGTCAATCAATGTAGTAAAAACTTGATCTTCGGGTATACCTATCTGTTCTAACAAATCCCTCAAGCTGGAACCTTCTTTAATTTCCACCGAAAAGGGCTCTCCAAAACGTTTTTGATCAAGAAATCTTTCCAAACCGCTGAAGACCCGTACTTCAACCAGCATATAATCACCCCGAATTAGGTTGCATGCTGTGATAACACAGCATGCAACCTAATTATACTAAAAATTAAATACTTCGTCTAACTCTTCATCTTTAATATCAAACTTGGTATTGTGCGGTTCAAATTCCTCAGTGGTGAAGAATTCAGGCAAGCGGTCATCAGCCTTTGTAAAACCGGCCTTTTTATTGAATTCCCGCTCCACCTTGAGTATCTGCTGTCCCAGTGCCACCACATCATCAGGAGTCAACTCAGTACCGTACTGGGCGTTAATCATTTCCACGATGGTGGGAACACCCTCCGGGTTATCCAGAACGGCAAATGCCACAAACAGGCAAAGACCTGTTGCATCCACCGCAGCTGTAGCCACCTGCAGGTTGCGGGAAAGCTCAACCTGACCTTCACTCTTAGTGGGATCAACGTGACCGCCCACCTTGAGAATGTTAGCTGTTACGGCATAACCGGCAGTATGGTCAGCACCCATGGGGGTGGTAGCATAGGTTACACCGTTACCTTTACAGGAACGCGGGTCGTAAGCAGGTATACCCTGTCCCTTAACAGCCGGAATCCTGGTTACCCCGAATGCTTTACCGGCAACAGTTGAACCGCTGCCGATAATACGACCCAGGGAAGTACCTTTTTCCACTTCCTCCAGGGCCTTAATGGCTGCTTCACCGTCACCAAAGGGAATTACCCCGGCCTCGGCAAGCACACCCAGTGTGCACCCGGCCTCAATGGTATCCAATCCCACATCATTACAGATATAATTCAGTTTGGCCACAACGTCCAAATCATTAATCTCCAGGTTGGGGCCAAAGCACCATGCCGTTTCATATTCAATAGGCGCGCAAACCTTGCCGTCCGGCATGGGATATACATTGGAGCAGCGCATTATGCATCCCGGGTGGCAGGCATGGGTTGCCTTACCGCCACGCTCCTTGGCCACTTCAGCCAGCTTTTCACCACTGACATCATTGGCACCGTCAAAACGGCCCCTGGAGAAATTGCGTGTGGGCAGCGCACCTGCTTCATTGATGATATTCATTAACACGTTAGTTCCGTAAGACGGCAGCCCTTGGCCGCATACCGGGTGATCAAGCAGAATTTTAGAAAACTTCTTGGCAGCTGCCTTGAATCTCTCAGGATCTTTAACAGGCGCGTCAAATGTCTTGGGACAGTCAACTACAATGGCTTTAATCTTCTTGGACCCCATAACGGCGCCCAAACCGCCGCGCCCGGCATAACGGCTGCTGTTACCGTCACTGTCGTTGTTTGTTACGCCGGCCGAAGCCATTAACATTTCGCCGGCAGGACCAATGGTGATAACCGCAACTTTTTCACCGTACCTCTGGCGACAAATGGCGGTTGTCTCATAAGTTCCTTTGCCGGCCAAGTCATTAGCAGGAATTAACTCAGCACCCTCGGAATTAATTTTGATCATGTACCAGTCATTTCCCGCAGGAAGACCTTCCAAAACCATAGCCTTTATGCCCAAATTGGCAAGCTTCTGGGAAGTAATACCGCCGGCATTGGCCTCTTTGATGCCGCCGGTTAACGGGCTTTTACCCCCCACTGAAAGGCGTCCTGAAGAAGGTGCATTCGTACCGGAAAGCAAACCCGGCGCAATAACAAGCTTATTGAACCCGCCCAGGGCTTCACATGTTGCAGGCACCTCATCCAGCACCATCTGAGAGGTAAGGGCCCTGCCCCCTAGAGCAAGGTACTTCTCGGGCACATCCTCCCACTTTAATTCTTTTGCTGTCATGTTAACGCGTAAAATTTTAGGCACTTCACTTGCCCCCTTTGCCTTTTTGCTTCTGTTATCATTTGTGCACTTATAGTTATTCTCTGTAAAGTTGTTTTCTCCTTCTTGTTTTTGGCTGGGGGTGGAGGAAAATGCAGCAGCTTCCCCCTCATTATTCAAAGCCTTGCGGTAAATATCCATAACATCTTCCAGCGTAGCTGTACGCGGGTTGGTAAAACTACAGGCATCCTTCATGGCATTTTGAGCCATCACGTGCAGATCCCTTTCTTTTACTCCCAGTTCCTTTAATCCGGAAGGAATACCCACATCCGCCGAAAGCACTTTAATAGCATCTATAGCCACATCAGCGGCAGCTCTAAAGGACAACCCCTCGATATTTTCACCCATGGCTACAGCAATATCACTAAAGCGACCGGTGCAGGCAATTAAGTTAAAGCGATTGCATAAAAATCCGTTCAATATCCCCTTCGCTGACATCCCTGGGATTAGTAACAATGCAAGCATCATTAAGTGCATTTTTACTAAGGGTACTCACCAGTTCCTGCTTTAAACCCATATTGGAAAGACCGTGGGAAATTCCTATATCCCTAACCAACCGGCGAACCGCTTCAATTGCCTTTTGAGCTCCCTGCCACTTGCTGATTCCGCTCAAATCCTCCCCGAAGGATTCGGCAATACGGCAATACTTGTCAGCACAGGCAATTAGATTAAATTCCATTACATGGGGTAACAACACCGCATTTGTCTCCCCGTGATGCAGGTCCAACAACCCGTCAACCTGGTGAGTCATGGCATGAGTCGCCCCCAAAATGGCATTGGAAAAAGCCAGACCCGCCTGCAGGCTGGCCATTGCCATCGCGGACTTGGCCTCGAGGTTTGTACTGCAGGCCACGGATTCCCGCAGGTTATTTGCTATTAAGCGAATGGCATTTAAAGCCTGCACATCCGTGAGATGAGTCGCCGCCAAGGATACAAAGGACTCAATGGCGTGACTCAAAGCATCCACACCAGTAGCGGCAGTCAGCCTGGCATTCTTGGTTTGTAACATGTACGGATCAATAATGGCAATATCCGGCACCAGAGACTTAGAGATAATGGCCATTTTAATCTTCCGCTTGCGGTCAACCACAATGGCAAACTGTGATACCTCGGAACCGGAACCGGCTGTGGTTGGAACCATCAACATTGGCGGCAGCGGGTTTGTAATTTTATTTACCCCTTCATAATCCTGAATTTTGCCACCATTGGTGGCCAGGATTGCCACAGCTTTGGCCACATCAATGGCACTGCCCCCTCCCACACCCATAACGGCATCACAATCCGCAATCATATACCTTTGCGCGCAGTTATCAACTTCATTATCCTTGGGGTTACTGGTGATTTCATGACAGATCTCGTATTCCAACCCCACCTGATCCAGGTATGATAATGCCTTTTCAACCCACCCGGCTTTCATCACACCCTCATCGCTAACTATGAATATCTTTTTTGCCCCCAGGCGTAAAGCGCTTTCACCCACCTGGCTGATGGCACCTAATCCGAAAATAATTTCCGGCGCAACAAATTTACTTATTATCAATATAACACCCCGCTAAAAGCTGCTTTTTCACAGAAATTTTTACCAGGACTTTTTTCCCTTGCCTTGATTCATTTTTTTATATACCATTTCATTAGTGTTGCAAAAAACCTGCCTAAGCGAAGTGTAAATAATTGTATCGGCATACATTTTGCGAGTGACAAAAAACCGGTAAAATAATAAGCTAACGGTTAGTGCCAAGCACCTGGCGGCACCAGCAGAGGGATGAAAAAGTACCTAATAGGGTGACCCGGTGATTTCCGGAGAGAGCGGAGCACTGAGTAGCGGCGCTTAGCCCGTCAAATCCCAAAAGCCATGACCCCGAAAGGGCATGAAGAAGTAGGCAAGCAGTCTGTAGCAAGCGGCTTTCCGGGAAACACTTACCCGCTCCACGAGAATAATTGCGGAGCGAACGCAGGAAACCACCGGGGCGCCCGAGCACCAACAGTTACTTTCAAGAGAGTTTTTTCAAGGTAGACGTCCATGCCGCCGAAGGCGGCACCAGCAAAGAAATGAAAAGTATCGTATCAGGGTAACCCAAATATCGGGGTAAGGAGCTGGCAGCACCCGGAGCGAACATACGCAGATCAAATCAAAAGAGCGAACGGAGCGGAGGATCAGCGGCGAATCCTGTTTGAGCGAAGCGAGTTATGCAGCCGCCCGGAGCGGAGTGAGCTCATTCAATTAAAATGCCCGAGTAAGTGAGCGCAGGGTGCTGCTAGCTCCGGCGAAAAAATTACCTTAATAAGAAACCGCAAGAGAGTTTTTTCAAGGTAGCAAGCAACGCTCAACAGGAAATCCATCGCCGAAAAAGAAGATATTCCAGTCAGAAAAAAACAAGGAGTGGATAATTTGTCGGACACAACAAAAAAAGAAATGAAAAACCGCGTCATCGTAACCGTTCTCGGGCCGGATAAAGTTGGCATAATTGCAGGTGTGGCCCAAATACTGGCTGAGAACAACATTAATATACTTGATATAAGCCAGACCATCCTGCAGGAATTTTTGGCCATGGTACTCATAGCCGACATGGATGCCAGCACGGTGGACCTTCTGGAGCTCAAACAAAAACTGAACGAATTGGGAGAAAAAATAGGGGTACGTATTGATGCCCAGCATGAAGACGCCTTCAGCTACATGCACAGAATATAGGGGGAAACATATATGCTCACAATGCAAGAAATAATGGAAACCATAAAAATGGTCCAGGAAGAAAAACTGGACATCAGAACCATTACCATGGGTATAAGCTTGCGGGACTGCTGCCACCCCGCCCCCCACAAGGCCGCGGATAAAATTTATGATAAAATCACACGCCTGGCCGAAAATCTGGTACCGGTGGGGGAAAACATTGCCCGGGAATTCGGTATTCCCATTGTCAACAAGCGTATTTCAGTTACCCCCATATCTCTGGTGGGTGAATGTACGGAAATTGATGACTACTATATCTTTGCCCGGGCCATGGACAAGGCAGCAAGGGAAGTAGGCGTTAACTTCATAGGTGGTTTTTCAACACTGGTTCACAAGGGAATGACCCGGGGAGACGCAAAGCTTATTCAGTCTATACCCCGGGCCCTGGCGGAAACCGAAAGGGTGTGCGCGTCGGTTAATGTGGCCACCACCAAGGCGGGTATCAATATGGACGCGGTTCACCTGATGGGAAACGTAATTAAGGAAACCGCGGAGAGAACCCGGGATAAAGACGGTCTGGGGTGCGCAAAACTGGTTACCTTTGCCAATGTGCCGGAAGACAATCCCTTCATGGCCGGAGCTTTCCACGGTGTAGGAGAGCCTGAATCCGTTATAAATGTGGGAGTCAGCGGCCCCGGCGTAGTCAACAGGGCGGTAAGCCGCGTCCGGGAAGCTGATTTTGGCACCCTGGCCGAAACCATTAAAAAAACAGCCTTTAAAATAACTCGTATGGGGGAACTGGTGGGACGCACCGCAGCATCCCGGCTGGGTGTCCCCTTTGGTATTGTGGACATTTCCCTGGCCCCTACCCCCGCAGTGGGCGACAGCGTGGCGGAAATACTGGAATCCATGGGCCTGGAGCGCTGCGGAACCCATGGAACCACCGCGGCCCTGGCCCTTTTAAACGATGCGGTTAAAAAGGGTGGTGCCATGGCCTCATCCTACGTGGGCGGGCTGTCCGGCGCCTTCATTCCGGTAAGCGAGGACGCCGGCATGGTTAGAGCCGTTGAAGAGGGGGCCCTTGGCCTGGATAAATTGGAAGCAATGACCTGCGTATGTTCCGTTGGTTTGGATATGATCGCCGTCCCCGGAGATACCAGCGCGGAAACCCTGGCGGCCATCATCGCCGATGAAGCAGCCATAGGGGTTATAAACCAGAAAACAACCGCCGTGCGCATTATACCCGCGCCGGGTAAGAAGACAGGGGATCGCGTAGAATACGGTGGGCTATTGGGAAGCGCCCCGGTAATGCTCGTACACCCCTTTTCCTCCACCGAATTCGTGCGCAGGGGAGGTCGAATCCCGGCACCGGTTCACAGTTTAAGCAACTGATCCATGCAGCGACAGCGACAGGATAATTCCTGTCGCTGCTCTGTCTAGCCTGCATGGTAGCCCATACTACTATTGTTTTTGTACGGTATATCATGCTTGCTATAGAGTCCAGAGAATCCAGGGATTTAAAATCACTGGGCGAGTTGTTTTTCTATTGTTGTGATGAACTGGATGATATTAAACTTTTTGAAGCATATGTCCACATCAACCCTTGTTATAACCGGAGAATTATTGCCCCACATTGCCCATCCCGCTCCCATCACCATTACATTAAAATAAAAACCGTTATTGCTTTTATTGCTTTACCGATTTCCAACACTATTGCTTCACCTTTTTCGCCATATTATTCGGATTAATCACCAGTGTTACCTTTATAACCAAAAAATACAAACCCCAACACCGGTAATAAAAATCACCTTTTCCTACAGATAATAAAGCAAATACCACAAGGAGGCCGTAAATGTATCAAACAATCATAATTGGGATGGGACCCGCAGGTCTTACCGCCGCAGTTTACGCGGCACGAAAAAAAATGAAGGTTCTCATTTTGGGGAAAGAATTTGGTGGCCAGGCCTCATGGACCGGTGAGATAGAAAATTATATGGGGTTTCAGTACATAAGCGGGCCGGAATTGATGCACCGCTTTGAAGAACAGGTTAAAGAATACCCGGTGGAAAGGCACATGGTTGAAGTGGACAATGTCACCCGCCGTAATGGCATATTTATTGTAAAGTGTAAAAATGGCCGGGAATACCGGTCGGAGACGGTAATTATAGCCGCGGGTAAATCCCCCCGCAGGCTGGGTGTGCCCGGTGAGAAGCGTTTCACCGGCAGCGGTGTCAGCTACTGCGCCGTATGTGACGCTCCCCTCTTCGCGGGGAAAAGAGTGGCGGTAATCGGCGGCGGAAATTCAGCCCTGGAAGCAGCCCATGATTTGATTAAAATTGCCCATCACGTTTATATAGTATCTTTGGAGGAGTGGACCGCCGACGCAATACTGGCGGACAAAGTAAAGGATGCCCAAAACATGACCAAATTAGTGGGCTGGAACACAGTTAGTATCGACGGGGAAAAGATGATAAAGGGGATTACCTTAAGGTCGCTAAACGATCCGTCACAGGAAAAGAAACTACCGGTAGAGGGTGTATTTGTTGAAATTGGAACCATTCCCAACAGCGGCCTGGCAAAAAATCTTTTACAAATGAACAATAACGGTGAAATAATTGTGAACTGTGACTGCACCACTTCGGTACCGGGGGCCTTTGCGGCGGGGGATATAACAAATATTCCCGAAAAACAAATCATCGTGGCCGCGGGTGAAGGAGCCAAAGCCACCTTAAGCGCCTACAAATATTTATTATGGCTGGAGCCCGGTTTAAAAGCAAATTTATCTCCCCCGGAAATTACGGCCAATGAATACCAAAACCAGGAGTTACCTCTCCATTAAGAAAGGAGTTATTAATTATGCTGGACGATTATACCAGGTTTCAGGCCAACGATGAAATAGCCCTGCTTCATGCCATTTCCATGACCGAGGTAACAGCCAAAAAGGCCGAGCTATACCAGGGGCTGGCTAAAAACCCGGAAGTAAAGAAATTTTTTGAGCGAAGGGCATCTTTAATACGAAAAGTCAATGAGCATATTAGAAAACACCTGGATAAACTAGGGAGGGCTTGATAAATGCACGATCTTGATATGCTTTACGATTACTATACCGGTGTTAACCTGGCTGCCGGGGGTTATGCAACGCTGTCCTGCCGGACCAAGAATGATAAGGTGGAGAAGCTTTTCAGGGATTTAACGGGCCAGGTAATGGATGAAAGTAAAGCAACTGCGGAATTGATAATAAAATTGGGGGGCAATTTATACTAATCAAGATCCTGTTCGATCTCCTTTAGTATAACCATGGCCTTTTCCAGGTCCCTTTCCCTGACCGCCACCTTTATACCGGACAGCAAGGGTGTATTCAAAGCAGAGTGTTCATGATAAATAAAAGATCAATCCCTTCGCTTTCCAATAACCCCCGAAAAATATGAGCTTCATTGGCATTTAAAAAGCTGGCTATCACCCGGGGCCGGTTTTTGTTTTTATCCCCCATCCGGCTCACCCTTCCAAGCCAGGCAGTCCAAAAATTCCGTGTGTATCCTTCCATTGGACGCCGCGATGTCCACATATTCACCCAAGCGCAGCGGCTGCCCGGTCAAGTCGCTCACTTTTCCCCCGGCTTCTTCCACCAGCACCGCCCCGGCAGCCACATCCCACGGGCGAAGAGATACCTCCCAAAAACCCGTGAGTCTTCCGCAGGCTACATAGGCAAGCTCCAGGGCAGCGGAACCCAGGGCCCGCAGATTATTACAGTTATCAATCACCCGTTTCAAATTTACCCTGTGCATGCGGGGACGGCAAGCAATATTACCCGGATAACCGGTTACCAGCAAACTGTGTCCCAAATCACCCACGGTACGATCCACGGTTATGGGGCTACCGTTTAGCATGGCGCCTTCTCCTTGCACAGCCGTGTACGTTTCCTGCCGGAATGGATCGTGTACCACTCCCAGCACGGGAACTCCCCGCTGAGCCAGTGCAATGGAAACAGAGCAAAACTCCAAGCCGAAAACAAAGTTCGTGGTCCCGTCCAGGGGATCCACATACCACGTTTCGGTATCACCGTGACAGGATAACCATTCCCGGCCGGACTGGTGTTCCTCCCCCATTACGATATGGGAGGGAAAAGCGGTTTTGATAAGCTGCAGTATTATATCCTCGGCCTGCCGGTCCACCTCCGTTACCAGATCGGATGCACAGGATTTATTTTCGGTAATTTTATGCCGGTTTACCCTTTCTTTGATCAGCTTGCCGGCAGTTTCAGCGGCCCGCACAGCCACCCGCAATTCATCCCTGTACCGGTTTGTCAATTGGGACACCACCTCTAAAAACCTCTTGGAACCAATACGCGCCGCTGAACCTGGTTATTCCCGAACTTGACCCTCACCAAAAATAATATATTTAATGGTGGTCAATTCCTTCAGCCCCATGGGGCCGCGGGCATGCAGTTTTTGGGTACTGATGCCTATCTCCGCCCCGAAACCGAACATACCGCCGTCGGTAAAACGGGTAGAAGCGTTAATGTACACTGCTGCAGCGTCAACTTCCCGCTGGAACCTGCGCCCGTTATGATAACTATCGGTAATAATAGCTTCGGAATGCCCCGTACCATACCGGTAAATATGATCCATTGCCTCATCGATACTTTCAACTACTTTGACAGCAATAACAAGATCCAGGAATTCAGCCGCATAATCATCCTCAGTAGCCGGGGTTACCCACGGAACAATGTTGCGTGTCTTTTCGCAACCGCGGACTTCCACCCCGCTTTCCTTTAGTTTTTGTAAAGCAGTGGGGAGAAACTTTTCCGCTATCTCCTTGTGAACCAGCATGGATTCAATGGCATTGCAAACCCCGGGGCGCTGGCACTTGGCATTAATTACAATATCCTCAGCCATTTCCGGATCTGCTTCACTGTCCACGTATACATGGCAATTACCCACCCCGGTTTCAATAACGGGTACGGTGGCATTTTGGACCACGGTTTGTATTAACCCCGCTCCTCCCCTGGGGATCAAGACATCCAGGTATTCATTCAATGTCAGCATTACATTAACCGCCGCTCGATCAGTATTCTCAATGAGCTGAACGGCCCCCTGAGGTATTCCCGCGGCTTCGGCGGCAGCGGCAATAACCCGGGCAATGGCTTTGTTAGAATTAATAGCCTCGGACCCGCCTCTCAAAACAACGGCGTTACCCGCCTTCAAACAAAGGCCGGCTGCATCCACCGTAACATTGGGCCTGGCTTCGTAAATTATTCCCACCACCCCCATGGGAACACGGATACGCCCAACCTGCAAGCCATTGGGCCGGGTCCACATGGACTCCACTTCTCCCACGGGATCGGCAAGGGAACTCACTGTCTCCAGCCCCCGGGCCATATCTTCCACCCGTTCTTCCGTTAACAGCAGCCGGTCAATAAGGGCCTTTGAAAGCCCCTTTTCCTTACCGGCTTCAACGTCCCGGGCATTTTCCTTTAATATGTAATCGCTTTGCTTGCGCAACTCCCCGGCGATGGCTAAAAGAGCATTGTTTTTAACACCGGTGGAGGTATAGGCCAGCTTCCTGGCGGCCTCCTTGGCAGCCTTGGCCTTTGCTATTATTTCCTTTTCCATGAAACTACCCCCTTATATATCCAGCACAAGGTTATTGCGGTGTATTACCTCATCAAAATCCTTATGGCCCAGGACCCGGGAAATTTCCCCGGTATGTAAGCCCTTTATGGCCTCAACCTCCCGGGCTGAATAATTAACAATGCCCCGGGCGATTTCCTTGTTTTCAAAAATAACGCTAACAGTATTGCCTATTCCGAAATCACCTTCAACCGCTGTAACTCCCGATGGAAGCAAGCTTTTACCGTTATCCAAAATGGCCTGTGCCGCACCCCGGTCAACATGAATTTTGCCCTGGATGGAGGAGCCGTAAGCTATCCAGCGTTTTTTATTCCGGAGCCTTATAGACGGCCAAAATGACGTTCCCACCAGTTCCCCGGCCAGAATCCTGCGCAGCACATCTTCTTCGGAAGCACGGGCTATAACAGTCACCATACCCGAGTGCATGGCTATCCGGGCGGCGTGAATCTTGGTAACCATTCCCCCCGTACCCCGTTCCGTACCCTCACCACCGGCAAGCTCCTCAATTTCCGGGGTAATTTCCGTGACCTGTTGTATCAGACGGGCGCATTTGTCAGTCCTGGGGTCCCCTGTGTATAAACCGTCGATATCCGAAAGGAGTACCAGCAAATCGGCATCCAGGAGACCCGCCACCAGAGCCGCCAGGTTGTCATTATCCCCCAGTTTTATTTCATCTATTGCCACAGTATCGTTTTCATTAATCACCGGGATTACATCCATCTGCAGCATTGCCAGAAGTGTATTCCTGGCGTTCAAGAATCTTTTCCGGTCTGCAAAATCTTCCCGGGTAAGAAGAACTTGTCCCACCGTCATGCCATATTCGGCAAAAAACTTTTCATACATATGTAACAGCAGCCCTTGCCCGATGGCGGCCACTGCCTGTTTTTCCGGTATAGTACGGGGGCGCCGGGAAAGTCCCAGCTTCCCAACTCCTGCCCCAATGGCCCCCGAACTAACCAAAACCACTTCCAAACCCTGGTTATACAAATCGGTAAGCTGGCGAGCCAGCTTTTCCAATTGAGACAGGTTAAGCCTGCCCGTATGGTGGGTGATGGAACTGGTACCGACCTTCACCACTACTCTCTTTACTTCTGATAAATCTCTCTTTTCTACAGACATTATCATTGCTCCGGCTGTTTAGATTATTTCATTAATATAACATAATCCACCCTGTTTTTCCATACATCCCCTTTGTATCGGACCAAAGGAACTCTTATTCAACAAAGTCAAATTCAAAATCTCCAATCCGCACCGCGGAGCCTTCAGTGGCACCTGCTTTACGGAGGGCTTTTTCCAGCCCCATTACCTTCATGATACGCTGCAGGCGATAAACAGCTTCCTCGTTCTCCAAGTCTGTCATAGCCACGTGTTTTTCTATTTCCTTTCCCCGGACCACAAAAATACCGTCTTCCCTTTCAATGGTAAACCTCGGCTCGTGACGGTGAATTACCTCTTTCTCAGCCTCTTTTTCCTCTTCAACCACCGGCTCCCGGAATAATTCCTCAAGCTTGGCAGCCATCTCTCGGACCATTTGCTCAAGCCCCTCCCCGGTTACCGCGGATACCGGAAATACATCATAAGAATCCTTCAATTCATCCTGCAGCAAAACCAGGTTATCCCTGGCACCTGTAATATCCACCTTATTGGCAACCACCATCTGGGGTCTTTGGGCCAATTCCGGACTATAGCGCCGGAGCTCATTATTGATAATTTCAAAATCCTTCAAAGGGTCCCTTCCCTCGCTGCCTGAAACATCAATCACATGTACCAGCAGGCGGGTTCGCTCGGTATGTCTCAAAAATCTGTGCCCCAGCCCGGCACCGGTATGGGCTCCTTCTATCAAACCCGGAACATCCGCCACTACAAAACTGGTGTCCCCGGACCGGACAACTCCCAGGTTGGGGTGAAGGGTGGTAAAGGGGTAATCCGCTATCTTGGGTTTGGCAGCTGAGATACGCGATATTATGGTGGATTTTCCCACATTGGGAAAGCCAATCAAGGCAACATCCGCCAGCACTTTAAGTTCCAGTTCCAGCCAGCGCTCAGCTCCGGGCTCGCCCTTTTCGGCAAAGGAAGGGGCTTTGTTTTTGGCCGATGCAAACCTGGTATTTCCCCTTCCCCCGCGTCCCCCGGCGGCAACGATAACTTCCTGGCCGTGTTCCACCATGTCCGCCAGCAGTTCCCCGGTTTCTGCATCTTTAATCAAAGTGCCCGTGGGTACCCTAATAACCAAATCATCTCCTGAGCGCCCGTGCATGTTTTTCCCCTGGCCATGCTGGCCCCGGCCGCCTTCATAATGGCGTTTATATTTAAAGTCCACCAGCGTGCGCAGCCCGTTATCAGCACGGAGGATTACATTTCCACCCCTGCCTCCATCACCGCCCCAGGGGCCGCCCTCCGCCACATATTTTTCCCGGCGAAAAGCCACACAGCCGTTACCGCCGTTACCACCTTTAACATATATCTTGGCATGATCGTAAAACATATTTCCTCACCTTTTTTAATTAGTCTTTGATCCATTGGAATATTGTATATTTTTGGGCCGTTTATGTACTCCATTTAACCCACTGTACGGGGCAAAACCATTTCCACTGTACATGCCCGGGATTCCCGGGCAACGTTGCAACATAATTGTCCCCGGTATTCAGCCAGAGCGGCGTTTATTTTGGCCAAAGACGCTTCCATTTCCTCATAATCAGGGCTCACTGTAAATTTAAGCGTACAGCCGCAGTTTTCCCCTTTCTGGTATATATCAATCATTAAGCAGGGGTTTTCCGTTTCCCTTTCGCGGTCAATAAAACGAAAGACATGGAACAAGCAATCATGTAAAGCTTGTCCCGCCACCACACCCGGCACCGAGCAGCCCTCCAGGTCGAATTGGACATTATATACGGTTCGGGCCTCGACCCCCGCTGCCATCTCCTCTCCCAATAGAAAAGCGGCAGCCATCTCCGGCACCTTTAGATGTACCACTTTGCTCAGTCGCTGTAAATTATGGGTTACTTCCCGTATGTATTCCCCCGCCCGTTCCTTTTTATTTAGCTGCAGGTAACCGGATATAACCTGCAGGTGATTTAAAAAGTCATGCCGCATCAGGGAAATAACCTTTATCATATCCCGCGAGTCTATGATACCCACCCCCTTGAAAATATTAACATATTATAGCTTTTCGGTCTGGATATGGAAATACCCTGCTCCGGGACAAAAAAAACACGCTGAATAAACTCTTCTCTGCGTGCTCCTCTCTCGCCGCATTCAAATGGAAGACGGTTCTGGGCTTGAATGCTACCTTGAAAAAAGGTCGCACATGGGGACGGTTCTATTGTGCTAAAAGTTACTCTTAGTGCTCGGGTGCCCCGGTGGTTTCCGACCAAAGTAAAAAGCCAGCTGAAAGCTGGCTTTTAATGCCTTTAACTGGTAGCTGCAACTTTTTCAACTTCTTGTACGTTAACTACCGTTTTGCTCTTACCTTTTTTAACAAAGGATACCAGACCGTCCACTTTGGCAAAAAGGGTATCATCTCCACCTTTGCCCACATTGCGGCCCGGGTGAATTTTGGTGCCCCGCTGGCGGACCAGTATGCTGCCCGCGGATACCAGCTGGCCGTCTTGACGCTTAACCCCTAGAAACTTAGGATTAGAATCACGACCGTTCTTGGAACTACCTACTCCCTTCTTATGAGCCATGTCCTCACCTCCTGTTCAAGGAAACCTGTCTATGCTTCAATCTTTTCTACTTCAACTTCGCTGAAGGGCTGGCGGTGACCTTTTTTGCGCCGGTAATTCTTCTTGGGCTTATATTTAAATACTATAATCTTTTTACCTCTACCATGGCGTTTAACCTTAAAACGCACCTTGGCTCCTTCAATAACCGGTGAGCCAACGGTTAATTGCCCATCTTTGCTTACCGCCAAAACCCTGTCAATCTCAAAGGATTCACCCGGCTCGGTGTCCACCATTTCAATAAACAGGGTATCTCCTTCCGAAACCCTGTACTGTTTACCGCCGGTTTCAATAATAGCATACATACCCACTTACCCCCTTTTATTTAGGACTCGCCGGAACGGGTGGAATTATTCCTTGTAAAACCCGGCCCGAGCGGTTTCGCGGGTGAACTGACAACCCACACTAGCCTATTTTAACCCTTAACAGTAACAGGTGTCAAGAAAAGTGTTTCCGCCACTCCAGCATAAGTATGAAAAAGTATCACCAGGGTGACCCGGTGATTTTCGGAGTAAAAGGAAAATTGCGGAGCAAACGGAGGAAACCACCGGGGCGCCCGCGCAATACAAGTAACTTTAAAGTGGTTTTTTCAAGGTAAAAAAGGTAGCACAAAAAAACCGTCCCTGTGTGCACTCACAATTGTATATCACGTATATACGTGATATACTTAAATAAGTGGAGGTGATGGAAGTGGAATACCAAAATATTACTTTATCCATTCCCAAGGAAATATTGAAAAAGGTCAAGCACATAGCCGTGGAGAAAAACACGTCGGTATCCGGATTGTTGTCACGTCACCTGGAAGATATTGTAGCCAGGGATGACGCATATAAAAAAGCAAAAGCAAACCAGATGGAGATCATGGAAAAAGGTTTTGATTTGTTAGGCGCGGAAAAAGCAGCATGGAGCAGGGAGGAACTGCATGATCGCTAGTGAGGAACGACAATTCGTTGATACCAATATTTTCGTTTATGCTTACGACAAGGGAAAGGGCATGAAGCAAAAACTGGCCCGGGAGTTGATAACCGGACTTTGGGAAGATGGCAGGGGATGCGTCAGTATACAGGTCTTGCAAGAGCTTTACGTAGTAATGACCCAAAAAGTTTCCACCCCCTTGTCTCCCGGAACAGCGTCTCAGATTATCGCTGATCTAAGTGTATGGCACCATCATGTTCCAAATACCGGTGATGTTTTAGAGGCCATTAAAATACAACAAAGGTACAAGATTTCTTTCTGGGATGCAATGATCGTAAACAGTGCCTGGAAAACCGGCTGCAGCATCATCTGGACGGAAGACTTAAACAGTGGACAGGTTTATGGGAACGTAACGGTTTATAACCCGTTTGAATTGTCAAAAAGTTAATAAGTTAATGGCCTGACCCCATTTAGTTATTATAGCACTTCGTTTAAGCTTCCGCTTCTTAGACCTTCCAGGTCCAGTGTAACGTAATGGAAACCCAGTTCCTTCAACCCTGTAATTACCGAATCCAACTTACCCGGTTCCAAGATTTCGATAAATTCTGCCGCCGGTATTTCCACGCGTACCAGAACACCGTGGTGCCTTAAACGGACATCCCGGAACCCCGCCTTGTGCAACAATGCCTCACCCTTCTCTATTTGCTCCAGTTTCCGGGCGGTTATTGACTGGCCGTAGGGAATGCGGGAACAAAGACAGGGGGAGGACGGTTTGTTCCAAACCGTCAATCCTTCCCGCCAGGCCAAAAAGCGGATATCTTCCTTGCTGAATCCCGCCTCTTGTAAAGGGCTTACCACTCCGGCCTCCGCCGCTGCCTGCATTCCCGGGCGGAAATCCCTTAAATCATCGGCATTGCTGCCGTCCATCAGGGTGGCAATGCCCATCTCCGCTGCCAATAACTTCAGCCGTTCCATCATTACTTTTTTGCAGATATAACAGCGCTCCGGAGGGTTTGCCAGAAACTCCTGGTTTTTCATTAAAGAATCATCACGCAGTACCTTGTGTTTTATGCTACCCGCAGCAAACATTTCTTTAACTTCATTGATTTCAGCGCGGGCATGAATAGGGGAATCAAAAGTTACCGCCACAGCTTTATCCCCTAAAACTTGCCGGGCAATATGCATTAGAAAAGTACTGTCCACTCCCCCGGAAACAGCAATTACCGCACCCTTCATCCTTTGCAAAGAAGCCTTTAACCTTTCAAGCTTTTCCTCGGGCGTCAACAAAACACCTCCGGGCAGGTTTTTCTTCATTAGGCTCATTTTAAAACCCGGGCCTTGGCATATGTTCTATGGACTTTGCTTATCTCCACCGGCACTGTCTCCCCCACCCTGGAACCGGCACCTTCTATGTCCAGTATATAACCGTTTATTCTGGCTATACCGTCGGCCAGGTTGCTGATATGGGGTTCTTCCACCCGTACTTCCAATACCTGTCCCGGTCTCACCGGAAGCGTTGCGGCTTGGATATCGGCCTGGTTATACAGAGGCCTTATGCTAACTGATTCAATGTGGTGTCCCAGCGACCCCCGAATATAAACGGTCTTTCCGGTTTTGTTTTCCAATTCCCGTAGATTTACCCCGCCGCTGCCTATAAGCCTGGCAGCGACCATGGGATTGGCTTCAACTAGAATTGTATCCGCAGTGGTACGGCGGGCCAACTGTAATATCTGGTTTTTAAAATTAATACCCAGGGTCTCTTCGGAAAGCACCTTACCCCGGCCTTCACAGTACGAACAGGGTTTCTGTAAAATTTCCGACAGGCTGGGACGAACCTTTTTGCGGGTCATTTCCACCAGACCCAGCTGGGTTATACCCAAAATGTTTGTTTTAGTTTTGTCCTTTTTTATTTCCTCTTCCAGTTTTTCCAGCACCTGCTGGCGGTGTTCCTCCCGGGTCATATCTATAAAGTCAACTATTATTATACCCCCCAGGTTGCGCAAGCGCAGCTGCCGGGCAATCTCGGCCGCGGCATCCAGGTTTGTTTTCAAAACCGTATCTTCCAAGTTGGTGCTGCCCACATATTTTCCGGTATTTATGTCAATGGCGGTGAGGGCTTCGGCCTGGTCTATCACCAGGTATCCCCCGCATTTAAGCCATACTTTTCGCTTTAAAGCCTTTTCCAGTTCCTTTTCTATTCCCGTGGCCTCAAAAAGATTTTCCTTTTCTTCCAATACAACCTTTACTTTTAATGTGGGGTCCACTATGTCCAATAAATCCATTACCTTTTCATACTCGGAGCGGGAATTAATTATCATGCGGTCCACATCTTCGGTAAAGATATCACGCAATATCCGCTGCACCAGCTCCAAATCCCGGTGTAGCAGATTAGGGACCGGACCGCTGGAGGAACGGTTTATAATCTTTTTCCATAACCTGTCCAGCATGTTTATATCTTGTTTGAAATCCTCATCGTCCACGCCTTCCGCGGCGGTGCGGACAATAACTCCCATCCCGTCGGGCTTAACCTTTGAAGCCAGCGCGCGCAGCCGTTCCCTTTCCTTCTCATCTTCTATGCGCCTGGATATTCCTATATAGTCCACGGTGGGCATCAACACCAGATAACGTCCCGGTAAAGTAACCTGGGTGGTTACCCTTGCCCCTTTGGTACCTATGGGTTCCTTTACAATTTGTACAATAATTTCCTGTCCCTGTTTTACCACATCACAGATATTGGTACTGAGATCTGTATGCCCCACCTCTCCTTGCTTACCGCTATATGCATCCTCAACGTAGAGAAATGCATTTTTCTCCAGCCCTATATCCACAAAGGCCGCTTGCATTCCTGGCAGAACGTTTTCCACCCGTCCTTTAAAAATGTTGCCCACTACTCTTTGGCTTAATGTCCTTTCAATGTACATCTCCACCAAAAGTTTGTTTTCCAGAACAGCCACTCGGCTTTCTTCTTCTCCAACACTGATTATTATTTCTTTATACATATAATCTCTCCCGTAAACCCGCCAAATCTAAGATACCGCGAACAATGACCTATTATCCGCAGTATACAGGCCGGTGCGGGTTATCCTAAAATCTTCCACGTTTACCGGTAGATATCCTTTCCCCAGACTGTGCAAAACTTCTTCCGGGCGGATATTTTCCCGGCTTCCGGTTTTCAAGGTCATTTCCAGGGTAATCCTGTCCCCTTTCGACGTTCCCCGGAGATCAATTATACCGGGCCTTATATTTTTTTGTTTGATTCCCCTTTTGGTTTTCTTCTCTATAATAATCTCCTGCTGTTCCAAAAATTCCCTGATACCCTCTGTTAATTGCCGGTCATCCAATGCAAAGGGCCGTATGTTTTGAACTGAATAGGTAGCCTGGTCCACCAGACCCATGAGGGAAGGACTTGCCCCGTCAATCTCCTTGCATTCCAATATTTCCAGCCCGGGCGGTGAAGCAGCATTCAGTCTCTCCACCAATAGAGATTCCTGTAAAGGGGTTTCCAATTCCAGATCCATATATTCGTCTTCACCTTCCACACCCACCGGAAGGGGGGCCGCAAAGGAAACCTTGGGGTGGGGATTAAACCCCTCGGTGAAGGCCAGGGGAAGTCTCGCCCGCCGCGCGCTTCGTTCCATGGTGCGCAAAAGGTCCAGGTGAGAAATATAACGCATGGGGCCGCTCTTTTTATAACGAATCCTGTACCGGTTCAATAGTTTTCCCTCCTACCAGCGACGTATTAATCTCCAGGGAAGTGCAAATACCGCAGCCCGGACACTTTCCTCCACGGCAGTCCGCAGTGGGGGTACCTTCCATGGCCTTTGAATGTTCCTTTATTAGATACTTTTTGCTGACCCCGGCATCCAGGTGATCCCAGGGTAGCCTATCTTCATGCCGGTAACGCCTGCCGGCATAATCCCCCGGTTTGAGGTCAAAATCTTGGAATGCCCTTTCCCACCTGGAAAAATCAAAACGCTCAGACCAGCCGTCAAAACGACATCCCAGGGACCACGCGCGTTCCAGCACCGGTGCCAAATCTCTGTTACCCCGGGCCAGATCGCCCTCCAGTAAACTTACCTCACCCTCATGCCAGTTAAATACCAGCCCCTTACCCCTTATTCTTTGTTTTAAAAAGTTTTGTTTCCGTTGTAATTCTTCCAGGGAATTCTGCGGTTCCCATTGGAAAGGAGTATGCGATTTGGGCACAAAGGAAGAAGCGCTCACCGTCACCCTCAACCGCCCCTTAGAGCGGCTGACATCCCTACCCACAGCCAGGACATTTTTAGCCAGGCGAACAATACCCTCCAAATCCTCATCGGTTTCGGTAGGCAGGCCAATCATAAAGTATAATTTTACTGAAGACCAACCGGCCCTAAACGCCGCCGTAACGGCCTCCATAAGGTTCTCTTCGGTTACTCCTTTATTGATAACGTCCCGCAGGCGCTGGGTACCCGCCTCCGGAGCAAAGGTCAGGCTGGACCTGCGTACCCTTTGAACCTCCTTGGCCAGTTCCACTGAAAAAGCATCGGCCCGTAAGGAAGGAAGGGCCACATTTATCTTCTTGGGGCCGTGGGTGTCCACCAGCCGGCCCGTCAATTCCCTGACAGCGGAATAATCGCTGCTGCTGAGCGAGGTGAGGGAAATTTCTTCCCAGCCTGTATTGCATACCAACTCCCGGGCCTGTTCCAACAGTTTTTCCGGGTCCTTCTCCCTGACCGGGCGGTATATGGTTCCGGCCTGGCAGAACCGGCATCCCCTGGTACATCCCCGCATTACCTCCAGCATTATTCTGTCATGGACCACATCGGTATGCGGGACAATGGGGCTGGTGGGAAAAGGTACTTTATCCATATCCACCACAGCCCTTTTTTTAATTACAGGAGGTACAGAACCGTCATGCCGGAATTTTTTCACCGTACCGTCAGCGTTATATTCAAAATGGTAAAAAGAGGGTACGTAGATACCCTCTACACCCGCCAGCGCCCGGAGTACTTCCTGCCGGGTACTGTTCTGCCTTTTGTTTTCACGGTATACATCCAATATAGAGCTTATAGCCTCTTCCCCTTCACCCAGAACAAATGCATCAATAAAGGGGGCGATGGGTTCCGGGTTAAAGCCACAGGGTCCCCCGGCAATTACCAGAGGCATGTCCCCTTTTCTTTCCTCACTGCGCAGGGGTAACCCCGCCAGGTCCAACATGTTTAATATATTGGTAAAACTCATTTCATACTGCAAAGTAAAACCGATTATGTCAAAATCGCCGAGGGGTTTGCGGGACTCCAAACTAAAAAGGGGCAGCCCCGCCTCCCTCATTTTTTCCTCCATATCCACCCAGGGGGCAAAAACCCTTTCCAGCAGCGCATCAGGACGGTCATTTACGATTTTGTAAAGTATCTGCATACCCAGGTGGCTCATTCCCACTTCGTATACATCGGGAAAAGCAAAGGCCATTTTTATTTCGGTTTCATCCCAATTTTTTTTAACGGAATTCCACTCGTTGCCCACATAACGAGCGGGTTTCTCAACCGTTACCAAGATTCTTTCCAGTATCTGCTCCACAGTTACAAATCCTCCTGCAAGATCTTATTAAAATTCCAGTTGCCAAGTCAAAGAGCAGCTATTTGCGCTATTGCCCCATAACTGCGGAAAAATATTCCTTATAAATCATAATCTGTAGCCCTCCGGCTTGTCAAATACTTGCTTAAAAAGCACCGGGCAGTTTTTCCGGATCAGCTTTGAATTAACTGCCCGGCGGTAATATCCATACCGCCCTCCAATATTTTTTCTATTATTTCTTCCTCGGTAACCCTTGCCTTAACTTGCCCGCCGGAATCCAATACCATTACAAAATGGTATTTCTGCGGTAAAAAGCTGCGCACAATTTTGCCCAGCGAAACATTTTCCAAAGCCACCATAACCCGCGCGGGAAGCAGGCCTTCCTTTACCAATTCATCCTTCTTTCGAACAAGATGGTTTATAAACAGATATGAAGCCCATTTCTTTTCCCTGGTGGCAGCATAAAACAAAAAGAGCGCGGTCAAGGAAATATCTATTCCGGTAGCCCCCAGGTAAATACCCAGAAAACCGCATAACACTAATACCACCGCCCATTTTTGACCATGGGCGGCGGCAATACGGGTGGCATCCCCCAATCCCCTCTTTCGGGCCAGAAAAGCCCTGTATACACGACCGCCATCCAGAGGCAAAGCGGGTAATAAGTTAAAACAGGCCACCAGGAGATTGCACTGGATAAAAAAAGGCCCCAGGTCATTATGCCAGAGGTTATGGTTCTTCATGGCCACCGCCAACAAAATCATTAACAAATTTGACGCCGGGCCCGCTGCGGCAACATACATTTCAGTACGAGGAGAGAAGGAAAGTTCCCTGCCCATTCTGGCTACTCCTCCAAAGGGCAATAATTCCACCTGGCTTACCTCAATACCCATTTTTCTTGCCACGGCTACATGGGAGAATTCATGCACAAGAACAATGGCAAAGGCAATCAAACCCTTTACCAGTACTCCGGCCACAAAGAAAAGGGAAATTAAAGCCAGGAAAAAAGGATTAAGGTATACATCCGTCCCCATTATTCTCAGTATTTTCACTGCCATTACCCCCGTTTATTTACCCATCTGCAGGCGTTTTAACGGATCAACCAGTTCATCCCTTTCCCGCATTTCAAAGTGCAGACCTCCCTGGGGGACATCGCTTTTTTCGCCCACTTCCCCTATCTCCTGTCCAGCTGAAACCCACTCTCCCTCTTCCGGCAAAGTATTCACTAACCCCGCATACAGGGTGTAACAACCGCCACCGTGGTTTAAAAGTATATACATTCCCAATCGCGTATCCTCATCCACCCGAGCCACCTGACCCTCCATAACCGCCCGCACGGGAGTACCTGGCCGGGCCTGTATATCTATCCCCGGATGGAACCTTTCCATACCGTCAATGGGGTCCTGAGACCAACCGAATTCGCGAACCACCGTGCCTGACACCGGTACCCAAAGCCCTTCTGCCACCACCGGCTGTGCCGGGCCTGTACTGGGCCAATTGTTAAACATTGGATTATCCCAATTGGCTATTTGACTGGCGACCCTTACCGCACTTTGAAAAACCGGCTCAAAATTCCATTCGGCAGTTAAAAGATAACGAACGGTTTCCCGAACTTGCTGCCCTGCCGGTAGGGGCACCTCTTTGATAAAAAGTAATACCGCCAAAAGCAGTACCGTTATCACGGTTCGAATAAATACACCCCGCCTGCCCTTTTTCCCGGCAGGCCGTCTCCTGGTACCAGGGTAATAAGCACCGTAATAATTTGACCAATTATCATTATAATTACTGATTTCATCTATCTTCTTTTTTCTTCTGGGCCATTTAATTCTTAACATGTCCAACCCCCTATCCTGAAAATATTTCCATTACATTATATTTAAAGGGGTGGATAAATATGACAAGCCCATCCGGAGCCGGAGACAATGTCTTTTAACTATTATTCTGTATTATGGTTTTCCTTCAGCTCCTTAAGGTTAACCCCGGTATCCGCTTCCAAACTCCTGTGCAGGGTGAAATCAACATTATCCTTTAGCATAACCACAGCCACCCGCTCCTCTTTTTGAAAACCGTCAGCATCCACTTCCACCATAAAAGCACCCGGTTCTATTTCAGCAAAGGCATAGCTGCCGTCCGTCCCGGTGGTGGTCGAAGCTATAATTTTTCCCGAATCAATGTCTTTAATACTAACCCTGGCCTCCCTAACCGGACTGCCGCCGGGAAATTCAACCACCGTGCCCTCCAAAACCACAGGGCTAAGATATGTAACTTTAAGGGTCATGCTGCCGATAACCGATGCTCTGTCTCCCCTGAAGTTTACTTTATCCACCGTAACATTATGTCGCACAGATTTAATATCCCGGGTTGTTTCCACATTGGGAAGTCTGATAAAGGTAGTGGTTTCCACATCCTTATTTATTCTCTTAATAGCAGCTTTATGGGCTTTCCATACCGCGCCTTCCGCTGCATCCCCCACAATAAAAACCCTTATACCGGCATCCACCCGCAATATCGAATCTTCCAACAAACGAGAACGAAGCGACTGTACCCGGGCATGTACCCGCGGGTGGTCAATCTCTATGGGCAAAGCCATAGAACCGTACCAGTTATACTCCTTGCTCACTTCCTGGCGTATTTTTTTTGCGGACGCCATATAACATACCCCCGTTTCAAAACAACAACCACCTTTTTTATAGTGTGTTATTTTGCCCCCGGAGATACCCACAGATAAAAAAGTACATCAAAAAAAATTGCCCCCCTTCTTAAGGGACAACTTAAAGTTTAAGGCAGACTTCCATGCCGCCGAAGGCGGCACCAGCAGAGGGATGAAAAAGTATCACCAGGGTGACCCGGCTTTATGAGATGTGGGAGGCGGGAAGTTGGAAGTGGGAACCCCAGAAAAAGCAGGAAACAGCCGGTTTGCCCAGGCACAACAAGTCACTCTAGGGTGACCCGGTGATTTCCGGAGAGAGCGGAGCACTGAGTAGCGGCGCTCAGCCCGTCAAATCCCAAAAGCCATGACCCCGAAAGGGCGTGAAGAAGTAGGCAAGCAATCTGTGGCAAGCGGCTTTCCGGGAGAAACTTATACGCTGTACGAGAATAATTGCGGAGCGAACGGAGGAAACCACCGGGGCGCCCGCGCACTAAAAGTAACTTTTAGCACAAAAGAACCGTCCCCGTGTGCACCGTTAATAAGTTAATGGCCTGACCCCGGGTTTAAAACAAAATCTTTTCCCGCCGTATGCACACATTTATAACCAGGCCCAAAGCCAGCAGATTGGCAATCATATTACTTCCACCATAGCTAAAAAGGGGAAGGGGAAGCCCCGTAACCGGCATAATTCCCATTGTCATTCCGGCATTCACCAATATGTGAAAGCTGAACATACTGGCCACACCCGCCGCCAGCAGCATTCCAAAGGTGTCCTTTGCTTCCCGTGATATAACCAGCACCCTGTATATCAATACAAAATACAGCGCCAGCAAAAGCAAAGCACCTAAAAATCCCAACTGCTCCGAAAGCACCGAAAAGATAAAGTCCGATTCCGGGATGGGTAAGAACTGGCCCAGGCTCTGGGTCCCCCTTAATAGTCCTTTTCCCGTCAAACCACTGGAACCAATGGCAATCTGGGACTGTATAATATGATAGCCGGCGCCCTGAAAGTCTTTCCAGGGATCCAGAAAGACCGTAATGCGCTGCAATTGATAGTCATGCAGTATTTGAAACTTATCCGGAAATTTCATTTGTGCCCATACCGAACCTATTGCTAAAAACAAACCGGAGCCCATTATTGTCGATAAAAGGGCGGGGCGGGCGCCTGCCGCATAAAGCATTCCGAATAAAATAGCCAAAAATACCAGGGAAGTCCCCAGGTCGGGCTGGAGCAGCACTAAAAACATAGGTACTCCCACATAAACAAAGCAGGGCAGCAGGTCCCGTAAAGTATTTAATTTCCCCTCACGGGTGGATAAGTAACCGGCCAGGCAAATAATCAAAATTATTTTAGAAAATTCCGAAGGCTGAAAGGAAAAAGGCCCCAATTGCACCCAGCGCTGAGCACCCATGGCTTCATGACCCAATAACAACACCGCGGATAACATTACAATGTTTAACACATATATTTTCCGTATATGTTTTTTTAACTCGTTATAAGAAAAGTAAACAACCGCCGCCATGGCAATTATTCCCAATGCAATCCATACAATCTGCCTTTTCACAAGGTACAGGTTTAATAGCTTTAAGCGCTCCCACAGACTGGCCTGCCAGAGGTATTCCATGGTGTTTTGCTGTATACCCTGTTGAGACAAAACCTCCCTTACCCAGGCTGCACTGGTCCCTGCAGTTCCCACCATCAATAGACCATATAGCAGTATAAAAAAGAGAACAGTAACCATTACTAAGTCTAGTTTTTTTAAAAACCGCTTTCGAAACACTGCACTGCCCCTTTCTAATGAAAGCAAGCGAAAGAATTAAAGTCCAAGTTAAATTATATAACAGACAGGCCCTTAAAAAAACCCAAAAAAAACGGGCTTTAGAAAACTAAAAATGGGAAATCTTTGTACGATTTCCCATTTTCTTTTGCTGCTTCGTATTATTATTGTGCTGCACCCTTCATACTTCTTTTCATTTTTTTTACGGGTATATTAGCAACCAAAGCGACCTGGTCCTCTCTCTCACTGTCAAGATTGACTTCCAATGTATTTTCGTCTATTTCCATATATTTTGATATTACTTCAATTAAATCGTTCTTTAACACTTGTAGAAATTCCGGAGAAACACTGGCCCGGTCATGTACCAACACCAAGCGCAGGCGCTCTTTAGCCACGGTTCCACTGGAACCGGTATCTTTCCCGAACATTCTCGAAATAAAATCCAGCATTCACGCCATCCCTCCTTCCGGAATTACTTCTTCCCGAACATCTTTCGAATCCTGGTAAAGAAGCCCTGCTCGTCCAGGTTCAGGAAAGGAACTTCCTCCCCTTTTAGGCGGTGAACCACATTTTTGAAGGCCTGGCCCGACAATGAACCGGAATTCATTACAACCGGTTCCCCCTTATTGGTAGTAACCACTATCATTTCATCCTCCGGAATTACACCCAGCAAATCCACGGCCAAAATATCAATGATGTCCTCAATGCTCATCATGTCCCCCGCGCGGACCATTCTGGGACGCAAGCGGTTTATAACCAGCATGGGATTGTGTAATTCAGCAGCCTCCAACAACCCAATTATGCGATCGGCATCTCTTACCGCCGATACTTCCGGTGTGGTTATCACAATAGCCCTTTCGGCACCGGCAATGGCATTTTTAAAGCCCTGCTCAATACCTGCCGGGCAATCTATCACCACGTAATCAAATTCTTCCTTTAAATCCAAACACAACTTCTGCATTTCCTCTGTGCTGACGGCAGTCTTATCTTTAGTCTGAGCTGCCGGTAGCAAAAAAAGCTGTTCAAATCTCTTGTCCTTTATAAGAGCCTGCTTCAACCTGCAGTTTTCACCGGTAACATCGGTTATATCGTAAACGATACGATTTTCCAGCCCCAAAACAACATCCAAATTGCGTAGTCCAATATCGGCATCTACAAGGCAAACCTTATGCCCCAGCCCCGCCAAACCGGCACCAATATTAGCGGTGGAGGTGGTTTTGCCCACACCACCTTTGCCGGAAGTAATAACGATTACTTCTCCCATTGTTTTCGTTTCCTCCTTATAAGCAAATTATGTCAAGTGAGTTTGTTCTGGCGGTTGATTCCGGTTTGAAACAACTCAATGGTAACAACTCCATCTTTGATCCGTGCCACCTCAGGCCAATGAGACAAATCTTCTTCACCGTCCGGGGCCCTGGTTATATGATTGGCAATGCGAAGTTGCGTTGGGCGCAGGCGGAAGGCAACAACAACACATTCCAAATCACCTGAAGCACCGGCATGCACAACGCCACGCAACACCCCCATAACGATAACATTTCCGGCGGCAATCACTTCCGCGCCGGGATTAACGTCACCCAACACAACAATATTTCCGTTATAAACAATCGTCTGTCCTGACCGGACAGTTCTTTGAATAAGTATTGTATTATCATCTGCAAATTCTTCCAATTCAGCGAGACTCATACCGGGAAATTTCACCAGAGAGTTGCTATTACTACCTTCGGTCACGACAATTCTCCTCCTGCAAAAGCGCTGTCTAAAACTTTCTACAGCCAATAACCAAATCCTGCTAATAAATGCAAAAAAATAAGGGCAAAATTTGCCCTATCCTTTAACCATCTACAGATTCATCCGAATTTTCCTCCGGCTCATCCTCAACAGGTTGTTGTATATCACCGGAAGAAGGGGGTGATGGAGCCTGAGTATCGGGATCAGGCTGATCTACGGCATCCTGCTCCCCGGGGGAAGCCTGAGATTCATCATGCGGGGATTCGGTGTCGTCCTGTTCCGGTTTGCTTGGTTCTTCCGGCTGTACCTGCCTTGGTTGATTATTCCCGGAAGGGGTTTCCCCGGGATCAGATCTTTCCGGGGAAGTGGCATTCTGCTCCCCGAATTCCTCTCCCCGGGTTATTTCAACATAAGCATCCATTACTTCACGGGTCACGGGACCGGCACTGTCACTTCCGTGTCCACCGTACTCAACCACCGTGGCTACTGCTATTTCAGGTTTTTCATAGGGCGCATAGGCTACAAACTGTGAATGGGTATCGTGGTTAAGCACCTCCGCCGAGCCGGTCTTTGCCGCCGCCGTCAGCGGAAAATCTCTAAAGGTCCAGTGTGCTGTACCACCGGGCAAAGTAACCATGTGCATTCCTTCCTGAATAATCTTGAGGGTTTCAGGTGATACGTTTATTTGTCTCCGTACCTCGGGTTCAAAAAACTTCTTTGTGCGCCCGTCGGGCCCGGTTATCCTCTGAACAAGATAAGGCTTATAAAGTGTACCCCCGTTGGCTATGGCTGCCACATAATTTACTAACTGAAGGGGTGTATACCAGTTATAACCCTGGCCTATGGACATATTCAGGGTGTCAAAGGCTTGCCATTCAAGATCAAAGGAGTACTTTGCCAGAAGGGATTCAATCTTTTCGTCCCTTTCTCTTTTCAGCTTTTCCGCTTCTTTATCGTTACCCCTATCTTTGGCCCTGGATATCAATGTTTCGTACCTGTTGGTAACATCGGTGAATTCTTTATTGTACCTCATTAACACCGCTTTGGAAATTTCATACTTGTATTCGGGAGTAGGCACCACACCGGCCTGTTCACCGGGAAGCTCTATCCCCGTCTTTTCATCCAACCCGTATTCCCGGGCATAATGGGAAATCGCTTCCTGCCCGGCAGCCCTTCCGAACTTATAGAAATAAGTATTGCACGATACCTGTATCGCCTTGCGAAGATCAACTCTGCCATGCCCTCCGGGCTGCCAGTCGTTATAACGCCTGCCCAGCATATAATACCCGGGGTCGGATATAGAATAAGTGGGGTCAACAGTATCGTTTTGCAGTATTGCCGTGGCGGTTACCATTTTGAAAACGGAACCGGGGGCGTATCCACCAAGGGCGCGGTTGGACAATGCACCGGTTTCCTGCATTTCCTGCCATTTCTCCACCGACAAATTATCAACAAATAGGGTGGGATCATATGAAGGATAACTGGCCATAGCCAGAACGGCACCCGTCCTTACATCCATGACCACAACCGCTCCGGCCTTAGCTTCTTTAAAACCGCTCTTCTGAGCCCTTTCAATACCGCGTTCCAGTGCCTCCTCGGTGGCCTTTTGCAAGCGGTAGTCAATAGTTAAGGTCAAATTGTCTCCCGGCACCGGCCTTTTAACCCCGCGGAAATCAACGGGACGGCCGTAGGCATCAACCTCAACTTGCCGGGCCCCCTTCTCTCCCCGCAAGTAACTCTCAAAGGCATTCTCCAGGCCGGACTGTCCATACTTGTCACCCATACGGTACCCTTCGTTTTTGTGCGCCTCCAGTTGCTCCTCTTTAATCTCCCTGACATATCCCAATACATGCGTTAGCATTTCACCCTGGGGATAATTGCGGATAGGCTCCTCCTCCACAATGACACCCGGCAATTCCATTTGACGCTCCCTCACTTGAACCACGGTTTCCCAGGAGACGTCCACGGCAATCTTAACCGGTTCAAAGGGAAGGGTTTGCTCATTTAACCTCTCCTGTATCTCATTAAGCCACCAGGAAGCATCCCTGCCGGTTTTTTTATCGCGGGACAATATTCTTGATAACAATTGTTCAACCTGTTGTTGCTTTTGCTCACTTACCCCGAGAAATAAAAGGGACAGTGTATATACTGGCTTATTATCCACCAGTAGTTCACCGTTACGGTCCCTTATCTCCCCCCTGGGGGCGGTAATGGGAATAATGCGCACCAGGTTGTTTTGGGCCAGCCCTTGATATCTTTGAGCCTCCAGTAATTGTAGATAAGCAAGGCGCCCCGCCAAGGTGATGAAAATTAAAGATACAAGGATTATCAAAACCACGGATTTTTTAGTGGCAATTTTACGCTTCATTAGCCCTGGTCCCTTCTAACTAAATGGTTATGGCATAACAACCTCCCGGATTATACATTCGCTTCTTTACTCAGTAATCCTTTCTGTACCGAACGGTAATAACGTCCATAAATAACAAAACCAATAAGGGCATTGTAAGTTGACAATAAAATTAAAATTTTCCATACGGCAATCCCCGGGGGAAGCCCCATCCCGGCCAATAAAAGGAGCAAATAAGAGGTCAGTTGTCCCAAAAAGGATGTAAACCCCACCAATCCCAACACAATTATACGATTTTCCTTAAACAAACGGGACTCTGCAAACCCGGCGGCATAGCCGGCAACTAGCCCGGACAAACAACCCACACCCAGGAAATCTCCGGCAGTTAAATCTTTAAGTAAACCGGCCGCAAAACCAGAAAAAGCCCCCTCCCTGGTCCCTCGGAGGAAGCCGTTTATTGTTATTAAAACCATTACCAGGTCAGGTTTTACACCCCAAACCTGGATAAATTCAACCAGTGTAACCTGAAGCATCAGGGCCAGCAGTACTAAAATACCAAAAACCAAAAAACGCAAAACCTGACCCCCCAGTTATTTAATTATTAAAACTTCTTCCAGTCTGTTAAAATCCACATAAGGCTTTATGGTGGCCATTTTAAAAAGCCCGGAAGTAACTTTATTAACATCCACCACTGCCCCTATGGCTATACCCTTGGGGTAGATACTGCCTTGCCCGGAGGTAATCACAGTTTCCCCCTCGGTAACCATTATATTGGCAGGTATATGGTTCATATGTAAGTAAACTGAGCCGGAAGCAATCCCCTCAACTATACCCGGCGCCCTTGTCTCCTGCATTAGCGCACCAACGCCGCTGCGGGGATCGGTAATCAGCATTACTTCGGCTGTATCCGGTGAAACATTAATTACTCTTCCCACCAATCCCGTGGGTGCCACCACCGTCATATCGGAATTGATACCGTCTTCCCTTCCCTTGTTAACCGTCACTGTGGAAAACCAGTTATCGGGATCACGGGCTATTATTGATGCCACTACGGAGTCATACTGCTGCCCTTTTCCCTCCTGCCATTCTAAAAGCCTTTTCAATCTTTTGTTTTCCTGTCTTACTTCCTCTTCCTGGCGAATCCTGGCCTCCAAGCGGCTTATCTTTTCCTCCAATTCCCGGTTGTCCCGGGAGGCTTCCAGCAATGCAACCGGGTAGGAAACCCATTCATTTATTTTCTGGCCTGTATTTGTCATTAAGTGGTAAGCGGGAGCCAAACCATCCCTCAGAAATCCCGCTGCGGGATTTAGTTTGCCGTCACTCCCGGCATTGCGCACCACTAATATAACCAGCAACAAAAGGGCAATGGTTAAAAGCACATTTTTAACCGTAAAAAAGCGGGGCAAGTATAACTCACACCTTTATTTAAGCCAATTTCTTGGGTTGGATAAGCACCTTGCGCAGCACATCAATATTTTCCAGCACACGCCCGGTACCGTAAGCAACGGAAAGCAGGGGATCGTCCGCCAAATGTACCGGCATCCCGGTTTTTTCACTGACCAATCTGTCCAGTCCCCGCAGCAGGGACCCACCCCCTGCCATTACGATTCCCCTGTCCATTATATCCGCCGCAAGCTCCGGCGGAGTATGTTCCAAAGTTCCGGTAATGGCCTCGAGAATATTTGAGACAGGCTCTGACAAAGCATTGTATATTTCTTCGGATGTTATCTCCACTGTTTGGGGCAGGCCGCTAACGAGATCACGTCCCCTTACCTCGAAGTTATCATGAGTATCACTCATGTACGCGGTCCCGATTTCGATTTTTATCTCTTCAGCGGTACGTTCCCCGATCATTAAGTTATAGGCTTTTTTCACATGCTGTATTATGGCCTCGTCCATTTCATCTCCGGCAATACGTATGGAGCGGCTGATTACTATTCCACCCAGGGAAATAACGGCAACCTCGGTGGTACCACCGCCAATATCCACGATCATATTACCCGTGGGCTCGTGAACCGGAAGCCCGGCACCAATTGCCGCTGCCATGGGCTCCTCAATAAGGTACGCTTCCCGGGCACCGGCCTGCAGGGCTGCCTCCCTCACCGCGCGTTCTTCAACGGCGGTAACCCCGGAGGGTACCGATACAACTACGCGGGGGCGTACTAGGAAACACCTGGTACGCAAAGCTTTATTGATAAAATATTTAATCATACTTTGGGTTACGTCAAAATCCGCAATAACACCGTCTTTCATGGGGCGAATGGCCACAATATTACCCGGAGTGCGGCCTATCATTTGTTTGGCTTCTTCTCCCACTGCCAATACTTGTCCACTGTCCCTTTGTATGGCTACTACAGACGGCTCACGTAAAACAATTCCCTTGGCCTTAACATAAACAAGAGAATTGGCGGTTCCCAAATCAATACCCATATCCTTGGAAAACAGACCGAAACGCATTTTGCGGCCCCTTCCTTATTGTTTTAGTTAATCCGGCATTTTAAATTAATCCCTTTGCCTTAAAGCTTGTAAATTTGTTGTCACCGATAATTATATGATCCAACACTTCAATGCCCAACAACTGTCCGGCCTCTACTAGCCGCTCCGTAACATCGTAATCCTCCCGGCTGGGTTCGGGGTCCCCGCTGGGATGATTATGTACTAGTATTATTGAAGCCGCACTGCGGCGAATGGCAGGTTTGAATAGTTCCCGCGGGTGAACCGATGAAGTGTTCAGTGTTCCTATGGAAATCAATTCCTTGGCAATAACCTGATTCTTTACGTTCAATAACAATGCCAGAAAATGTTCCCTGTCCAGGTGACGCATTTCTTCCATGACCAGCGCGGATGCATCCTCGGGGGACTTTATGGAAACCCGGTCTCCGGCTACGGATACTGCCACTCTGCGCCCTATTTCCAGAGCCGCTCTCAATTGGGCGGCCTTGGCTGTACCGATTCCCTTAACGGAATTCAATTCTTCCACCGAAACCTGCAATAAATTACGAAGGTTATCATATTTACTAAGCAGCATGGCCGCCAGGTCAATGGCACTCATTTCGGAGGTTCCGGTACGTAGCACAATGGCCAATAGTTCGATATCCGAAAGGGCTCCCGGCCCATCCTTTATCAAGCGTTCCCGGGGTCTTTGCGCGCTGGGCATTTCCTTTATGGTAACATGGTAATTTCTATCATCATTCATTTTTTTCTCCCGAAACATTTGAAGGGTGCACATGGGGACGGTTCTATTGTGCTAAAAGTTACTCTTAGTGCTCGGGTGCCCCGGTGGTTTCCTCCGTTCGCTCCGCAATTATTCTCGTGGAGCGGGTAAGTATCTCCCGGAAGGCCGCTTGCTACAGACTGCGTGCCTTCTTCTTCACGCCCTTACGGGGTCATGGCTTTTGGGATTTGACGGGCTGAGCGCCGCTACTCAGTGCTTCGCTCTCTCCGGAAATCACCGGGTCACCCTATGCGATACTTTTTCATCCCTTCTGCTGGTGCCGCCTTCGGCGGCATGGAGGTCTACCTTGAAAAAACTCTCTTGTGTCGTTTATAAGATAATTATTCCGCCGGAGCGGGCAGCACCCTGCGCTCACTTACTCGGGCTGTTGCTTGTATGAGCTCACTCCGCTCCGGGCGGCTGCATAACTCGCTTCGCTCAAACAGGATTCGCCGCTGATCCTCCGCTTCGTTCGCTCTTTGATTTAACCTGCGTATGTTCGCTCCGGGTGCTGCCCGCTCCTTTACACGTGATTCACTGT
>Ga0182240_100013_pt1 | contig 106498 bp, 108 predicted proteins | sample hydfrates4_PW_90_FD_145594 | JGI IMG/M metagenome (GOLD analysis project Ga0182240, IMG submission 145594) | Subsurface microbial communities from deep shales in Texas, USA - hydraulic fracturing test 4_PW_90 | ecosystem: Environmental > Aquatic > Deep subsurface > Shale gas/oil reservoir >...
TCCCGTATATCAATATCTTCATTGCTGCCCCCTCAATATTTCGATTATTTTTCTCGCCTTTTGAGCTTCAAGCTGACCTGGTGCAACAGATTTTCCGATATAGCAATAGATGAAAGGAGATCCAAGAAATACAGACATTACACGGGTAAACGTAAAATGCTCACCCATAAGAAATGCAACAACATCCTCGTATTCGGTTAAAATTCTTGTAATCGTCAGTACATCGGACTTAGTTCTGCCGAGGGTGGCTATTTTGAAGATGTCACCTCTTTTAGCCCCAACCATGTCCTTCAATTCATCATAGCTCGGAGTTTCTCTGAAATTGTGGTACGATTCGATTACTTTACAATCTACATCAAAAAACTCATCTCCAGCATCATTTTCGATGTCAACATAATCGGCAAAGTTTGAGTATCTTTTTATCAATTCAAGCCTCTCTTCCTCGCTACCATCGTATTTCCCGCCTTCTCTGGTTCGCCTGACTGTGACTATTTTTGGCTTCTGCAATTCAACAATTTTATTCGGTTCGGGCAATGAATCAAACAGATCCAGCCTTAGTTCAATTACATCCGCAACACCCACTGCCTTTACAGCATCATCAAGACTCGTAACAGAGACCACGATTTGCATAGCCCCTCACTTTTCAATTATGAATTCTTCCACTTCCGTTCCGAAATGTCTTCCTTTTTTTCCTATCCATGTGAGGACTTCATCACCTTCCTTCAGCGAGGAAATTGATACATGTTTCCCGTCAGGTGAAATGAGCTTTATAGTTTCAGCATTTTGCAGGATGACTGTCCCCTCTTCACCGTCAGCCACTGCTCTTAGCAGGATAAGCGGTCTCTTTTCGATCTTGACCCTTCCAACATAGGTCTTCCTCGCAGCCCCATCGTATCTGACTATTTCCACCTCGTCTCCAGCCTTAAGCTCTGCAAGATACTTTGTTTTCTCTCCAACCTTCAGATAGGCATTTACACTTCCAGCATTGACTCTGAAGGGGCGGGATGCAACATATTCACTCTCCTCACTTTCGCTGGCAACAAGGAACATGAAGCTAGCTTTATTTCCAACGAGCATTCCTTCTCCAACGCTCATCAGTGATACTGTGTCAATACAAACTCTTTCTCCAATTCCAAGTGGCTTAATCTCAACAATTTTAGCTTTCTTGAGTTCAATTCTGCCTTCCCCTGCCGTAACAAGCTCAGAGAACTTTCTCAGTTCATCTCTATCCGAGCTATCAACTACAATACCATCCGCTCCCTTTTCAAGCGTTGTCAGAACAACCTTTGCATCTTCCAGGCTGTTTACCTTAGCAATTAGCTTTGCCTTCTTCCGCATTGCTATCAGGTTTTCCAGGGGAATTATTTTCCAATCAGAGAAGTTCAGGAATAGATAATCAGCCTCCTTAGACAGTTCCACTGCCCTATCCTGATCCTTACCCGAAGTTATATCGATGAAGTAAGCAACCTTCCCATCAGGAGATACTCCCTTCGAATCCTTTACACCTATAACCTCTATTCTCCCGAGTTTCTTCGCTTTGTCCATAAATTTCTCTTTAACAATAACTCCAGTGTAACCGAGCTCTATGGCATCTGTAATCCTCCCCTTCTCCTCGTTCCAGTTATCTCCTGTGCTCAGCAGCCATATCTCCTTCATATAAAACCTCCTTTGCTAACTCTACACCTATGTCATCGTGTATCACACGCCTTAAAGCCTTTGCTATAGCACGGGGGTTGGGGTGCTGGAATACGTTCCTGCCAACAGCCACTCCCGCTGCCCCTGCAAGCATGGCTTCCCGTACCTCGGCAAGCAAATCCACATCACTTTCCTTTGAGCCTCCAGCTATAACAACAGGCACATCAGAACACTCAACCACCTCAGCAAAACTTTCCATGCTGCCCGTGTAATTTGTTTTGATTATGTCGGCTCCTAGTTCGTAGCCCACTCTTACAGCATGCTTTACTGCACTGACATCCTTCTCATTTATCCCGTTACCCCTCGGATACATCATAGCAAGGAGTGGCATGCCGTAGGAGTCACATAGTTCCGCAATCATTCCCGCCTCGCTTAATTGTCTCCCATCAGTTTCACTTCCAACGTTCACATGTATGCTAACCGCATCTGCACCAAGCTCAATGGCTTTTTCAACGCTTGTGATTATTCTCTTGTCGTTTGGATTGTTGAGGGACGTCGAAGCGCTGAGATGAATAATCAATCCCATGTCCGTTTCGCCAAGGTATGCAGAGTTCTTTACGATACCTTTGTGCAACACAACTGCATCCACCACACCATCTATCTGTTTTAGAATTCTGTCTACTTTTTCCAACCCTCTAACCGGACTCGTTATGCCGTGGTCCATGGGCACTATCAGTGTCCTTCCGTCCTTCAGGATCCTTCTCAACCTTCTCTTTTTCCCAACCATATCATTCACCTTTTTTTATTTTTATAGACAATATATTTAGAACGGGAGGATATAACACAAACCACATAAAACCCAACACCTCTTCAGAAGGTTTTAATTAAAACCAATAAAACCAGCTAAAGCTAAAAAAGCCAAACCAAAACTTAAATCCTGAGCTTCTGGAAGGCACTATTTGATGCATTCACTAGGAAAGATAAGAAGACAATATTTAAAATTTTCGAAATTACATACTATGCTAGTATCACTTTTCTAAAGTGTTTAACCAGCGACTCCAGGAACCACAAGAACAGGTAGTTTTGATTCCCCTATTACAGCATCAGCCGTACTTCCAATTACAATCTCCCTTAGCGGTCCTTTTTTAACCCTACCAACAACAATTACAGTTGACTTTTTAGCAAGTGCTTCGTTGAGGATGTTCCTGAATGCTATTCCAAAATCCACTTCCTTTTCAACTGGAAAGCTGAATTGCTTTTCATACACTTCAAGGTCTGATAACGCCTTCTTCGCGTTTTCCCCAAACTCATAAGAGCTACCATAATCGATGACATGGAAAAGTACTCCTTCCTTTATTTTATCTTCAATTTTCCCAATGGCATTCACTATCTTTTCCGAGCTTTCCGAGAAGTCTATTGTTATCAGGGGTTTTTCAAACATGTTCTCCCTGCATTCAGTAATGCATTCAATACTCTCCTCATCTTTATTCCATTCATATTTTAATAGAAGAATAGGAACACTGCTGTTTCTTATCACATTCTTGGCTGTGCTCCCGAGAAACTTCTCCATCATAATGTTCTTCCCTCTCGATGGAATAACAATCAAATCCACCTGCTCGCATGTAGCTTTTTCCACAATTTCAATTGAGGGGCATTTCGCCTCACTGGCGATCTTCGATGGTGGATTGCCGAAGCATGTAATGCCACTCACTTTAATCCCCCCATCCCTTAAAATATCCAGTATCACATCGAGTTTTTCTCTGGCACTCTTTTCCAGAACTTCCATTGCCTTAATATCCTCAGGGATAATGTCTATAACATGAACCACTATCAATTCCTTTGCACCCATATCGAAGAGTGTGGGTATACAATTCTCCAGAGCGTGTAAGGATACCTCCGAAAAATCTGTCGGAAACAGAATTTTTTCAAACATTTTTTAACACCAGTTTTTTGTATATTCTAGAACATATTTAAAGCTTGTTGAAAAATATATTATTTACTAAAATAGTATTACAGCATGCAGCAACAAGGAGAGATAAATCCAATTCCTGCTACAAAGCAAGCAAAAACCAAAACAATAACAAAAAAGCAAAATTAAAGAATAAATAAAATAATTTCAATTCTCTTCAAGCTACGCTTTCTCTCTAAGGCCGCTCTTCTCGTAGACCATCGTTATTGCTCTGTATGCAAGGTGAGCAAACTTTGAGTATGGTGCGTATACCAGCAGTGCAAAGACTACAACTAGGTGCACCATATACAGCCAGTAGGCAGCGGTACTCTGAGCAAGTCTTGCCAGTTCAGTGAGTGCTCCAGTTATTCCGACCAGGAACAGCAGTCCAAGGAAGAACCAGTCAAAGTATGAACCAAAGCCGAACTTGTCCTTCTTGACAATCCTGGCATAGACTAACCATGTACAGCCTCCCAGAAGCAGAACTGCACCAATGTTACCAATAATCTTAACAGGATCCGTCACAGGCAATCCAAGTTCTCTGCCCATAAGGAGGTAGACTACTGCACCGAGCGTAGATATTCCAAGAAGAATGAATCCATAGAAGACACCGAAGTGCGCGAAGTAGCGATAATTGGCTTCACCACATTCTTTGAACTTATTGTGGAATATTATGTCGATAAGTGTCGGGATCAGCGCACCCCAGAATCCCTCTGTCTGTTCAACCTTACCATCACCAAGTGGCACGTAGACTACCTTGCCTGTACCTGATGTTATTGCACGCCAGTACCTCCATAGGCCTATAAGGATTGCCACTGCAACATAGGCTCCAACAATGAAACCTGCGATCTCAACGTGTTCATGTGGTATGAAATGTGAGAACACCACTTCGCCTTCAGGAATGTGGAATCCGAAGATCGAGAAGTATATGCCCAGTAGAACTATTGGAACCAGGAAGAGTAGCGGTAGGAATACCGGGTTAAGGAATGCCTTGGCAATAAAACTTGGAAAAGAATAATTGGCAATTGCTACAGCTCTTAGCGCTCCAAGTACCTCTCCAGGCTTTGCTCCTCTTGGGCAGTAAGATGAACAGTCATTGCACTGGTGACAGAGCCAGATGTCCGGATCACTAAGAAGCTTTTCCTTAAGCCCCCACTGTGCCCATATCATCTCTTTTCTCGGGAATGGTTTCTTGTCGGGTGAGAGAGGACACATCACTGAACAGGTTGCACACTGGAAACACTTCTTTAAGGACTTTCCACCAGCAGTGATGATATCCTTAACAAATTTTGGATCGGGTTCCATATAATGCTCCATCTTAACACCCCTCCTTCAGAAGCCTTTGTATGGGTTGGGTCCTACCTGCTTGATCTGCTCAACGAATTCGTCAATGATCTGAGGTATCTTGTCGAAGTCTGTTATTGCAAGCTGGACCAGCTTAACTCTCTCTGGCTCAAGCATGAGTCTCTGCAGGGTTTCCTGCACGTTCTCCATTCTTCTGTTTGCAAGTTCACTACCTCTTATGAAGTGGCACTGGTAATCTTCGCCGTACTTACATCCAACAAGCAGAATTCCGTCAATACCTCTTGATAGTGCGTCTGCAATGAAGACGACGTTAACAGCACCAAGGCACCTTACAGGAACTATACGGACGCTCGGGTTGTACTTGAGTCCATTCATGGCAGCCATGTCGAGTGCTGGATAAGCATCATTCTCACAGAAGAATGCGATGATTCTCAGCTTCTCTTCCTCTTCAGGCACATTTATCGCCTTGATTATTGATGACATCATGTCAACTGAGTATCCCTTGAATGAGATAATTCTCTCAGGACATGCTCCAAAGCAGGTTCCACATCTTCTGCATCTCAGTGGATTTGGCTTTGGTGTACCCTTCTCATCCTCATCAAGGGCACCGAATGGACATTCCTCGGTACATCTCTTACACTGTGTACATCTCTGGAGGAAGAATATTGGATAGTCTACATCTCCCGTTCTCGGGAATGTTGTTGCTCCCTGAGCCACAAGTTCAACACACTGGATTGCCTTCAGAGCGGCACCCATTGCATCCTCAATACATGAAGATACATCCATCGGTGTTTTTACACATCCTGCAGCATAGATACCCGTTCTTCTGCTCTCATATGGGAAGCATATGAAGTTCGAGTCAGGGAACCCGTACCTCAATGTTGGCAGTTCTGGACCCTGTCTGTACTGGAGGTTCAGTATCTGGCCTCTTGATTTGATTTCTTCCACAATCTCAGGAGAGAGCTCCTTCTGCTCGATGTGAGAGTACGGTATCTTTCCATCCTCTGGGAACTCTTCCTTGGTGGTGTAGATTCCATACATTGATGAGAGCATTCCAGTTGCAAGAACAACGAGATCTACCTTGACCTTTATCGGTTCACCCATCAGAGTGTCGTCAACTTCAACAACAAGCTTTCCATCTTCCTCACTTATGCCCTTGACTTCGCTCTTTGTCAGGAATATGCCCGGATCATCCTGCATTGCCTTGTAGAATTCCTCATCCTGTGCGGGAGTTCTCATGTCCTTGTAGAATATGTATGCCTTAGAGTCAGGATTTGCTTCCCTGAGATACTTTGCCTGCTTCAGTGAAACTTTACAGCATACTGCAGAACAATATGGCAGGTGGTTCTCATCCCTCTGCCCAGCACACTGAATAAATGCAACACTGTCAACCCCACTGAGCTTACCCTCTCTTGCCATCTCTTCAAACTCAACGTTTGTGACGACGTTCTCAAATTTACCATATCCAAGATCCTCAAGCTTGCTGGCATCGTAAGGCTTCCAGCCAGTTGCAACAACAATTGCACCTACTCTGAATTCCTCAGTGTTGCCATCCTTATTAACGACAACATCAAACATTCCGGGCTGTCCTGAGATGCGTTCTATTTTGGTGGACGTGAGAACCTTAATCTTTGGATTTTCTTCAACTTCTTTTATCTTGCTCTGTATATCAGGTTCTTCGAGCGTGTTGTAGGGTGGCTTTGTTGGAGTTATCTTGGGATACTTTGCAACCCATCCTCCAAGTTCTGCCTCCTTCTCAACCAAAACCACTTCGTAACCAGCATTTGCAGCCTCGAGTGCAGCAGTTATACCTGTAATACCTCCTCCAACAACCAGTATCGTCTTACTTGTTTCTTCAATAAGTGGTTCAGGAGGTTCAGTCTTCTGAGCCTTTACGATACCTATTCTGAGATAATCTTCAGCCAGCTCCTGGGTGGCTTCATCTTTTGGTTCGTGGCTCCAGGCCACTCCCTCTCTCAGGTTAACCCTCTCAACGATATTCGAGCCGAAATCAAAAACGTCCCAGTTGACACGTGGTGAGCAGGCGGCAATTACAATTGTGTTAACTCCCTCTTTCTCTATATCATCCTTAATGAGCTGAACACCATTTTCACCACAGAGGAACTCGTTAGTCTTGCACACAGGAACCTTCAGTTCTTCAGTTGCAACATTGACTAGCTTCTCAACATCTATTGCCTCGCTTATCCCACAGCCCGTACAGATGTAAACACCGATCTTCTTCTCTACCTTCTTTTCATCATTGGACAATTAACTCACCTCCTCACAACACATTGAATGGCCTTAAGTGCTGCTCCGGTTGCGTCCTCAACACTTGATGCTACGTCTGCTGGCTTTCTGGCACAACCCACTCCATAAACGCCGGAGTTCTGAGAAGGAGCGATGAATCCAAAGTCGTCTTTGGCAACATCAATACCGGGAATCTTGAGGTTCTTGGCCACCGGTTCCATGCCCGTTGCGAGAACAACCATGTTGACCTTCTGTTTGATTTTCTCCCCAGTAAGCGTGTTCTCTGCTTCTACAATCAGATCTTTTGTCTCGGGATCTTCCGTAATCTTGACAGCCTTACCCTTTATGAGAATGATGTTCTCATCACTCTGAACTTTTCTGTAGAAGTCCTCAAATCTGCCGAGGGCTCTAATGTCGATGTAGAAGATGTAAATCTTTGCTTCAGGATACTGTTCCCTAACATAGGTTGCCTGCTTCAGAGATGCAAGGCAACAGACTGCCGAGCAGTAAGGGAGGTGATTCTCATCTCTGCTACCAGCACACTGGACAAAAGCTATACTTTCAATTTCCTTACCATCAGATGGTCTTACAATTTTACCCTTTGTAGGACCATTGATTGCCGCCAGTCTTTCCATCATTACATTTGTAATTACGTTCTCATACTTGCCAAAACCGAGGTTGTCAAGCTTGGTTGCATCGTATGGCTGCCAGCCGGTGGCCAGTATGATCGCTCCAACCTGAATATTCATTGTTTTTGGTTCCATATCCTGGTTTATGGCATCATATTTGCAAGCTTCAACACAAGCCTTGCAGCCATCAGCCTTCTGACAATAATCAGGGTCAATCACATATTTCATGGGGAACGCCATCTCATGTGGCAGGTAGATTGCCTTTGTTTTATCCATTCCATAATTAAATTCATTAGGCTTCTCGGCTGGACAAACCTTTACACACTCTCCACACGCAGTGCATTTCTCCAGATCAACGTAACGTGGGTTTAGCTTGATCGTGACATTATATGCCCCTGGCTGCCCGGATACATTTTCCACCTCAGCCAGCGTGAAAAACTTGATTTTGGGATTGCTTCTAATTCTCTTGAAGAAGATCTCCAAACCACAGTAAGGGGGGCACAGCTTCGGGAAATATCTATAGAGCTGAGCTACTCTTCCACCCAGGTAGGGGTTCTTTTCCACAAGATAAACGTTGTAACCAGCTTCAGCTGCTTCAATGGCTGCCGTTAAACCTGAAATTCCTCCACCAATTACTAAAATGTTCCCATTTGCAGTTACCGCTCTCTCTTCGCTCATACTATTCCTCCCTGAAGTTTTCATAAGTATTTTCACAAGTATCTACAAAAGGCTGATATAAATTAGCTTTCAAAATAACAAAATTAAAATAAAAAAATTTGGGTTCAAGCATTTGAACCGCCTTACTTAACAAGCTGGACGTATGGCCTGGTGAAGACTTCCCATTCGCCAGTCTCTGCGTTGTATCTGCTGTTGACGAAGACCTTCCAGTTCTCGTCGTCGATGTTCGGGTAGTCTGTTCTGTAGTAGTATCCAGGCCATCTGGTCTCCTTTCTGAAGAGCATGTGTCTGATGTGGGCCTCTGCAGTCCAGACTCTGTGGATGAGCTCCCAGCATCTCAGCAGCTCGTGGAGGTCTCTTGCAGCGAGGTTTGTGAGATCCTCCTTGAGCATCTGGAGGAGCTCGAGACCTCTCTCGAGCATCTTCTCGTTGGTTCTGTACCAGGTGGTTGCACCGGCAGCATACTCATCCATGATCTTCTGGAGTCTGAACAGACCCTGCTTCGGCAGGATGTAGTTCGGGTTGACGTCGTCTTTTGTGGATGCACCCTTGCCCTTCTCGTATACCTCGAATGGCTTGTAGATGAGCTGCTTGAGTTCCTCGACCTTTGCCTCGTCGATTTCTGGCGTGTAGTCATTCTCAACACAGTACTTGACTGCTGCCTTACCGGCAAGTCTACCCTCTGTGAATGAACCGGATGAGAACTTGTGGGCCGAAGCACCAGCGTTGTCTCCGATTGCGAACAGACCCTTGACGGTTGTCATTCTGTTGTAGACTGCTGGGAAGGTCTGCTTGTATTCTTCTGGCATGATGTCCTCAGGACCACAGACCCAGATACCTGAACATCCGGAGTGTGAACCCATGATGTATGGCTCTGCTGGGTAGATTTCAGACGGCTTCTTCTCTGGCTCGATGTTCATTGCAGCCCAGAGCAGTGCCTGTGAGACTGTCATGTCCAGGAAGTCTTCCCAAGCTTCGTTGATGAGCTTCTTGAGGTCCTTACCCTCTTCCTGGAGTTTCTGGATGGCGATGTCTGTTCTCATGTAGATAGGACCTCTTCCGTTAACGAGCTCTTCGAGTGCCTGGTGGTTTCTCAGTGGGGTTGGGGTTGGTGTTGCGTCTGCATATGGCTTGTACTGAGCGATTGAGTCCTTGTTCTTTATGTATTCCTCATCGTAGCAGTTTGTTGCAGTTGACTTGAAGAGCAGGAACCAGGCACCGACTGGACCGTAACCGTCCTTAAATCTCAGCGGGATGAATCTGTGCTCCATCTGGGTCAGCTCAGCACCAGCCCAGAGGGCCATTGCATAACCAGAACCTGTGTCGAAGATTGCATACCAGGTTCTACCGAGACCTTCACCAGTGCTTCTTGGTCTGAAGAGCATTGTAGCTCCACCAGTTGCGATGATGACTGCCTTAGCCTTGAACACGTAGAACTTGTCCTCTCTTACGCTGAAACCAACAGCTCCAGCAATTCTGCTTGGGTCGTTCTTGTCCTTGAGCAGGTGTGTGATGAAGACTCTCTCGTAGATGTTCTCCTCACCAAGAGCCATTTTGGCTGCTTCAGCAATAATTGGCTTGTAAGATTCACCGTGAATCATTATCTGCCAGGGACCCTCTCTTACATACTTGTCGCCTTCTTTCCAGATTGGGAGACCCCATTTCTCGAAGAGGTGAACAGTACCGTCAACGTGTCTTGCAACATCGTAAACGAGGTCTTCTCTTGCAATACCCATCATGTCGTTTGTAACGTATTTGACGAAGTCTTCAGGTGTGTGCTGACCGAAGATAACCTTACCAGACATTCCAAGGTATGTGTTTATAGCAGACAGACCCTGGGCAACAGCACCACTTCTCTCAATTGCAGCCTTTTCAACCATTACGACCTTCAGACCTGCAGCCTTTGCCCAGTAGGCTGCTTCGTAGGCTGCTCCACATCCGGAGAAACCACCACCAATTATCAAAATGTCGCTCTCAACCTTCTCAACCTTTGGTTCTACCATTCCTTACACCTCCAAATTAACATTACTTCTTGAGTGTGGGCAATTCGCTGATCTCAAGGATGTCAGGCTCACCTACAAGGAGTTCGTCCTTCAATCCGTCAAGGTTAGGCTCTGGCATACCCTCATATGGCTGAATTGAGCCCCATGGTGTGGTTCTGATTGGGAACTTGAATCTCATGATCTTTCCGTTTCTGAACTTTACTGTCCACATGATTGCATCTGTACCTCTCATGGGTGTACAGGTGGCACCCATTGGTACGAAGTCTGCGTAACCTCTCATCTCAATAGCGCCCTGTGGGCAGATCTTCACACAAGAATAGCACTCCCAGCACATGTCGGGCTCCTGGTTGTATGCTTTCTCAATCTCCTTGTCCAGTGTCATCAAGTCGTTGGGGCAGATATACATACAAGCTGTTTTCTCCAACGCCTTACAACCGTCACACTTTTCCGGATTTACATAGCTTGGCATCCATTTCCACCTCCAATTTTTAAACACCAAACTTTCAAACTCTAGCCAGATTCCACATTTTAAAAAATTTAAAATTTACTATTTTTTCTTCACACCGATTTGAGGAACTCGTCGATAACTTCTGGCCCAGTTGATTTCAGTTTGAGAGCGATCTCGAAGATCTTATCCTTCACTTCTCTTGGCAGCAGTTCGATTGTCCTTGTTGTTGATGCGTCGTACTTTGCCATTGGGAATTTTTCAAGGATCTTGTCCTTCTGCTCCTCAGTGCACTTGATCTGAAGAACTTTCATTCCAGCGAGCTTGTCGTGGGCAAGGTCTGCAAGTCCGGCTTCCTGCAGCTTTTCATAGCGCTCTTCGTTGATCCAGATGTTAATTCCAATATCTGCCTCGCTCATTTTCATCACCTCACGCTTTTCCAACATCCATTGGTTCGAGTGTGAAGATTGGCTGTCTGTCAGTAAGATACTTGTCCGTGACGAATGGTGAACCGAAGCCGTACTTCTCTGCGCACTCCATGACTGTGTCAAAGACCTCTGGTCTGAGTACGAGTCTTGTCGGCTTGACACCGTCAATTATAATCGATCTGATCAGTGTACCACTGAACTTCTGCTTCTCCTTTGTGTGGGCACAGAATGCAGAGCTTGTAACTTCAGCACAGACCGGGCAGTACCAGTTCTCGAGGATGAATACTGGCTTGATTGAGAGTTTGTCCTTTACACTCTTCAACAGGTAGTGTGCATCATATGTGCCGTAGTAGTCACCAACACCTGCGTGGTCTCTTCCATACATGTGGTGCGTACAACCGAGGTTTGCTCTCAGTGCTGCGTGGAAAACAGCCTCTCTTGGGCCAGCATATCTCATGTCCCAGAGTGTGAACGTGACCATGTGGACGTCTTCTCTGAAGTAGCCAGCTACACGGAGCATGTTCTGTGCAAGGAGAATTGCCTCATCGATGTAGTCACCCTTTCTCTTCTCACCGATGATACAGTTTACGAGAACTCCCGTCTTGAGTGTGTCAACAGTCAGGTCTTCATTTGCTGCAAACCATGCGTATTTCATCAACCACTCGTGGCCGGTGTGTGGAACGTTTCTTGTCTGGTGAGCAACTACGTGCTCCCATCCCTTCTCCTTGAATGCCTCAAAGTGCTGCTTTGGTGTCTTCCAGAAGCTTGCATATGGTTCGTTGAATTTGGGTTCATTTACAAGAGTGACCTTACCGGCAAGGAATTTGTCAGCATATTCGTATGTTCTCTTTACACCCGGGTGTTTTTCTTCAGTTGTTCCGTAAACTTTCTCAGCCATGAATTTCTTGTCGTATTCGTAAATTTCCTCGATTTCGAACATTGCAAGCGGAGCATCCATGTATGTGAAGAGAACAGTGTCACCTTCTTTTATGTCGTATTTCTTAATTTCATCGTCACTCATGTCGAAAACAATCGGAATGCTCCATACAGTACCATCTTCAAGAGTCATGTCTTTACACACGGCATCAACATCGTTGTACCCCATAAAACCCTGCAGAGGTGTGAAGAAACCGTATGAAAGGCTTATACATTCGTGTGCGATCTGTCTTCTTACTGGAATTTGCGTAAGCCCCTGAATAGCCTCTTTAGCTTTTTCTTTTTCGAGAACATTCTCTACAATTTCTTTGCCACCATGGCCTTTGTAGCTCATACAAACCCTCCCAAATGTATTTGTTGTTTGCTGGTTTACTTGATGCTACCTATATAAGCATTTCGAAATAATATCTTGAATGATTAACCATAAAGGTTCGCTTAAATTTAAGAGTATATTCGTCAATTTACTGATTACCCAATAAAAAATAGAAGAGACAGAATTAATTATTATAAGTGAATTAAAAAATAGTCGAATTTTGCCCCAGAAAATTTAACAGAACGTTGAAGGGAAAAATATATAATTGCAATATATGATAAATTACTTAATGACATACGACCCTACGGGATTTTTTAGCAGCATGATATGGTGGCTACTACTATTCTACCTGATACTCGGCCCGCAAATACAGTACAGGCAGTTGATGATGGCAAGGAAGTCGCTAATGAAAAAGATGGGAATGAACAGAGGGAGTAATGTAATAACAATGATACACAGACAGGAGAGTATCGGTCTATTCGGAATCCCATTTTACAGGTTTATTAGCGTTGAGGACTCCGAACACGTTTTGAGAGCTATAAGGCGAACTCCTAAAGATCAACCAATAGACCTCATACTCCACACACCCGGTGGACTTGTTCTGGCTGCAACCCAGATTGCAAAGGCAATTAAAGACCATCCCGCAAAGACAACGGTCATAGTCCCACATTACGCTATGAGTGGCGGAACCCTTATTGCTCTCGCTGCTGATGAGATAGTTATGGATCCTCACGCTGTTCTTGGGCCAGTAGATCCACAACTTATGAACTACCCTGCCCCATCAATACTCAAAGCAGTTGAGAGGAAGGATGCCAAGGATATAGATGATCAGACGCTTATAATGGCAGATATCGCGGAAAAGGCAATAAAACAGGTAAGAGACTTCGTTTTCGAGTTGCTGAAGGATAAAATGGGCGAAGATCGAGCAAAAGAGGTTGCAACCATTCTTACAGAAGGTAGATGGACTCACGATTATCCAATTACAGTAGAAGTTGCGAGACAGTTGGGGCTGAAAGTCTCAACGGAAGTGCCAGAAGAAGTTTACGAATTGATGGAGCTTTATCCGCAGCCAATGATGCAGAGACATCCTGGTGTGGAATTCGTACCAACTCCACAGAAACAGGGCAAGGGTATGCGTCCTGACCAATAAAAATATTCTTTTTTTATTTCTATTTTGTTATTAATAAAAACAATTCGAATAACGCCAATAAAACTTAAGTATTGAGCGTGTTAATGCCTCAAAAAACTCATTGGGTGATACAGTTGAAAAAGTATGCAGTAATTTTGCTTGTTTCCCTGCTTTTACTGGGATGTGCAGGCAAAGAAGACATCGTGAAAAAAGTTGAAGAGAGACACCTAAGCCTGGACGGTTACAGCGGGAGCGTTTTTGTAATAAACAACATAACCGGTGACTCCTTCAAAGTTGATCTGTGGATAAAGAAGCCCGGAAAACAGAAGATTGTATATACATACCCTGAAGACGTTAAAGGTGCCAGCATAATATGCAACGGCAGTATTGTGTGGTTCTATAACCCAAGCGAAAATTCTGCAGTCTACGCCAGCGTTGGAGAGACACAGATGCCGGACTTTGATTATGGCAACCTGTTCAAAACGATTATCGACAACAGTACAATAGAAGAGGTTTCCGAAGTTAAAACGAATGGAAAGGAGGAGTACCTAATAATTGCTAAACCAAATGATACTGCAGGCAGAGACATAACGATAAAAATATGGATAGATAAAGAGCTACTCTACCCATCCCAGATAAAGTGGCTGGTTGAAGGAGAGGAAGTATACAGAGTGGAGTACCAGAACATAACCTTCGATGTTGCCAGCGATGACATCTTTGAATTTTCACCTCCTGAGGGCGCTGATGTAATGAGCATTGAGGAGCTAAGAAGTGGCGGGAAGGTAACAGTCAGTTCAATTGATGAAGCTCAGGAAATGGTTGATTTCAAGATCTTTGTTCCAGCCTATCTTCCTGCAGAAGATTTCAATCTCACCATAGATGTCCTGAAACGATACGGAACCGTTGTGCTGACGTACTTCAACGATACTACGGTTCTGGAAATACGCGAAAAAGCAATCGACCCATTCATATTGGTGCCAGAAGGTGCCGAGGAGTTAACAATAGGCAATAACACGGCATACTTCCTTGATGTCGGATATGTAAAAATTCTGATGTGGGACTATGGCAATACATCGATCACAATGAGCGGCTCCCTAGAAAAAGAAGAGATGATCAAAATTGCAGAGTCAATGAGCTAGATATGTACAACATCGAAGCCGAGATTTCTCAAAACCCAAGATATGTGCCTGCGGTGACATTTTTTCCAATTTCTTTCTTTGCATATCAGAAGCATGCGCCCCTTCGAATAAAGATCTATTAATTTACTCATACCCTCTACAAACTCCTTTGTTCTCATATGCTCCCCAAAATTTTCCCTCTCTTCAAGTTCCGGAATGCGAACATATTCCGCATGTTCAATTTCCAGATCGTTATCATACCTCAAATCCACAACCGTTGATACTGCGAGGTTTTGTATGAGTTTTTCGAGCTTATCCAGTGAATGTTTGTCAATCCCCATCGTGTAAATCCTCATATCAAGAAGAGCATTTCGAAGCGGAGATGAAAAGAATGTACCATCCATCACGTTGTTATCCAGATCCCTTACATGGCCAAACCAGTAAACCACTACTCCTTCTCCAAAAAGCTCAAGATACTGAGAATACTGCTTCTTTGAATAAAACGAGTGAGTCCTCGGATCGCCAAAAAGCGCCTTGCTCTCTATCCAGTTAATTTCTTTTCCCTTAATTTCAATGGGAACTGGGAGGAAAAAATCAGGTGTCTTTTCACTCTCTTTCCTCATATCTCTCTCATCTTTATGATCCACACCCCTACTCTCAAGCCATCTACGAATTATCTCCTCACCAAGCTTCCCCCTCGCAAACTGATGCTTGACAGCAAGAGGAGAGTATACATAGTCAACATAGATGGCTCTCCATATTGCCTCTTTAAGCCTTTCATCTTCAACATATTCAGGATCGTTCAGAGACTTCGCAATCTCTGATTTTGAGAATCCAAGAGCCTTTAAAAGCAATCTCACCCTCATAATTGGAGTTAAATTTAACCACAATGGCATCTTCTTGTTGGATTTCCAGTAATCTGCAAGCTCATCAAGCCTCTCGGCAATTTTTGGATATTTTCTCTTTACAGAATCGACCTTTTTCTGAGATAGAATCGTGAAAAGAGTACCTCTGTGGTACGGGAATTTTCCCAGATCCGAGAGGTTCCTGAGGTTCTTTTTAAGCTTCTGAAACTCAGAAATATCCATTAACACATATCTCACCCGAATCGAAGGCAGTAAACAAACAGTGTCCTCACTCTACCCATCCTTAAACCAGCATACTTTGTGCTTGTTTTTATCTCAATATTATTTGCAATTTTCTTGATCTTCGATATCGCCACTCTCGCCTCGTTGACATCCGAAATATAAATATCCATCCCTTTCTTGATTTTTTCAAAGACGAATTCCTCACATGTTTTTTCAACAATTTTTTTAATTAACTCATAAGTTTCGTCATCTACCGCCCCTCTTATCTGAATGATGGCCGGGTGTTTCACAGACCGAAAATTTTGCATATGAATTATTAATGTATCTTCCGCCCAAAGAATATATATCACCCATACGAAACGCGTAAGATGAGTCCTATGAACCTCCTGAGGATGGAATTTGATATCCACCACATAGCAGTACTTTCAAGGAAAGTCCCGGAAGAGCATGCCCTAGTCAGGCTTATCCTTTCCGCCCTTGCTACTCCCGAAGAACTTGAGAATCTCGTTAAGAGAGATTTGAGGATCGTTCAGAGAGATGGACTGAGTTACTACACCGTAAAACTCACAGCTGGAGGAAAATCGAGGATCTCGCCAATAGACGCAAAGACATACGATGCAGTAATGAACATTTGCAGAGAAAAGAGTGGGAAGCAGAGAGTTTTCGATTTTTCCAGAGCTGAAATGGATGAAATCATCAAGAAATATTCTCCCCAGGATAGAAAATATAACGTAAAGAAGTTGAGAGAAGCTGTCATAGAGATTCTGAAAGATAACATGCTGCTTGGTGATAATGGCTACATCGATGATCTTTTAGCAGGTACAAACTTCGAAAATGTCGTGGATTTCCTATACGATTTCCACCCGATGTATTCTGGAATGTGGGATATGGATGATGACGATGTTGCCGAGGATTTTGTTCTCACCTATTCAGAAATGACCGGTATAAAGGATGCTGAAAAGCTTGCCGAAATTATTGGTGAAAATGTTGAGAGAATTGAAAAATTTTTGAGTAGCAAGAGATCAGGTTTTAATTTCAGAAAAATTTAAATTTTTATATTCAAATTCGTATTTCAGTGTTGGAAGCACTGGCAATTGGTGTTCTGCTCGGAGTTGTTAGCGGGTTGACCCCAGGTATTCATACAAATACCTTTGCAGCACTTCTTATATCTTACATACCGCTCCTCTCAACCTTTTTTGCTCCTGAAGAGATTGCAGTGGTTATTTTTGCAAATGCAGTGACACACTCTTTTCTGGATATAATACCCTCAGTCTTCCTTGGCATTCCAGATGAGGATACATCCATTGCCGTTCTGCCAGCGCATGAAATGGTTATGGAAGGAAGAGGACTTGAAGCCATATCAATCTCAGCTTTTTCCAGCCTTTTTTCATTCTTTGCTGTGCTCCCTTTCTTTGCGCTATATCTCATTGTTCTTCCCGAATCGTATGAATCGATTTCAAAAGTAACGCCATATTTTCTGATTGTTGCCTCAGCATTTATTATCCTGACCGAAAAAGGCGAAATGTTTGAGGGTAGCCTTTCAGCCTGGAGAAAAAGATTGTATGCATTGCTTGTCTTCCTAGTGTCCGGATTTCTCGGATATGTTTCACTTAAATACGCATTTCTGGCAAAAGTAAATGTCGCTTCATCTGTTCTTCTTCCACTTTTAACCGGTCTTTTTGCCTCACCAACACTTATTGCAAGTATGATGAGCAATTCAGGTATTCCTGAACAGTTAAAGACTGCGAAGCTTCCTTCAGCTGGTAGTGTTTTATCAGGTTCGCTTGCAGGTATGCTTGTGTCCCTTTTTCCAGGTGTGAGTTCAGGAGTTGCAACCGTAATTGCCTCCGCAGGAATGAAAGATAGAGAGAAGTTCATATCAGCCCTAAGCTCTGCAAATACATCAAACGCGGTTCTGTGCTTTGCCGTGCTGTTTGCCGTCCATAAGGCAAGAAGCGGAGCCGCAGACGCCTTTTCAAAAATAGTAGAACCAGATATTGGGTTTGCCGTACAGATTGCTGTTTACGGGATTGTTGTGGCTCTTGCTTCAACCCTTCTTACTTTGGTTCTGGCTTCAGCCTTTGCTAGATACCTATCAAAGATGAATTCCGCTTTGCTTTCAGCTGCCGTCTTTATCTTCCTTGTAATCTTCATCTACATGATGACTGGAGCTTTTGGGCTTGCAGTTTTCGCCATTGCAACACCCATCGGTCTGTCAACCCTGCTTTTAAGAATAAGGAGAGTTAGCTGCATGGGCTGCCTTATACTCCCCGCAATTATTTTCAGGTGGTAAGATCAGATATGACCAGATATAACAAAAATACTGCAGGAAAAAGCTAATCTTCGTTCTCAGTCTTGGAGAAACTTCTATATTTCCCGTTCTCAATATACTCTTCAATTTTCCTGACGAATCTATCACCTGTTCTTATAACCGGGAGTATGGTTGTATCTCCCCTGATGTCATGTATCTTATTCGAATACTCCACAATGTCGTCATTTCCATAATAAAGAACCCAGCTCTTGTATTCTCCAACCTGGGCAAACGAAACATAAGTTATCAGCTCCAAGATAGCAAACTTGCCATCAATAATCCCGTGAAGCGTGTCATAATCTATGAGGTAAAGCCTTCCATTCGAATAGAATAACCTCTCTGCCTCAAGCGCAATAGCCTGCCTTACAAATTCTTCAAGAGAGAATTCCTCCGGCTCGTCAAGCATCACTGGCCCGATGTACTGTATTTGATCCATAAGCGCGCTGTCTTCGAACATCAATTAAAGTTTTTTGATTGTTTTGATAGGGGAATAATGTTTATCCGAATACTTCCAAAACAGGGTCGTAGAATTTAGGGCTGAACGCCCTCGATAACATTGAGTTCATCAAGCTCTCTGTCCGATCTTGCCACATAAGGAATATATCCTCTCGCCAATGCCTTTGCCCGAAAATCGTCTATTCTTTCCTTATTGCTTCCCGTATAACCACTCCCATCATCCACATAATCTACAACAAAGATGGGCTTGCCAGCATTACGAATTATATCCAAATAGTAAACCCTTTCCCGTGTTATGCTGGAAGGTAGTGGATTGAAACCATCATAAAAAAGATCTTCAACAGCCCAGCCTGAAATCACACCCAAAATGCTATTATCGTATTTTATTAATCTCTCACCGTTTTGTGGTATTACGTAGAAATCGTTTCCGGCCTTATTTCGACAGTAATCTGCTACTTCCTTGATAAAAGATATCATTCTTTCAGCAGCCTCCTCTTCAGATAAATGAATGTCTTCTCCATTGTTTGGATCACTCCAGTATTCAAAAGCATCCACCCTATCCAGATAAACCCCACAAAAACCCTGCTCCATTATCCTGTCAAGGTACACAAACACGATTTTCTTCCAGCTATCATTCCAGTACTTCACAGCATAATTGCCAGGCCAGTCTGGATTTTCCTTTCCCAGCCAGTCTGGGGGGTTGGAGAACCACTCATCCTTCCAGTAAAACCTATAGTCTTCTGCTTCACCTATACTGATGTAGGCGATGGGGATGGGGCCAGCACTCTTTATTTTGCTGATCTCTTCCGGTAGATACTTGCCTTCTTCTGTACCATCCCTTGAGTAGTCCATAACTATTAGGTCAAAACCGGTAGGATTGGGCTCAAAATTTTGGAGCTGGTAAGCCCAGTTTTTAACGGAGTTTATTGTATTGTTTTGACAAATAGCAGAGTTGACAACAGCATCTTCGTGTCTGATAATGCCAATTGCATCATCTTTATCTGTACATCCCGAAAGTAACACCGTTATCAGTACTACAACCAACCAGACCTTCTTTTTCATTCAATCACCATGTTTTCTGTTGTGATTAGATAAGAATATAACCTCAGACAGATTTTAAACCCATTTTTGTTATACTTAGCTTATTTTATTATCACCTTTCTGTACCTCACTACTGATACCGATCGTTAAAGCTGTAAAGCTATATACAACCCTACTTTAACCCATACTGTGGATCAGCAAACAAAAATATACCTCACCAGAAAGTTCCGGGAATACTACGCATCATCAAAACTCGAGATGCCCCCTGAATTCCAGAGAAGAGAGTGGGCTTTCGTTCCATTTGAAGTGCTCCCAAACTTCGTGATGTTTAGACACATTTCTTTCGAGTCTGAAGATGAATTTAAAGCATATATACTCGGAAATGTGCCTGCTCACATTTACTATTCCTCCGCCTACTATAAATCCCCGTCAGCCGAAAAAATGGAACTTAAAGGTTGGAAGGGAGCAGATCTTATATTTGATATTGATGCTGACCACTTGCCAGTAAAAACGAGATCGATGCAAGTAGCACTGAAGGTTGCGAAAAGAGAGATAATCCGGCTTGCTGATATACTGATCTCCGATTTTGGAATACGCAAGAAGGATATGGAAATCGTTTTCTCAGGAAGCCGAGGGTATCATCTGCATGTCCACGACAGAAAATTCAGAGCGCTTGGTTCGGCTGAGAGGAGGGAGATTGTTGATTACCTGACACTCAATGATGTGAATCTTCTAAATGGAGTGAAAATGGCAGATACCAGCCAGGCAAAAAGGGTAGCAAAGTGCATGACAGCATTCTTTGTAAACGCCATCAGAAAAAACAACCTTAACGAAATCCTGAACAAATACGGGATAAAGGGTAAAACCGCCGAAAGAGTCCTGTCAGCGTTGAGCAATCGAAACAATTTGAAGCTAATGGCATCCGGCAATCTCACCTTTCTGCCGAAGAGCAAAAAGGTGAGAGCAATGATAGACAGTATACTCAGTATCTGCACCTCAAAGGTGAGTGTTCACATAGACGCTCCCGTTACCGCTGACGTAAAGAGACTTATCAGATTTCCCGGTTCTCTGCACGGTAAAACAGGTTTAAGGGTAACTCCAATCAAGCTAAGCAAAATAGAAGAATTCGACCCGTTTCAGGACGCAATTGTTTTTGGTGAAGAAAAGGTTAAAGTTAGAGCTAAAGGTAAAATTAAAGAGAATATTGGTGGAGAAAAGATAAAACTGTCCGCCGGTGAAAAAGCTCTCGTTCCAGAGTATATTGCAGTATTCCTGCTTTGCAGGGGGATGGCCGTATATGGACATTGATGAACTGCTGTTAATTCTCGAGAAAAGTCGTACAGGCAAAATTCAGAAAATAGATGAGGATTTTTATGACAAGTTAAGAGAAAGAATAGAAGAACTGGAGGAACTCAGAAAAAAGACAGATAACGACAGGGAACTTTCAAGAATAGAGGATGAGCTTAGAACTCTTAAAAGAATACGGCGAAAAATATTTGAGATTAGGACGAGTAAAATCGTGAGGGCTGCGTGGTCAGAAGTTTGTGAAACGGAAAGTGGAATAGAGGGATTTGAAAACTTGATTGAGGTTGAAAGGAATCTTTTCCGGAAACTCGTTGAAGTTATAAAAGAGTTCAAGAAATCAATATTTGAGTCAGAACCAAAAGAAGAAGTTGTAGAAGTTAAAAGTGAGGATGGCTACGTACTTGTAAGGGTGAAAAATGATATACCGGAATTCGAAGGAATTGATGGAAAAACATATAAATTGCGTAGGGAGGACGTAGTCACACTCCCAGCACTTAACGCTAAAGCCCTCATGAAGGGTAATGCCGTCGAGATAATCGAGGTGAAAAGATGAAGTATCCCAAGAAAGTTAAAACCTACTGTAAATATTGCGGAAAACATACCATTCACGAGGTTGAAAAGGTCAGCAAAGGGAAACAGAGTTCACTAAGGTGGATCAATAGACAGAAGAGGAGGAGGGGCAAGGTGGGTAACCTTGGCAAGTTCAGCAAGGTTCCAGGTGGAGACAAACCTACGAAAAGAGTTAATATCAGATTCCGCTGTACTGAATGTAAGAAGGCCCACCACAGACCAACGTGGAGAGCTAAAAGATTTGAGCTTGTAGAGCAGTAATATTGCGCGGAGGTGTCACCATGGGTGTAAAGAAGAGCAAGTTTGTCAAGGTTAAATGTCCTGACTGTGAGAATACACAGGTAATCTTTGACCATCCGTCAACTGTCGTTAAGTGTCTCGTGTGCGGAAGGACACTCGCCGAACCCACTGGTGGGCGAGGAATAATAAAAGCAGAAGTCGTTGAAGTTCTTGAGTGATTTTTCTTTTTTGTATTTTGTATTAACTTTGACTGATTCTTACTGTTTTAGATTCCTCTGCCAGAATTAACACCAGGTTATCGGAAAATGACAGAAATGTTTCTGATTTAGCCACCAGCAAGTGGCGGAAATACCGCTATCTTGTCACCTTCCTGGAGCTTTATCTCACCCTTAAGATCCTTGATATTTCTACCATTTATCGTAATTATCCTGTCCTGCCTTAATTCCCCATTTTCGTCAAAAACATCTTCGAGGAAGTTTTCGCCGAGAATTTTAGCTGCTGAACGAAACGCGTCCTCTAGAGTACCGTCACACTCTACCTCCACAACCTTTGTGTTGTACTTATCCCTGAATGTTGCAAACAACTCGATTTTAACTTTCATCAGTATATCCTCCTCTTTCTGGTTATATAACTCTTCATTTTAATTCCTCATCCTACAACATTAATTAACATTCTGCCTAGACTATCAAAAATGGCATATCTGCACGACGCAACTGCCCACAACCCACAAAAGAAAATAAAAATTAGGAGAAATTACAGCTCAATTTCAAGCTCTTTGAGCTTCTCTGGTGTTGGTACTCCGTTAACCCATCCTCTGAGCTGGTAGTACTCTTCCTTCATTTTCTCGAGGTCAACAACCTGTCCCTGTGCAGCACCCTCTGGCATGGGCTCTGCAAGAAGTCTCTTTGGCAGTGTGTCGTCCTTTCCATCGAAGCCATACTTGTTCATTATAACTCTCTCGAGGTTGTAGATTCTCTCTCCAATCTTCATTATGTCGTCTGCACTCATGTCCCAGCCTGTAACTGCTGATAGCAGAGCTGCATAGTCCTCTGCACCCAATGCAAAGGTTGCGAAGAGACAGTTAACAGCCGAGTTTACGACACATGTGAAGTCCTGGAATGCCTTGACCCACTGGGCCTTGCCTTCCGTGGTGAGCGGATCGAGTTTCTCTGGCAGTCCAAGAATCTCTGGCGAGATTGTGTATCCTGTTACGTGGCAACCTCCTCTGTTTGCAGTGGCGTATGTCAATCCAATACCCTTTGCACCTCTTGGGTCGTATGCTGGTAGCTCGAGACCCTTAACGCTCATTGAAAGGTCTGGGTTGCCGTATATCTCGGCAAGCCTCTTTGAACCGAGAGCAAGGTACTTACCAAATCCGCTCTTGTATGCAGTTCTCCAGACCATCTCAACCATTGCAGCAGCATTTCCGAATCTCAGGTCAACACCCTCAAGATCCTCGTCTGGAATGTATCCCTTCTCCCTGAGCTCCATCGCTGCCGCGATTGTTGAACCCATGGAGATTGTATCCATACCGAGCTCGTCACAGAGGTGGTTTGCCTTGATTATAGCTGCAAGATCACTTACAAATGTTGATCCACCAAGAGACCAGATCGATTCGTACTCAGGCCCCTCGGAGTACAGAATCTGGAATGGACCTGTTTCAACCTTGGTGACTCTTGCACATCCAATCTGGCATCCCCAGCACGCGCCATTTCTAATCAGGTATTCCTTGGCGAGGGTTTCACCACTGATGCTGTCTGCATTCTCGTTTACACCGGTCTGCCAGTTCTTGGTTGGGAATATACCAGCGTTGTTAATAACGTTCACAAGAACAGCCGTACCGTAGGTTGGCAGTCCCTCACCGGTAACGGGGTTCTTTCTCATCTTTTCGAGAGCTTCCTTTGCAACTTCCTTGAATTCATCAGGCTTTGCAGTCTCAACCTTCTGATCTCCAGAGACTACTATTGCCTTGAGGTTCTTGGAACCCATTATTGCTCCAACACCTGTTCTACCGGCAGCTCTGTGTTCGTCATTCATGATGGCGGCAAAGAGAACCTGGTTCTCTCCAGCAGGACCAATGCAAGCAACACTGCATCTCTTTCCAACTCTCTCGCTCAGAATCTTTGTGGTGTCGAAGGTTGTTCTGCCCCACAGATCGGCTGCACACTTGAGTTCTGCAGTTCCATCAACAATTTCAAGATAAACAGGCTCTTCAGCCTTGCCTCTTATGATGATTGCATCAAATCCGGCAAACTTCAGGTATGGACCCCATTTTCCACCGGAGTTTGCACTTGCAACAGAGCCCGTGAGTGGGCTGCGTAACGCCATCACGTGATATCTACCGGCTGTCGGGAATCTGACGACACCCGTTGCGGGTCCGGTTGCGAATATAAGCACATTTTCCTCGCCAAGGGGGTTGATGTCCTTGGGAGCAATTCCCTTCTTTTCGTATTCCTTCAAAATTCTGTACAACAGGTATGTTGCATATCCCTTTCCACCGAGGTACTTCTTAGCAATTTCCATGTCGGTGGATACTGTTTTGATTGTTCCATCGCTAAGGTTTACATCCAAAATCTTACCCATATAGCCATTGCTCATGTTTGTTTCCTTGACTTGCAATTATATAAACATCGTTTTGAATGGCAAAACATAACGCTTAATTTGGGTAAAATCTTATTTAATATTAATAAATGCTAAAGGTTTTTATGAATATACTGGAGCAAATAGAGAAGCTAAAGCCAGTTATAGGAGATGTTGTAAGGAAGCGAATTGATGAGTTCAGAAATTTAAACAGGAAAGGAAATGAGGAATGGTTTTCTGAAATGTGTTTCTGCATACTCACTGCCAACTCTTCAGCCGAAATGGGAATGAAAATCCAGAGAGAGCTCGGTGCTCATGGATTTCTGGGCTTGAGTGAGGAAGAGCTGAGACAGAGATTGAAAAATCTTGGCTACAGGTTCTACAATGTCAGGGCAAGATATATAGTTGAAGCGAGAAAATACCAGAACATAAAAGATATCGTGCAATCCCGCAAACCCTTTGATGCGAGAGAGTGGCTCGTTAAAAATATAAGGGGTTTGGGATACAAAGAAGCAAGCCACTTTTTGCGAAACGTTGGATATCTTGACTTTGCGATCCTAGATAGACATATTTTAAGAGTGATGCACGATTACGGGCTTATAGAGATGCCAAAAAGCTTGACCAGAAAAAGGTATCTTGAGATTGAAGATATTTTTAGGGAACTGGCAGCAAAGGTGAGAATGTCTGCCGGAGAACTCGACCTCTACATCTGGTACATGAGAACGGGGAAGGTGTTGAAGTGACATCTTGTTCACAATACGATAAGAAAGCACGCCTGCAGGAGACCATTAACCATACTTATATAAACCCCCTAACAAACCAGAATGAACAATGGAAATACCAAGCTGGATACTAGCAGTAATCGCATTCCTGATCTACTGGGGAATCGTAAGGTGGTTGGACTCCAGGGGTAAACTTGAGAAGTATGGAATAACAGCACAGGGCCCAATTCTGATGATTAGAACTACAAGGGGTCTTGAATTCCTTGAGAGATTGTCTAAAGCTAAGAGATTCTGGAGATGGCTTGCAAATATTGGTATACCGGCTGTCTTTGTCGGCATGGTTTTCATGTTCTTTTTATTAATTCTGATGGATATTATTATCTTAACCACCCCGCCCCAGCCATCCAAGGTAACCCATCCAAGGAACGTTCTCCTCATCCCGGGCATTAACGAGTATATTCCACTTGCATGGGGATGGATTGGTCTGATTGTAACTCTGATCGTACATGAATTCAGCCACGCAATCCTCTGTAGGGTTGAGGGCGTAAAGGTCAAGGCAATGGGTTTGCTGCTTGCACTCATTCCAATTGGTGGCTTTGCAGAACCGGATGAAGAGGAGTTAATGGGTAAAGAGGCGAAAACAACAAGATTGCAAAGAATAAGAATATTTTTAGCTGGAGTTATCAGCAACTTCATCGTTGCAATTATAGCCTTTTCTATATTCTTCTATCTCTTGGGTTTCCTCACTCCACTTGTTTCCGTTGAGAAGGTTGTAGAGGGTTCACCAGCGTATGGTGTTGTTGAAGAAAAGAGCGTCATCCTGAGTATAAACGGAAAACCAGTTCATACTGTAGAGGATGTGTCTAAAGCCCTGAAAGGATACGATAGCATAGCTCTGAAGTTGAGAACAAAGGATGGTATCAAAGAGGTAACCCTGCCAAAAGAGGCTGGAGTGAGAATAGTGGGGCTTTATGAAGATTATCCCGCAGCAAAAGCTGGATTAAAGGAAGGGATGATCATATTCAAGATCAACAATATAGAGACTCCAACACTCACGGATTTCAGAAGTGTTTTAGCCAAAACTAAGCCAGGCGATACTGTCACAATACACGCATACTACAATGGAGCAGTAAAAGAATTTCATGTAACTCTCACCGACTCCCCATTTGGAGATTCTGGATTTCTTGGTATTCTCGTTGAAGAGTATCTAGCCGGAATAACTCCCGGATATTCTGAAATTACCCTTAATATGCTAAAAAGCAAACCCTCCTGGCTTACATCACCACAGGGCTGGCTTTCCATAATGGTTCTACCTTTCTTCAAATTCAGAGGCTTTGGTATGGAGGCTCTAAATTACTTCGAAATAACAGGATTCTGGAGTTTGGCTGGAGATACATTATTCTACCTCCTGAACATATTCTACTGGGTAGGGTGGATAAACTTCTACGTTGGATTATTCAACTGTCTCCCGGCAATTCCACTTGACGGTGGAAGAGTATTCCACGAGACTCTTTCAGCTATACTTACGAGGAGATACGGAGAGCGTGGGGAAGAGATGTCAAGAATGGCTGTAAAAATAATGGCCTTCGTTGTGTTCTCATCCCTGATGCTATCTATAATAATACCCAACATTCAGGGGTTACTGAGATGAAATGTAAAAAATGTGGAAGAAAGGCCATTACAAAACTCAAACAGTATGGCATTGCCTTATGTGAAAGCTGCTACCCAGAATTCTACAAAACTCTTGTCGAGAAGAGCATCAAGAAATTCAAAATCATAAAGAAGGGAGAAAATGTTCTGGCAGCAGTTTCAGGCGGAAAGGATAGCGTCGCAATGATCTCAGTACTCAAGGAGCTATCAGAAGATCTCGGGTTCAAGGTGGAGATGCTGCATATTGATCTTGGCATAGGAGACTACTCCCGAAAATCGAGAAAAGTTTCTGAGGAACTTTCAAGCGCAATTGATGTGTCTCTACACGTTGTTGAACTGAAACAATACGGATTTACCATCGATGATGTAGAAGTTAAAAAGGTGTGTTCGGTCTGCGGCACTTCAAAGCGATACATTATGAACCGTTTTGCAAGAGAGCACGGGTTTGATGTGGTAGCAACAGGGCATACAAGTGAGGATATAATCGTTTTCTTCTTTAAAAACTGGCTTTCTGGAAATTTCCAGTGGAGTGAAAAGCTGCTGCCAAGAACTGAGAGCTTTGACGAAAAAATCGTGACGAGAGTGAGACCTCTATTTGATAGAGGCGAAAAGGAGAACATGCTGTACGTTTTAACGTCCGGTTTACCATATGTTGAGGAGGAATGCCCTCATGCCCCTGTTGATGAGTGGAAAGAGATTGTATACGATATAGAGGCAAGAAAACCAGGATTCAAGCGCGGATTTGTACTGAATCTGGTTAAATACCTGAAAACAAGAGATCAGAAGAAAGACGAGGAGTATGGCTACTGCAAAAAGTGTGGAGAGGTCTCAATTTCGGATGTGTGTGCTTTCTGCAAAGTAGTTGACAAGTTTGGAAAGGAGAAAGGTCAGTAAGGCTCAATCAAACAACTCTCCAAGGTGATTCAGCACATAATCCGGTTTTTCGCCAAATCTCTCTATCATTTTTTGCAGATTTTCCTTCGTCGTTACACCGGAAAGTACGAGCAGGGTTGTTGCACCTATTGCTTTACCAGCTTTCACATCTACATCAATCTGATCTCCAATAACGACTACATCCTCAGCCTTTAAACCAAGAATATCGAGAGCTTCGCGCATTATCACTTCCGATGGTTTTCCAATTACAACATCTGGCATTCTGCCTGTCATCCAGTATAGGGCTCCGATTAACATACCAGTTCCCGGAACCGGTCCATCCTCGCTCGGGAAAATTCTGTCCGGATTTGTCGCAATGTATCTTATTTCTGGATTCAGGCAGGCTCTCAGAGCTTTTGTTAGAAGTTCGAAATTTATGCCTCTGTTTGATCCGACCACAAGATATTCAGCATCTCGGTAATCAACAATCTCGTGTCCTGCAAGCTCAAGCTCCTCAACAAGCCCTACCTCGCCCGTGGTGAAAATCTTTGCATTCTTTTTCTCCCTTGATATGAATCGAGCAGTCGCAAAGGTTGCGAGAAGCAGTTCATTTTCACCAACATCCTTCACACCAAATCTCTTGAATCTATCCATCATTATCCTTCTGCTTCTCGTAGAGTTGTTTGAGACAAAAATAATCTTTTTACCCATCTCTTTAAGCCTGTTGACGGCCTGAACTCCCTCGGGAATCGGTGTTTCTCCCCTTCCTATTACACCATCAATATCGATTATGAACCCTTTTTTCTCGAGTAGAGGATGCATGGTTCGATTTCTTTTGATTAAACTATTTAAGTTGTTCTCAAAAATGACTTGGAAAGATAGTATACTGTTCAATCGTGGCACTAAATAAATTTTAAATTAAAAAATAAAAAGTAATAATTTATTAGGCACTTACTGAGTACCTCTGCTCGGGCAAAACATAATCTCTTGCAAGATATCCTGCCACCAGCATTACAATCGCTGAGATCACAAATCCATAGTACCATGCCAGCTCAACGCCAGGAACTGGAATGGAGTAGTACCACTTCAGGTTGCCCTGAGCAGCACTTATAATGTATTCTCCAAGGACACCAGCTATGAATGCTCCAAGTGCAACCCAGTTCACTCCATTTGAGTATCGGTAGATCCCGCTTGGATTGTACAGCTCCTCCAGGATGATTCTCTTACGTCTGAGAATCCAGAAGTCCACCACCATCACTCCAGCGATCGGTCCAAGCCACATTGAGTAGTACCAGTTGAACAGCAGCAGATAGTTTGCCACATCCATGGACTTTTCCCAGCAGAATATTGCATACGGTCCTATAACCAGCCAGGCAAGAAACGTTGCAATCGTCAATGCCTTTGTCCATGAAAGTCTAGCTATTCTAATGATACCGTTTGTTGCTGCCGGAACATCTCCAGTAACATTTGTGCTACCGGTTGCAAGGGTTGCGAATATCAGACCGAATATTCCGAGCAGTGGTGTCGGTGAGAACTTTGCGATTATGTCAATCGGGCTGTGCACTCCGCCCGTCAGCACGGTCGCAGCATATCCGAGATATGTTCCAATTATCTGAGGTATAACCAGCCCGAGAATGTGCCCCGGAATCAGTGATTTTTCGCTCTTCGTGTACCTGCATATGTCCGAAACATTCAATGCAATGGTTCCCCACCAGGCTGTCTGCACTGCAACCATGAGGAAGAAGTTTCCGCTCAGCCATCCCACACCTTCATTGCTGTAAACCTGCTCCCAGCTGCCTGGCAACCCCTCCAGTCCTCCGAGATACCAGACGAACCAGACGAAGAACACAAGCAGTAGCGGCCCTGCTATGACATCAAGCCACTTGATACCCTGTATCCTCCTGTATCCAACGAACCATACAAACAGCAAGTATAGAATGAATGTTATCGGTGTGTACTTCAAACCTTCAGTCAGTATAACATCAACAGGTACTCCAGCAATCAGCATTGCCATTTCTGTGATGGCCCATGCGGCTATGAAGCCGTCAACACCATACCAGAAGATCGAAACTATCACTCTAACTATCAGTGGCACCAGTGACCCCTTATAGCCGAACGTGTACCTTAGCTGAACTGGAAATGGAATGCCATACTTGGCCCCGACCCATCCATTGAGATACATTATAAATGCCACGACACAGTTCCCGATCGTTGCTGCCACGATTGTCTCCACAAGCGATAGGCCCAGAATTTTCGATAGCCATCCAAGGAAAAATATGGATGTCGTGATGGCCATCGAGAGAATCATAAGTGTATAGGCTGTTGTTCCTATTACTCGCTCCTCAGGTTTCGTTGGTAGTAGATCCGGCAGCTCTACAACGTTATTATTCATATCCAATCACCCCAAGCCTAAAATCGAATTTTGAATATTAGCTTTTTTAATTTTTTTTCATAATACGTCATAAACTATCCACTACCTTTCACAATTACCTATATTCGCACTTAATATTACGATAACATTCGGTGTCGCTATGGACCTGATAATCCGAAATGCACGAATACGCGGGAAAACTGGAAGATATGATATAGGCATAGAAGATGGCACCATATCAAAAATTGACGAACATATACCTGAAAAAGCCAGTGAGGAAATCGATGCGCAGGGGCACCTGGTTGTCCCGGCATTTGCAAACATGCACTTCCACCTGGACTCTGTTCTAACACTTGGAAAACCAAGATACAACGAAAGCGGTACCCTGCTGGAAGGCATCGAAATATGGGCTGAGTACAAGAAATCTCTAAACGAAAAGGAAATGCTGGAGAGAGTCGAAAAAGCTGTAAAATGGATGGTTTGCTACGGAACGCTGTACCTTAGAACGCATGCAGACACAACCGAACCAACGCTTACCACTGTTAAAGGACTTGTAAAAGCCAGAGAGCTTCTAAAAGACATAATCAACATACAGGTCACAGCATTCCCCCAGGATGGTATTCTGACAGAACCTGAAAACATTGAACTGCTGGAGAAGGCCATGGAGATCGGGGCCGATTGTGTCGGAATGATACCTCACAACGAGCTAACAAGAGATGACGGTGTAAAATCCGTAGAAATAGCCTTTGAAATAGCCAAAAAATACAACAAAGACATCGACGGGCATGTTGACGAAACCGATGATCCAAATTCAAGATTCCTCGAAGTTGTAGCAAAAGAGACAATAAAGAACAATTACCAGTGGCGAGTTATCGCTGGACATTGTACGGCAATGCACAGCTACGACAACGCATATGCATTCAAATTAATGGGAATTCTGAGAAAAGCAGGAGTTACAGTGGTTCCAAACCCGCTAATCAACATACACCTGCAGGGCAGGTTTGACACATACCCAAAGCGTAGAGGAATGGCTCGCATCAAAGAATTGCTGCAAGCGGGTGTAAATGTCTGTCTGGGTCACGATTGTATAATGGATCCATGGTATCCTCTCGGAGTTGGAGATATGCTGCAGGCCCTTTTCATGGCTGTACATGTGGGACACATGATGGGCTACAGCGAGCTGGTAAAAAGTCTCGATCTGATTACAACCAACGCTGCAAAAATTCTGCACATAGAAAATGAGTATGGTATAGACGTCGGAAAACGCGCGAATCTCAATATACTGAATGCATACACTGAAATAGATGCATTGAGATTGCTCGGACCTCCGCTTTATGTAATAAAGGATGGAGAGGTCATTGCAAAGAATATTAAAGGAGAGAATTGGATTAAATTTAGAGGGAAATGGGAAAAGGTAAATTTTCTTGAAACCTAAAACATACTTGTTATTATTTTCTCTTTTATTTAACTATTTTTTACTTTTACTTAGGTTTTTTCCACAACATTAAAATACTTCTAGCCCCTCTTTAATTAAAATATCAAAGTTATGACCCTTGCTAACAATATTCACAGTATTGTGAGCTATTATGAGTTAATACAACGTTTTTGTGAAATATTGTGAAGAAATATTAAAAACATTTTAATAATGAATGGAGTTCTACGCTCGCATGGCGGATGCTGTTGTGCAACCTAAAGGATACAGCGAGAACCCTGATCTCCTGCCAGTACCGCAGTCAGAGAAGAGGTACAACACACTGACGTTTACCTTCATGATGTTTACAATGAACACCTGTATCCCAATGTTCTTCTTGGGTCCAATAGCACACTCTCTTGGGCTGAATATCTGGCAAGCGTTGGTCGGTGCATTCGTCGGAAATCTTGCAGCAGTGGCAGTCATGTTCCTCAATGGAGTTGTCGGAGTAAAGTACGGGATTCCTTTCCCGGTTCAGTTGAGGGAGGCATTCGGCTTTAAGGGAGCGCAGATACCAGTAATCCTGAGAGGCCTGGCTGGACTAATGTGGTTTGGTATTGAAGCGTACGCTGGTTCTCTCGCTTTAACAATGATTGCACTCTACTTCCTCGGGGTTCCAGCCGATCAGCTGACTGAAAAGGCTGTGAAGCTCATCCCGATAGCCCTCATAATCTACCTAGGAAGCTTTGTGTTTGTCATGAGACAGGGTTTGAAGGGAATTGGCAAGATGGCAGACATCGCAGGCCCGATACTGCTACTTTACTTCATATGGCTGGTATACTTCCTGGCTTCACAGCCACAGTTCGCGGAAAACCTTCCTAAGATCTACCAGGGTACTGCTGGATGGCTGAGTCTCAGCTTCCTGACATACCTGGCTGTGCAGACAAACTGGTGGGCAACCGTAGCTCTAAACATATCCGACCTGACAAGAGGACTTAAGAATGTAAGAGCCCTGGCAGTAGGACTTCTAGTCGGTATAGTCCTCTGCCAGCTTGTAGGAACTGCTCTTGGATTCTACCTAGTCGTCATGACCGGAGAGGTTCTGCCGCAGACCATTATAGCAAAGTTTGCACCGGGTACTGCTGCAATCCTGATTGGTCTGCTGTTTGCATTCCTGGCTCCATGGTCCACAGACATTACAGCCAACGCACCTCCACTGATAAACATACTGATGTCAGTCTTCAAGCTGAGATGGAAGCTAGCAGTCGTTGTTGCTGCAGTAATAGTGTTCTTTGCCGCACCATGGTGGGCTGTTGAAAATGGTCCTGCCTACGTGAATTACATAACGGCATGGGCTGCCAACTACGGAATACTGCTCGGGCCCATCGTCGGACCAATGGTGGGAAGCTACTGGATAGTAAGAAAGCAAAACTACGACCTGCAGAGGCTGTATACATATGGCGAAGGTGGGCCATGGTACAAGAGTGGCTGGAGCCTTGCTGCGTATGCATCGCTCATCAGCACAATACTGCTATCGTACATAGTTGCGGCACTGACAAACCAGATGTCATACGTGGGTTCATTCCCGTTCCCAGGAGGAATAATCTGGTATTTCGACGTAGTGGTATCGCTTGTGCTGTACCTGATATTTGCTAAGGTGTTTAAGGAATGGTGAGTGAATTTATTTGTATTTTCTATATTTATTTATGAGAATTAATATTTGATCTATCTCTCATTGGAGGTGATAGCGTGAGAAAGGTAAGATGTGCCCTGATTCAGACGAAGGGAGAGGAAGATAAGGAAGCAATGATAGAAAAGCATGAAAAATTCATTCGGCAGGCGGCAGAAGAGGGTGCAAAGATAATCTGCCTCCAAGAGTTGTTCTACAGCATATACTTCTGCGCCGAACAGGATCCAAAGTGGTTTGATCTTGCCGAACCAATTCCAGAAGGGCCCACAGTAAAGAGAATGCAGGAGCTTGCAAAGGAGCTTGGAGTCGTCTTGGTTGTTCCAATGTTCGAAGTCGAAAAGCCCGGATTCTACTACAACACCACCGCCGTTATTGATGCAGACGGAACCTATCTTGGAAAATACAGAAAGACACACATACCACACGTAAAGGGATTCTGGGAGAAGTACTACTTCAGACCAGGAAACCTCGGTTATCCTGTGTTTGACACCGCCTATGCAAAGATTGGTATCTTTATCTGCTATGACAGACACTTCCCAGAGCCTGCAAGAATTCTAGCCCTGCGCGGCGCAGAAATTCTATTCAATCCATCTGCCACCACTGCCGGTCTTTCAGAGTATCTCTGGAAGCTTGAGCAGCGCGCACATGCTGTGGCGAACGGTGTCTTCGTTGGAGCTATTAACAGAGTTGGAGTTGAGATCACCGGCGATCCTTTCTACGGTACCTCATACTTCTGCGACCCCTACGGCAACATTCTGGCCGAAGGTAGCAGAGACAAGGAGGAGGTTGTCATCGCCGACCTCGATCTTGACCTGATCTGGGAGGTCAGAAAGCTCTGGCAGTTCTTCAGAGACAGACGCCCCGAGACCTACGATGAGATTACCAAGTTATAATGGAGGGGGCCTATGAGCTTTGATCTGATCATAAAAGGAGGTAAGGTCGTAACAGCCGGAGACATATTCGAGGCTGATATCGGAATTAAGGACGGAAAGATTGCAGCAATCTCCAAGGACCTACAGGATGCCGATGAAATCATCGTTGCCAGTGGAAAGCTTGTGATGCCAGGAATGATCGACGGACACACCCACATGGACATGCCATTTATGGGAACGTTTTCAAGCGATGATTTTGAGACTGGGACCAGAGCTGCAGCCTTTGGCGGAGTTACAACCATAATTAACTTCGCAATTCAGGAGAAGGGCAAGAGTCTGAAAGATGCAATAGAGACAGAATACGCCAAGGCGAAGGGCAAATCGTTCATTGACTACGCATTCCACGTCGCTGTCACAGACATGCGAGAAGATGTGCTCGCTGAGATTCCAGAAGTGATGAAAGACGGCATTACCAGCTTCAAACTTTTTATGACCTACGAGGGCCTGATGGTCACCGACGATGTTCTGCTGGAAGTTCTGGAAGTGGTCTCAAAGAACGGTGGACTCGTTGGCGTACATGCTGAAAACTACTACATGATCAAGTTCCTAACAAAGAGGCTCCTTGCCGAGGGTAAAACTGCCCCAATATATCATGCATACAGCAGACCAAACTGCTGTGAAGAGGAAGCGGTTGGTAGAGCAGCACTAATTACCAAACTCATCGGCGGAAGACTGTACATTGTCCATCTATCAACCGCTGAGGGACTCTCAAGGATTGAAGAAGCGCAGAACGAAGGTGTAAGGGTTTACGCCGAAACATGCCCGCAGTATCTGCTGCTGGATGAATCACTCTACAACGAACCAGATTTTGGTGGAGCAAAATACGTCATGTCTCCTCCACTGAGAAAGGAGAAGGACAGGGTTGCACTGTGGAATGGACTGAGAAAGGGTACAATCCAGCTTGTCGGTTCTGACCACTGTCCATTCAACATGAAGGATCAGAAGATCATGGGCAAGGACGATTTTACAAAGATTCCAAACGGTGCACCGGGTGTTGAAACGAGTTTGCCTCTCCTGTACTCTGAAGGAGTTGCCAAGGGAAGAATAAGCATCAACAGGCTCGTTGAAGTTTTCTCCACAAACCCAGCAAAGCTCTACGGGCTGTATCCAAAGAAGGGTTGCATAGCAGTTGGATCAGATGCAGACATCGTCATTCTGGATCCAGAAAAGGAAGTCACGTTAAGCGTGGATACTCTGCACCACAATGTAGACTATACACCCTACGAAGGATGGAAGGTCAAGGGCTATCCAGTAACCACGATCGTCAGGGGCAAGATCGTCTGCAACGATGGCGAGTTCTTCGGAGAAAAGGGCTACGGAGAGTTTCTGCCAAGAGGGGTGGCGATGGATCTATGGTAATTTTATCTTTTGTTGAGAACAAGACATTCAACCTCAATATCCCAACCGAGATATTCTTCGGATACGGCTGCTTTGACATAGGCATTAAAAAAGCCAGAGATTTTGGTACCAGAGCACTGGTTGTTATCGGCAAAGGCTCGGCCAAGCGGTTAGGATATCTGCAAAAGCTTGAGGATGCTCTAGCCCAGCTGGGAATAGACTGCCACGTCATAGAGGGCATTCCAGAAAATCCTGATGAACAAACTGTGGAAAATGCTGTAAATGAGGCAAAGGAATTCAATCCAGATTTCTTCGTTGGTCTGGGCGGAGGAAGCGTAATAGATGCAACAAAAGCCATAAACGCTGTTTACAGTAATGGCGGAAGTGTAAAGGACTTCTATTCCAGACCATTATCCAGAATTCTTCCAATGATTGCTATCCCGACCACAGCAGGAACTGGAAGTGAAGTAACGAGATACGCTGTAATCACTGACCCAGAAGAGAAAACAAAGAAGATTATTGCAGATTACAAGATCTGTCCAACAATTGCAATTGTTGATCCCGAATTCACCCTGAAACTGCCAAAATCAGTAACAATCGCATCCGGACTTGATGCCCTGAGCCACTGTATTGAGGGTCTGCTCGGGTACTACTCCAACCCAATAATTGATGCAATTGCGCTGAAGGGAGTGGAAATCATAACAAAGTATCTGCCAGTCGTATGCAACAATCCTGATAGAGAAAGCAGACTTTACATGATGCTCGGATCCCTCATTGGAGGCATCTCGATAAATTCCGTCCCTACCGGATTGACGCATGCGATGAGCTATTCTCTGACGTCTTACTTCGGAATTCCACATGGAATAGCCGTTGCGATGCTCCTGCCACACGTCATGGAGCTCATGGACTACAGAGAGAAGTTGCAGCTAATGGAGAGAGTAATGGGAGGAGATGCCATCGATACAATCCGCAAGCTCAACGAGTCCCTTGGCGTGCCATCACACGTCGATGGGCTGAACGAAGAGTTGTGTGAGAAGTTTGCAAGACAGGTGGAGCAAAACAAATCCAAGCTTAGGAACAACATTCGCATACCAACTTTCGAGGAGATTAAGAGCATCTATCTGAAGATTGCGGGAGGTGTTTAAATGGACGTTGAAATGTGTGGCGTTCACTTCCCTAATCCTTTTATCCTTGCCTCCGGCCCTCCAACAGCAGATGGAGACCTGATTAAGAGAGGATTTGAGGCGGGATGGGGTGGAGCAGTAACTAAAACAATCATTGGAAGAAATGAGGAGATAAGAAATGTCTCTCCTCGTTTGGCCGTTCTGAAGTCAGGTAAGAGAGTAATCGCCATGCAGAACATAGAACTCGTAACAACAAGAAAACTGGACGAATGGATTGAAGACATAAAGATGCTGAAGAAGGAGTTCCCGGAAAACATCGTCATTGGAAGTATCATGTCTGTATACGATGAAAAGGGCTGGCAATCCGTTGCTGAAGAGATACAGGCTGCAGGGGCAGACATGCTTGAACTCAACCTTTCATGCCCCCATGGAATGCCAGAACGTGGAGCAGGAGCGGCAATCGGTCAAAACGCCGATATGGTAAAGGATGTCGTGGAATGGGTCAAGGATGTTGCAAGTGTGCCCGTGATTGCAAAGCTAACACCAAATGTTACAGATATCACAACTATCGCAAATGCTGCCAAGGAGGGTGGAGCAGATGGAATTTCAGCAATAAACACTCTGCTAGGATTTGTTGGAATCGATGTTGATACTCTGAATCCAAAACTGAACGTTTTCGGTAAAACCGCGTTTGGTGGAATCTCTGGAATGGCTATCAAGCCTGTTGGTTTGAGATGCGTAGCAGAAATTGCAAAAGTGGGGCTACCAGTTTCAGGAATTGGAGGCATCTCAGACTGGAAGGATGCAGTAGAATACATGCTGCTCGGCTCTATCACCGTTCAGGTCTGTACAGCTGTAATGCTTAAGGGTTTTGGCATTGTGAAAAACCTGATTGACGGATTGAACGACTTTATGCAGGAGAACGGATATGAGAAAGTTTCAGATTTTGTTGGTCTCGCCCTCGACAAGGTCGTGAACTTCGGCGAGTTGGACGTGACGCGTAGAAATGTTGCCAATATTTCAGCTGAAAACTGCTCAAAATGTTATTCGTGTGTAACAGCCTGCACAGATAGCGGATTCAGAGCAATATCCATCGTTGATGAATATCCGGTTATTGATGAAAGTAAGTGTGACGGATGCGGTCTGTGTGTATGTGTCTGTCCACAGGAATGCATAGAAATGAAGGAGGTGGTTTAATGTTCACAAAACACGTTTACTGGACCTGGAAAAAACAGAAGGGATTTACTCCCCTCAAGATCGTTGGGGCAGAGGGATGCTATTTCTATGACAGCAACGGGAAAAGATACTTCGACATGTCCTCCCAGCTCATGTGCTCAAACCTAGGACACCAGAATAAAGCTGTAATAGAGGCTATTAAGAAGCAGGCTGAAAAATTGATGTATATCGCTCCAGAGTTTGGCTGCGATATCAAAGATGAAGCAGTCAGAGCTCTGCTTGAGGTTATGCCAGAGCCACTGGATCAATTCTTCTTCTCAACCTCAGGAACAGAGGCAAACGAGGCTGCGATAAAGATTGCAAGAACATACAAGTTCCCCAAATACAAGATAATTTCACGCTACCACTCCTATCACGGCTCAACCGCATCATCCATCAGCATAACAGGAGATCCCAGAAGATACTTTGCAGAATATGCCCAATGCACAATTGATGGAATTGTTTTTGCCCCCGACCCCTACTGCTATCGCTGTCCATTCAATGGAGAGTATCCAGAATGCGATGTTGAGTGTGCAAGATACCTTGAATACATAATCAAGAATGAGGGAAACGTTGCGGCATTCATATTCGAACCGGTTGTAGGAACGAACGGTATCCTCGTTCCTCCCAAGGAATACTACGACATTGTTAAGGAGATAGCCGAGAAATGGGAAATTCTGCTCATAGCCGATGAAGTGATGTCAGGATGGGGCAGAACGGGAGAATGGTTTGCCGTTGATCACTGGAATCTTAAGCCAGACATACTCACCACAGCGAAAGGATCCACTGGAGCATACATGCCATTAGGAATAACTGCCACAACCTCTGAAATCCGTAGCTTCTTTGAAGAGCGTTTCTTCGCTCACGGACATACATATACAGGTCATCCAATGACTCTTGCCCCAATACCGGCAGTTATCAGCGAGTACAAGAGACTGAATCTACTGGAGCACGTCAGAAAAATGGAGAAGTTCATCTCAAAGAGACTCAACGAGATGAAAGAAGAGCACAAGTCCATTGGAGATGTCAGAGGTATTGGAATGTTCTGGGCGATAGAGTTCGTCAAGAACAGAGACACAAGAGAACCTTTCGCAACAAGGGAGACTTTCATGAATGGCAAGCCATCTGTGGTAAGCGAAATATCCAAAGCAGCAATGGGAAAGGGCGTATATGTCATTGGACCGGGCTGGGGCAACCATCTTATAATAGCTCCACCTCTAATTGCTACAGAAAAGGAGCTGGGAGAGGCTTTTGATGTGCTGGATGAGGTCATAGAAATTGCAGATGAGAAAGCAGAGAGCTAAAGACTGCTAGAGTGTTGAGCTACTCCCCCGCTACTTCTTTCTTCCACCCCATATTCTTTTTAACTTCGCTCAGATAATCTTCCACTTCAGCATCAATGTGTTGCGAGTCCCAGCCCAGAAGCTTGCCCATGTGTTCCGCTATCTGTTTTGCAACCTCTCCATTCGACTCCTTAAAATACAATCCAAGCCGTCGGATTATTACGTCGGAAAGTCTGACTGCAAACTCCTGTTCAATGGCAAAATTAACTTCAGCCCATATGTGTGGATGATCGGGTAAAATTCTCTCCTTTAGATGCGGGTTTTCTTCTATCAACTCAGCAATCCTTTCAATCTCATCCTTACTGTATACCTGAACCATATATTCTCTGATGTCTTCATCGATGTCCACTGGAAAATCTGTACACTGTTCCTTTAGCTGAATTGAGTGCGTTAAGCATTCTTTTTCTGTAATCCTGTCTACAACGTCCTTCGCCATAACGCGATATGTCGTGAGCTTCCCGCCTGCAATTGTAATTATCCCTTCGGGACCTTCTACCACCCTATGCTCCCTCGAAACATCGGTTGCACTCAGACCTCTCTCATCAATCAACGGCCTTACGCCTGAGTAGGTTGTTATGATATCCCTGTAGCCAAGTTCTGCGGAAGGGAAGTAGCGATTGGCTACCTCAAGCAAATAATCCACTTCATCTTTTGTAATCCTGACTTCATCGGGAGAATCGTAGTATTCTATTTCAGTTGTACCAACAATTACTAGGTCATCCCATGGTATTGCGAAGGTTAACCTTCCATCCATCGCCTCCATGACCACAGCATTATTAATCTTCAACCTGTCTCTCGGAACTACAATATGAGAGCCCTTGGTCGGTCTCAGCATGCGCTGCTTTATACCTGCTTTTGCTCTTACCTCATCCACCCACGGGCCGGCAGCAATTACAACCTTTCTGGCAAAAATTCTGTATGTCTTATCGTTTAGTCTGTCCCTGATTCTCGCACCCACAACTTTACCATTCTCCATCAAAAATTCCAGTACCTCAGCGTAGTTAAGGCAGTTCGCCCCATATTCACGGGCTTTCTTTACCACATTCAGAGTGAGTCTGAAATCCAGACCAAAAGCATCCCAGTAAATCGCTCCACCCTTTAACCCACTGGGGCTGAGCATTGGCTCTATACTGAGCACATCCTTTCTGCTCAGAATCTGGTGTTTCCTTATCTTCCGTTTACCAGCAAACAGATCGTATAAAGCTACAGACATTCGAAGTGCTAACGGTGCCTTAATGAGCTCCATCATTGTGGTCTTCTCCGGATTAAAAAACCACTGTACAAGTTTCTTGATGTGTCTAAATCCTCCATCGTAAACAGGAATTAGAAAGGGTAGTGGTTTCACCAATCCGGGAGCTAGTCTGAGGAGTAACCCACGTTCACGCAACGCTTCAAAAACCAGCTTGAAATCTCTATTCTTGAGGTATCTAATTCCTCCATGGATCAGTTTTGATGATGTGCTGCTCGTTCCGCTTGCAAAATCTCCTTTTTCAACGAGAATTGTCTTTAAACCTCTCGAAGCAGCATCCAGAGCTATACCCGCTCCGGTAATACCGCCACCAACTATGAGCAGATCCACATTTTCTCCATCAAGCAATCTTTCATTCAACTCAATCACCCAAAATTATCAGCCATTGTATCATAGAATCTACTTTTCTTCCTAATAAACTTTTCATCTCAAGATATTTAGTCAAACAACTAAATTAAAAATCAATACCGGCTACAAACATCCATAATTAAGGTAGGTTTCAGTTAATACGTATGATCCAGCCACATAATGAATTTAAAATTTTTATTAGTAAATTTCTTAAACTTTAAAGTTACAGTAAGAACTATGTCAATAAAGGGGTTTCTAAATCAAGACTTTCTCGAAAAGATAAGTCAACTGGGAGAAATAATAAGTGAGTATTCAGGTGATAGAATTGTAATCGTTCATCACAACGACGCAGATGGGATATGCTCTGCTGCTATTCTCTCAAAACTCTGCGACCTCCTGGGATTCAAGTTTATACTGATCAGCATCGAAAAAGTTCATCCAGCAATTGTTGAAACAATTCACAGCAAGTATGACGGGGATGTCATTATCTATACAGATCTTGCCGGACTTGCTGCAGAAATGATTGACAGAGTCAATGCGGGCAGATGTACCGTGTGGATAATTGACCACCATCCTGCAAAACCTGTTGAAAGTGATACCATATTCGTATTCAGCCCTGAAATTTTTGGAATTTCCGGTGACACATTCGTATCAGCTTCAACTCTCAATTTCATTCTGAGCACGTGTATTCACGAATATATGAGAAACTATGCATATCTGGCTGTTATTGGTGCTGTTGGAGACTACCATGACAGATCTGGCGGAGTTCTCGGCTTCGATAGATTTGCTCTAGACGAAGCTGTAGATTTAGGGCAGGCGAAGATAAAAATCGAAGGACATAGAGAGAGATACTTCATCAACTTCTTCGACGAATTTGCCGATGTTGTGGCAGAGAGATTAACCACACTGGGTGTTGTCGCCTACGAGAAGAAGGGGTACAAAAAAGGAGTTGAAGCATGCCTGAAGGGTTTTGATGAAAAAACCATAAATGAGGTAGAGAAACTCAAAGAGATGAGGGATGAAAAGTTCAAAGAAGCTATAGAGATGCTGAGGAATGGTGGTCTGAAAATCGGAAAATACGTGCAATGGTTCCATCTTGAAGATCTCTTCTCACCAATGGGTGTTAAAGCGGTTGGAGAGTTCTGTCAAAAGATAAAGGACATGGTTTTCGTCAAAGAGGACAGATATCTTCTGGGATTCCAGAACTGTCCCAAACACATCCCTGACTTTGGAGAGTTCGAGTGGAATGTAGTGAAGTTGAGTGGCAGGGCTCCCCTATTACTCGAAAGAAAGATTCTCACAGGCCAGGCTCCCGGGCTAAATGTGCTCATCCCGGCTGCAACTGAGGCAGTTGGAGGAATTGCTGATGCAACACACAGAATTGCCGCTGCAACATTGATAGAAAGGGGCAAGGAAGAGGAATTTATCAGAGCTTTTGAAGAAGCTGCGGAGAAAGAATGGAACAAACTTTCCTAAAGGCTACAAAAATGGTATGCACTGCACATATGAACGAATGAGGATAAAAATAATGAAAATTAAAAAATAGCGGCAGTATACTCTATTTTTATTGGAATTTCCATGATCGGAATGTGGGTTGCATTTTTAGGAATGGGAGAGGTACCAGAGCTCAATTCCAGGCCAGTAGAGATCATATATCACTTAATAGCGGAATTTTTAACTGCTTTTGCATTACTAACTGGTGGATTTGTATTGCTTACAAATCGCAAATGGAGTTTTCATGTTTATCTGGTGTCGATAGGGATGTTACTGTATACCGTAATAGTGAGTGCTGGGTACTTCGCACAAAGAGGGAACTGGGCAACGATTGGGATGTTCACAACCTTTACCATTCTCACGGCAACAATCATTGGATTAAGCATTTACAGAATTGATGAATTCAAACCAGAGCAATAAAGTATATGCAGAGATGTACGAGGAAAAAGAGAAATTAGAGAATCTGTCGAATATCGAGAGGGGTGAAAATTATGATAGAAAATGAGAACGTAAAGGCGTTTGTTAGGCAGACTCTGGGCTGCATGTGTCCGGACGAGGTATTTGAGTACATTGACTGTCAGCACAATGTTAAATTAAATGGAGATCTGCTATTAAACAGCAAAATAAACGTTGGAAATCGCCTGCTAATATATGTAATAGAAGTAAATGACGCTGATTTTATAAAAAATAACTTATCAAAACTGATCTCCTTGGGTAAAAATGAACGAGATAGCAAGAGATTCAACAGACTTCGACTCGTTATAGTTACGGATAAAATGAGCGAGATAAAACTAGTTGTGCAAAGAATATTTGAAGAGTCAGAGCATAAAGACGAGAGAGTTCATTTACATGTGGTCAGCAGAAATGAAATTCCTGAATAATCGAGTCGCCACGAGTTTTCGATAATTCAAAGCTTATGAAATAGTGAAATCATAATTTTAATCTTACAACTTTTTCCAAAAATACGCTAACAATTTTAATTTATATAAACTGAATTTGTGATAAATAATTTTTAATATCTTAAAAAACAAGATGAAGAAGGAGACGAAGAAAAATGGTAACAATAAGTCTGATAAAAGCGGATGTAGGTGGATTTCCAGGCCATAGTGGAATGCATTTTGACCTGGTAAAAGAAGCAGAAAAGAAACTCGAAGAAGCCAAGAGAAACAAAGTTTTAATTGATTTTAGGGTGCTGGCATGTGGAGATGATCTACAATTACTGATGAGCCACAATAAAGGAGAGGATAGCGAAGAGATCCATGGTCTGGCCTGGGACACATTTAAAGCTGCTACATCCAAAGCGCAGGAGCTAAAACTATACGGAGCAGGACAGGATTTATTGAGTGAAGCTTTTTCCGGCAACATTCGAGGGATGGGGCCAGGAGTGGCGGAAATGGAATTCACTGAAAGAAAGTCCGAGCCATTACTCGCTTTCATGATGGATAAAACCGAACCAGGAGCTTTTAACCTGCCAATATTCAGGATATTTGCTGATGCGTTCAATACATCCGGTCTGGTTATAGATCCGAAAATACATCAGGGCTTCAGGTTTGAAATCTGGGATCTTCATGACCATAAGAGAGTCATGATGAACGCTCCAGAGGAGACCTACGATATTCTTGCCCTTATTGGAGCCAAATCGAGGTATGTCATAAAGCGCATCTACCCGAGAGAGGGTTCACCATTGCCCCTTGATGAGCCGGTTGCGGTGATAAGCACCGAGAAACTCTACCAAGTGGCACACAAATACGTGGGTAAAGATGACCCTGTTGCCCTCGTTAGAGCTCAAAGCGGTTTGCCTGCAGTTGGAGAGGTTTTGGAGCCGTTTGCTTTTCCGCATCTTGTAAGTGGATGGATGCGTGGCTCACACAACGGACCAATTATACCAGTTAGCTTTTCAGATGCGATATGCACCCGATTTGATGGCCCTCCAAGATGTGTAGCGGGTGGTTTTCAGATCTGTAATGGAAACTTTATCGGCCCTGTAGATATGTTTGCAGATGTTGCCTTCGATGCAGCCAGGATGAAAGCTCTGGAAATTGCAGACTACATCCGCAGACATGGTCCTTTCGAACCCCACCGCCTGCCTATGGAAGAAATGGAGTATACAACGATTCCAGATGTACTAGCGAAAATTAAGGATAGATTCGAATCAATTGATTAAAAGTTAAAAATGCAGAGTGATTTAATTATTCAGAAAGAAATTTCTGGTCGCAAAAAATAAATCTGAGTATTACAGGTATAATATATGGTTAAAGTCGCTAAACGACTGGTTATCAAAGATGTGGAGAAGTGCGTTGGATGCGGCATTTGCATGTATGCATGTGCAAGAAAGAATGCTAAAAAACCGGAAATTGGAATGGATTCCTCCGGAATTCTCGCCGTGAGTTTAAGTGGCTTCGAGAGAGGAGCGACTGTTATCTTCTGCAGAGCTTGTACAGAGCCTCCATGCATTCAGGTTTGCCCAACAAATGCTTTAAAGCCGAAAAAAGGAGGGGGCGTCCTACTTAGAGAGGATGAATGTATAGCATGTGAAAATTGTGTTGATGCCTGTACAATAGGAGCAATTTTCAGAAGGAGAAATGGAAAACCGGCAGTATGTATTCACTGTGGATACTGTGCCAAATACTGCCCTCACGGTGTTCTGGGTTTTGAGGAGGTTAAGGTATGAGATCAAAAGTCCTTACAATAGATTTATCCAGATATAAATATGAAATTGAAGACCGTAGTGATCTCTTCGATGAATGGATTGGTGGGGTAGGTGTAGGCATTCAGCTACTAAAAGAGGAGCTGGATCCCAAATCTGATCCGCTAAGCGAGGAGAACGTTATTGTCTTCGCCACCGGCCCCTTCACTCCCGCATACCCACTGGCATCCAAAACTGTTGCCCTTTTCAAAAGCCCCTTAACCGGAAACTTGGGCGAAAGTCATGCTGGGGGAAGGACAGCTACGAGTATAGCGAATGCCGGATATGGGGCGATTGTTATCAAGGGAGCCAGTAAAAAACCAGTTTACATTGTTGTTGAAAATGACAAGGTCCATTTCAGAGATGCAAGGGTTCTCTGGGGTATAGAAGACTCACTCATAGTTGGAAGAATAATTGCAGAAAGAGAGAAAGGCAGAGGAATCAGAACAGTTATGAGGATAGGCGGTGGAGGAGAAAGATACGTAAGATACGCGTGTGTTACGACCGAAACATACAGACATTTCGGTAGGCTTGGCCTTGGAGCTGTTTTTGGTAGCAAGAACCTCAAGGCGTTGGTTGTTATCGGTAGAGGTGGCAGTGTCCCGGCAGATAAGAAAAGTTACAGGGAAGTCTACGACAAAATCTACAGAATAGCTACCGAATCTGATGCAATGAAGAAATACCACCTTATCGGTACAGCAGTAAATGTACTCCCTCTCAACGAACTCAGAAGTTTGCCAACCAAAAACCTAAAATCTACAAAATTTGAGGGTGCTGAGGAGATTAGCGGTGAGGCTTTTGCAGCTCAGAATCTCGGAAGGCGTATTGCATGCAATCACTGTCCCACAGCATGTATCCACATTGCAGTTTTAAGAGAGCCATACGAACATGAAAAATACTTCTACAAGACGATAATGATATCGTACGATTATGAGCTTATTTATGCGCTCGGTTCAATGCTCGGTATCTCTTCGAGAGAGGGCTTACTGAAGCTCATACACAGGGTTGAATACTATGCTCTGGATGCCATAAGCACCGGCGTCTGCCTAGCATGGGCAACTGAAGCACTCGAGAGGGGAATTATTTCCGAAGAAGATACATTGATTAGACTTCAATTCGGCGATCACAACGCATATCTCAAAGCCATAGACTACCTGGTCAAACAACCAACCGAGTTCTATGAGATCCTCGCTCAGGGAGTTGAAAAAGCATCCCAGGTGTATGGTGGTGACGATTTTGCTTTAGCTTTCGGTGGTAATGAGATGCCTGGCTACCACACCGGTTACGGCGCTCATATAGGTCATCTGATCGGCTTACGACATAGTCACCTTGACGGCGCTGGTTATTCAATTGACCAGAAAGTAAAGGATTTATCACCGAAGGAACTCGTAGATAAGCTGTTAAAAGAAGAGAAATGGAGGCAAATTCTGTCCAGTCTGGTTGTATGTTTCTTCGCAAGAGGCGTTTACACACCGCAGATCGTAGTTGAAGCGTTTAAGCCGCTTGGTGTGGAGATCACAGAAGACGAGCTCCTAAAGCTTGGAGAGAAAATATACGCGGAGAAGTTGAGGTTAAAGAGAAAGATGGGGTTCAATATCAAATCGCTCCGGATACCAAAAAGAATTCTCGAGACCGAAACATTACATGGAAAGCTCAGCAAAGAGTACATAGATGAAGCACTTAGATACTATGGGGTGATAGTAAAGAAGCTAAGCTGAGACGTACTTAGCCGTACTCGTTTGTAAATAAAAAAAGCAGCACATGAAACCAACAAAGATAAAAAATAGAACAACTATTTTTTTAATCATATTTCGATTATATTGCCCGTCTCATCGGTAACCCGTATTCCAGGCAGTCTCTGCTCAAGCTCTTTCCTAAATTCCTCCGATTTAAGCACCTCAATGAAATCTTTCACAGACTCCTTTGAAAGTCTCTCTTTTCTTATGACAAAATCGTATTCCTCTCCTCTTATCGGTATGAAATCCAGACCGTATCTGTCTGCAACAGTCTTAATTCCAATTCCAACATCGGCCTTACCCATAAGCACTGCTATTGCAACGGCCGTATGGGATTTTGCCTCGATGGTGTAGCCCCTTATCTTAGAAATCAGTTCTTCGAAGTCCACACCTTTTTCAGCAGCAAGCTTTCTCAAATGCATGTCCAGAAGAATCCTCGTTCCGGAACCTGGATTTCTGTTGACCAGCGTAACATCTTCCCTCAGTAGATCTTCAAAGCCCTTTATCCCTTTAGGATTACCTCTGGCTACAATGAACCCCTGCTCCCTTACATAATCTTTCACAAGAACAGCTTTCCCGCTCAAACCGTACCTGAGCAGATAGGGTACGTTGTATTCACCCGTCTCCTCATCTAACAAATGAATTCCAGCTATGTCTGCCTCACCCCTCCTGATTGCCGAAATTCCGCCGGATGATCCTACATTGATGACCTTTGCATTCCACGGATGTTTTCTGCGCATGATTTCAAGGATGACATCGACACCAACACAGTGACTTCCAATGATCATTAAATCTGCCGGCTTAAGCTCAGAGCTGAATAGTTTGACCTCAACATCCTCTCCTTCCTCAAGAAAAGCCCTGTTCTCAGGAATTTCTATGAACCCATCTGTCTCCGCAAGTGTTGATATAGCTGCAGAGTAGCTGCCGAGAACAGGATATGCCGTATATTCATCTCCACCCTTCACAACATTCACTGGTAGAAACTCTCTCCTTCCAACGCTGGAGAATACCTTTGATGATAGCTTAGCCCTCAAAATTTTTCGCTTTTCAGCACTCAATCCAGCCATTTCTCTTATCACAGGAGCGACGAATATGTCGAAGATCATGAGGGCAGAAGTTGGGTAGCCGGGTAATCCAAAGACAGGCTTACCATCCACAACCGCAATAATTGTGGGTTTTCCTGGCTTTACTGCCACACCGTGAACAAGAATGCCTGGCTCTCCAAGGCTGTCGATGATGCGGTACATCAGATCTCCCATCCCCGTCGAAGTTCCACCAGAACATATGACGATGTCAGCAATTTCCAGTCCTTTTCTCAGCTTTTCCTCAATATCCTCAGCTCTATCTCTGGCAATGCCAATAAATACTGGCTGCCCCCCATTTTCCTTTATCGCTGCGGAGATTGTATTGGAGTTTACATCGTAAATTTTGCCGTAACTCAGCTCTTCTCCTTGCATTACGAGTTCATTTCCGGTGGATATTACGGCTACCTTTGGCTTTTTGAAGACCTTAACCTTCTTGATTCCCACCGCACTCAGAACACCTATTTCACGGGGGGTCAGCAGCGTACCTTTCCTTACAAGCAGCTCACCAGCCATGATGTCGCTGCCAGCAGCCATTATGTTCTCTCCCGGTGCCACCGGCTTGAATACGAGCACCTCGCTGCCCTCTCTGCTTGTATACTCAACCATGACAACAGCATTCGCACCCTTTGGAATAGGTGCTCCCGTCGAGATCTCAACAGCCTCACCATCTCCTACCTCAACCGCTGGGTTTTCTCCTGCTTCGACAGTGCCAACTACCTTTAATGTGACAGGGGAATCCTCTTCTGCACCAAACGTGTTCTCAGCCCTGACAGCATATCCATCCATTGTAGCACGGTCAAAGGGAGGAATGTCTATGGATGCATAGACATCCTCAGCAGCTACTCTGCCGTACGCATCAACCAGATCAACTTCCTCCACAATCGGTTCAGGTGTAAAACGAGCTGCAAGCCTTTTCTTTGCCTCTTCAATTGAAACGAGTTCTCGGAAGATTTTACGCATGCTAACACCTCAGAATTGGTCTGATGAGTATAACTTCAAATTCTTCTCCTTCTTCAACTCCTTCCTTATCCTCCGGTATTACAATCAGCCCATTGGCTTTAATCATTGACGAGAGAACTCCAGAACCGGATGTGCGAAGGGGTTCAGCCACGTATTCGCCATCCACTTCCTTGACAACGACTCTTGTGAATGTTCTGACTCCAGCGTTTGAGGGAATTCTCCTTGTAACCTTAGCCTTTACGACGTTCCACTTCTGTCTGACAACTTCGATGCCCATCATTCTCTGCAAGATTCTGGGAACGAAGGTATAGAATGCAATGAGGGCTGCAACAGGAAAACCAGGCAGCAATATAACCGGTTTTCCATTAACAACAGCCAGTGCAGTGGGCATTCCAGGTTTCATGGAAACTCCATGAACAATAACCTCCCCCATCCTGTTCACAACTTCTGGGAGCAGATCCCTCGCTCCCACCGATGTTCCACCGCTCACAATAACCATGTCCGCGCTGGCAAGCCCCTCCTTCAGCTTGCTTTCAAGTTCGCCGGTATCATCCCTTGAAATGCCGAGGTCTACTACCTCGCCACCAATCTCTTTGACCGCCGAAGCGATTGTGAATCTGTTGACGTCGACAATTTGGCCAACATCTGGCTTATTTCCTGGTTCAATAAGCTCATTTCCTGTAGAGAGAACTGCAACGCGTGGCTTTCTTACAACCTTTATTCTTGTTTTTCCAAGAGCTGCGAGCATGCCAACATCCTGCGGTTGCAAAATTGTGCCTTTTTTCAGTATCAGTTCGCCAGCTTTTACATCTTCACCTATTCTGGAGACGTTTCCACCTGGTGTTGCGGCTTTGTATATCTCTACTGTGGTATCATCGAGTTTGCTCGTGTACTCGATCATTACAACCGCATCACACCCTTCAGGTAGGGGAGCGCCAGTTGCAACCCTTACAGCTTCACCCTTTCCAACTTTAACAGATGGTTTGTCTCCTATCTCAACCTCTCCAACCACTCTAAGCAAAATTGGATTTGTTTTGCTTGCACCAAAAGTATCCATTGACCTGACGGCATAACCGTCGACGGCCGATCTGTTGAAATGGGGAATGTCCACTTCAGCAATTATATCTTCAGCAAGCACCCTTTCGTAAGCTTCCCAGAGTGAAACTTCTTCACTTTCAAGTTTTTTGAGATCTGCTTTTTCGAAAAATAACTTTAAAGCTGTTTCAACGTCAATGCGTTCCTTAAACCCCTTCATCCTGACATCCGTCATAAACATCCAACCGTGCTCCGCTATGTATGGCCATACATAACGGCAACATATATTACTTATCCTAAAACTGTTAATAAAAACCGTAACGCCTTTGCCAATTCACTTTTTCATAGCCCTGTAAGTAATTACAATAGAGATTACGAGCAGCAATACAGCGGGAATTACATAATTAAACCCTGATTCATTACTAAATCCATTCCAATCATCCATGAATTGTTCAGCAAGAAAATCGCTCGCTTCTTTGCTGTATATTACCAGGCCAACCTCTCTATTCAACTTAAATCCATACCTGTTGAAGTTGGCTGACGTTATTATGCATTCATTGTCCGCAACAACCATCTTAGCATGTAGGGAGTCAAAGCGATTTGATTCTACCAGTTTCGCCTCTATTTTGAGGTTCTCCTTTCTTCCAACCTCGTTGAGAAAATCGGCTATCTTCTGGTTTTCTCTAGAATTATATCCGGAGTCAAAGAGAATTTTCACTTCTGCCCCATTTCTCGCAGCTTGAAGTATTGAATCGAGGATTGGCGTGCCATTGAACCATCTGAAATCCATGTATGGGGCCTGAATGTAAAGTCTCTCTCTTGACTTTGAAATTATATCAAAAACAGGGTTGTAATCCGGTAGAACAAATACTTCGACCCTTCCACTGAATCTGAAGTCCTTGCCCACACTCTTCAAACCCTTTGTTCCTTTAACACTTCCAATCTTGCCCATCTCCGATTCATACCGCATATCATGTGTCAGCACACTTTTCAGTAAATTCGCAGTTTTCTTACTCTCAAATTCAATTGTATATCCCCTGTTGCTCCATTTCCAGTTCTCCGTTGTTATTATTACTCTTTCCCCATCCGCAATTGCGAACTTGTAATGAAAATTCTTTAATGAACTGGATTCGAGAAAATGAACTCTAGCTCCAGCTCTCCTCAATTCTCGGACAACCTCAACCTCTTCAAGTGGAATTCCACCTGTCGGCTCCGCATCAAGAAAAACTTCAACTTTAACCCCTTTCTTTGCGAGACCAATGATGTTGAAGTTTGTTAGAGTGTATGATACCAGAACTAATTCCTTCTCTGCATCAATCGTGTAATCAGCCGGAGATACAATGACCCTGCCAACCACTTCGTCTTCAACAGATTTCAGCGCTGTCCAGTCCTGATATCGAAAATCCCATGAATCATTTTCTCTGTAGTAGATGACTCCGTCATCAAGGTAATTGAAACCCTTTTTTCCATAACTAAACGAATCGACAATGGAACCGTTTTCAAAAAGCAGTACGGTCTCACCAGAATTGGAGAGGGCAAACCTGCCAGAAAATTCAATATCCGGGCTGTATCCAAAAGTGCTGTAAAAGATTGTAGAGTTCTTCGCAATTACAACCACGCCTGTTCTATTTACCGCTATACTCCCTTCCCCATCACTGATGGTACACTCTGAATCACAGAACACCTTAACGTACTCAGCCCCATCGTCTCCATAGGGATTTGGGCAGACTTCAATAAGCTGTGATGCGCTCGAAATTTTAAGAAGAGATATAAGTATGAAGAAACTAGACAGAACCCGAAAGTTCACGTCTAAGCTCTCCCATGGTGGCTACTCTTTCTGCAATAACGTTGTGCTGATGTATGCTCTCTTCATTTTCCTGTCTGAAGAACACCAGCACGTTGTCAGGAGCATCTCTGAATGTCTCTACCACGGCCTTTGCCATGAGTCTCACGCTATCCTCAACAAATCTAGGATTTCTGTGAGCCTGTTCTACAACTGTAAGCTCATCCTCGCGCTTTAGAATCTCATATATCTCATAGCTCATTGATCCTTTCGCAATATCTATTAGCTGCTCTATGGATGGGTTAAATTCATCCGTCACCTGAATTTTTATCATAGCTCTGCCCCTTTGGTTGTGCGTCGCAACTGGAACTGCTTCAAATATCTTCGCAATCTGCTCTTTGCTGAACCCTGCTTCTTCCAGTTTTTTGGTTGCTTTAGCTCTCAAAAGTTCCTGGGCGCACGGACATGCGGTTATGCCTGTTACTTCAACACCAACAAACACCCTGTTCTTGCCGTTTCTCCACTTACTCGCTTCACAGAGTATCTTTACTACCTCCTGTGTCGTTTGCTGGGTTGCAGGAGTTTTCTTCCTCAGTATCAGCTCTGATGACATGTAGACTTCCGCCTTTGTGGCATAATCGTGCCTCTCAAGTAAAGCCTCAACGATCTTAAGATTCAGGTCTTCAATCCACCTTACCGGTTTTGCCGTTAAATTCTCGAGTACTTCATCGATAGCCTCAAAATTTCTGCTCAGGTTCACCCCCTTCCTGCCAGGTGAGAGATTAACAAAAACATCAAAAGTAGAAATGAGTATGATTGGTCTTTTTCCATCTCTCTTAACCTGCACGAGTTTCTTTATGCCCGTAGCCCCAACCCTGCTCAGTTCAATGGGTACTTCGGGCTTTAAAAGCTGTACATCCGGAAGCATCACCTAACTTCATTATTGACAATATAAAAAATTAGCTCACACCATCAAAGAATAGTTCAAAGAGATTCATGAATAAGCAAACCTATTTTATACATCTCTTACTCACACGCGATATATGGACTGCTACGGAGTAATTGGATATCCAATAAAACATTCTGTATCGCCTGCCATGCATAATGCTGCCTTTAAACACCTTGGAATGGATGCAATCTATCTGTCCTTCGAAGTAAAGCCCGAGGATTTGAGAGACGCTGTTTTCGGTGCAAAAGCTCTCGGAATCATTGGTTTGAATGTAACAATTCCTCACAAAGAAGCCATCCTGAACTATGTAAAACCTGTTGGAATTGCAGCGCAAATTGGAGCTGTGAACACTGTGCTTGTGGAAAAGCTGGAGGGTTACAACACCGATGCCTATGGAGCCATTAAAACCCTTGAGAGTTCCGGAGTCGATGTTGATGGTAAAACCGTATTGATAGTTGGAGCAGGAGGGGCTGCAAGAGCCATAGCATTCGCACTCGCTGAAAGAAAATCAACTGTTATCATCTCAAATAGAACAGAATCGAGGGGTTTAAAGCTTGCCGAAGATGTGAGAAAGGTTGGAGAGTGCATTTTCTACCCTCATGAAAAGCTGGAAGACCTGAAAGGAAAAATCGACATCATAATAAATGCAACACCCCTCGGAATGAAGGGTTTCCCACAGAAACTTCCAGTTCCAGAGAGTCTCATCCACAACGTGGTTGTCTTTGATACGGTTTACAACCCAATGGAAACACCACTGATAGCCCTTGCCAGAAAAAGAGATTGTAAAATTGTGTATGGAATAGATATGCTCGTTTATCAGGGGGCTGAAGCTTTCAGAATATGGACGGGCGTTGAACCACCGGTAGACGTTATGAAAAAGGCCGCGCTTGAAGTTCTCAGAAGAATTCCATGATTGATTTCTTTCATTCCACTACAGAGTTTGCGTCGGCAGAACTGAATCCATGCTCAAAGATTTTTATATTGCTCTTTTTAATCAACCAAACATGAAAATCCACGATGTCATGGATAATGTTTACTGTATCGACACGATGGTAAATGGGGAAAAAGAAGTTGTAGCAAGCTTTATTCTTGATTTCGAGAAAGTGGCAATAGTTGAGACTGGCCCGAGGTGTGTGGCAAAATCTATTCTAGATGCTCTCAACGAAATTGGGATAAAAAGGGAAAAAGTGAGATACATTGCCTTAACTCACATTCATCTTGATCATGGCGGAGGGGCCGGGACGCTAATAAAAGAGTTGCCAAACGCAGTAATCCTCGTCCATCCAAGAGGTGTAAAGCACATCATCGACCCAGCAAAATTGTGGACTGCTTCGCAGTCCGTTCTTGGAGATCTCGCCGAAATTTATCAGCCTCCCGAGCCGGTGCCTGCATCAAGAGTTTTTGGTGTAGATGACATGCAGAAGATATCGCTGGGCAATGACGATTTAGTTGCGATTCACACACCCGGTCACGCTTCACACCACATTGTCTTTCACCTTCGCAATCTAAACATGCTTTTCACTGGTGACCATGCAGGGATATACCGCAATGGGTGGATTGCCCCCACAACACCCCCACCATTTTACTTTGAGGAAACGCTGAAATCATTTGAAAAGCTGAAATCTCTCAAACCACGCAATCTGGGATTCACACACTTTGGTTTTGCAGATAACGAACTCGAAAGGGCTGAAAAGAAGATAATCGAGTGGGCCAAAATTGCTGAAGATGTGATAAGAAACGGCGGTGGTGTTGAAGATCTACACGCAAAACTATACGAGATAGACAAGGACTTCGTAAATATCCTGAAGTATTATAAACATTCAAAAATAATCCAGGAGGCTTTCAGGGTTGGTCTGGCCGGCCTGATTGAGGCTGTAAGGCCAAAAGTTATCTAACAGAATGTGGGCCTTTACCTATGGAAGTTTTATTCATTACCTCAAATGAGGGAAAATTCAAGGAAGCCGAGAAAATAGCATCAAAATACGGCATAACAGTAAAATGGATGAAAATGGAGTATACAGAGCCGCAGGGAAAAGATCTCGAGGAAATAGCAAGATTAAGCGCTGAAATGCTCTCTAAAAAACTAAAGGAGCCGTTTTTCATTGAAGACAGCGGTCTTTTTGTTGAAGCTTTGAACGGTTTTCCAGGACCATACTCATCCTACGTTTTCAAAACACTAGGAAACAAAGGAATTATCAAGCTCATGGAGGGTGTTGAAAATAGAAAAGCCTACTTCATGGCTGTAATTGCTTTCTTCGATGGAGAAAAGGTGTGGACATTTAAAGGCAGAGTGGATGGGGAGATAGCAGATGAGATAAGAGGAGACAAAGGATTCGGCTATGACCCGATATTCCTCTACGGTGACAAAACCTTTGCTGAGATGGGCGACGAAAAGAACGAGGTTTCCCACCGAAGAAGAGCTCTTGAAAATTTCTTCAGCTGGTTGGGAAAAAGTTTTTAAGTTGATGACGTTACGCTGGAAGAGAGGGTGAGGCTCATGGCTAGAATGCACGCAAGAAGAAGAGGAAAATCAGGATCAAAGAGAGTTTATCGTGATTCCCCACCAGAATGGGTAGAACTGTCACCGGAAGAAGTTGAGAAAAAGGTAGTTGAGCTGTACAACGAAGGATATGAACCAAGCATGATTGGAATGATCCTCAGGGACCGCTACGGCATTCCTTCAGTTAAAATGGTAACTGGAAAGAAGATACTGAAGATTCTGAAAGAGAACGGTGTCGAAATAACAATGCCCGAAGATCTCAAAGCACTCATCAAGAAAGCTCTGAAACTGAGAGAGCACGTAAAAGTTCACAAAAAGGACTACCACAACATAAGAGGTCTGCAGCTCATCGAAGCAAAAATATGGAGACTGTCCAACTACTACAAAGAAAAGGGCGTCCTGCCTTCAGACTGGAAGTACGACCCTGAGAAGCTAAGAATCGCTCTATCTAAGTAAACTTTTTTGTTTAATTTAATAAATTTAATTTAAAATATTTGTTTTGTTCATTTATTAGGTAAAAACTTGGCAAACTACATTTTATAATTTCTATTCCAACAAAGGAGAAAAAATCAGAAATTAGTTGTCGAATATATCAAGAGATGCGATGTTTCGTATATTCTTCTCAATTGACGTCAGCACCTCAAGCCTATAGTCTTCAAGCAGAGTTCTCTTTACCGGATCAATGGGTACATCAAGCCTTATCTCTCTCGTCCTGCCGTATCTTCCCTTTGAGATTATAATCGAGTTTATTATTCCCAGCATATCCAGCTCCGAGATCAAATCGCTGATTCTGCGCTGCGTGAGCGTGTCCAGTCCAACCTTCTTACACAGGTTCTTGTAGATGGCGTAAACTTCACCAGTGGTGAACTTCTTCATTCCCGCCTCCGTCAGCAGAATCATCCCAAAAAGCAGCACCTTGCTTTGAGTTGGCAGGGTTCTCACAGCCTCAACAATATGGTCGGCTTCGATCTTCTTGACAGCCTTCTTTACATGCTCTTTCGTAACCCTATCGGCATTCTCCTTCTCCGCAATTTCTCCACTCACCCTCAACAGATCCAGAGCTTTTCTTGCATCTCCATGCTCCTGAGCGGCCAGAGCCGCACAGAATGGAATTACTTCATCATCCAGCACACCCTCGTAAAAAGCAAGCTCCGCTCTCTGCGCAAGAATGTCCTGCAATTGCTCAGCATTATAAGGCGGGAATATGAGTTCCTCCTCACTCAGTGAGCTGATTACTCTCGGATCGAGGAAATTCTTGAACTTAAGATCATTGGATATTCCGATTATGCTGACCCTTGCATTTTGTAACTCAGAGTTTATCCTTGATAGGTTGTAAAGTACCTCGTCACCCTTCCTAACCAGCTTGTCGATCTCGTCAAGGACGATTATTATCGTTTGATCCTTCGCATCTATCGCATTCTTAACCTCCTCATACACCTGATCCGTAGGCCATCCAGTCATTGGCACATTCTTACCAAGAACCTTCGCAAGCGTTGCAAGAACTCTGTACTGTGTGTCTATCAGTTCGCAGTTCAGGTAATGAACATAACACCTTACATTCATCTTTTCGCTTACTGCCTCAAGCTGTTTTCCTACAAACTTTACTGTTGCTGTTTTTCCAGTTCCCGTCTTACCATATATCAGCACATTAGACGGTGTCTCACCCTTTAGAGCTGGAACTAGGATAGAGGCTAGGCTCTCTATTTGCTCCTTCCTGTGAGGCAGAGACTCTGGTGTATAGGAGTGACGTAGCACATCCCTATTCTTGAAAATCTTCGGAGATGTGAGTAATGACTCAAATATATTCGTTGCACTGTGCATAACACCACCCAAACTGATCAAAATCTCTAAGAGCCACAGCTTTAAGAGCTTTACCATTCTACTATAACTTTATTTAGATAACAATAAAAATGTTTAGAAAAGTTTTATTTCATAGGTGTATTCTTTGAGGATTCCTCAAAACTTCATGATTGAACATTGAACCTATAGTGACCCCCTTCATTTCCAGTGGAACTCTTTAATAAAAATTTTAACGCATTTACATTGACTCGTTCAGCTAATACTTGACTATTAATATTTCTCCTTTGAAAATCACACTGATAGATAATCTTTAACGTCATCAAAATTAGATATGATCTTCTTTAATTCATCAATACTCTTATACGGTCTGTTTGCGACAATTCTTGCAGCCATAGCTTTTCCTATCCCAGGTATGGCTTCAAGCTGGTAAAGTCTGGCTGTATTAACATTGAGGGTAGGTACGGCTGTTATCGATCTCATCCCGTAGCCCACAACACGAGCATCCAGATACGTGTTTCTCTCGTATTCTCCAACCAGACCAACGAGGAGAGGATACGTTGCAAGCTGCCTTGCAAATGTAATCTTACCTTCTCTCACCTCACAGCGAAGATCGGTTATTTTTCTGCCAACTGGCACGATTTTTTTAAGCATGGCATTGTCTATCTGCGTTCGCACTCTTCCCTTGAAGATCTTGAAGTATTTTTTATGTCGTTCGACGTTTCTTGTTCCAAACTTTTCCATTGGAGTCCCCTTTACAATCTTCACCTGCCTTATGTTTATTCTGCGAAGGAGTAAACCTCTTTCATAAACCTCTTGCAGAAACCCATAATTCTTTTCAAACGTTTCCTTTGTTTCACCTTTCAAACCCGCAACAAAATTAATTCCAGGCAGGAAATAGGGCAGACCATTGTAGCCAACGTATCTCCCGTATCTATTGATTAGTTCTATTGCGAACATTGCATCTTCCGGAGTTGAGGCAAGATTGTTGAGTTCAATGACTCTCTCATCCGCACTTTCCAAACCCATTGCAGCCACATTACCAGGAGTCTGGTAGAGTACAATCGTCTTTATTATTTCTCTGCTTTCCTCCGGATGCTCAGCTATGGTTTTCGGATTCACATTATCGAGATGAAGAGTCTTTATTCGCGGACATCTCCTCCATATTTCCCTGTGGAGGTTTCGCATAAATTCTGGATTCGGCTTTGGCACGTCAAACCGAAAATCAGCCATGTAGGTCAAAAAGTCTGTCTGTCTCCCCAGTCTGAAGTGTCTCACACCCTGCCTGTAAAGAGCCTCTATCTCCTTTATAACCCATTCAGGTTCACGCATCTTCGGCTTCCCATGAATTCTCTCAATGCAAAAAGAACATTTCCGCCAGTAACAGCCTCGATACGTCTCGATTTCACATATTATGTGGGGAAAGTCCGGATGTTTTCTCACCACTTCAGCTCCAATAACGGCAAATCGATCAATAGAGAACTTTATATCCCTCTCTCCAAAAAGATCTGTGAGATACTCGAATAGCTCCGCCTCAAAAGGGAAGTCAATTATTACGTAGTGCTCAAGAGCCCTCCTATCTTTTCTATCCATCTCAAGTACGATGGGCCCGACAAGAACTTTCTTCTCTGGCTTTTCCCGTGGAAACAAGAACCGGAGTTCTTTGAGAGATAGCGGATTTCCACCGAGATATTTTCCCGGTACAGCAACTCCAGAAATAACAATGACAAGATCGAAGTCTTCAATCCTCTTCCTCAGCTCGTCGTTACCTCTAAACTGGTCTATCGTCACGTATTCCGCGTTAATTCCAAAATGTTTGAGCATGCCATAAATGTAGCGAGGATAAGGTGCTACGTAGGGCGGTACGCCCAAGCATGATGGCTCATCCACATACCCATCAAGAATTGCTACCTTCATTCTCCCCTCTGGATCTTTGCATGTCCCCCAATTATGGAGCCGCTCAGCTCGAGGTTTCTTATCTCGCAGCACTCATCAATTATTGTTCTCCACACCTTTGCCTTTCTCAAAACAACCCCACTAAATACCACGGAGTCGCTTACGTCTGAATTTTCAATAACGCATCCCTTTCCGATGTACGCATAAGGGCCGATAATAGATCTTCCCTTGATCACCACTCCTTCCTCTATGGTAACAGGCTCAATCACCTTTGAGATCCTGTCCACCTTGACGTCCTCAGCTACACTATGTTCAAGGAATATCTTGAACGCTTCGATGTAAGAGTCAGGATTTCCTACATCATACCAGTTTCCATTATCAAACGAATATCCATACACTTCCGTGTTTTTACAAAGCCAGCTTAGAAACTCTCCCAAATTATCGTATTTTTCATTTGATTCAACATACTCCACAAACATTCTTGTGGCGTAATGTGGGAAAGCATATATTCCTATCCCAACAAGGGTTGAGGGAGGTTTTTCCGGCTTCTCATGGAATTCTAGAATCCTGTCCCCATCCAGCTCCGCAACACCATATCTTCTCGCGAGGTCAAGGTCGCCCACATCATATAGAGCTGTGACCGGTGCCTTTTTCTGCCTGTAGAACTCCAGGAACTCATCAAGCGTGAAAGAAAAGAGGTTATCTCCAGCCACAACAAGCATTTCATCATCCACAACCCTAGCAATTTCTGCAAGTGCCCTTACGGCCCCGAGCTTTTCCTCCTCCTTGGTTGTATTCTCAACAACTAGTTCAACATCTTTGTCCGCAGCCCACTCCTTAAAATCACTTTCAAACCTCTTGTTTGTTGAAACAATTACCGGAAAGCCAAATTTCCTCACCTTTTCATAAATGTAATCGATGATTTTTTTCTTACCAATAGGCAACAGAGGTTTGGCCTTAGTTTTAGTTATAGGCCAGAGTCTTGTTGCGTAACCGCCCGCCATGATTACTGCTTTCATGATACCAAATCACCCCATTAAACTGAATATATGTTTCCTAGATTTATTTCTGAGGTAAACGTTGATTTAAATATTTGTATCGCATGAATCGAACCTATCAACGAATTTTTATTACACTACCGATTAACCTCACCACCAACCAAACGAAATTACTCAACAATCCTCATCAACGGATATCTCTTTTCCTCATCCCACTCCAGAACTGCTACAACTTCTTCCCCGCCAACCCTCACTTTAACTCTCGCATAAATGAGCTCGCTATCCAAGGAGGTATACCCAAAGCCTGAAAGCTTCTGCCTGAGTTTGTTTCTGTCAATTCTCACTTCAGCCTCAACGACATACGGTTGCAGTCGCATGCAACTCTCCATGGCTCTCTCAAGCAAGTCCACGTTCTCAAGGCTAACCGGTGCTCCTATAAATTGATGGAAAAGGGCTCCAAGCTTTATTCCTGCTTCAAAAAAAGCAAGACACCTGTCATCATTCATTTTTACCACCTTAATTTTATCACTTTATCTAAAAGAGGACTTAAGAGATAGAGGATTGTAGCAATTAGCGTTAAGTATGCTACCTGGTTTACGAGAAGAGATGAGAGAATTACAACTGCAACAACCAAAAGGACAGGCTTGTTCCTTACTTTCATATACTCAACATCGCAAACCATGACCACAGATAGAACAAAAGCCACTGCAGTTACAATCGATACATCAATGCCCAGATACAGCATGGAACCGATCATGAGGGCTGAAGCTGTGATTGGATACCCGATGAAATTATTCACGCTCAAAACATTGAACCTTGCTAGCCTGAGAACGCCAGCAAGCAGATAAATTATTGCAATTACAAAATAGATTGCAGAACTGCCCAAATTTGCAATTATTAAGGCTGGAAGAACTCCAAAAGACACCGCATCAGCAAGAGAGTCGAGATCCTTACCAAAAACACCCTTTCCACACTTCGATGCAACCATTCCATCGGCACCATCCATAAGAACGGATGCAAAGAGAAATTGATAGGAAAGATGAGGGTCGCTAAAAGTATAGTAAATACCGGAAAATCCGAATGTTAGGTTTAGAAATGTGAAAATATCTGGAAGCTTTACGTCCCTGAACACACTAAACATTGCTTTTCACCGCAATCGTCTCTCCTGCCTTAACCCTATCTCCAACTTTTTTCGTAAACTTAAATCCTGGGGGGACTTCAAGAACCGTGCGGGAGCCAAATTTGATAATACCAATCTTCTGCCCCTTCCTGACTTTTTCTCCCTCTCTCACGTAGCACACAATTCTTCTCGCAAAGAATCCCGCTATCTGGACCACCTTAAACTCTCCATCCCTATTACTTATGTATATTTCGTTTCTTTCCGGATTTTCTCTACGCTTGTAAGCAGGAGATTTTGCACCACTATGGTAAACAACTCTTGTCACGGTTCCTTCAACCGGTGATCTGTTTACATGGCAGTCAAAAGGACCCATGAAAATCTCAATACGTCTTCCCGAAACAAAATCTACCTTTCCATCTGCTGGAGATACAATACCTTCCCCTACCCTTCTTGGAGGATCTCTGAAAAAAAAGAGGGTGAAAGTGAGAATCATGACCAACGGGACGGTGAGTTTAGGAAAAAAGATGTATGTAAGTAACGTTAAAATTAGCTCAATAGCAATTATCTCCCATCCGCTTCTTTCTATCAATACCCACCACCCCATCTTCTTACCATAATATCCTTCAAATCAAATATTAAATCAGCCAGTTCCGGCAGTATCCTAAATACAGCCATTGATATAAGAATCAATGCAATGGTGGCAAGTATTTTAGCGATTATATGGTGCGCAATATAGAAGCTGTTCTCCCCAAACCAGGAATAGGCATAGCTTGCAGTAACAAAAACGTTTCTGAACAGGTTAAGGATATATATTACAGGCGCAGAGATTAAAAAAGCCTTGATTCTCCTGATTAAATCAGCTTTAATGCCGAGAGTAGCACCGGTAAAAAGGGCAATACTCTCAATTCCGGTGCATGCCAGGATGATCTGAACGTAATGAGAATTAAGCTCCACCATGTTCACTGACACTTTTTTCATGGGAAAGCCAAGAATGTTTCCAAGTGTCACTGTCTGATCGGCTACGATTCCTATGAGAGTGTACTTCAACCCATCGTTAAAGGCAAAAGGAAAGTAAATCAGGGATGCAAGTGCCGAAAAAGCCGTAACATCCAGGAAAACTCGCAAATTATCCCTGTCAGTGGCAATTGTTAAACCAAGAAATAAAAAGAAAGCAAAAGCCAGCGTTACGATTACAACGTTGTAGTAATCGTTTATTCCTAGATAATATGGAACCTTAAATAACCATACAAAGCTGAAGGTAATCCAGGCCAAAGCCCCAATGATACGTTTTTTCAACGCCACAAATAGGATCATCATGGCAAGAGAGATGACAATTAAGAGATCCATGACAGCAAACCTTTATTTAGATACTTAAACAATTCGTTGTCGTGTACGATCTCCACATTCACTCGTGTTATTCGGACGGAAATGGTGACATAGAGAAAATTGTTAGGAGAGCAAAGGAAGCTGGTCTTAAAGCGATTGCAATAGTAGATCACTCTATCGAGCATAGACTGGGGCTTACAGAAAGAAAGGCAAAAAAGAGACAGGAAGAGATTGAAAGGGTTTCCGCAAAGTACGACATCGATGTGTTGAGCGGGATTGAGTGTGGAATAGGAGCGGATGGTGAGATAGCCCTCCCGTCATTCAAATTCGATCTTGTTCTCGCATCAATTCATGCACCTGTTCCCATGGAAGAATACTACCGAAGAATAGAACTTTGCCTGAAGAAGCACGACTTTGATATCCTCGCCCATTTCCATTCTGAGGTGTTTGGATGCATAGATGGCAGAGATCCAAACAGAGATGCTGAAATAATAGACACACTCATTGAGAGAGATATTGCCCTTGAAATTAATACCGCTCATCGTGCTCCTCCTGAAGATCTTCTAGAGCTGTGTTCGAACAGGAGAATAAAGTATTCAATCGGAAGCGATAGCCATGCAATCAACAGAGTTGGTGATATCAGCTGGGGATTGGAGATGGCAAGAAAGTATCTAAAGAGGGGTGTTTTTGTTCTGGAGGGTAGCTTATGAAATCTAAAAAATGTATCACTCTGACAGTAGACGCAATAATCCCATATGAAGGTAAAATAGTCCTGATAAGAAGAATGAATGATCCGTTCAAGGGATATTACGCCTTACCCGGCGGAATAGTAGAATACGGGGAAAAAGTTGAGGATGCTCTGCTAAGGGAGGTTGAGGAGGAAACTGGTCTGAATGGGAAAATTTATAAGCTTGTAGGAGTATACTCTGACCCTGCAAGAGATCCCCGCGGGCATTTCGTTTCAATTTGCTTCATAGTCATTCCGGTTGGAGGTGAGCTGAGGGCTGGAAGCGATGCCAAAGAAGTGGGGCTCTTCCCCATAGACTCTCTGCCAGAACTCGCCTTCGATCACGATAAAATGATAAAAGATGCGGAAGGTGATTTACGTGGAATTCTGCCCGAAATGTAAAAGCATCATGATATATCAGGGCGATAAAGCTGTCTGCAGGAAATGTGGATATGAAAAAGTTGTTGAAGACGACAAGCAGCTGGTCCTCGTTTCAAAAGGTAGTAAGGAAGAGGTACCTGTCATTGAAGGTGAAAACGTAAAGACTCTACCAACTACAGAGGCTGTCTGTCCAGCATGTGGAAATAGAGAGGCCTACTGGTGGTTAAGACAGCTCAGAGCCGCTGACGAAAGCGAGGTCAGATTCTTCAGATGCACAAAATGTGGCAAAACTTGGCGAGAATACGACTAATTGGAAAAAACACCACTGTTCCCCTAATTTTTATATTTAATTGTCATTGTCTTAAATTAAGACAAAAGAATTGTTTAAACACAATAGATCTATGTATGATGTCGTTATAGTGGGCGCCGGTTTTGCTGGATGTTCGCTCGCCTCAAAGCTTGATGGACTAGACGTTCTTGTCATCGATAGACATGGAATTGGAAAAAGGCCTGTATCAGCCATAACATTTCTCTATATTATGATATTATACCTAAAATCCCATATTTAACCACTCTCCAACTATTTCGTAAATCCACCGGATATAATAACCTTTAGAGCCTCTTCAACGGATATATCTAGGTAGATTAATTCCTCTTCCGGTACAAGAATGACCAGACCGGATGTGGGATTGGGAGATGTTGGAATGAAAACATTTACAAATTTCTTACCAATTTTCTGCTCAGCTTCTTCTATCCTAGCTCCAGTTGTAAATCCAATGGCATAAACCCCTTTTCTGGGATATTCAACAAGCACTACACCCTTAATTTTTTCTGTTTCCGAGATAAGAATTGCCTTGCTTGCCTCTTTAACAGCAGAGTATATTGTTCTGACTATCGGGATTCTCCTCATAAAATTCTCTACAGCCTCGATGAGTTTGTTTCCAATTGCAAATCTTCCAAGTGCTCCAACCAAGAATATCAAAATTATAAGAAATATCCAGCTCAATCCCGGAAAGTGGAAACCTATTACTTTATGGAGAAACGGCTTGAGTAGATCATCTATAGTTGCAAACATCCAGTAGATGACGAATATTGTGGCAGAGATTGGAATCAGGATCAGCAGACCTGTAAGAAAGATGTTTCGTATAGTTGATATCATCGTTACTTCCTGTGCGCCACTCCATAAAAAATCTGTGATAAAATAATCGAAAAAATTATATTTTTGAATTACTTCTTGAGAATGATGTTTAATCAGAAATTTTTCTTTTTATGGAGAGAAGATAATATTTCTTCATTAAATGATTTGTTTCCAGCTATAGGATATCTTATATCTGCTTATTTCAAAAAGAGAGCGAGTAAATGTTAAATTAATTTTTTGTATTATCTACACTGTATGATGATCATTATAATGAAAATTATTATAATAACAGAAAAATTTATATCCAGGGAGATTTAAGATATTACTGGGGTGGAAAAAATGAAGAAGGAAAGAAGGGAGAAGGAAGCTGAAGAAGTGTTCAAGAAGGTTAAGTTCTTTGGTATGTGCTAAAAATTATAAACAAAACTCTATTAATTTTTAAAAATTTTTAATCTATTATGTCTAGGCTATACTGGAAGGTTAAAGAAGTTATAGCTCTTTCAGCAACACCACCATCAATAATATACCCCTTCCCAATACTAGCCATGCTTGCTTTTTCCCTCTCCGAGACGCTCAATATTGCCTCCTTGCTCAAAGCAATCGTACTCTCTTCAGTATTTCAGGCAGGAATAAATCTCTGGAATCATCTGAATGACGTAGAGACGGATATCATCGCTGGAAAAAGGAATATATTAACAGACGACAAAGAAATAAGAAAAAGCGTACTGATTATATCTCCTATGCTTTACTTGATTTCACTAATTATGGCCATATTCTGGACTGTAGACAAGTCAGGCATTTACGCTTTCGTTGCTGTTGCACTTGTTACATGGATTTATTCTGATAAGATGTTTTTTGGCAAAATATTCAGGAGATGGAAAGATCAGTATATAACCGAGGTCCTAACGTACATTATTGCAATCCCCGCCTTTACTACACTCTTATGGACATTATTCACCAACCTTTCAATAAAGAGTGTCGCTTTTTCTACTATAATGATGTTTTACATGTTATCTGGAACATTTCTAAAAGATATAAAAGATATTACCGGAGATAAACTTGCGGGTTTGAGAACGCTAGGAGTGGTTTTTTCTCCAGAGAGTCTCCTAAAATCGTCTATACTCTTGCTTGTGCTTTATTACATCTCAATAAGCATATTCTCATTTCTTGGAATACTTTCCCATAAATCTATTGTATCAATTGCACCTTCAGTCGGTTTGATTTACACTATATATCACTTCACGAGTACTGAATGGAACATAACACTGAGATCCCTGGGGCCAGTAAAAATCATGATCTACTCAACCTTGGCTTCTCTTATAATACTCACTGTGGCCGAGCTTATATAAATCCAAGAATTGCTGATGTACCACAATTATTATAACAAATTCTATTTTCTATTTCAACTAAGTATTTTTTAGATACAGAGGGCAAATATGCCGATGGAGGAGACAGAAATATACCAAACCATCGTGCGCTATTTTTCTTCAGAATTTCGACTAATGTATATATGTCCCCACCATAACTCATTATTGTGTTACAATCCATTATAAAGAAATCAAATGTCGTCTCCTGCATTTTATTTTCAAAAATCTGTCCAAATTTTTTCACCCCACCTTTAAAAAATTCACCATAAAAGATGGCATCCTCATAAACTTCGCCAAGGTCAAACAATGAAGGATATAAGCTGATGGGATAAGGAAAGAGCCCAACACTTGATGCTCCAAATGTATCTTTACTGATGAATGCAAGACCATAAGGAGAGACCATTTGAAGCTTACCATCTTCTACCTCCTTGAGAAATATTTCCTGGGATAGTTCCTTGAATCCCCTTATTTTTGTTTTTATAAACTTTGTAGGAGTCAATCCGTTAACATCCCCCATCACTGCTCCTCCTTTAATGACATTCACCCGTTCAACTGAAGTATAAACAGATTTGATAATCTCAAACGTTTCTTCGTAACTATTTCCCCTCTCCGGAAAAACATCGTGGAAGATTGTATTCACCCTACCCTTGAAGCATATGGCTGCTGCTCCTGGCTGAATTTCACGATAATCCGCCAAGATTAGAGGTGTATTAGATGTAGCATAAAGAGGCATCAGATTCATCCCAATAATAGGTGTATTCCCACCCGTTTTATCCGCCATTATTCTTAACACTCTATTTACAGGAAACAAGAGTGATGCGCCTTCAAGATAGTTAGAATATTCCCTAAGAATCCTAATTTTTTCATCATAGCTTTTTTCTTTAACGAATTTTCCATAGTATCTCCTGTCATTTAGAAAACCCTTCAGCAGACCAAATTTACCTGGAAAATAGAAGGCAGGAAACATCAGCAGTATGGCATCCCACCCACTTCCAACCTTTTCACCCAATTTTTCAATCGTACTGGTGGCTCCCCTCTCCCTTGCCCAGAAAACCTCCACCTGCCCATCAAATTCAGCCAAAAGAGCTGCCACACCTCTTGTCCATATTCTATTACCTACAACAAAAGCTTCCACAACACAGCCAAGCATTTTCGTATCCGGAAATCTTTTCTTGAAAGCAGATATTATGATTTCACGGTTTTTCAACATTCCCTCGGTAAAGAATAGTAATAGAAAATTCGGAGAGAAATCTAACTCATCAAGCTGCCTTACAATTTCCTTATAGGCATCCTTTGCCACGTTTGATGGAGAAAACACCACTTTAGCCTTCATAACCCATGAGTCTGCCAAGTTCAATACATGCTGTTTTAATGTCTACCTCCAGCTTGTACATTGAAGTTTCCTCATCCGTCATTATGCTCAGAACCAATGTCCTTGAAACAGGATACATGAGGATCCGAGTATTTCCAAACTTGAAGTTTGCTTCATTGAGGTTTCGATTGAATATATAGCAAAGCATCTCCTGAATCTGTTTTTCAAGCCAATAGAGTATCGATGCAAGCTCATGTTTCGGACCGTTCATTTTTGTGAATATCGGCACACCATCTATCCTGTAAAGAACAACCATTCTTATACCCGGATCCGAATACAATGGCGCCAGAATCCGGGATATCTTCTGTATCACAACACCACCCTAGCATTAATTTTAAGAATTTAAGCAAGTCTCCTGAGTACCTCTGAAATAGCATCGTCCACTCCGTTAATCCGACTTTCCGCAAGTTTCTGCAATTTCTTGAGAAGTGTTTCATCCAGGTCCTCTTTCCTCACCCCATGCTGGCTCAGGATTTCATCCAGATTAGCTTCAGCACGGGATTCTACTACATACTCCGCTCCTTCAACGAAAATGCCAAATCCGGGCAATATTCTGTAGGGGAATACACCCTCAGCATGCCATGATCCACGATGCTTGAGTATCCTCAGAGTTCTGTTGAAAGCTTCACCATAACCTATATTCTTCAAATGAATTATGCTATCACCGAGAAACATTGGGATTGTTACAGACGGTTCACTCAAATCCCCATTGAGTGGTTCTTCAAGTGTTATTACGGATGTGCCTAATTCCCTCAGTCTGGAGAAGAACCAGTTAACATCATTTCTCATACCATAGTTAAGGGATGCTATCATGGGTGTGAATGAATCAATAACTATCCTCAAAGGTTCCGTTGCGTCCTCAGATATAAAGACGAGAACATCATTATTCAGGTATGAGACCTCTTCTGCGTAGAACTTCTTTATTTTAAGCTGCCCGCTGTTTATGTATTCCTCAATTTCATCCCATCCAAGGGCCAGCGCTGTGTCAATTACTCCCTTCACATCCATATCAAAGGAGATAAACACTCCCTTTTCACCCTTTTCAAGACCCTTCAAAAGAAACTGCAGTGCAAAAATTGTTTTACCGGTTCCAGCAGAACCCAGAACAATGTTTACAGTATTAGCACGATAACCAGAACCAAGCAGCTCATCAAGACCGAATATACCAGTCTCAACTCTCATAAGTACCACCAGATAATTAATTTATGATCAAACAAGAATATGTCAACTCTTATAAATTTTTCTTGTTTCTCCGCCGTATGGCGCGTATTCAGATTTTAAGCGTATAAAAAATTTAGATTCTTAAAATTTTTGATTATTTGTCTTCTATTCCTCTCTCTGTAACTTTGAATATTGCTTCGCTTTCCGGCAGATGTGGAGAGTCGATTAATCTTGCAACTCGCAACTCTCCCTTGCTCTTCCTCAAATAGACACGGAATGTTGCAGTATGTGCCACAATGTGTCCACCAACTGGCTTCGTTGGATCTCCAAAGAACGTATCTGGTTTGGCCTGTACCTGATTGGTAACAACGATTGCTGCATTGTAAACTTCACCAAATCTCATTAAATCATGCAAATGCCTATTGAGTTTCTGCTGTCTATCGGCAAGCGTACCTCTACCAACGTACTCAGCCCTGAAGTGTGCCATTAGAGAGTCAACAATTAACAATCTCACAGGTCTTCCTTCTTTCTTGAGCTTGTTTGCAAGTTCCTTTGCATTATCAACAAGAAGCATCTGATGATTTGAGTTGTAAGCCTGAGCAACGTAAATATTTTTCAAAACCTCATTTGGATCTAAACCCTTTGCCTCAGCCATTTGAGTTATTCTTTCTGGTCTGAAGGTATTTTCAGTGTCTATAACAATGACGGAACCTTCCAAACCACCCATATCTCTGGGCAGCTGCACATTAACAGCAAGCTGGTGACAGATCTGCGTGTTGTGCAGAACCAGCCCTTCTGGAGAAATGAAGTTATGAGTCTCTGGAACAACAAGATCGTAAACGTAGTCGTCGTAATCTATCATCGAAACTGAAGTAACCTCGTAAAACTGAAGCTTCTCCAGTAACTCGATGAATCTGAGAACGTCCTCAAGCACTTCGAGTCTTTCCTTAACTTCTTTCTTTATTACCTCTTCAACCCGAGTATCCTTTCTGGGTAACCCTCTGAACCTGTAGTTGGACAGGGTAGATTCCGAAAAACCGTATTTTGTTAATTCTACCCAGTTAAAAGGAAGTTTTATTTTCTTTTCTCCTATCTCAAGTTCCTTCAGGACTGTCTCCAGCGCGAACTTTCTCTCATTCACGATATCTTTTATGTCGCTGAGAACCTTCTCTCCAAACCATACTTTCTTCCTTCTCGTTAGTATGTGATAGGCTGCAAGTTCATCCCTCTTAACCAGCTTGACGGCAATCCTGAGCTTTCGGGCGATGTATTGCCCAACGATCGATGGATATCTTCCTTTGCTTCCGTGTACGCGTATTTCTCCACGTTTAAGCCTGCAATAACGCAAAACATCCGTAAGCTTACTTCTATCCTGCCCAGAAACAACAACCCTGTAATAGAGTTTACCTTTTACATCTTTTTCGTGCAATGAAGCCGTTATTCCTATCCTCCTGAAAAGGTGAACGACGTCCATTGCGAGGTTCTTGCTCGCCGTAGCTATTTCAAGCGACGTGCCAACGTAACCGTCGCCGTCGATCATTCCAGCAAGAAATGCCTTTACTACCTCGCCATCCCCATTGAACACACTTTCTGGAACGAACTTTTCGCTTGCTTTGCATTTTGCAAGATCGCCAAGCCACTCCAGAGTTGATTTTCTAAACAGAATCGTAAAGACTGTAACTTCTTTCCTATTGTCCTCTCTAACCGTTGGTTCATATCCAAATTTTCGCCTCACGTAACTCTTTACAAATTCGACGAGTTCACGGGAAGACGTTGAAATTGACAGCGGGTTGGAAGCGCCTTCTGCAACAAACAGTCCAAGGAAATACGCATCCTCCAGATCGTCAATACTGGACTTTCCTGCTACATCTATCATTTTCACGCCCACAACTATGTCACCCTCTTTAACGAGGGCTGCAGGCTTCCACTGGAATCCATTTTCAGTAAACGTGAGCACAGGATGTCTTCCTGTAACTTTCACAGTTATTCCGTTTGAGAGCGTAATTTTAACCAGCTTACTGACTTTTTCTCTATAAATCATTGTAGCACTGGTATTTTTGGGACCATCTTCGCTCAGCGTTAGAACACGAATTGGTTTTTCAAGTTTTACAACGAAACCGTCATCGTAGGGTTGCTCGCCATACCTTTCGGCATACTTTCTGTAAGTTTCTTCAATTTGTTCAACATGCAGTACGGAGTCGTTGAGGTACATTACACGGGTGTCCTTCGAAAAACACTTTCCACTTCCAAATTCTCCAAATAGTTCCGTTATGGCCTGTGTCTCAACTCCGCCACCCAGAAGGTTGTCAAGGGCTTTACTTCCGGTTGTTATCTTTCCTACTTTCCGCCTCCTCTCTAAAATTTTCTCTCCACTCTCAAATCCACCGATATTTGCCATTTTTCTTGCAGCAGCTACAATCTTTGCAGCAGTTGACTCGCCAATTTCTGCAGCAGCGCTAAGTTCAGCAGGAGATGCAACCGCAACAGCCTCAATAGTACTAAACCCGGCTTCTCTCAACTTTTCAGCTATTGCCGGGCCAACATTAGGAAGGTCCTCAAGATCTATTATCCCTTCAACGTTTTCTTCCTCCTTGTTTTCATTCTCCTTCTTTTTGGCCATATTCCCACCTAAACAAGTTCCAGTATTATGGGTTAAAGTCTCTTTTGGGTGATGCAAAAGTGAAGTATAGGCAACTTACCAAAAATTGAAAACCATACGAAAATCTTTAAGTTTTTCCTCAACATTGCTGCTTCCGATGGATCTGCCTGTTTTGTTTGCAGCGATAATCCTCGATCTGCTGATAGGCGAACCACCAAACAGAATTCATCCCACCGTATGGTTCGGCAAACTAATCGGTTTTTTTGACCACAAATGGAGAAGAAGGGGTCCAGTAGCTGATTTTACCGGTGGATTTTTCTCGGTCATTATCGTCCTACTTTTAGCGTTTCTTCTAGCATCCCTCCCACTCCTGCTACCTACCCCACTCAATTACGTTCTGGCAGCGTATTTCCTCTTTTCATCCATTTCCATCAGAAGCATGGTGGATCATGCAAAAACCACCATCCAGAATGGCAAGATTCTTCCTGAGAAAGTTCAGATGATTGTCAGCAGAGATACGTCGAAGCTCAACCAGTCACAGCTATCTTCAGCCGTGATTGAATCCATAGCCGAGAACTTTGTTGATGGTGTGCTTTCACCACTATTCTACTTTGCGATTTTCGGATTGCATGGCGTTCTCGTTTACAGAGCTATAAACGTATGCGATGCGATGATAGGGTACAGAAATGCAAGATACCTTTACTTTGGGAAGGTTGCCGCAAGACTTGATGATGTAGCAAACTTTTTACCGGCAAGACTTTCTGCACTGCTTTTTGTGATTTTGAGGCCGTCCTGTATTAGCATAATAAGAAAATACAGAAAAATCAAGCTAAACGGTGGATATCCACTATCAGGAATGGCCGGAGTTCTGGGTGTTAAACTGGAAAAACCGGGATACTATGTCATAAACGCTGGTGGAGAGCCCAATACGATGGATGTTGAAAGAAGCATAGGAGTTTACTGGAAGCTATGCGCTCTTGCAGTTATACTGTGTGCGATTTTGATTTTGATAAGAGAGCACTTGATTTGAGAACAGGGAAAAAAGACGGTCAAAGAAAAAAGAAAGAATGCATTACATCCTCTCAAGCGGTTCAATACCTAGCAGTTCAAGTCCATTGCGAAGCACTATTCGGCAGGCATCAACTATTGCTAAACGGTGCATTCTGTGCTCTGCATCCGCCTTCAGGACGGGATGATCTTTGTAGAAGTCGTTGAACGCTAAAGCCACATTCATCACGTAGTCTGCAAACACGTTGGGTCTCAGTTCTTTTACCACCCTCTCAACGATGTATGAAAACTTCGAGAGAAGCATTACGAGTTTTCTTTCCATCGGGGTGCACAGCTCACCAACAAATTCGAGGTCGGGCATGCCCTTGCTGACTGCATTTCGCAAAATGCTGCAAGCCCTTGCATGCGAATACTGGATGTAGCTTGCTGTCTGCCTCTCAAAGTCAAGTGCCTTCTTCCAGTCGAATGTCATTTGTTTCTCAGGTGCAACCCTTACGAAATCATAACGAAGGGCTCCAACTGCCACACTCCTGGCAATTTCTCTCTTCTCGTCCTCGCTGAAGTCTCTGTTCTTGATGATATCATACGCCTCCCTGTAAACCCTGTCAATCAGCTCATCTGCCGAAATGAACTTACCCTTTCTTGTGCTCATCGAACCTTCAGGCAGGGAAACGAATTCGAAGAATACGATTTCAGGTGGTTTGAGGCCAAGCAACTTCAATATGTCGGAAAGCTGCGAACCAACAAGCTTGTGGTCAGCACCAAGCACGTTTATGAAACGCTCAAAATTCTCGTTCTTCCAGAGGTGATACGCCAGATCCCTTGTAACGTAAAGTGTTGTTCCGTTTTCCCTCCTAACCACAACACCTTTTTCATAACCCAGATCACTCAAATCAATAATCCAGGCCCCATCTTTCTGTATGAGTCCTTTCTCATCAAGCATTTCAAGAATTCTATCAACATAACCATTCCTCAGGAATTCGGACTCCCACACATATTCATCGTGGTGAATGTTGAGTTTCTCAAGTGTCTCTTTTATTCCCTTTAGCGCTTTTTCAACAGCATCCCTGAAGAGTTTGCTTGTTTCCTCATCTCCCTGCTCATACTTTATCATTAGCTCATCGACCTGTCTCTCAATCTCTTCTTTCTCCTCTGGATGCTCCTCCATGTACCTGTTTATGCCAATGTACGCTTCGGCAACCGCATGATCGGGTTTCTTTGATTCGTTAAATCCCAGCTTCTGAAGTCCTACGACGGCTAAGGCTACCTGCCTGCCCATGTCGTTTACATAGTAGTGCGTCGTTACGTTTACTCCGGCCTTTCTGAAAATTCGTGCTAGAGTATCTCCGATAATGGAGTTCCTTATATGTCCAATGTGCAATGGTCCGTCTGGATTGGCAGATGTGTGCTCTATTAGGACATCTCCACCAAGCGATAGAGAGCCATACTCCTCGTCTCTATCAAGAATTACTGTAATGGTGTCCTCAAGAAACTCATAACTCGCAAAGAAGTTGATGTAGCCACCAACTGCCTCAACACTACCAATGTAATCAAATTTTTCAAGCTCCAGCTCTGAAATTATCTCCTCAGCTACCTCAGCTGGCTTCTTTCCCTGCTCTTTAGCGATTTTGAAAGCTACCGTACAAGCAAGATCAGCGTGTTCGCTCTCCCTGATGAATCTCTCCTCTACATCGAACTTTTCGAGAGCTTTAAGGACTTCCCTTCTGAATTCACGGAACATGATCTACCCCCTGTGAACTACGTAGATATTTCAGTATTTAAAACCTCTATTGACGGTTTTTGAATTTTCCATAGGAGCAACACAAAACCTCTCAATTCCACTATTAACCCAAAACTCCTTCTACTACGAAAAATTAATAAAAAGTCATCCTGCTCCACTAACTGAACTAGCGATTATGGTGATGCTGATGCCCGAGAAAAAATCCGAACAGTTGCCTCCTAAGGAAAACTTCTCAGAATGGTATCACGAGATTATTCAGAGAGCCGAGATAATGGATATCAGATATCCGGTCAAGGGTCTCTACGTATGGTATCCTTTCGGCTTCAAGATCAGGCAGCTTGTTTACAGTAAGCTAAGAGAGCTGCTCGATAGAGAGCACGACGAAGTTTACTTCCCTGCTCTAATTCCTGAGACTGAGCTTGGAAAAGAGGGGGAGCACATAAAAGGTTTCGAGGATGAGGTTTACTGGGTTACCCACGGAGGGCTCACACCGCTGGATGTTAAGCTCGCTTTGAGGCCGACAAGCGAGACGGCGATATATCCAATGTTCAAGCTGTGGATAAGGAGCCATGCAGACTTACCCCTTAGAATCTACCAGATAGTCAACACATTCCGATATGAAACAAAACATACCCGCCCCCTCATAAGGCTTCGTGAAATAACATCTTTCAAGGAAGCGCACACAGCCCATGTGGACTACGAAGATGCAGAGAAACAGGTTAGATCCGCAATGGAGCTCTACAAAGAATTTTATGACTTTCTAGCTATCCCATACATGGTCATAAGAAGACCTGAATGGGACAAATTCCCCGGTGCAGATTACACGGTTGCATTCGACACAATAATGCCCGATGGAAGAACGCTGCAGATAGGAACCGTTCACCACCTAGCAGACAACTTTGCCAAAACTTTCGATATCACCTACGAAACGCCTGATGGAGATCACAAGTATGTGCACCAGACATGCTACGGGATATCCGAAAGATGCATTGCAGCCCTGATAAGCATCCATGGCGATGACCTCGGCCTGGTTCTACCATTTGAGGTCTCGCCAGTGCAGATCGTGATCATACCCGTTCTCTACAAGGGCAAAGAAGAGAAGGTAATGGAGCTAACCAAGAAGCTCTTTGCAAGGCTGAAGGAAGATGGTTACAGGGTGGTTCTGGACGACAGTGAAGACAGACCGGGAGCCAAATACTACAAATGGGAGTTGAAAGGAGCAGCAATGAGAATAGAAGTGGGACCGAGAGAAGCAGATGAAAACTCGGCTGTTGTCTCTTTCAGAGATGAAAAGAAGAAGTTCAAGGTTTCAGTTGACGAAATTACGAAAGAGAGAGTTGAAGAGTGGGCCAGAGAGATGAAGGAGAGAATGAGAGACAAAGCACTTGAAAGAATGAAATCATTTGTTAAGTACTTCGATAATATTGAAGAGCTTACAGAGTGGGTTGGAAAGGGTGTTGGGTTAGTACATCTCTGCTCCTCACCAGAATGCGGAGAGACTATTGAGGAAAACGTCAAAGGAAGTGTCCTCGGGAGATTCGAAGAAATTCCAGAATGGGTTGACAAAGAATACGAGGGTTCATGTATTGTCTGCGGAAAGAAAGGTTTCCTCACAGCCATAGCAAAGACCTATTAAATTTTCCTTCTTTTTGACAAATTTTTGGATTATAGTCCATTTTAACAATTTTGTATACCAAGACTTTTATCATTATGATCTGGTCCCATGATCTCTAGGAAATGTGATGCTATCAAAAGTAAAGCATGGCAGGATAAAGTTTAAATTCCCTACGAGGCAGTTAGGGTAGAGGTTGCAGAAGCCGCCGTAGCTTAGCTGGTAGAGCGTCGGCCTGTTAAGCCGATGGTCGCAGGTTCGAATCCTGCCGGCGGCGCTTCGGATGAAAAATTCGAAGCGCCATGTCTTACTTTCCTTATATCTGTTTTTGTTACTAAATACCAGTCAATTAAAAACACGCATTTAATCAATTCAACCTGTCCAAATACTCGGAAACAATCTGTTCCGCATCAGCAGGAAACACAAACTTCTGCCGGAATCGCCCCTTCTTAACAAGCACGATATTATCACAATCACCAACCACATAACCCTCAAACTCATCCCAGCGGTAGAAAATCAAGCCAACCTTTACTCCCCTTGTTGTAATCTTATACTCCTTCGGAAATGTTTGTATCGCAAGAAGCAGCGGTATTTCAAGCAAATAAAGGACGTCAAAACAATACCCTCGATGAATACCATGCAAAGCAATTGTCACAAATGCACAAACCATGAGCACTATGACCAGTACTATCGGTTTGCTTAAATTAGTCAGAAGAGTCTTGAATTCATCCATCCATGTGCTTTTAAATTCGTAAAGTCCTCCCCTTCCCAGATTTTTCTCATGATGGTGTAAACCAAAATACTTGATTAAAAATTTTTGCATTTATGATCAACAGATAAATTCATTAATACCCATTTGATTCTTCATAGAAAAAGAACTTATAAATGTCAGCACACCAATTCATTAACCGCTCTAGAGTGATAATCTAATAAACGGGAGAAATACAACACTTCCTTAATGGGTTCGATTGTGAAAAAATACAACATGGGATTTCCCACCAGCTTTCTCACAGACTTTTTCAGAAGAATTCTCAGAGAAGAAGGTTTTGAAGTGGAAACAAACGGCGAAATAACAGGATACAAAAATGGAATTGTTGTTAAAATCACATTCAAGGAGCTGGACGCTTGTATACTATCAATTCCACGTACGGAGGTGACCGTTACCGCACCTCCAGAAATCCATGATAGAATTAAAAACCGTATAATGTTGCTCACAGCTGGAGGCTAGGGCTTAAAATTAAAAAATCAAAGTGTTTTGATTTTACCCTGCCCTCCAACGTTTACATCACCAACAAAGCCATCCTCAACTTTCTTGAACGATGGAACGAGTTCAAAGTTACCGCCTATGCGTATTTCTCCGCCTTTCATTTCTCCGCCGACAAATCCGCAGTCGCCGTGAATGGTAATTACCCCAGCAGACATCTCTGTACCTATGAAATCTCCGGCATTACCTTTGATTTCAATCTCACCGCCAGACATCTTTTCTCCGATGTAGCTGCCCGCATTACCCTCTATGACAATTTTGCCACCGCTCATGCCAACCAGATTGCCCCAGTATGCGCAGCCAACACAGTTCTTTGCATTGCCTTTAACAATGATCTCTCCACCGCTCATTTCAGCGCCAAGCCAGTCGTCTGCATCTCCCTCGATTACAATCCTGCCACCCTTCATGTATGCTCCGCAGTGAACACCAACGTTCCCCTTGATGATTATCTCCCCATCCTCCATTTCCTTGCCAATCCACTTAACCCGGCTGAAATCACCCTCAAGTAGCAAAACCTTGTCATCCCCTTCCTTCTCAACTTCAAAGAGTTCTTCCAATGCAACTTTGAGCTTACCGTAAAACACCTGAAACTTCTTTACCTCTTCAATATCCATTGTAGCGAGCTCCGGTGTCAGCTCAGCTTCAACATTCACAACAAAGTCTGTTTTTGGCTTAATCTTCAGCATTGTACCACCTCGCGCCACCAACTCGTGCTGGGTTTCTGATCCACCTCTCTTCGACGCCATAATTGCTGCGCTCGATGGTGTAGTAATTGAAGTACTCGTCGAGATCGGACTCGATTGATTCTGTTACCTTGTCTTTCAAATCCACCCAGAATGTTCTTCCCCAGTACTCACACTGCAGCACCCCATCTTTAACAATTACAACTCCGCTCTTTATCGTGTAGGCTGGAGAGCCAAATGCCTTCTGAATCAATTCATAATCGTTTGAAGGATCAAGTGTCTCCGGATTTAGATCAAAGATTGCTATGTCCGCGTCCGCTCCAATACCCAAGTGGCCCTTGTTTTCCATACCAAGAATTCTTGCCGGAGTTACCCTAGTCATCTGAATTATTTCTTCCAGCGTTCTCTCGGTATCGATTGACGGCAGGTTCGTTGCTTTCTGGAGGTATGAATGTGCGTTCTCCATCTCTTTTTCTCTCATCTTTTTACTCATCAGCAGCGCCATGATGTACGGATAGCTCGTAAAAGGTCCTGCGTTGGGGTAGTCGGTTGAAACCGTAACCTTGTCCGGATCAATAAGCAGACCGAGCTCAAGACCTATTGCCCACTGAACCGAATTTACCGGGTTCTTGGGGCGGTAAACAATTGGTACAATTCCTGAACCTGTCTCCAGTTCCACATCCTTGTTGATCCATTTCATGTGAACCAGCCTGTGGAGAGCAAACTGGAATGGAGAGTCAGCAGTCATTGTCGTTGCGTGTCCAAACACTATCTGCCCCATGTCGATTGTTATGTTGCCCGCACTGTTGACGTATTTGGCAATCTCGTCAGCCCCGCTTCCAATGTCCTTCCAGCTGCTGCCAGTATAAGCGTTAAACTGAACGTGAGTTATGTGCAGAATCTGCCTTTTATCGTTGGAAAAACTGCTAACCAGCTTCATCGTTTCCAGTGTGGTTTCGTAGTTGCCCGGAACACCGAGATTGTTGCAGTGGAGATGGACAGAGTGCGGCAGGTTGAGTTCCTCATTCGCTTTCACAAGAGATAGAATAACATCTCTTGGCGTAACATCAAATCCGGGAACTGTGTCATCAAGGCTGTGCACGTTATCGGCATACATCCAGGCTTCGACTCCGCCAGGATTGACAATCTTTATACCATACCCTTTTGTTCTCTCAAGCACCCAGGCAATGAAGGATTTGAGTTTCTCAATGTCATTTTCTGCAGCGTATTTGAAGACCAGGTGCCAGTTTCCGAAGAGTGGTAGAGCTGCTTTATCAACTACTGGTATCGAATCAAGTTCCTCGTGAGTGTGAAGAGCAAACAGGGATGGTGTTGCAGGCTCGATTGCTGTAGTGTATCCCATCTTTGCATACTCATAACCTATTGCCGGAGATGTGAGAAGGGTTCTTCCAACAGTTGCTCTTAATTTGTTGGCAGTACTTCTAACGATCCTGAACTCCTCAGGTCTCATTATTCTACCCATTGTAATCTTGCCACCAGCTATGTGAGCATGCAGATCAACGCCACCAGCAACAACGAGTTTATTGCTGGCATCTATAACCTTGCAGTCTGACTTGTTAACTTCAGATTCATCGACGATCTTCCCATCCTTAACAAAAATATCCATCTTTTCTGCTTTAATACCATTCTTGGGATCTATAACAATTCCGTTTTTGATATGGAGCATGTGGTGCATTTCACTCACCCTTCAGACTCTTTACCTTCTCAAGCATAGTTTTCAGAATTTTCTCATCGCTCCAGTATTCGGTATCTACAACCTTCTTAACCCTCAAAGGCACACCATCCATTCTGTAAACCGTTCCTTCTGCTTCTATTCCACATATGGCAGAGGAGATTACCACGTCAGCAACCAGCGTGGTAACGTTGGGGAACGGATCGATCTGAATTACCGGGATCTTTTTAAGATGTTCTACCGCTGCTTTTGGAAAGTGTGCAGCCGGATCTGATGCTACAATAAGCGCTGCATCGCAATCCTTCCTCAGTAAAGCTTCAACTGCAGTAAATTCGCTTGGAGAGAATCTCGGATAACCTCTGCTGAAATCTACGGCGTAATTAAATCCACACTCCCAGGCAGCAACCTCTCCAGCTCCAACAACGTTGTAGTGACCTCTCATCGGCTGGAGTATCCATCTCGTGTGCCTGTTCAGCTCCTGAACAAGTCTAACAACATTCTTGATGTTTCTATCTCTACCCCTCGAATGTGTTAAGCCCAGACCAAAGAGTATAACTCCGTACTTCGCGTTTTTCATCTCCTCTACAAGCTCTATCAGCTTTTCCTTACTCACTCCTCCAACTTCATCCGGCACAACTTCCTCTTCACCCTTCAATATCGATCTCAAGGCTGAAAATATTGCATAATCATATCCTGGCTTAATCTGAATGAATTCTGATGCCATCAAAGCTGAAACTGTCTTTCTCACATCTACCACGATTATCTTCCTGCTCTTCCTTCCCTTTGTGAACAGACCTTTAGCCATTACCGAATAACGGTATGGATGGCGTGGATGTGCCTCAACAGGATTGCATCCCCACAGTATCACAAGATCTGCCCTGTTCTTTATCTGACCCAACGTGCCTGTAGGAAGACCATCCTCGATGATTGCAAGAATGCTGGGCGCATGGCAAACACTTGCACAGTGATCATATACTCCGCCCACTTTTTCAGCAAGAATAACTCCCAATCTGATAGCTTCATTTACGGTTGAAGCCCAGCCGTAAAGCAAAGGCTTCTTCGCATTCACAAGAATTTTAGCAGCCTTTTCTATTGCCTCTTCATAGCTAACCTTTTCTCCGTTTATCGTTGGATGTTCTATGCGTTTTTTCTTTGAGAATTTAGCCTCACCTAGAGGACAGAACCTGTCACCCTTAAAGCTGGCAGGATCAAACATCACATCATCACAAACACTTCCACAAAACGTGCAGATGACATTCTCCATGTAATCACCTCAAATAAGTTCGTGAATCTTTTTAACTTCTTCATCCGTTTTTTCTATGGTTCCTTTAACCCCTTTGAACTGGGGTGTGCCTGTACCACCAGTTAATGGATTTATTACCTGGTTAGCATAGGGACCCATTGGAATGAATACCACTCCCTTTGGTAGGTGGGTTTCTTCAAGCGAAGATTTTCTTGCAAAAACTACCACTTCACCGAATTCAGTCTTTATTTTTACCCTATCACCTTCAGAAAGGCCTAAAGCTTCGAAATCTTCATCACTAAGCTCACAATAGCTTACCGCCTTAAAATAGTCTTCACTGAGCTTCTCCTCGATTGTAACTCCTTGCTCAGTAGTTCTTCCAGTTATAACTATAACTTCAATCATATTAGACACCGAGGATTTTAGACCTCCCACTAATTTTAGATATTTAATAGTTATGGTTCTTGAGCATATTTCATAGTACCTGATCCTATTAAAATCTATTAAAATATTAGAATGAGAGAAATCACATATCACCAACAGGATATTCCTTATAGAGATCCTTTCGATGGGCTTCAAGCAGTTCTTCCTTCAATCCGGCAAATTTCGCAGCAGAGGATACTTCAACTCCGTGTTCCTCTCCTTTTTCAAAGACAGCACTCATCTTCTCAACCCAGTGCAGATCCCTTGTCAGGTGGTGATCAAGAACCAGCTTTTTGATTTCTGTCCTTTCGATGAGCGCTATAAGATTATTCAAAGATTCCTCAAACGATCTCGTAGAGAACCGATAGCCAAGCATGTACGTCATCGGACATCAATGAAAACGATTTCTGCATTGCACTCAAGCATGAACTCAAGCTGGTTTTTTTGTGTAGGACCTTCAACATCCGATGAGTAAAGAAAACTTCTCTCCCCATCATCCACAAAAACTTGTATAACGTAGCCGAGCTTGTCGCTTGTCCCATGGAACACTGGTTGTGAGATTTTTAGAATGGTGTTACCAAACTCGTAGCTCTTTCCATCTGCAAAATCTATAGACTGCGGAATTCCCTCAAGCTGATTGAGGAAGAATGCACTTCTTTTCTTCTGACTGAAGTTTATTTTTTCTTTGGGATGCTTGAGCAGAACCACCTTATCCCTGTAGATTTCCGGCTCGCGTGGATCGTGGTGATCGTAGTGGTAGTGTGTTATGACAGCTATATCAGCAAGAGCTGCATACTCCTTCACTTTTTCCCATAGTTCGTCCCTTCTGCGATATTCAATGGGATGAGGAGGGAGACCATACCTTTTTGGGCCAAGAGCTACACCGGGATCAATGATTATCTTGACATCCCCCGTCTCAACAAAAGTGCTCATGCTTCTTGCTCCCATTGAATCGAACGCAAGAGGAATTACTTCCATGTTGTTCACCTCGCCTTCGCATATTTCAAAACATTGGACGTCTAAGGGCTTTATGCTTCATAAACCAAATATTCTTTACCAAAAATTAATACCATAAAAAATCCAATCTAAAACCACAAAAAGGTGCTGGATATGAGAGGATTCCTCATAGTTGGCAATAAGGCAACAACAAAACCCTTCAATCTGAATGATCTCGCAGGTTCAGCAGGAAGAATGGATATTCTGTGTAGATGTGTCGCTCAGGCATTGTTCATATCACACGGCATAAGAGAAGACGTTGAGGTGTATCTGCTTCTACTCGGCGAGCCGGATCCGCCAAAGGCAATCAGGATTGTCAGCAGCGAAGTGAAGTATATGGCTCCTGATGAGAGAAACATAGCTGGACTGTTACGAAAAGCATTAACGGTTGAGGTTAAAAACGAGTGGACAAGAAGCACTCCAGGAATATACATAGCAAGGAAGAACCTAGATGAGCTCCTTGACGAATTATCAAACAAATATCGGATAATTTATCTGAGAGAGGATGGTGAAGACATTCGTAATGCTGTTAAAGAGCTCGATAATCCCCTTTTCGTTCTTGGAGACCATATAGGACTAACTGAAGAGCTAGAAAGAGTAGTACTCAGCCACGCTGCAAAAATCATATCCGTTTCACCTCTTTCACTGCAGGCGGATCAATGCATAGTGATAGTTCACTACGAACTTGACAGATTTCAGCGGGAAAGATAAGCTTAATTAGGTGGGGAATTAACTACAGCCCAATGAAGTACGACGGAATTCGGCACATAATTAGAGGATTGATTGATGGTTCTCTCTCCACTCTCGGTGTTATAATTGGGGCGAGTGGAGCCAGTCCAGCTATAATAATCACTGCAGGTTTGGGAGGAGGAGTTGCAAACGGACTCTCAAATATTCTCGGCGCTTTTACTGCTGAGAAGGCAAAAATGGAGATGGAGATATCAAGGCTCGAAAAGGCCATGCTCAAGAGAGGCGGGTTAAGAGGTACAGTCATCCACGAAAGGGCAAAAAAGAAGACGTTTATTGGCGGGCTGTCTGATGGTCTTTCAACAATACTGGGTTCAGTCATTCCGGTAATACCGTTTCTGTTGATGTACCCTCTGGGATACGGTAGAGATACTGCACTGATTTTGTCTGTATCGGTTACGATCTTCCTTCTGTTCTTTCTCGGAGTCTATCTGGGCAAACTTTCAAAGGAGAATATTGCCATTGCTGGTGTGAAGATGGCGTTAATTGGACTTGCAACAGCATTTATCTGCACCCTAATTGAAAAATCGTTCAACATACTTTTGAGCTGAGATGCAACTATTATTAAATAACAGAAAGGAAAAGCTCGATAGGATGCTAAAACTCTGCAAGAAGTGCATTGACAGGCTTGAAATTGATGTTGAAGAGGTGGAAGGTAAAAACTGTTTGCTCTGCGGTGGACTGCTGTGGCAAATAGACGATATAGCCGAAAGGATTTCGGAGAGACTTCATGAATACGAATTTGAAACGTTTCTTGTGGGTAGCAGGATTGAAGGCAGTATAAAGGCTCTTGAAGAATATATTTTTGAGAAATATAGTGTTGACAAAGATAAAAGCATCAAACACCAGTTCAACAGAGAACTGGGAACAGCTTTAGCCATAAAAACGGGCAAAAATGTATCCTTCAGCAAACCAGACATAACGATCATATACAATCTTGAAAAAAATGATTTTGAAATCCAGGTCAAACCACTCTATATCTACGGCAGGTACAAAAAGAGGGTTCGCAATATTCCGCAGACGAGGTGGTTCTGTTCTGCATGTGGCGGTAAAGGGTGCGAGGTTTGCAACCATACAGGAAAGAAGTACCCGATCTCAGTTGAAGAACTAATTGCCGAGCCATGCAGGAGAATTGCCAAAGGAGACTATGCTATTCTCCATGGCTCTGGCAGAGAAGACGTTGATGCACGAATGCTTGGAAATGGAAGACCATTCATCGTTGAAATTCAGAATCCAAGGAGGAGAAAGATAGACCTGAAAGAACTTCAGGAAATTATAAACAGAGAAGCAAAAGGCAAAGTAGCGGTAAGCGATCTAAAGTTTGCAGAAGCAAAGGATGTCGAATACCTGAAATCTGCAGGCTTCAGAAAAACATACAGAGCGAAAGTGGAATTTGATAGAAAGGTTAGCAGAGAAGAGCTTGAAAAAGCTCTGGAAAGAATAAGAAATACAGTCATCCACCAGCGCACTCCAAAACGTGTTGAGCATCGCAGAGCAGATCTCGTCAGGAAAAGAAGGACGTACGACATCAGACTGCTGCTGCACAAAGGTAAAGTAGCAGTAATAGAAATAGAAGCTGACAGCGGGCTCTATATTAAAGAGCTTGTAAGCGGAGATGATGGAAGGACAACGCCGAGCCTGTCGGAAGCCTTAAATATCGGTGCAAGAGTTGTTAAGCTTGACGTCATAAAAGTAGATGGAGGTCTCTAAAATGGGCTGGAAATCTCATGGTTTTCGCTTTAAATCCGGCAGAAAGCTCAGAAAAAGAGTAAGGGAAAGGGGACTCAGGATCAGGAGAGTTCTGCAGGAGTTCGAGGTAGGACAGACTGTGCATATTGAAATAGACTCTGCCGTGCAGAAGGGAATGCCACACCCCCGCTTCCACGGCAGGACTGGTAAGGTTATAGGACAGAGAGGTAGAGCATACCTCGTTCAGATCAGAGATGGAGGGCTATACAAAACACTGATAGTCAGACCAGAACACTTAAAGCCACAGAAGTAAGGTGTTTTTTTATGGCTTTTAAACAAGTTAAAGAATTTGATTACATAACCATATCAGAAGCAAAGGAAATAATGGAAAAAATAGCTGAGGAAAGGAAGGAAGTTGCCGAACTTCTCTTCGAGACAAGAAGAGCTTTAAAACATCTCAGAACGTTTTCAAAACTGCCTGCTGAAGATGCTAAAAAACTCGTTGAAGAGTTGATGGCTCTCCCCCAGGTTGAAAGAAAGGACATTGCAGTAAAGCTTGCAGACATAATGCCACGTGTTCCGGACGAAGTGAGAACAATTTTTGCCAAGGAGAGATTTACGCTTACACCAGAACAAATAAAAGAAATTTTGGACGTTATTGACAAATACAGATAGTTTTGAAAAAAAATTAAATAGCTTTTCTATCTTTTTTGTTAAAAAGGGGTAGTGGTATGGATCAAAAAGAACAGATTCCCCAGAGGGGAGAGAGGAAAGTAGTTAGAGAGAAAGATAAGGAAAAGATGGAAGACTACGCTTATGTACTTGACTTTATGCCCTACGGACATCCTGATGACAAAAGACCAATCCACAAAAGGGAACCTCTCGCCCAGATCGTTGGAGAGAAATATTTCACGCTCCTCGAAGTTAGCCTGAAGAAGGGTACAAGCCCCCTTGTAATGGATAGAATATACATCGGTAAAGGGGAGAGAGACATCGTTCACAAGATTAAAAGAAAACTCAGGTATGAGGATCTCACTCCAGCAGCAAAATCCGAGTTACCATATGTAATAGAACACATCGTAAAGGAGAACGAAGCGAGGTTTGTTGAATTCTTCAATAAAGCGGACTCCATCACCACCCGTCTGCATCAACTGGATCTATTGCCCGGAGTTGGTAAAAAAACGCTGTGGGCCATTCTTGATGAACGAAAGAAGGAACCATTCAAGAGCTTTGAGGACATAGCCAAGCGTGTTAAAGGTCTGCAGCACCCAGAAAAGCTAATCGTAAACAGAATTATCTACGAGCTAAAGAACCCCAGGACCAAGTATAAGCTGTTTACACTATGAAACTTTTGAAGTCTAAAGGGCAGCATTTACTCGTCAACAGGCGAGTACTTGAGAGAATCGTCAAATACGCAGAATTGAGCAAAGACGACGTAGTTCTCGAAGTAGGGTGCGGTACTGGAAATCTGACAAAGCTTCTGCTAAAGAATGCGGGAATCGTTCATGGCATAGAAATAGATGACCGATTTATCGAGATGCTGAAGAAAAAATTCCACAGAGAAATAGAAAGCGGAAAACTGAATCTGATCCATGGTGATGCTCTGAAAGTTGAATTTCCTTCTTTTACCAAATTCGTTTCAAACATTCCATACCGCATATCCTCTCCTCTTACTTTCAAGCTGTTCAAATACCCTTTCGAACTTGCTGTTGTAATGTACCAGAAAGAATTTGCAGAAAGGCTTGTTGCCAAGCCTGGCAGCAAAAAATATGGGAGGCTAAGTGTTGTAGCCAAAGTCTACTGCAAAGCGGAAATTCTTGAAACTGTCCCCCGCACAGCCTTTAAACCCATGCCAGAGGTTGATTCCGCAATCGTAAAAATAATACCAGAACCAGAAGTTAAAGTAAAAAACAAAGAGATATTTGAAGATCTCGTAAGATTCGTCTTTTCCCGCAGAAGAAAGATGCTCGGAAAGAGTATCGAAGAGTGGAGCCGGATAGGCAATATTCACGTAGAAATCCCGGAAGATGTGAGGAAGAGAAGACCAGAGGATGTTGATGCCAGCATATATGCAGAAATAGCCGATAGTTGTGAGGCTGGTTAATTGCATGAGCTCGCAGGTTTATCCTCCAGCAGAAGATTCCGAACTTTTGCTTGAGGCTGCCCTAAAAGAAGTTGTGGAAGAAGATGATGTTCTCGAAGTTGGTACTGGAAGCGGTTTTGTTGCCTCGCAACTCATTGGCAAATGCAGACTTGTAATTGCAACAGATATCTCACCTTTTGCTGTTAAAGAGGCTAAAAAGAAAGGTCTAGAGGTTGTGAGAACCGATCTGGCACGAGGAATAAAAAAGAAGTTTACCCTCATTCTGTTCAACCCCCCATATCTGGAGCTTGAAAAGGAGGAAAGAAAAGGCGACTGGCTGGAGAAAGCCATAGATGGTGGAAAGCACGGTATAGAGGTTGCAGCAAGATTTCTTGACGAGGTTGAAGAAGTTCTTGCAGAAAATGGCAGGATCATCCTGATAGCATCATCACTCAACACACCCCACATATTCAAAGAAATAGAGAAAAAGGGTTTTAAATTTGAAATAATGGCAAAAAAGAAGCTATTTTTCGAGGAACTCTATGCATTAAAGCTCTGGAAGTAATCACAAGATCCCCAAATTAATCAACTCGCGATAAGCCTCATCCGCACATGTTGTTACTCTTGTCATGATCGTCGAGATTTTTTCAGTAGCACCTTCAAAATCCGAATCAATAAGACCCATTACTTCATTAATACCCTCTTCAACTTCCTTGAACCTCTGATCCTTGGTTACATTGTATGCAATTCTCACTTCAACCGCCAGAGCATTCAAAAACTCGTTTAACATCCTATTTGCACCCTTAATCTCGTCCTCTTCTACTTCCTGCGTCAGATACAACATTTTCATGGCTATTATAAGCTCAGACTTTATTTTCTCCGAGTACTGAAGCAGAATTACCTCATCCTTAACCATGCAGCCTATTGCTTAAAGCAGTATAAATATTTTTATACATTTAAATATCATCGACATCCCATGGATAAAGTAAAACAGTGGCTCATGGAAGAAGGAATTTTGAAGGCAGAGGTGCCGGATGAAAACGCAGAGTGGCATTACGTGGTGGAATTTCCCCCGGGATCAAATCAGGTGAGCGATGTATTAAAGCCTACGGGAAAAGACTTTATCCTTGTCATCAGCGGACTTGTTCTTTCCGAAAAGCATTACAAAGCTCTTCACTCCCTGCCCTACGATAAAAAGAAAAATTTGATTCACAGGTGGAAGATGGACTTGCTCTTTAGAAGGGCTGAATTCAGAATGATGCCCAATGCAGAGAGTCTTCAGAGAATAGATTTCTCCATACCCATCTACCTCGAAGATCTGAAAAAGAGTGTTCTGTTTGATGCCTTACGGGAGATATTCAGGTGCAAACTCTACGTGATATGGAATCTGCAACATGAATTCGATAAGGGCAGCGATGTGGATGCCATGTACCTGTAATTTTCAATTTTTATAAATTCTTCTGCACTGTATGACACAGACTCCTGCTAAAGCTTTTTCAGGTGCTCTATTCTTTCCTCGATTGAAGGATGTAGATTTAGCAGATTAAACCATTTCCCAGTTTTTTTAGGTGTCATGTTTAGCTCAGAAAGTTTCTCCAGTGCTCTCATCACTGTCTCCTTTCCGGCAACCTTCGCAGCGAATTCGTCAGCCTTAAACTCGTTCCTAAGAGCAACTCTTGCTTCAATTAAAAGATTGTAGCTGAAAAGTGCCAGAAAGAAGACTGCAAAAAACACGGCATCCGATTCGAACAACCTGATTCCAAACCTTTGAAGTCCATAAACAATACCCATCCAGAACACAAGCCAGCCAACTGTTAAAATGGCGTTGATTATCAGGTGTTTTCCCTTAATGTGTCCGATTTCGTGAGCGATCACTGCTTTAATCTCATCCGTACTGAAGTTCTCAAGCAGGTATTCGGTTAAAAAGATGTAACGATAATTCGGCAGAATTCCGCTTACTCCTGCGTTCGCAATCTTGTAGCCCTTTTTCCCTGTTTCCTTGATGTCTCTGATTTTGACACCCAGAGACTCGCAGAAATCAATCAGATCTTTCTTCAGCCTTTCATCAACTGGCTTTGACTTCTCAAGCCAGAAAACCAGGTATGGCGAGATAGCAAAAATAAACAGTACAAAGACAGCAAAAATGATAATTACAGCCCATGTTTCGGACAAAATGTTTTCAGGAATGTGCAGAATTAGTCCAGCCCACGCAATAATTGGAAGGATGACTAGAACAAAGAATTTCATAAGACTGGTGACTGCCTCGCCTGTCTTAACCTCAGCTTTCTTAACGTCAATGTCAATTCTAAGTGCAACCAGAATCGTGAGCATTATCGAGAGCAGGAGTGGTGCAATTGCGATTGTCATGAAGAGTATTGCTCCAGCAAAAATGTCTGAAGTCAGCACACTAACGAACTCCATGATTCTGTCAAGGGCTCCCAGAAAAATCATGGCTGGTAAATATATTATGAATGCCAGGAAAATGCAAATGATTGATGCTTTCTGCCCCCTGTAAACCTTTCCCTCAGGTGATAGGTCTCTCCTCAAAATTCTGCTCACATAATATCGCATTATCAGAGGAGGAACTGCCACTGTCAGGAACGAAATTGCTGCAATCGCGATGTCCAGCTTTATCACCTCGCTTTCTGTTTTTGATTAATTGTCTAGTGAATCTTCTGATGAGATCTCTCTGTAAACATTATTTATTTTATTTTTAATGTTCTACTGGCCAAATCTCAACTAACTTTTCCTTACCTCTCCACTTCCCGGGTGAATTGAAATAAGTCTAACCAAGAAGGAGACATATGCAATCAAAAAGATTATCGCGAAAAAGAACAGAGAACACCTGTGAAATTCTATTCATGCCCGTTGTCCAGCATCCTCGCCCGGAACGTCCAATCAACACTTCCAAGTACACATGTAAAGCAGAGCGACAGAGTTTTTTGACTGACAAAATTTTTGTACTCATGCACACATACACAAACACATGAAAACAATATCGATCAGAGATGATGTTTATGCTAAACTTGCCGATATGAAAGAAGATGGTGAAAGTTTCAGTGATGTAATAGATAAACTACTCAAAAGAAGGAGATTCAACATCGAGGAATATTTTGGTGTACTTAGGGAAAGTAACGTACTTGATGAAATAAAAGAGTATTCCCGCAAAGCCAGGAAAAGTGCAAGGATGAGGATATTATGATCGTACTCGATACGAGTTTTTTTAATTGACTACTTTAAGGGCGTTGAAAATACTAGAGGCTTGATCAAAAACAACGATGACGTGGCAATAACCACTATAACTTACCATGAAATAAAAACATGTTTGAAAAAGAAGAAGGTTAAAAACGAAGATAAATTCTTTAGAAGGTTCTTTTCTGAAATAAGAATATTAGACTTTGACGTCAGGGCTGCAGAAGAATCCAGTAATATTGCTGCCAAGCTACTTGCCATAGGACGGGAAATCAACGTTCTCAATATCCTAATTGCCGGTATTGCAATCGCAAATGGTGCTGAAAAGATAATAACCAGTGACGAAGACTTCCTCGAAATAGAAAAGGTCTCAGATTTAGAAGTTGTTGTTTACAGATAACATGCTACGTCCCTTTGCAAAATTACAATATAAAATAACAGCGAGCTGAGACCAGTTGTCATTTTCAGTGATTCAGTTTCCTAAATAATCAAATATAAATTTTAAAAATCACAAACTCTCAACAAACTCAATAATTCTCTCAGCAGCTTCCCTCAGCTTCTCCATACTCACCGCATATGCACATCTGATGTAACCCTCACCACACTCGCCAAAGGCGTTACCTGGCACTACTGCAACATTTTTCTCAAAAAGAAGTTTCTCAGCAAACTCTTCGCTGCTTAAACCAGTGCTCTTAATGCTTGGAAAGACATAAAATGCACCTTCCGGCATGTTTACCTCAAGCACACTTCTGAGTTTTTTGACGAAGAAGTTCCTTCTTCTTAGGTATTCAGTCCTCATTTTCTCCAGCTCATCATCTCCATTTCTCAGTGCTTCCAGAGCACCAATCTGTGCTGTTACAGGAGCACAGAGCATTGAATACTGGTGGATCTTCAGCATTCCCGAAAGAATGTCTTCGGGAGCGATGGCATAACCCACTCTAAATCCAGTCATTGCAAACGCCTTGGAAAAACCGTTAAGAACGATCGTCCTATCTTCCATACCGTTGAGAGAGGCTATTGAAATATGTTTATCCTGATAGCTGAGTTCCGCATATATTTCATCTGAGAGCACAATCATATCAAACTCTACCGCTGCATCGGCAATCTCCTCAAGCTCCTTCCTTGTGTAGCTAACTCCTGTGGGGTTGTTTGGATAATTGATCATTATTGCTTTTGGTGATGTGTCTTTTGCATATTGCGCTATTCTCTCGTAATTAATCTTGAAGTCCGGATCCGTTGGAATTGATACGGGCTTACCCCCTGCGAGAATCGTGAGAGGCGTGTAGGATACATAACATGGCTCGGGAATAAGCACAGCATCTCCAGGATTTAGTATTGCTCTTAATGCCAGATCTACCCCTTCGCTTACACCTGTGGTAATAAGCACGTTGTCCGGGTTTCTGTTCAAACCAAATTTCGTATAATATTCTGCAATTGCTTCTCTCAATTCGAGCAAACCGTAGTTTGACGTATAAGACGTTATTCCCTTCTCAAGCGAGTATATCATCTCCTCTCTTATTCTCCATGGGACGGGATAATCAGGTTCTCCAACACCGAGGCTGATAATATCCTTTCTACCGATAATGAGATCGAAAAATTTTCTTATTCCTGAAGGTTTTATCTCCTGAACTTTTTTCGCAATTCGCTCACGGGACAATTGCGAGCCTCCTATCCTCTTCGTCGTTGAATAAGAGTACTCCCTCCTCCTTGTAGCTTCTCAACACGAAATGCGTCACGGTATCGCGAACTTCCGGAATTGTTGATATCTTCTCCGCTACGAAAAAGGCCACGTCCTTCAGAGATTTTCCTTTGACAACAACCTGAAAATCATAATCCCCACTAACGAGCCTTACAGCATGAACTTCAGGAAACTTTGCGATTCTTTTCGCTATATCATCATACCCCTTCTCCCTTGTAAGGGTAACACGTACATGAATAATTGCATAAACAATTTCCTCTCCGGCTTTTTCCCAGTCAATAAGCGTCTTGTACTTGAGAATTGTCCCATCACTCTCTTTCTTTTCTATAACTTCGGTTATTTCCTCAACACTGTATCCGGTCATTTCAGAAATTTCCTTGGGGGTGAGCCTTGCATTATCTTCCAGGATTTTGAGGATTTCAATCACTTTTTTGTCATCCATGAAACCACCGATAGCTAGAGGATAATTGTTGTATTTAAATCTTATATCGATTAATGGTTAAATTTTAATGGCGGTCAGAGGGTTGTTGAGTTTTTTAGTATACTACCAAGCAGGACAGATTACATCGCTTTCAATGAAAAAAGTGAAAGTATACGTGGCTGAGCAAATATTTTCGATCTTGCTGATTTCTTAAACCAAACAGTTCTATTTGCACTTCCTCCCCAGTTAAGCTGTTTTTACGATCAAAATACCAGCGAAGTTATCGTGGAAACAAAAAAATTATATGATTCCATACAGTTGGAGAAGCGATGAGCCTCGAGAAAGAGTATCTGGATATCACATTCCTCTCAGAAAACGGATTTATAAGAAAGAAATGCCCAAGCTGTGGAAAATACTTCTGGACTGCTGACGAAAACAGGGAGATATGCGGCGATCCACCATGTGGAAGTTACACGTTCATTGGTAGCCCCATTTTCAAAAAATCGTTCAAACTGGATGAAATGAGAGAATTCTACCTCTCGTTCTTTAAAAAGAGAGGCCATGAAAGAATAACAAGGTATCCGGTTGTTGCAAGATGGAGAGACGACATATACCTCACAATCGCCTCAATCGCAGACTTTCAGCCCTTCGTAACGTCAGGTGTTGCACCACCTCCCGCAAACCCGCTTACAATTTCCCAACCATGTATCAGAATGGATGACCTCGACTCAGTAGGCAGAACGGGCAGACATCTTACTCTCTTTGAAATGATGGCGCACCACGCATTCAACTATCCAGACAAAGAAGTATACTGGAAAAATGAAACCGTCAAATACTGCACAGAGCTTCTCACCGAACTTGGAATTAGAAAAGAGGATATAGTTTACAAGGAGGAGCCGTGGGCTGGTGGAGGTAACGCCGGTCCTTGCCTTGAGGCGATTGTAGGCGGATTGGAGCTTGCAACGCTCGTGTTCATGAACCTCGAGGTACACCCTGAAGGAACCATTGAGATCAAGGGAGAAAGATACAGAAAGATGGACAACTACATAGTTGATACGGGTTACGGGCTTGAGAGGTTCACCTGGGCCAGTCAGGGAACGGCAACGGTTTACGATGCCATATTCCCCGAAGTGCTTGATGCAATAATCGATAACAGCAATGTTGGCTTCTCAAGGACTGATGATGAGGTCGTAAGGATAGTGGGAGAGAGTTCAAAGCTCGCCGGCGTTATGGGCTCTCTGAGAGGTAAGGCTCTCGACGAGCTTCGCCAGAAGGTTGCGAACAAACTGAACATATCTGTCGAGCAGCTTGAGAAGATTGTCAAACCACTTGAGAAGGTCTATGCTCTTGCTGATCACACAAGAGCTATTCTGTTCATGCTTGGTGATGGACTTGTTCCTTCAAATGCTGGAGGGGGCTATCTAGCAAGACTCATGATAAGAAGAAGCCTCAGGCTTGCTGAAGAGCTCGAGCTGTCTCTCAGCCTTTACGATCTCGTTACCCTTCACAGAAAAATCCTAAAGGATTTCACATTCGACGTCTCAATGGAAACAATTCAGGAGATTCTGGAACTTGAAGAAGAGCGTTACAAATCCACGATCCGCAAGGGAACCAGCATGGTGGAGAGAACGATAGCCAGAAAGAAGAAAATTGACAAAGATGATCTCATCGAATTCTACGATTCTCACGGCATTCCCGCAGAGATCGTTCTTAAGATCGCTGCTGAAAAAGGTGTTGAGGTTGAAATGCCCGAAGACTTCTACGCAGAGCTTGCTTCAAGACATGCAAAGGCTGAGAAGAAAGAGAAAGAGAAGCCGCATTTTGTTGAGAAGTATCCAAAGACTGAAAAGCTGTATTACGACTCCAGCATCCTGGAGTTTGAGGCCAAGGTCATTGGTGTTGAAGAGGACTTCGTTATTCTCGACAAAACCTCGTTCTATCCTGAGAGCGGAGGCCAGGACAACGATACAGGCTACCTGATTGTGGATGGAAACAAGATACCTGTTGAGGACGTAATAGACGAGGATGGCGTGGTTCTCCATAAAATCCCCAGAAAACAGGCAGGGCTGTTAAAGGAAGGATTAACAATTAGAGGCATAATTGATGCCGAAAGAAGATACAGACACATGAGACACCACTCCGCAACACATATCCTGCTTTACGCAATCCAGAAAGTGCTCGGAAACCACGTCTGGCAGGCTGGAGCCAAGAAAGAATGGGACAAGGCAAGGCTCGACATAACTCACTACAAGAGGCTGAGCGACGAGGAGATCAGAGAGATTGAGAGGATCGCAAACAGAGAGGTTATGGCAAACAAGCCAATAACCTGGCAGTGGATGAACAGGATAGAGGCTGAAAAGAAGTACGGATTCAGGCTCTACCAGGGTGGTGTCCCGCCTGGTAAGGAGATTAGAATTGTAAAGGTTGGCGACGATATACAGGCCTGTGGTGGTACACACTGCAGCTCGACAGGAGAAATTGGTGTCATCAAGATTCTCAAAACAGAATCAATTCAGGATGGTGTCGTGAGATTCGAGTTCGCTGCCGGAGAGGCTGCTCTGGAGCACATCGCAAAAGAGGAGGAGTACCTGCGTGAAGCCAGCAGCATACTGCGAGTTGAACCACCAATGCTTCCAAAGACCGTGAAAAGATTCTTCGAAGAGTGGAAAGAGCAGAAGAAGGAAATAGAAAGGCTAACAGAGGAAATCGCTCTGTTAAAAGCCCAGATGCTCGAACAGGATGCTGAAGAATACGATTCGATTAAGGTTGTGGCTGAAATTTTCGACAGTGCAGATATGCAGGAATTGATTAAGCTTGGAAACGCTCTGGCAAAGCGTGGCTGTGTTGGCTGCCTAATAACAACGAAAGATGGTGTCAAGGTTGTTACCTTCAGCGGAGTCGAGAAAATCGATGCAAGAGAGCTGATCAGAGAAGTTGGCAGGCATATAAAGGGAAGCGGTGGTGGCAGGCCAAATCTTGCTCAGGGAGCCGGCCAGATTGCACCAACTAAAGATGAACTCATGGACATCATCTTCGGCTTCCTGAGAAGGGTGAAGGCTTGAGAGTGGAAGCAATAGTAGTAAAAGGCATACCACTCATAAAACCCGGAGACGACATAGCATCCATAATCTCTTCTCTTTTTGAATTTGAAGACGGAGATATAGTAGCCATATGCTCCACAATCGTCTCCAAAGCAGAGGGCAGAATCAGAGATCTGAAAGATTACAAACCCAGCAAAAAGGCTGTGGAGATTGCAGAAAAGCTTGGACACAAAGCAGAATTCGTTCAGGCTGTTCTTGAGGAAAGCGAAGAGATATTGCTTGATTATCCTTTTCTCCTCGTAAAGGCCAGATTTGGAAACGTATGCGTGAATGCAGGTATAGACAGATCAAATGTCGAACAGGGTAAGATTTTGCTACCACCAGAGAATCCAGACAAGAGCGCTGAAAAAATAAGAAAGAGGCTTGAGGAGATAACGGGGAAAAGGGTTGGAGTGATTATCACAGATACAAACGGGAGATGTTTCAGGAAGGGAGTTACAGGATTTGCCATAGGCATATCGGGAGTAAAGGCTCTCAGAGAATGGATTGGTGAGAGAGACCTTTACGGCAATACCCTTGAGGTTACAGTGGATTGTGTCGCCGATGAAATTGCTGCCTTTGCAAATCTGCTTATGGGTGAAGGCAGCGATGCTACACCAGTGGTTGTTTTCCGTGGACTGAAGCATCTGCTTGGGGAAGGAAGCATGGATGAAATCTATAGAAAAGAAGATGAGGACGTAATACGGAAACTTTTGAAGAGATGAGAGTTCTTATCGTAGGAACCAACGTGAGAAACGTAGCCGAATCTGCAAGAAAAGCTGGCTATGAGGTTTATACCCTTACAAAATACGTTGATGCAGATCTCAGGATCTATGCAGAAAGAGTTGAAAGGATCGGCGAAGATAAAGAGCGGGTAGAGAAGAGAGTAAAAGAGCTGGCTGAAGAGCTCAACGCAGGAGTTGTTCTTACAACCGGTTTTGAGGATTTGAAGGTCGATGTCGAGGTTTTAGGCTGTGATCCCAGAGAAGCTGCTAAAGCCACAAACAAGCTAAAATTCTACAGAACTCTAGAAAAAGCTGGCATTCCTTTTCCCGAACTGCTTAGCCAAGATGAGGCTAAAGAAGGTGAAACGATTGTCAAACCGAGGAGGGGAGGTGGTGGAGAGAACGTTAAGCTCTTCAGGAACGATGCAACCCAAAAAGACATCATTTTTCAGAGGTACATAGATGGTATACCATGTTCTGTCTCTCTCATTGCTGGAAAGGAAGTGTATGCGATATCCATTAACAGGATTCTTGCTGGCTGGAGAGATATGAACGCTGATGGATTCAAATATGCCGGAAATTTTGCACCGTTCATACCTGATCCCGAAATGAGGAGAGAACTCATCAAAACCGCAATTGAAACCGTGGAACTCTTCGATTTTTCTGGATCTGTAGGTGTAGATTTCATACTCGCAGATGAGCCATATGTTCTGGAGGTGAACCCCCGCTTTCAGGGATCACTGGACTGTATTGAGTGGAGTTGCGACATTAACCTTTTTAGATTGCATATGCTCGGCGTAAATGGTAAAAAAATTGACGTGCAAAAGCCAAAGAGGTTTGCTGCAAGAACCATTCTGTTCGCTGACAGAAGAATTGAGATAAAAGTCAGTCCCGCGGGCAACCCATTTTTTGCGGATGTTCCATGTAGAGGTGACGTCTATGATAAGGAGTGGCCTCTCATCTCCATTCTTGCCTCAGGCAATTCGAGGGAAGAGATCTTTGATAAGATACTAAAGAGGAGAGATCTGTTCATGAAAATGCAACATTCCGCTTAAGAGCGGTAACCTCTAAAGTTTCACAAATTTAAAGATACAGTCCGCAAACAGAAAGATATTAAATCCTTTTTCAGGAGCGGGATACCATGAGAATCACCCCATGGGAAGTCGATGGAGTTGTCGATTACGGCAGACTGATTAGAGAATTTGGCATGCAGTCCTTTGCCGATTTGCTCGATAAAGTTCCAAATCCTAACTGGTTAATGAGAAGAGGTGTGATCTTCGGTCATCGCGATTATGAGAGAATTATCGATGCAATACAGAACAAAAAACCATGGGCCGTAATGTCCGGTTTTATGCCTTCCGGCCTGCCCCACTTCGGGCACAAAATGACAATGGATGAGATAATCTGGCACCAGAAGATGGGGGGTGCAGCTTTTGTTGCCATTGCAGATATGGAAGCCCATGCTGTGCGTGGATTGTCTTGGGAGAAAACAACGGAAATCGGGTTTGAATACATAAAGAGTATTATAGCTCTTGGTCTGGAGCCGAATGCCATTATTTACTTCCAGTCCGCAAGCAATGCTGTCAAGGATCTTGCATTCGAGCTCTCTGCTGAGGTGAACTGGAGCGAGCTTAAAGCAATTTATGGATTTGGTTCTGAGACACCACTCGCGAAAATGTTCGTTACTTCTGTTCAAGCTGCCGATATTCTCCATCCCCAGCTCAAGGAGTTTGGTGGGCCTAAGCCAGTTGTTATTCCCGTCGGAGCTGACCAGGATCCACACATAAGGCTGACAAGAGATCTCGCTGCTAGGATCAGCATATTTGCACTTGAGCCAATAGAGGGTGGAATGAGAATAAGAAGCAGGAAGGGCAGCGAATATCTGAAAAAGCTATCACCAAAGCTTGTATTTGAGCAAAAAGTTTACGAAGAGCACATTGATGTTTTCGGAGATAGAAACGAAATAGAGAACGCTGTCAGAGAAATTGAGCTTGAACTTGGCGGTTTTGCATTCATACCTCCGTCTTCAACCTACCACCGCTTCATCACCGGCCTGACGGGAGGAAAGATGAGTTCCAGCAAGCCGGAAAGCTACATCTCACTGCTTGATGACCCGGAGGTAGCAGGAAAGAAGGTTATGAGGGCCATAACTGGCGGGAGAGGTAGCGCTGAAGAACAGCGCAGGCTTGGTGGTGAACCGCATAAATGTGCAGTTTTCGAGCTCTTCATGATTCATCTGATCCAGGATGACAAGGAGCTTGAAGAGATCAGGAGCGAATGTACCGGCGGGAAGCTGCTCTGCGGTCACTGCAAGAAGAGAGCTGCAGAACTCGTTAAACAATTCCTGAAGGAGCATCAGGAAAAGAGAGAAGAGGCGGAGGCTAGGCTGGACGAATACAATATAATTGCAAGGCCATGAGCTGAGACTTTATTCAAACTATCTTCCATAAACCCCTCTCAACTCACCATACTGGATTACATGCCCCTCCATTGCCTTCTCAAGTTCCTCCTTGGTGGCTCCAGGCTTCAGATCGAGGGTGGTGTCGAGCACATAGACCTTGAAACGATACGTGTGAGGCTTTCCTGGTGGAGGGCACGGACCACCGTATCCTATCTCTCCAAAATCATTTATTCCCTGAACAGCTTTTATTGGTTCGTTGATTACAGCTTTCTTTGGAATTCCTTCTGGAATGCGAGAAACAGGCGGTATATTCCAGATCACCCAGTGGGTAAAAACACCCATTGGTGCATCAGGATCGTCAACTATTATGGCAATACTTTTTGCATTTGATGCAAGACCTTCAATCGTCAGTGGTGGCGAAACGTCCTCACCATCGCAGGTATACTTTGTGGGAATTCTTTCTCCATCTCCAAAAACAGATTTGACCTGGATTTCTCCAGGTTTCTTTTCATCCACACCCTTCCCCGCGCATCCCGCGAGCAAAACAATAGTTGACAGAATAACAGCTATTTTTGCGGGTCTCATATAAAATAGTATGCACCATACTAGTTAATTCTTTTCCAACCGATTCTTACGTCAATCCCTGTTATTTTTATCTCTAACACGCTTCTCGTCCCGCAGCGGACTGTGAACAATTGCCAGGGTTCTAACAGCCGCAACAGAAAGGAGCAGAACAGATAGCGACACAAGCTTAACCCAGTCAAATTCCTGAGTGTACAGCAGGATGAGAATTTCTCTCAGGATGAATATGGCTGCAAGTTCGGCCATTATATACAGCCTCACCCTTCTGAATTCGAGGTACTCAGTAAAAGCCCTGATTAGCTCAATTAGTACGAAGAATGTGAGTACCTGAGTGATTAGAGAGTCAAACAATTGCTTGTCTCCGGTGATGATTGTTTCAGGAACCTGCTTGAGGATTGAATATACATTACCGACGAGAAGGAAGAACATCAAGAATGCCATAACATAGACAACGATCTCGTAGAGTCTGTTGAGAATATGTGTCGCCTCGCAAGGAAGACACTTCATAAAAGAAATTAACCAGGATGCAATATAACGTTAACCTCTAACTTACAGGTGTTCTATAAAAAGTAAGTGTTAAACAGGAATTACTTAGCACCACTCACGATCTTTATCACATCGTTGTGCTGCAACTCGTAATCCTCGCTGATACGCATCTTTTTCTTTGCATCAACCGCATATATGAAGTGCTTTCCGATGTCCGTATGGATCAGGTATGCCAGCTCCCTTGCGGTTGTGCCCTTCTTGACCAGCATTGCATCCGGCAGAATGTTTCCCTTGGTATCCGTATACTTATTCTCATCTTCAACCGGATAAACGACGATATAATCAAGCAAATCAAACACAACAGAGTTCAATGCCTTCTGCACTCCTGTACCACCATACTTTTTCATGAAGTCCCGTATCATTTCAAGTGCTTTCCTCTGCTTCTCATTCAGCTCCTTTATTATTTCAAAGTCATCGTCACCGGGTAAATACTTGATATATCCGTTCTTTGCGGCTATCCTCAGTGTAAGCTCAAGTGCTGCTGAAGTGGGAATTACAATTTCATCAAGATTCAGCAATTTGTCTACAAGTTCTTTCGGGGCTTTATCCACCTTGTTTGCAGCGATAACCATTCCCATTCTTCTCTTCCTCAATTCAGTTGCAAAAAGCTTGAGATCACCATCGCTGAAGTTCAGAACATCCTTCCCGATAATTCCCATTGCTTCCTTAACCTGCCACTCTTTAAAACCCAATCCAGCAAGCTGTTCTGTGATATATCTCACCGGATCCCTCTTTTCCATGTGGATTCTGCGGGAGATCTTATCCCAATTTCTCTTCAGTATTCCGTAAATCCACATGTCAAGTTCGTGATATAGAAACGCAACATCCTCCGTTGGATCGTGCTCTCCAACACCCACTTCATTACCCTCTAAATCCGTTGAACCGGATGCATCAACAACATGTATTATGGCTTCGCTCTGCCTTAAATTATCAAGGAATTCATTGCCCAAACCCCGGCCCTTGTGGGCTTCGGGAACCAGCCCAGCAACATCAATCAGCTTTATGGGAATGAATCTCCATCCATCAATACAGTTACCACATTCAATATCAAGTTCTCTGCAAACGCATTTAACCCTAACATGGGCAACTCCAACATTCGGTTCTATTGTTGTGAACGGATAGTTCGCAATTTCTACATCTGCAAGGGTTGCAGCTTTAAAGAACGTTGATTTGCCCGCGTTAGGTTTTCCTGCCAAGCCAATCTCAATCAACTAAACCCCTCCTCACATAATCTCCTCTCTTTCTCGTTCCAAATAGAGATCTGAGTTGTTTTATGTTTGCCCGCAAAAACGAGGCATATTCCGGAGTTATTTCGCCCTTTTTCTCGAAATAGTCTATTACCTCTAGTGCTTCCTCCTCATTCTTACAAATTTCAAGGTGATCTAGTACAGTTGGAAACTTCGTTCCTTCAAGCTCATGGTATAGATTAGGAAACATCCTTCTGAACTTCTCCCGATCCCATTCCAGCAGCATCGTTAGCCTCCACAACCTCCTTAACCTCTTCTTCCTCCTTCTCCTCCTTTTCTTCCTCTTCCCTTTTGATCTCTATCTTTGGTTTAATCAAAACTCCAGACTTGCCTATTATCGTTCCTTCAACCGCACATTTCTCTTCCATGTAAACTTTATCCGCCTTTATGTGTCCGAAAACCTCACTTTCTTCAGTCAGGTATACGATCTTGCCCTCAATAGCCCCATGTATCTTGCTTCCCTTCACAATGATTGTTCTTCCCCTCAGACTTCCGAATACTTCGCTGCGCTCTACCGTGATGTCCCTCCCTCTGACGTTGCCAAGAACCCTGCCACCGGCAATCTCGATATTCTTGTCTGTTTTTATTATTTCAAGGTTGATGGTTGAGTTTTCAGGGATAATAAGCGGAGATTCGAAGTCTTCCAACTCTTCAAATAGCTTTTCAGCTTCCTCCAGCCTTCCAAGTCGCAATAATTCAAGAAGATAAATAAACACAAACATCAAAACTGGCAAGGGATCCTGGATTGTAATGAGCCCTTTAGCCTCAAACCCATCCTTTATTCGAACATTTCTTCCTATCTCGAGGTCTCCATAAACTGTTAGTTTTCCTCCAATCGTAGCGAATTCACCGATGTATGCATCGCCTTTACTGATTACATCCCCTTTAACAGAACACCAGGCATCAAGCCTGACCTCTTCACCAATGATATTTCCCTCTATTGTAGCTTTCTCCCCAACGATAACTTTTCTAGCGATGATTCCATAACCTAAAGAGGTGCCAGGACCTATAATCGCGTCTCCTTCTACAACCACACTCCCTTCCTCGAATTTCGTCCCGGCTGGGATCACAAGCTTTTCAAGCATTGCAATCAACTACGCTCCAAACTTTTTAGCTTTATCTATCAGATCCATTGCGATGTTTATGACATCCATGCCCCTTATTCTGCATAGTCCTCCCTTGTAAGCTTCGAACTCTGAAAAGGTCTTGACATCATCAACTCTAACTCCCTCGTGGACTATTGTTACCGGCACAGGATCTCCTGTGTGCTCTTTAGCCATTACCGGAGTGGAGTGGTCGGCCGTAAATATCAGGCAGACCTTTGAGAAGTCCAGTTCAAGTAAAGCTCCAAGATGGCTGTCCAGTTTTTCGATGAACTCTTTCTTACCCTCAAAGTTTCCATCGTGACCAAGTTCGTCAGCGGCTTTGAAGTGTAGCAGAACGAAATCGTGAGTTTCCAGAGCCTTCAGTGCAGCATCAACCTTGCCTTTAATGTTCGTATGCTTGTTTCCAGTGGCCCCTTCCACTTCTATCACATCGCCTTTCAAAAACTTTCCAATCCCCTTGATGAGTGTCGTTCCGGCTATTACTGCCAGCTTCATCCCATATTTTTCTTCAAATGAAGGGATATGAGGAACCATACCTGCTCCTCTGAGCAGTAGCACGTTGGCCTTCAGCAGACCCTTCTTTTCCCTCTCGATATTGAGTGGGTGGTTATCGAGGACCCTGTGGCTCTGCTCCATAAAGGAGTTGACAATCTCTGCCGTCTTTTTCGCGCTCACATCATCGGCAAGCGGTTTGCATCTCTTAACCTTCTCACCTATAACCTTCGGATCCGTATCCGTAATCCTGTCAGATAGATCTTCTCCTCTAAGGACAAAGGCACCGCGATGTCCACTTCCCCTTTCAAATATGAAGTCGACCTCAAGTTCTACATTCTCGTTTATGGCCTTAACCAGATCATTTGTGTCGCTTATCCTTCCCGCTCTTCTGTCAACAACAGTCTTATCAAAAACGCTATTGCCTTCTCCTTCAACCGTTCCAAAGTTTACCCTGAATGCCACATCCCCGGGCTTTACATCTATTCCCGCTCCTGCTGCCTCGATTGGGCCTCTCCCGGAATAGTACTTGTAGGGGTCGTAGCCAAGCAACGCCAGATGCCCGGTGTCACTTCCAGGTCGTATTCCTGGAGCGATTGTATCCATTATCCCGTTTATACCCATTGAAGCGAGCTTATCCATGTTTGGTGTATTTGCTACGCTTAAAGGTGTTTTACCGTCGATTGATCTATCTGAAAGTCCATCCACGATAACCATCAAGATCTTCTTCATCTGGACACCATACGAAACTAAGTTTGCAGTTTTTTAAAATTTCCCGAACCTACACTAATTTGCGATCTATTTTTCATAGATGGATAGCAAAACACTAAACAAGTATTTGATTTTCGTAGAGAACAATTGGTTCCAGAATTACATCCCACACCAGAACCAGATTCAGTGAACAGGCCTGGTATATCCCCCTGCACCGATAGAATGTTTTTTAAAGCGAAAAATGATAAAAGACATTCGTCGAATCGTAAAATCTGAATAAGTTTGCTGGATAGGTGATTGTCATGTACATATTCGTCTACGTTACTGCTTCGAATGAAGATGAGGCGAAAAAAATAGCGAAGCATGTTCTCGAAAAGAGACTCGCTGCATGTGTGAACATGTTTCCCATCTCCTCAATGTACTGGTGGGAAGGAAAGATTGAGAGTTCTTCAGAAGTTGCCATGATCATAAAGACGAAAACCGAGAAGTTCAAGGAGCTGAGAGAAGAAATACAGAAGATCCACAGCTACACAACACCATGCATCTGCGCTATAGCAATTGAGAACGGTTTGAGAAAATTCCTTGACTGGATAGACGACGTTACTTCGGAGCAATGAGAAGGAAAACGGCTACATTCGGAGAGAGAAAAAAAGTCGTGTACAGCGAGGATCACTGGAAATTACTGGCTGCAAAAAGAAAGAGAGCCCTCGAAGTGATGGAAAGGCTTGTAGAATTTGGTTTAAAGCCCATTCTTTATGGCAGCGTTGCAAGAGGAGATGTGAACTCCTCAAGTGATATAGACATTTTTATTCCTGAGATCGTACCATCATACAGGATAGAAGTCGCTCTGGATGGATTTGAAATTCTCGAAAGAAAGATCGTTCAGGCAACACCAAATTACGCGATAAAAGGGGAGTTTGTGCTTGGAGACGATACCACCGTGAGCTTCCCCCTTGTGAGAATGAAAGACAGGGAGATGGATTTCTACAGATTTGGTGGAGCTATAAATTACCACGATTTGCTTGAGAATAAACGTGTTCCCGGAGTTGACAAGAGACTTGTCCTAATACTACCAACGGAAGAGGGTCATGAAGAGATTCCAGCCAACGATCTGCAGCCAAATGAGATAGCAAAGATTCTCGGCGTTGGGATCGAGATAGTTGAGGAGAGAATAAGGGTTCTCGAGCGAAGGAGAGAGATTGGAAGGACAGGAGTGTTTCTCTGTGAAACCATTCCGTTTGATGAGAGTTTTGAATCCGCACTGAAAGCAATAGCAAAAAGGAATCCTGCGGTGAGAAGGAGATTGTACGAGTACTGACTCCAGTACTCAAGATGTGTTCAGAAATGTATAATTGAGTTTACTCAAAGAATCGCTCAAAAAACATCACTGGATAATCCTTCCGCTGCTTTCTCAGTGGCTTTATAATACACCTCACCGCGCAATTTCTTACTGTTGAATTTCCTTACAAACTTTTTGTCGTATTTCTCAAAATACTTCCTGTATTCCTGAGGACGATGAACGTGCACTGCGATGGATTCTCGCTATAAGTGCAGCTCTTTATTACAGTGCGCGTGATCCCCAAACCCCCAGATGCTTTCTGGTTTTCCGCGTCATTTTCAGTTATTGAGAGTCTGTAAGAAATAAAAGGAGAAACTTAACTTTACTTGTCTCTACCTGCTTCTTCTCAAGACTAAAGCCAATCCTAGCAATGCTGGCAAGACTTCAAATCCGGGTGTACTTTCAGTCTTTTCGAGAGTTGGTGTTCCTGTTTGTGTCGTTGGTTCATTTCCAGTCTTAGTCGGTTTAGACGAGGGAGTAAGTGTTAACTTCGGCTCTAAAGACAGCTTTACAATGTAAAAGTCTGAGTCATCTCCATAGGACACTACCACTCTACCAGCGAGAATCAACCCCCCATCATCTGTTGGTTCCATTGCGTACACTAATGGTTTTCCATATTCTGATTCGAGAATTCCCTTCCATAGAATGTTTCCGTCTTTGTCGAGCTTCATTAAGATAGTGTGTGAGGGCGTTCCTATTCTCCTACCCAGAACAATATATCCACCATCTGGCGTTTGTAGTATTGAGTGGGCTTCTTCGTCGCTCAAGCTTTTTCCGTAAAACATGTCCCACAAGAGAGTTCCGTCCTTATCAAGTTTCATAACGTAAATGTCTTTACCTCCATTTGAGAATGACATTGACCATCCAGCAACTATGTATCCTCCAGATGTCTGCTGAATTGCACGAGCGCAATCGGTGTATTCTCCACCATATGTCTTCTCCCATTCAATATTTCCATCTCTATCGAATTTCACCACATAAAAATCATATTCTTTTTCACCTGCTGCAATGTATCCTCCATCAGATGTCTGCTGAATTGAGTACAGTGCTTTACTGGACATTGATTTGCTTTCGAATGCTCGTTCCCATAAGATATTCCCCTCTTGATCGAGCTTTGCCACGTATCTATCCCAAGATACTCTTCCAGCGATGATATATCCTCCATCATCTGTTTGCTGGATTGAATGTATTATGTCACCCATATATTCTCCGAATCTTTTATCCCACTGAACGTTTCCTTCCGGGTCTAGCTTTATTATATGGCCCAGCCCAGGCCAGAGGGAGTTATCTCTCACTTCTACTGAGATGAGGCAACCTCCATCAGGAGTCTGTAGAATAGCATAGGGTATATCCGCGTCATCAAAGTCAATGGTTTTCTCCCACTGAACTTCTCCGTTTTCGTCAAGCTTTGCAATGTATAGGTCTTTACTCCAGTTCCCTTTTGTTCCAGCAATAAGATATCCACCATCCAGAGTTTGATGTATAGACGTGATTGTCTCATCGTGTTTTTTGCTTCCAAATACTTTTTCCCACTCGAACTGTGGCTTAGCTGCCGCTGGCGCTAACAGAGCTAATACCACTAAGAAGAACGCTATCGCTTTCATACCTTTCATACAATACACTATAATTATGGCTGCAAAATATATCCTTTTTTATGTTCTTTTAGAACGACATTTCTGCACCATATAACCACACCTTCCCTTCCCTGAAGCCGAGAGATGCTACGATCTCCAAGATAATTCCTCGTATAGCGGTGCAACTTCCTGTCTTGCTAGCGTATGCTTTTCAACCATAATAGTTCTGATTTTAACGGTTCTCGACGAGACTCCGGTTGTCAGTCAGGAGAACTACTTTCAATCCTATATTAGTCTGATTTTAACGATAGCATAATAGATGATGACGATGGCAGAGATGACTTAGCAATCTTTCAATCCTACTATAGTCTGATTTCAACTTGAGTACTTCAACGCTACAGAACAAAAGGCTGTAGTCCTTTCAATCCTACTATAGTCTGATTTCAACCAGAGGTTCAGCAACGCGATGAACGTGTTCGACTATCACTTTCAATCCTACTATAGTCTGATTTTAACCCTGTATGGAAAGTGGATGGAAGTAATAAAGAGATATACTTTCAATCCTACTATAGTCTGATTTTAACCCAGCTTTCTGCAATAGCCTTGGTTTCATCGTTTGCTGCTTTCAATCCTACTATAGTCTGATTTCAACAAAAAACTCACAATCTTCACATCTTGTGGGAATGTTGCCTTTCAATCCTACTATAGTCTGATTTCAACGACAGGTTAAGGCAGCAATAACCACTCTAAAGCGGGCTTTCAATCCTACTATAGTCTGATTTCAACATCTCGTTGCTGCTGCCGTTAGTGCCAGAGTCAATCTCCTTTCAATCCTACTATAGTCTGATTTCAACCAGCTCTCAGAGCAAAGCCTTCAAGTGGTACAGTGCCCTCTTTCAATCCTACTATAGTCTGATTTCAACAGAATGCCTGAAGCTTCCTTACTGCCATGTCCTGTTTTGTCTTTCAATCCTACTATAGTCTGATTTCAACATAAGTCCGCTCTGTTCTCCTTTTACCGGTCCAGTAGTCTTTCAATCCTACTGTAGTCTGATTTCAACTGGTAACTACTTGGTAATGTTGCGGGCTTGTGTCTCCCTTTCAATCCTACTGTAGTCTGATTTCAACCTATGGGAGTCTGGTAAAACTATATTTGGACGGCTCTTTCAATCCTACTGTAGTCTGATTTCAACGATGTCTATACAGTCAGGGTTGCGTCGGCAGATAGTGCTTTCAATCCTACTGTAGTCTGATTTCAACTCGAGAAATTGATGGAGGTTGATTGGGGAGCAGTATTCTTTCAATCCTACTATAGTCTGATTTCAACTTTTCCACCTTAACACATTTCTTGTCAACCCATAGTACTTTCAATCCTACTATAGTCTGATTTCAACTTTTTGAAGGCGGTGCTTGAAGACAT